>JAABUX010006319.1_pt1 | contig 14187 bp, 10 predicted proteins | sample 5561851 | NCBI WGS metagenome assembly JAABUX01 (sample SAMN10711883, study PRJNA513361) | rock metagenome | isolation source: Antarctica rocks | place: Antarctica: Victoria Land, Richard Nunatak red sandstone | collected 2016-01-03 | reverse complement strand
ACCACGAACCGTGCCAGATGCCGCTCAGGCAGCCACTCGTCCACCGACGGCGGCATCAGAAAGCCAGTGTCGCGATCAATCAGGCGGAAGTTGCTCATGCGTGCCAGGTCCCGGGCGGAAGCGGGAGCCAGTGCCCCTGCTTCTACCGGACGTTCCGCGTCGCGTTAAGCCCGACAGGCTGCTAGGGCCGGTCCATTGGCTCGGGTCAAACCATCGGGTTCGAGCCGAGCCTGTCCTTCCCTACGGACTTGGCGTTCCGCCGGAAGCGGCGTCAGGGGTCGACGGCACGGTGTCCATCGCCCGACGCAGGTGCGCCCGGTCGAGACGTGCCAGGAAGACGGAGCTCAACCCCCGCCCCAGTTCGCCGAGCCTGTATTCGACCTTCGGCGGAACCTGCGGATAGACGGTGCGGGAGATGACGCCGCCCTACGCGAGGCCGCGCCACTGCTCGATCAGCATCTTCTGCGAGATGTCCGGGATGGCGCGCTGAAGATCGGAGAACCGCATCACGGTCTCGCCGAACAGGTGGGCCAGGATCATCATCTTCCAGCGACCCTCGAGGACGCCGACGGAGTCCTGCATATCGGCGGCACCCGTGCTGCGGCGACGCTCGGCGTAGGCTGATCGACGTTGATCCGATGCCGTCGCCATTCGCCGCGCATCCTGCTTTTTCGTCGGTTCCTGCCGCTTCCGCGGCTGCTCCGATAGTTGCGGAAAGGGTCCCGCGGCCCGTTACGCGAGGATGCCGGCATGACCGATCCTGTCCGTCGCGCGGTCACGGCTCATGACGAGGAGGGCATGGCGGTCCTGCTCTCTAATCAGGAGGTCGCCCTCGCCGCCTTCCGGGGCGCCGACAATAAGGGCGCCGTCGTCTGGACGATGGGCTCCTGTCGATCGACTACACCGTCATGCTGTCGGGCGAACTCGAACTGGTCCTCGTGATCCGCGTGATCGAGGCGCGATCGGTCTCGGTGGCCGGCGAAATCCTGCCTCGGAAGCCGCGACCGCGGTGGCCCGGAGCCGCCGCTGCATTCTCCGGATGTCGCCGCGCGCGGGACCCGGCTATCCTCGGCGGATGCAGGAAGGAGAGCCGCCGATGAGGGCGCTGTATCTGCCCGGAATACTTCGCGTCGGCGGCGGCGCGCTCGCGGAACTGCCCGCAGCACTCGGCCAACTCAGCCTCGCGGCGCCCTTGATCGTCACCGATGCCTTCATGGCGTCGAGCGGCGTGCTGGACCGGGTGCGTGCCACGCTGGCGGACGCCGGCATCACGCCGCGGGTGTTCGACGGCGTGGTGCCGGACCCGACCGTCGCCTCGGTGCAGGCAGCGCTCGCGACGCTCCGCGCGGGCCACCATGACTGCGTGATCGGCCTCGGCGGCGGCAGCCCGATCGATACGGCGAAGATGGTCGGCGTGCTGGCACGCCACGATTCCGAACCGCGTGCGCTGCGTTTTCCGCACATCCAGGACGCGCCCGGCCTGCCGGTGGTCGCGATCCCGACCACCGCCGGCACCGGCTCAGAAGCGACGAGGGTGACGGTGATCACCGACGAGGCGACGCAGGAGAAGATGCTGTGCATGGGGCTGGCCTACCTGCCCCGCATCGCCATCGTCGACCTCGAGCTGACCCTGTCCAAGCCGTGGCGGCTGACCGCCGATACCGGCCTAGACGCGCTGACGCACGCGATCGAGGCCTATGTCTCGAAGCAGGCGAGCCCGTTCACCGACGCGCTGGCGCTGGCCGCGATGCGTGCGATCTGGCCCAACGTGGCACTGGCCTGCACCGAGCCTGGCAACCGCGGCGCGCGCGAGGCGATGATGCTCGGCGCGCGGCAGGCCGGGATGGCGTTCTCCAACGCCTCGGTGGCGCTGGTGCACGGGATGAGCCGGCCGATCGGCGCGCACTTCCACGTCGCGCACGGCCTGTCGAACGCAATGCTGCTGCCGGCGGTGACCGCTTGGTCCATCTCGGCGGCCGAACGGCGCTACGGCGATTGCGCGCGGACAATGGGCATCGCCGACGCGGACGCGACCGACCCCGAGGCGGCACTCGCGCTGGTCGCGGCACTGCGCGCGAAGAATGCCGAGCTCGAGGTGCCGACGCCCGCCCGCTACGGCATCGATCCGGACCGCTGGGGCGCCTTGCTGCCGCTGATGGCCGAGCAGGCGATCGCCTCCGGTTCGCCCGCCAACAACCCGCGCGTGCCGGATGCTGCGGCGATCATCGATCTCTATCGCGCCGTCTGGAACTAAAAGTCCCCGAACTAGCACTACTTTGGCAGATTTAGGGGCGGCCAACTTTTTGGATCTCTCAAGAGAGGGCCTGCGTCATTCATCGGAGGTCGGCTCATGGAGGGCCGACCAGTGGACGTGAACCGGCAGGCTGATCTCTGTCGGTGTCTTGCCCCGTTCGTCGATTCGCCACGACACAAGACGAGGGCGCGGATGTGTCCAGCCCATATCGCCGGGCTGATTGGTCCAGGAGACCACAAGAGCGTTCAGCCGATGGCGACGCGCGCTGGCGAGGTCAGTTACGATCAGCTTCATCACTTCGTCGCTGCGGGAGTTTGGGACAGCGCTCCGCTTGAGGCCGTCCTGCTGAAGAAGGCAGATGGCCCGGTTGACGATAAGGCAGGATTTCTTGTCATCGATGACACGGCGTTGCTCAAGAAGGGGTCGCCGCACGATTTGATGGGGTGGACGTCCCCAGGTGGTCCAGGCGGTGGCCGGCGGTCCGTGACCGGTTCCCGAGGGAGTTTACTTTGTTGGTGTCGCCAAAATTATATTGCGCGATTTCAACCAGTTAATGAATGGTGATGATGGCCTTGCAGACGGTGCCTGGCAGTGCGTGGCGCGCGTCCGGACGGCGGCCGAGACGACATCATGCACAGTCGGCGCCGTTTCGTCCGGATTCCAAGCCGACGAAGGCGCGGCCGTTGCCCTTGCATCGCTCACGAAAGCGCAAACGAGCGTTGCGCAGCAGAGTCAAAGTGAGAGATCTCGTGGTCATGACTCCCTTAAGAACTTGAAGTCTTTTTCTTGTACGCCTGGGACGCGGACGGCTAAGTAGTTCTTTGCCCAGCCGGGCCGATAGTTCTGTACTGGCCTGCCGTTCTTCGTCACGCCAGGAACAGTTTCCAGTCCTCCGCCTATGTCCATCTTGTAATGGGTCTCGCCTATCTTCGGCATCCCGCTCGGGTGTAAAAATTCGTGACGCCCTGGCTGATGTCCATGGCGGTGCCATTCAAAATACTCTCCGCAATTCGTAGGCTCGTCGGGGTCGGGAAGTGGCTATGTGCGTAGTTGCGGTTTGCCTATGTCTCGGACACACGCGCCAGGTGGTGTTTCTTCATTCGGTTGACTGCCGTCCACCCCACCATGGCCTGCGCGGTCTCGTTCAAGCCCCGCGCCTCGGACGCGATGATGCGGGCAAGATCGTTGCTGTTCTCCGGCGTATGCAGGTCCTCGGATTTCTCCGTGGTTTGGTGTCCCGCGTGCGAGGGCATTCGAATCCCCCCCGTTCGATGATGACCGGCGATGCTCTGGCCGGTCCTGCGGGCCGGGTGCCGGAGCCGCTCGATGGACCGGCCGGCAATCAGTCTATTTGTCCCAACCGGCGGCGACGGGCGCGGCACCGCAGTGCCGATAGTCGCCGTCTCGAATGGGCGATCGCGGTTGCGGTGCCGGTCCTAGCTGGGCGTCATGGAACCAGGCGTTCCGGAACTGAACGGCCCGTCGATCGCCGGGGTTCAGTGCAGCAGCGACGCCGGCGCATGGGCGTCCGTATCCGATGGGCGCTCCACCTGTGCCAACAGTTGGCCGACAACCGCGGACAGCTGTTTCATCCGGTATGGCTTGCGCAGGATCACGATGTCGCCCAATGACATGTCGACGGGGTCGCTGATGTCGGCATAGCCGGTGACGAGCAGGCAGGGCAGGTTCGGGCGTGAGAGGTGGGCGCGCCGGATGAACTCGATGCCGTTCATCTCGGGCATCGAGAAGTCCGTGACGACGAGGTCCATCGGCACACCGCGATCCAGGATCTCCAGGCCCAGCCGCGCGCTCTCCGCCGAGACCACTTCGAAGCCGAGCGCGCGCAGCGTGTCGACGGTGACGGTGCGCACGTCCGGCTCGTCGTCGATCACCAGCAGGCGCGCGCCGTTCGGACGGCGGTCCGCGGCCGCCTCGCCGGCAATCGGCGCCGGCAGGACGATCGCCCGCATCTCTGGAGCGCGCGGCAGCAGCAGGTCGACGCGGGTGCCGCGGCCAGGCTCGCTGGACAGCATCGCGGTGCCGCCGAGCTGCTTCGAGAAGCCGTAGATCTGGCTAAGGCCGAGCCCGGTGCCCTTGCCCACCTGCTTGGTCGTGTAGAACGGCTCGAACGCCCGGCTGGCAACCTCCGCACTCATGCCGGTGCCGGTGTCCTGCATGGAGACGCGGGCATAGTCGCCCGGATCGAGGTCGCTCGGCAGGTCGGGCGAGCCGGCCGCGACGTTCGTCGTCGCGATGACCAGCCTGCCGCCCTCCGGCATCGCGTCGCGCGCGTTCACGGCCATGTTCAGCAGTGCCATCTCGAACTGGTTCGCGTCGGCCATCACCGTCCAGAGATCGTCGGCGAGCGTCATCCTGACCTCGATCGCTGGGCCGATCGTGCGCGTGATCAGGTCCTTGAAACGCAGGCTGAGCCGGTTGAGCTCGCAGGGCTCCCGGCGCAGCGGCTGCTTGCGCGCGAAGGAGAGCAGGTGGTCGGTGAGCTTGGCGCCGCGCTCGGCCGCGTTCTGGGCGTTCTGCAGGAACCGCCTGATCACCGGATCGGACGAACGTGCCTGCGCTAGATCGAGGTTGCCGAGCACTGCCGCCAGGACGTTGTTGAAGTCGTGCGCGACGCCGCCGGTCAGTTGTCCGATGGCCTCCATCTTCTGCGCCTGTTGCAGCGTCGCCTCGGCCTTCTGGCGCTCCTTGGTCTCGACCTGCAGCGCCTGGCTGCGCTGCTCGACCTTCAGCTCCAGGCTGTCGCTCAGCTCCTGGTAGTGGCGGAGCCAGGCCAGTTCCGCCTTCGCGCGCTGCGCCACCTCGACCTCGACCGCGCTCCGGAAGGTGCGGGCGAGTGCCAGGTCGGCTTCCGTCCAGGGCGCGGAGCAGCCGGTCGTCGTCTGCTTCCAGGCCGCGAAGGAGGTACGCGGCGAGACCTGCCCGGTGACCGGGTCGATGATGGCGTGCTTGGCGGGATCACCGGCCCAGGTGACCGTCCGCGACAGTTCCGGCCGGAACCACAGGATCACGTCGTCGACGCCCGGCGCCAGCGGCAGCAGCAGGGCGCCGCTGGCGTCACTCGTGCAGGAGCTGAACTCGGGATGGCGCAGGCCGAGATCGTCGACCGCCAGCGCCTCGTCGCCGGCCTCCGGTTGCAGCACCGTCAGCATCCGCTGGACCACGATCCATGGCGGCGTGCGTCCGAGGCGGAACAGGCTGTCGGAGATGCGCACCACCACGCCGGTCGCGTGCACAAGGTCGAGCAGCTCCGCCTCCGCCGCGGCCAGCGCATCGGGCAGCGGCCCCGGTGCCGCGAGCCGGTTGACCAGCGTGCGCAGACTGGCGTCGCGGTCGAGCCGCTGGGTGTAGACTTCCGCCTCGCCGAGGGTGCCGAGCAGCAGCGACACCACCTGGCCGATCATGTCGGCGACCGCACGTATCTCGGGGTCCACGACTCGAGGCGTTCCGTGATGGCAGATCAGCAGGCCCCATAGCTCCTGCCCGTGCGTCACGCCGATCGACAGGCTCGCCGCGGTCCCCATGTTGCGCATGAACTCGCGGTGGATGGGCGAGACGCTGCGCAGGGCGCTGTAGGTGAGGTCGAGCGGCATCCCGTCGTCCAGCGCCGCATCGACGAGCAGCGGCACCGGCCGGTAGCTGGAGTCCCCGACCGCACCGACCCGCTGGCGCATGTACTGCTGGCGGGCCTGCAACGGGATGTCGGTGGTGGGGTAGTGATTGCCGAGATAGGGCTCGAGCTGGGGTGCATGGACCTCGGCGATCACCTCGCCATGCCCGCCGTCGCCGAAGCGGTAGACCATCACCCGGTCGTAGCCGGTGATCGCCTTCAGCCCGCTGATCGCGAGCTCGCAGAGTTCCTTCTGGCTGCTCGCGCGCTTGAAGGTCTCCAGGACGGAGTGCACGATGGTCATCGGCGGCCGCTGTCCCGGATCGGGGAATACCGGCTCGATATCCAGGCAGATGCGCAGGCCCGAGCGGTGCGCGCTCAGATGCAGCATGCGGCCGTCCGTCCCGGGCAGGGAACGCACCAGGCTGAGCACGGTGCGGTCGCGCGCGCCGGCATTCTGCAGCACCCCGAACACCGACTTGCCGAGCGCCTCCTCCAGTGGTCGGCCAAGCACGGACTCCGCCGGACGGCCCAGGATCTGCGCGAGGTTTGCGCTGGCATGGGTAACCAGTCAGTCGTCGGCCAGCGCCGCGAGGACCGCGCCGTGCGGCTGGATCGCGCCGGGAATATGGATCGGCTCGCGCTCGCAGGACGATGGGTCGAGCTCCGACGGCACGTCCTGCAGGACCGGTTCGGCGCGATCGTTCAAGATCGGCCGGCCGCGACCGGCAGCACTGCCACCCGCGTGGGTGGCGCGGTCGTGGCGGGTGGGGTCGAGACGGTCCGATGGCCGACAGCGATCAGTCGCAAGGCCAATCCTTTGGTTACCGCAACGACGGACCCTATATGAATTTCCTCACGAACATGAAGCTTTATTGTTGAGACACTTAGCCGACGCTTCCAGGCTCTCGGAATTGGGACGGAACCCGAATTGCCGCCCTACATGTCGCTGCTGGCGGCCAGGCAGGCGAAGGTGACCAGGTCCGACACGGTCGCATCCATCGGCACGATCTGCGCCGCATATTGCAGGCCGGTCAGCGCCGGCCCGATCACGCGGCCTTCGCCGAGCCGGGGCGCGAGCTGGGCCGCGATATGCGCCGCGTCCAGGCCGGGCATCACCAGCACGTTGGCGTTCCCGGTCAGCCGGCAGAACGGGTAGAGCGCGCGCAGGCCGGCATCGAGGGCGACATCGGGGCTCAGGTCGCCGTCGAACTCGAAGTCGGCACCGCGTTCCCGGAGCAGGCGCACCGCTTCCGTGATGCGCGTGGCGCCCTCGTGCATCGGCAGTCCGAAGGTCGAGTGCGCGCAGAGCGCCACCCTCGGCGTCTGTCCCAGGGCACGCATGCGCGCCGCACTGCCGATCGCGATCGCCGCGAGCTGTTCCGCCGTCGGGTCCTTGTGGATCAGCGTATCGGCGATCAGCAGCGTCATGCGCTGGGTGATCACCATCGACAGGCCGAAGGTGATGCCGCCGGGCCTGGGGTCGATCGCCAGCCGGATCGCCTCCAGCGCCTGGCTCGGTGCACGCGTCAGCCCGGTGACCATGCCGTCGGCATCGCCAAGCGCCACCGCGCAGGCGGCATAGACGTTGCGGTCCTGGTTCACCATCCGCTGCACGTCGCGCAGCAGGTAGCCGCTGCGCTGCAGCCGCGCGTAGAGGAAGTCGACGTAGCGCGCATTGTGGCGGTCCTCCATCGCCGACAGGCGCGCGTTGCGTATCTCGATGCCGTCCTGCTGCACCAGGCCGAGGCGGCTGAACACCATGCGCACGCGATCCTCGTTGCCGATCAGGATCGCGGTGCCGAAGCCCTCCTTCTGGAACAGCGCGGCGGCGCGGACCATCTTCTCGTCCTCGCCCTCGGCAAAGACGATCCGCTTCGGCTGGGTGCGCACGCCCTCGATGATGAGGTCGAGCGTGTTCAGCGCGGTGTCCAGCCGACCGGCCAGATCGCGTGCGTAGCGCCGGACGTCCTTGATCGGCCGCCGGGCGACGCCGCTCTCCATGGCGGCCTTCGCCACCGCCGGCGGGATCCGCGTGATCAGGCGCGGGTCGAACGCGTTCGGGATGATGTAGTCGGTTCCGAAACGAAGCTGCCGCGCCGCGGCGCGATGCACCTCGTCCGGCACGTCCTCGCGCGCCAGCACGGCCAGCGCATCGGCGGCGGCGGCTTTCATCGCCTCGTTGATGGTGCTGGCGCGGACGTCGAGCGCGCCGCGAAAGATGTAGGGAAACCCCAGGACGTTGTTGACCTGGTTCGGATAGTCCGATCGGCCGGTGGCCACGATCGCGTCCGGCGAGGCGGCGCGTGCCTCCTCCGGCGTGATCTCGGGGTCAGGGTTGGCGAGCGCGAAGATGATCGGGCGCGGCGCCATGCTGCGCACCATGTCCTGGGTCAGCGCGCCCCTGGCCGAGAGGCCGAGGAACACGTCGGCGCCGCGCAGCGCCTGCGCCAGCGTGGTGTGCGGCGTGTCGACCGCGTGGGCGGACTTCCACTGGTTGAGGTCGGTGCGGCCGCGCCGGATCACGCCCTTGGTGTCGCAGGCCAGGATGTTCTCCCGCCGCATGCCGAGCGTGAGCAGCAGGTCGATGCAGGCGATGCCGGCGGCGCCGGCGCCGTTGACCACCAGCCGCGTGCTGGCGAGGTCGCGTCCGGTCAGGTGGCACGCGTTGATCAGGCCGGCCGCGGTGACGATGGCGGTGCCGTGCTGGTCGTCATGGAACACCGGGATGTCCATCAGCTCGCGCAGGCGCTCCTCGATGATGAAGCACTCCGGCGCCTTGATGTCCTCCAGGTTGATGCCGCCGAACGAGGGGCCGAGCAGCCGCACGCAGTTGATGAACTCCTCGACATCCTCGGTGGAGACTTTGAGGTCGATGCCGTCGACGTCGGCGAAGCGCTTGAACAGCGCGACCTTGCCCTCCATCACCGGCTTGGAGGCCAGTGCCCCGATATTGCCCAGGCCGAGCACGGCGGTTCCGTTCGGGATCACCGCGACCATGTTGCCGCGCGTGGTGTAGGTGTAGGCGCACTCGGGGTCGGCGTGGATGCGCAGGCAGGGCTCGGCGACGCCGGGCGAATAGGCCAGCGACAGGTCGCGCGACGTCGTCAACGGCTTGGAGATACGGGTCTCCAGCTTGCCCGGCCGCCCGGAGGCGTGCAGCGAGAGCGCGTCCTCGGCGGTGAAGTTCCTGGGATCGCCGCTCATCGCCGGCACATCCCGGCAGAGAGGCTCGATGCGGCAGGAAGGCTGGGTACGGCAGGTAAGGGTGGGTGCGGTGCTCGCGATCATCTTCATTGTTGGCGGCTCCTCCTCGGTACTTCCAGCATCGCATCGTTTCGCCGGACTGAAAACCGGTCTGCCGTCAGATTGAGCTCGACCGGCCGCGCGGAAGGCGAAATGCTGGCAGCCGATCCCGAGGCAAGTATCAGCCATGCCGCCTCCCGACCTCGAAGCCTGGGCGATCTTCGCCCGCATCGTCGCCACCGGCGCCGGCGCCGCCGCCGAACCGGGCCCGTCCACGGCCACGGTGTCGAAGGCGGTGAAGCGGCTGGAGATCCGCATCGGCGAGCGGCTGCTGCATCGCACGTCGCGACGGCTGGCCCTGACCGGGACCGGGCGCGTGCTGGCGGTGCGCGCCGCAGCGGCCGCGCGACCTGAAGGACCATGACTGCCTGTCCTACAGCTACCTGGCCACCGGCGACATCTGGCGTTTCTTCGATGCGGCCGGCCACGAGGGGCCGGTGACGGTCAGGGGCCGGCTCAGCGCCACCAACGGCGAGGCGCCCGGCTTCGCGCTGGAGGCGGGCCTCGGCCTGCTGCCGGACTTCCTGGCCTGGGACGCGCTCGTAGCGGGGCGGCGGGTCGCCGTGATGCGCGCGTGGAGCCCGGCGCCGACCGCGATCCATCGGATCACGCCGGCGGGCAGACCGAGGCCACCCAGGATCGCGGTCCTGCTCGACTTTCTCGCGCACCGTTTTGGTTCCGGTGCCGCACCATGGACGGCCCCGCTGCCGGAAGCATGGCTCCGTCCGAAGCGGTGCATTAATAATACATCGAAACGTCTCATCCGCTGGAGACGCCAATCCGTTCGCGGCCTATGGTCTCGTCCGCTGGCGCAGACGAGCGACCGCCATGGTCGCCGGCCGGCCAAGGAAAAACCGGGATGAACCGCTTCCTCTTCTCCGATACGAATGCCGACGGCAGCATCGGCCTCTACGCCACGGATGGCACGGCAGCCGGAACGAACGGCGTCGATCTGCCCGGGTTCCTGGGCTTTGGATCGCCGGCAGGCCCAGACCCCGATTTCACCAGGTTCGACGGCAGGACCTTCTTTCTCGGCAACGTCTCCGATGGCGCCGGTGCGCCGGCCACGCTGATCTACGGCACCGACGGGAGTGCGGCCGGCGCAGCCGGGACCCAGGTCACCGGGTCCGGAGGCATCGCGGCCCCGCGCGGGCTATGGGCGCTCGACGGCAAGCTGTTGACATCCGGCGACACCATGGGAACGCCCGCGGGGCTCTGGTCCAGTCCCGACGGGGTGACTTTCACCGAGATCGAGACCGGCGTCGGCACCGACAACCTCGCGGTGTCGAACGGCATCGGCTATTTCGGTGGCGACCTCAACGGCCGCGGCGTCGGCAGCCTCTGGCGCACCGATGGGACCGCCGCGGGCACCGTCGACATCACGCCGCCAGGGGTGACGCTCGACCCGACCGGCTTCCTCGCCGCCGCCGGCGGCGTCACCGTCTTCGTCAATCGGACCAGCAGCACGTCCGCGACGCTATGGGCCACGAGCGGCACCGCCGCCAGCACGCACCAGATCGTCAACGCCGAACTCGGCACCGACCTCTATCCGTACATCCAAGGCGCATCGACCGGCACGAGGGTGGTGTTCAGCGCGATAGACGCCGCGGGGAATATCAGCGCCTGGTCGACGGATGGCACCGCTGCGGGCTGCATCGAGCTGCGCGTGAGCGGCCCGAAGAACACGCCGACGCGGGTGCCTAACGGCTTCACCGCGTTCGGCGGCAAGGTCCTGTTCGATACCGGCTACGGTCTGTATGCGACCGACGGCACCATGGCGGGCACCGTCTCCCTCAGCAGCGGCGAGACGAACGGCGTCATCGCCGTGGTCGGCAGCAGGTTCTTCTTCAACGATCCCGAAACCACCGGTTCTCCTCTGTTCGTCAGTGACGGCACCCCCGGCGGCACCACGCAGGTCCAGGTGCCCGGCCTTCGGACGATCACGTCCGGGCTGACCGCGGACGGCAGTCAGGTCGTCTTCTCGGGCCTGGATACGACCGGCAAGCAAGCGTTCTTCTCGAGCGACGGCACTGCCGCCGGTACCTCCGAGCTGACGCTGCCGGCAGGGTTGACGCTCAACCCCAACGTTCTGCCCGAAATAGCGGCGCTGCCCGCGTCCGACACCAACGTCGTGACCCTCGGCGGCGGCGCCCAGAGCTACGCCGCGGCGGCCGGCACCACCGTCCAGGCCGGCAGCGGCAGCGACACCGTCAACGCTGCCATGGGCCGCGTCACTGTGCTCGGCAGTTCCGGTCAATTGCTGTTCCTCGGCGGCAGCGGCGCCAGTTCGGTGTCGGGGGCTGCCGGTTCGGCGACCATCTTCGGCGGCGCCGGGGGCGGCCTTTTCTCGGGCGGCGCCGCCGGCCACAACATCCTGGTCTCCCAGGGCGCCGCGGGCGGCAACATGATGGGTGCCGCGGGCGGCAACACGACGCTGACCGGAGCGGCCGCCGGCGACCAGCTGTTCGGGTCCGCCGCCGGCAACGACGTGCTGGCGCTCGGCTCGGGACGCGAACTGGCGCTGGGCGGCGGCGGCAGCACCACGGTGGAGGGCGGCACCGGCTCCAGCGTGATCTTCACCGGATCCGGCCCCACCGCCGTGTTCGGCGGCAGCGCCGGCGCGGACACCATCGTCGGCGGCACCGGCAGCCTCTCGGTCACCGCCGAGCGCGGCGACGCGGTCTTCGGTGGCGCCGGCACGCTCGCGATCACCGGCAGCACGAGCGGCGCGGACTCCATCATCGGCGGCGCGGGCGCGATGACCGTCGCCGGTCAAGGTGCCAACATGCTGGTGGTCGGCGGCACCGGCACCTCGAATGTCGGCACCGGCAACGGGGCGAGCCTGATCTTCGCGGGTTCCGGCGCGATCAGCGTGACCGGCGGCAGCGGCTCGATGCAGGTGGTGCTGGATTCGGGCAGCGGGACATTCACCGAGGGTTCGGGACCATCGGTCTACGACCTGGTCCGTGGTTCGGGCGGCGGCGCGGACGTCATCGCCAACTTCCGGCCCGCCACCGACACGATCGACCTCTACGGCTACGCGCCGGGCGACCTGCAGGTGACCAGCGGCGCCACCTCGACGCTGCTCAGCCTGACCGACGGCACCAGGATCGAGCTGCTGGGCGTCAGCAACCCCGGCCACAGCATCATCGGCTGATCCGGCGGCGCCACGGCGGGGTTTCAAAGCGGCGTGCGGATGCCAACATTGCCTCATCGCAGCACCCCGGCCCTGACCGGACCCGCGAAGCCGCGTATTCCCGACGTGACGACATCGACGAAGGCGCCCTGATGCCGAATTCCCTTGCCGACCCGATCGATGCTGCCGGCCAACGCGATGGCGGCCGCCGATCCCCGGCGTTTGACAACAGCTACGCGCGCCTGCCGGAGCGCTTCTTCGCGCGCGTCGACCCGACCCCGGTCGCGGCTCCGAGGCCGATCCGGCTGAACCGGGACCTCGCCGTCGAGCTCGGCATCGATCCGGCCTGGCTCGCCTCCGGCGAGGGGGTGGAGACGGTCGCCGGCAACCGCATACCCGAAGGCGCCGAGCCGCTGGCGATGGCCTACGCGGCGCACCAGTTCGGCAACTGGGTGCCGCAGCTCGGCGACGGCCGCGCGGTGCTGCTCGGCGAGGTGATCGGCCGGGACGGGGTCCGCCGCGACATCCAGCTCAAGGGCGGCGGCAGGACGCCGTTCTCGCGCATGGGCGACGGCCGCGCGGCACTCGGCCCGGCCTTGCGCGAGTACATCGTCAGCGAGGCGATGACCGCGCTCGGCATCCCGAGCACGCGGTCGCTCGCCGTGGTCAGCACCGGCGAGCACGTCATGCGCGAGTGGCCGCAGCCGGGCGCGATCCTGACCCGCGTCGCCCGCAGCCACGTGCGCATCGGCACGTTCCAGTTCTTCCGCAGCCGGGGCGACGTCGAGGCCGTGCGACTGCTGGCCGACTACGTGATCGCCCGGCATTATCCGGAGGCCGCCGACGCGGCGCAGCCCTATCGGGCGCTGCTGGATGCCGTCATCGACGGCACCGCGAGCCTGGTCGCGCGCTGGCAGCTGGTCGGCTTCATCCACGGCGTGATGAACACCGACAACATGTCGATCGCCGGCGAGACCATCGACTACGGGCCCTGCGCCTTCATGGATCAGTTCGATCCGGCGACCGTCTACAGTTCGATCGACCGCGACGGCCGCTACGCCTACGGCAACCAGCCGCGCATCGCGCACTGGAACCTGACCCGCCTGGCAGAGTCGCTGTTGCCGCTGCTCGGCGCCGACGCCGATACGGCGCTCGCCTCCGCGCACGAGGCGCTTGACGCCTTCGCCACCCGGTTCGGCGCCGCCTACAACGACGGCCTCGGGCGCAAGATCGGCCTGCCGGGGAAGTCGGCCGACGACGTGGCACTCGCCCAGGACCTGCTCGACCGCATGACGCAGAACCATGCGGACTTCACCCTGACCTTCCGCCGCCTCACCGACGCCACGGACCCCGATGCCACGGACCCCGATGCAACGGACATGGGGGCGGACGCCCCGGTCCGCAGCCTGTTCGACGATCCCGCCTCGTTGGACGCCTGGGTCGGCAAGTGGCGCGAGCGGCTGGCGCAGCAGGGCGGACTCGACGCAGAACGTCGCGCCGCGATGCGCGCGGTGAACCCCGCCTTCATCCCGCGCAACCACCGCATCCAGGCGGTGATCGAGGCGGCGCAGACGGCATCGGATTTCGGCCCGCTCGACGAGCTGCTCGGCATCCTCGCCCGACCCTACGACGATCAGCCGGACTTCGCGGCCTATGCCGAACCGCCGAGGCCGGAGGAAGTCGTGCACGAGACCTTCTGCGGGACCTGAGCGGCAGACCAGGCGCCGCGCCCGCCGCTGCTCCGGACGTCGCCTCCGCCGATCAGCCTAGCAGCCTGTCGGACTTAACGCGACGCGGCGGGGTGTTTAGAATCGGGATAGCGATTCGCTTCCCTTCTGGCACGGTCTTCCCTTCGATATGAGC
>JAABUX010006318.1_pt1 | contig 14187 bp, 13 predicted proteins | sample 5561851 | NCBI WGS metagenome assembly JAABUX01 (sample SAMN10711883, study PRJNA513361) | rock metagenome | isolation source: Antarctica rocks | place: Antarctica: Victoria Land, Richard Nunatak red sandstone | collected 2016-01-03 | reverse complement strand
GCGTCCAGCTTGAACTCGCGTGGATAACTCCGTCCATGCATGCGCTTCTCCTTCGCATGGCGATCAGTCTACCGCCACAAGGAGAAGTTCACTTTGCCCACTGTCCGCTCATAGGGGTTCACTCCACCCAAGGGGTGACCGCGCGACGAGTCGTTGCGTCATCACGTTTCACGAGCATATGAAACGGTATCGCGGCAGGAATCCGGCGCAATCGGCTGCGCCACCTGGCCACGGGCGCCGTCCCCAGCCCTGCGCGCTCAGCAAGCGCTTCAGGTTCTGCCCCGCCGCGATGAATAGCCCTTCCATATTGACCTTCGCCAAGCCTCGTAATCGGAACTGTCGCATCCCGTGCCACTGTTTCGCTTCCCCAAATAGCGGCTCTACCCACACCTTGCGCTTGCGCATTGCACGTTTGTAGTCCTTGGTCTCATGGTAGCCACGCACCCGGAAGGTATTGCGCATGAAAGGAGCGATGCACTTGCCGCCCCTGGGTACTCGGCGTACAGGCCGCTTTCACCGGACACACGTTGCAGACCGTTGCCGGTGCCCGATACTCCGTTTTCTCCGCCTTCCACTCGTGTCGGTACGGTCGCAGTACCTTCCCTTGTGGGCAGATATATACGTCTTGGTCCGCATCGTACATGAACTGCGCGGGGCCATAATAGCCCGTTTGCTGTTCCCAATCGGGCAGCGGTACATAGGCGCGGATGTGCTCTTCCCCCTCGATGGCGCGGATGTTCTCGATCGTGCCGTAGGTCGTGTCGGCGATCACCCGCCCGGGACGCAGCCGCCAGCGGAATATCACCCGGCGCAGCAGGTCGAGCATCGGCTGATTCTCCATCACGGCGGCGGGCGTCACGAGGGCGTGCAGGATGATCCGCGCCTTGCCTCCGTCCACCACATAATGGTCATGGTAGCCGAGCCGCGTCCGCTCCCCCTGCGGTTTCATCAGGCTGGCGTCGGGGTCAGTAGTACTCACCCGCCCGTCGCTCTTACGCTTGTAGTACGAGGTCGGCGCACGCTCCGGATCAAGGCGGCATTCTTCCAGCAAATTCCAGCGCGCCGACGTAGTTTCGGTCGTCTCGTCGGCTGACGCTTCCGGCGCACCGTTGACCGTGAGCACAGCGAGATGATCCTCCACAAGACGCAGCACGGGAACGAGCGAATCCATGCTGGCGTTCGCCCGCACCTTGGTCGCGTCGAAGATGAGTTCCGCGCCCCACACCAGTCTCGCACGCGCGCACTGGTCGACTACCGCGTCGAAGAAGCGGCGAAACACTGGCAGGCCCAGGCGAGTACGAATCTTACTCAGGCTGGAATGGTCGGGGAGTGGCTCGTCGAGGTTGTAGCCGATGTACCACCGGTGTGCAAGGTTGAGGCTGGCGATCTCGATGAGTTTGCGTTCGGAGCGCAGCCCCTCGAAGAACATGATGAGATGCAGTTTGAAGAACACCACGGGATCAATCGAGGGCCGACCGCTCGCGGCGTAGCAATCGGCAACGAGATCGCGCACAAAGGAGAGATCGAGGGCGCGTTCAAGATGCCGATAGAAGTGGTTAGCGGGTACGGCAGATTCCAGGGAAAGCAGCACGGGACGGTCAAGCTCTCGTGCTTTCGGGGGACCAAGCATGGAGACACCTCCCTTGATGATCGATGCATGGGAGATGCTACTGCCTTCACGAAGCGATTTTCAACAACCAGGGACCTGCCTGGTGAAAAAGGCGGCATGGCCGTGATCCGGGCGTTAAACGAGCACGAAAGTGACCCAGAAACAGTCAAAATGCCTGCGTATAGGACCGAATAGCTCGCGCAATCACTGACTCAAAGAGTTTTTCACCAGGCAGTCTGCCTTTTGCGCCGTGCATACCGGGTGTACTCGAACCCCTTTTGCCCCCGAACACATCCTGTTTTCGTCCCCGCCTGCCACGGCGCGCACCGGTTTTTCCCGCATACTGACCGGGTGCAGCCGCGCGGTTGCCGGCATCCCGCACGGGATGTTTCTTCCGGACTGAAGGGCTCCTGCGACCCGTAGACGCAAGCGGCATCACGTAGTGGTCAGGCGGGACGATGAACGGCAGGGGCGGCGAACGCGCCAGAATACCCGCTATGCCCGCTCCAATGCCGTGGAGGACAAAGTGTGCATGCAGCCCATTTCCCTGCCGCTACGGGGCATTGACGGGGCTGTAGCACCCCTTCCCCAAACCGGTCGCGTATGGGGTGTTACGCCTCGGGTCACACTTCCCTCCCCGACCGGTCGGGGCACGGCTGCGTGGGCGGCGGGCCACCGCACGCGCTCAGGCTTCAAGAGGCAATTGCCCGCTCGCGCGCATGCCAAGTTCGTCTTCGAGCAGGGCAAAGAAGTAGGCCATCTTCGCTTTGGGGGCGAACGGTTCGGCGGCGTTCGGTGTGCCGTGAATGGCGGCGGTGCGCTCTTTGGTTTTCGCGCGCGCCTGGTACATCGCGTCGATAAAGAGGGCGATAGAGCGACCCGACGCCTGGTAGAGGTTGTCGGCACGGGTGACGCTCGACTTCAGGGGAGCGGTGTCTCCCATCTCGCGGGCGAAGTCCTGGATGTAGGCGGTGATCTGCTGACGGTCCTCAGAATAGGGGTGTTTGGGGGGGCGTCCCCTCCCCCGCTTGAGCACCGTGCCAATTGCTTCCGGGTCACCTGGAAGGCGGTGATCTCGAGAGACGAATGCGGTGTCACTCGGAACGACACTGCTCGTGCGGTTGTTGTCCGGTCGTGATTCCGCTTTCGGCGGTGTTGCAGATGAGCCGTTGCGATGCGGTGTGATTGATTGCGATTCAGAGTTATCCACAATTAATTCAGCATTTTTATGCATTCGAATATTCGAAAGATTAATTTCTTCTTTCACTGATTCTTCTAATACTGATTCTAAGAGTGGTAAACCCTGGTTTACATGGGCATGTAAACCAGGGTTGTCATGGGTATGTAAAGAGGGGTTTACATGCCCATGTAAACCAGGGTTTACATGGGGGGGGGAATTATCTCCATCAATTGCTTCAGCCTCGGCGTCCGGTTCGTGCGAGAGTTTTTTGTCGCGCATCAGGCACGCTTCCAGGCGCGCAAAAAGCGCGGTGAAGTCGTAGTAATTCGAATCCTTGCCGCCAAGGCCGTTATCCCGGTTGATGACGTGCAGCCAGCCGTCGTTCTCGAGTTCGGTTTTGTAGTTGTGAAGCTGTTGTCTGCTCACCCCCGTATCCCCCGCCATTTTCCGCAACGAAGGACTCGGTAAATCCGCATCCCACTTGTGGGTGAGGATTGCCGAAACAAACCGCACGATCTGTGGCTTGAGCTTCAGTTCGCCTTGATAGCGATAAAGCGCGGCAGGAATGGCGGCAATGCCGCCTTTGGCGATGATCGATCCGTACCGCGCGAGAAACGAGTGATCGCGCGGTACTTGTGTATTGTTTGTCATAAGAGTTACCTCCGTCGCCTTGACAGACTGCCAGAGGTTCGCTACGCTCTTTCTTGCGAAGGATAAGGGCGTGTAGCGGGTTCCTCAGGAGCCGGTGAAGCGCCTTTTCTGTTGCCTCCACGAGGCGCTTGGTCGAGTAGGTACTCGCCTACTCGGTCTTCTTCAGTCGTTGTTGCACGTAGGTGTCTATTGCTTCCCGCACCATTTCACTCATGCTCCCCTTCCCACCGCGCATCTTGTCTTGGTGCGCCAATTGATTGAGGGCCTTCACCTGGTCGCCGTACACCTCATAGGAATGGCGTCGCAGTCCTCCCCGCTCCGGTTCAGGACTGCTTTGCACAATCATACTCGGGCGAGTAGGCGAGTAGGTACTCGTGTCGCGCGCATCATCTCTCTCCGCCACGCGCGCGGTTCGCGGCTGGATACTCGGCATGTTGTCGATGTTGTAGCGATCAAGCGCCCTTGTGGACGTGGCAAAGTCTTCAATTTGCGGTTTCTTCATAGTTCACCAACCAATCTGCGAAGATGTCATAGGCGATTGAACCGGCGTGTTTCGGCTCAAGATCAGACACGGGCTTGCGCATGTTGTACGATGTGGAGAAGAGTGCGGCATGGGGAATCTGCATCGGCAACACATTGTCGCGCCATATCCTTCTCGCGTTCGCTACAAGGGCAGGGGATTCATTCGTGGTTGCACGGTACATGGTGAAGAGAATGCGCAGTTCCTGGTGGGGCAGATCGAACTTCTTCCACATCGTGGTTTGCAGGTAGCTGATCGTATCGCCAATCCCATCCACGGCCATCCGTTGCGTCGCACAGGGAATGAGGATCAAATCGGCGGCAGCGAGGCCATTGAAGGTCAGCCGGGATTTTCCCGGTGGCGTGTCAATGAGAATGAAGTCGTAGTCCGGCCTGAGGGGCTGGAGATAGCCACTGAGCCGCATCTCGTCGCCGTTTTCAAGCGCACTCTCAATCGCTGCCATCAGCCCGTGTGAGGGGAGGATGTCAATGCCCGATGCGGTGTGCCTCACTGCGGAAGCAGGACTTTTCAAACCCTGAAAGACCTCGAACAGGTTAGGGGAGTCCTCGGCATCCAGGCCAAGATATTTGGTCGCCTGAGCCTGTTGGTCAAGGTCAACGAGGAGCACCTTTTTGCCCTTCTTCACGAGCGCGGCGGCGGTATTCACGGTGGAAGTGGTTTTCCCCGTGCCACCCTTGAAGATGCTGAAGCTAACGACTTTCATCGGTGGGTGCCGTCTCCTTTCGTTGCAGTAGCGCTTGGTATGAGGAGAGGGGAATGCGCTATTGTTGCGTGCCCTCCGGGCGAAAGACGCCTTTGATCATCCCTTTCTTGATCCATCGCCCAACTGTTGCACGGTCAACGTTGATTAGTTTCGATACTTCATTGGCAGACAGGAACGACTTCATGTTACCATAGTAGAGCGTTCGGAATCGGCGTGTCAAGAGCCAAGTTGGGACGAACTGTTGCACCTGTTGCACGCCTACTCGGGTACTCTTACGAGCAGTTGCTCGGACGAGCGGGTACTCGTATCACCGACTACTCGGTCGAGTATGCGAGCAGTGTACGTACACAAAATGGGTGTGTCAACCCATTTCCATAAGCGAGTGATCTGGATAGAGGAGTGCTCGGCTACTCGACCCATCGGGTACTCGCACGAGCAGGCGAGTAACTTTTTCATATAACTTTTTCATATCCCAGAAGTCAACTCTTGGGAAAAAGCAATGCCAACCGGGGGACGAGGGTAACCCGTTCGCTCCGCCGTCCAGTCCTTCGCTGCGCTCACCCCTGCGGGGCGATGGGACTGGACGGTGTCGCTCACTCGGGTGTTCTTTTTTGCCAGTTGGAATGGCTGTCTGGGGACGAGAATCATAGGGATATGTTACAGCCTTGCTACCGTGTGTGCCGCTGCAACCCCGCATCCATCAACTGCCGTTATCGTGTGGAGTGTATCGCCGGTGGGGGAGAGAACCGTTGCGGCGCCGACAGGGCGAAGAGGAAGCGTACGGTGTAGCGCAGCAGCAGGAGCGCTACTACGAGCAGCGGGAGAGCCACTTGACTCCCTGCGTCTACACACGGGCACCCTTTGGGCAGCATCGCTGTCGCTGGCACGGGCAAGGGGATGGTGCGATGGTTGAGCGTAGTCATTACATCGTCAATCACGGTGAACACGGCTACAATCCGCGTGTCGTTCATGGCAGCCTCCAAAGGGTGGTACGAGTCCAGGCAACCCGTATTGTCCCCTTGTGCTCTATGAACGGCTACCCGCAATCAGGGTTTCTCTAACTGAACGTCATGGAAATCAGTACTATTCAATTTTCTCTCTTCTCCCTCACGCTAGAGGGTGTTATGAACTACGCCGAACAGCATTCAACAGGACTATTCCCATGTCAAAGGAGCGGTTTTTCGTGTCTTTCCGCACGGTTCCCCCCGACCTGTCGGTCATCAGATACCGCGAATCCGCTCGATCACGAGGCAAAGCCACAATTTATGGGGAGTTCATAACACCCTCTACCTCATCCCACACGAACACTACTTTTCCGGTTTCTCCTCGGTCACAGGCAGGAAAAATATCTTGTGCATCGTCGAGGGACACCTGATGGGTGACGGTCGCTTCCAGCGGCACGGCATGACGGCGGACGAAGCCAGCAATTTCTTCATAGGCATCAATCGGAAAAACGAATGACCCCAGGAGGGCCAGTTGTTTCTCAATAAATTGTGCCGGACTGATGGAAGGTTCAGTCGCGCCGAATCCGACAAACGCCACGCGCCCACCACGGCATGTTGTTTCGATCGCTCCCTTCTGCCCCGCTACCGTTCCCGATGTCTCGAAGGCAGCGCTGACCCCGTCCTTCCCTGCCCACCGCTGAATCGCTGCGACGGAATCTTCGTTGGCTGCATCCACCACGGCGTTTGCGCCAAGCTGGGTCGCGAGCGTGAGCCGTTCCGGGCTAATATCGATGCCCACAACTTGCGCACCCATCGCTCGCGCCATCAGGAGCCCTGTGAGACCGACTGGGCCCAGTCCGAAAATCGCGACGGTGCTGCGACCGGACGCATCCAGCTTACGCATCACCTCGTATGCTGTACCACCAACGCACATCAGTAATGCGCCCATTATGTATGAAAAATCGTCGGGAAGCGGGAGACAGTTGCGTGCATCCGTGAGGAGCAAGTCCGCATCGGACCCGTGGATCGGGCCACCATAGCCCCGCCGATCATCACACCACATAATGTGCCCTGAGCGGCACTCCGCGCAGTACCCGCACCCACGATAGTGGTAAACGGCAACACGGTCGCCGACGCGCACATTTGTGACGCCCTCACCAACGGCGCAGACAACGCCACTTGGCTCATGGCCCGGGATGATCTGATCACTGCCTCCACGTTGCCGCATGGCATGTGGTGCGCGATACCCATGCAGATCACTGCCGCAAATTGCGGCCGCCCGCATCGCGACAACGACTTCGGATAGCCCCGGTTTCGGGTCCTCGAATGACGTGAGTTGCACCTTCCGGTCTCCGGGGAAAAGTAATCCGCGCATCGCCTTTTCTTTCCTTTAGGTAAACACTTGTCCACCAGAGACGTTGATTTCAATACCGACTGCATGCCGTGCGCGCTCTGAGGCGAGAAAGACGAACCACCAGGCAACATCGTCCGGCTGCCCGACCCGTCCAATCGGTGTCCGCGCGCGCAGTTGGTCAAGCGCTCCCGGCTTTTCTAACCATCCCGCGCGCGTCATCGGCGTCTCGATATTGCCTGGTGACACACAGTTAACATTGATGTTGTACGGTGCAGCGAAACGCGCCAGGTCCTTGGTGTAGGCGAGAATACCGCCAAAGGCAGCACCGTAGCCAGGGATGTTGCCGCTCACCGCGTGCGCAGTGAAGGAACACATATTGATAATTTTCCCGCTGCGCCGCTCCATCATCGCGGGAAGGAGGGTTTGACAGCCAAGGAAGACTCCTGTCAGGTGCCCCTCGATTTGTCGGTGCCATTCTGCGTCGTCCGTATCGAGATGTCCCATCCGGGCACCGGGTCCCGCGATATTGCAAAGGATGTCGACATCCCCCAGGTCGTGTTGCACCTGGGGAACGAAGTCTTGCCAAGATGCGCGGGTGGTCACGTCGAGATGATACGCGTGGCACATCCCGCCCGCATCAGCAATCTGGCGCGCGGTCGCACTTGCCCCATCATGATTGAGGTCTACGGCACCGACTTTCACCCCTTCGGCGGCGAGTAACGTGGCAACTGCTTTTCCCATCCCCGATGCTGCCCCAGTGACGATGGCAACCCTGCCCGCAAGTTCCAGATCCATGGATGCTCCTCCTTTAGCTACCCTTTGACCGCCCCCGCGGTCAGCCCCTCAACCAGATACCGCTGCACGAAAATGAAGAGGATGGCGAGGGGAATTGTGGTCACCACGACCCCGGCATTGAGCAACCCCCAGTCAACGACATCCTTCCCGCGCATCGCTGCGATGCCGACCGTGAGCGTGCGAAGTTCCGCTTTGCTTGTGAAGGTCACGGCGAAGAGAAACTCCTGCCACGCGAGGATGAATGAGAAAATGGCCGTTGCGAGCATGCCCGGCGCGCTTAGTGGCACGACCACACGGAGAAAAGCTCCTAACTGACTCGCACCATCGATCAGTGCTGCCTCTTCTACATCGACTGGCAGACCCGCAAAGAAGCCGCGAAGCATCCACGTACAGAAGGGAATCGCGAAGGCGTTATAGGCAATGAAGAGTGCCCAATAGGTGTCGATAAGGTGGAATTGCTTGAACCAGATGAAGAGCGGAATGATGATCGCGATACCGGGTAGCATCTGGGTGACGAGGATGAGGAAGCCAAAAAAGCCACGCCCCGGAAAGCGAAACCGGGCGAGTGCGTACCCCGCGAATGAGGAAACCGAAGTGGCAACGACCGCCGTGACGGTTGCTACCAGCGTGCTATTGAGGAAGTAGCGCTTAAAATCGTACTCCTGAAAGAGACGGCGATAGTTTGCCAGTGTGGGATGTTGAATCAACAGCGTTTGCCCCTGATTCTTGAGTAGCTCGTATGTCGGCTTGAAGGAGCCAAGAAACATCCAGAGGAAGGGAGTCAACACGAAGAGTACGAGTACGGCGAGAAAGACGTAGGTGAGCACCAGTTGCATCGATACATACCGCCGTGGCTTTGCCCTCGGCACCAGCACTGCAAAAGGGGCGTGCTCCATTGATGGCGTTTTCAACATGACGCACTCCTTTTTACAGGGGCTGAACCGCGCGGCGATAGACCGCGAGATAGATGGCAGTCACAATAGCCATCAACACGAGGATGACCATGGCGACGCAAGAGGCGTAACCGACCAGACCGAGACCAAACGCCTGCTGATAGGCATACATTGCAAGCGTGAAGGTCGAGTAGTATGGCCCCCCGTATGTCAGGATGTAGATGAGATCGATGGAGTTGAATGTCCAAATCGTGCCAAGCAGTAGCGCAATGAGCATGGTCGGGCGGATACCCGGGAGCGTGATGTAGAGAAACGATCGGAATGAGGAGGCACCATCCATCTTCGCTGCCTCATAGAGTTCACCGGGAATCGTCTGCATCGCGGCGAGGAGCATCACCGCAAAAAAGGGGAAACCCTTCCACATATTCGTAAAGATAATCGTTGGCATGGCAGTCTGGGTATTCGAGAGCCACGCATAGTTATCACCGATGATGCCGAGCTTGGTGAAGCCGATATTGTGCAGAAAGGTATTGACGAGCCCGGTGCTCGTGAAGAGCAAGCCGAACATCATCGCCGCAAGTGAACCGGGGACGACCCAGGGGATGAGCACAATACCCCGCCACAGTCCCCGGAAGCGGACGTGTTGATTGAGCAGCACGGCAGCGACGAGACCGAGCACGAACTGACAGGCAATCGACCCAAGGGCGAAATACCAGCTCTGCCAGAACGCACGCATGAAGATGGGATCCTTGAGGAGATCATGATACTGGTCGAGCCCCACAAAGGGACGGTACCCCGGTCGGAAAATATTATAGACCTGAAAGCTTGTGCGTATTCCTTGGAACATCGGTAAGAAGTCGACAAATAAGAGGATGAGAAGGGCCGGAAGCAGGAAAAGGTACGCGAGACGATAGCGAAAAACTTCCCGCCAGAAACTGCGTCGGCGTTGCATCCTTCCGATAGAAGTGGTCGTAATACTTGCCAATCCGCGCCCCCTATTTCACGTTTCATGCGGGTGGGAGCGATGTACACATCGCCCCTACCCCTGACCAATTCAGTTCTTCGGGACGTTGATGCCGTTCTTCTGCAGTCCACTGATCGTAGCGTTCTGGATTTGCTGCGCCATCTCCTTTTCCGTCAGCTTGCCCGTGAGTACGCCCTGGAGCAACGGCGGCACGATGTCATCGAGAATGCCGTTGATGCCCGTTGCCCAGTTTGGCTTCATCACCGGGGCGTTCGCCATGGAGGTGATGTATCCCTTATACAGGGAGTTCTGAGCCCAGTAGGGGTCCTGTTGGGCGGTCTTTGACGCGGGAATCATCCCGTTCGCTTGGCAGTAAAGCTTCTCTCCCTCATCACTGGAGATGTAATTCACCCACTTGAGTGCCTGGTCAACGACTTTCCCCTTTTGTGAGGAGACGTAGATACCGCACGCGGCACCGCCGTACCAGTCAACGTTGCCCGCTGGTCCCTTTGGCAACGGCATTGAGGCGAGTTCGTACCCGCTCTGCTTGAAGTTGCTCTGAATATCGGCGATGGTCCATGGGCCTTGCCACTCAATCGCGGCTTTGCCGGACTGGAAGTTTGCGTCGCGCTCCTTATAGGTATCGCTCGGCGCACTCGGCACAACGTAGCCCTGTTTGAACAGATTCGTATACCATGTGATGCCGGCGATTGTTTCGGGGCTATTGAAGATGAACGGCTCGGGCTGAGTACTCTTTGGGTCACCCTTCACCCACTTGCCACCGTATGCGTACGCTGCGAGCAGAAGGTTATCAACTGGATCACCAACCCCGGCGACATCCATTGCAATTCCCCACTGTTTTCCTTGCTGCGTGAGGGCCTTCGCATATTCGGTGAAGTCATCCGTGGTCCAGGAATCCTTAAGTTGGAGGCCAGCCTTATCGAGGAGGGTCTTGTTTACCAGGATCGCTGCCGACCCCGCGAACCACGGCAATCCGTAGAGGTGGGTCTTGCCATCACTGCCGATGGCAGAGGCCGAGTCGAGAATCGTCTGGTCGAAGCGAGTAAGCATCGTCTTATCGACCATATCCTCCAATGGCACAACCATGTTGGCGGCAGCGTAGTCCGATGCATAGTTCATGCGACCCATATTGGGAAGACTATCGCCCTGGCTCAATGTCAGCATCTTGGCGCGTGCCTGCTCCCATGGGATGATTTGGAACTCGATATTGATGTCGGGATTCTTCGCTTGGAAACCTTTATACACTGCCTGATAGGCGGCATTGTCGGCAGGGCGCGAGTCATGCTCGACACTGATGAGCTTGACCGTTTTCCCACTGCTCGCCGCAGACGTTGACCCACCCACAACCGTTGGTGCAGTGCTTCCCGTGTTGCCCGTCGTACTTGCAGCAGTCGGAGCAACACTCGCGGTATCCGACGAACTCGCACCACAGGCAGCGAGAATGCCGACTGCTGCGGTCCCAGCCGCACCGAAGGCACCTTTCAGCAGTTGCCGACGCGTAAATGTAGACATCGTTGATACCCCTCCAAGAATCTGCCGTAGGAACAGCCCCAGACGCTTTCACGTCCACAATCTCCCTCAACCGTCCTTTCCCGTTACCTCGCGTGCTTTCTCTCCTTTCTCTCCAGCGGTGTGGGCGAGCGGTCCAATCGATGTGCGTTCAATGAGGTAAGTAGGCAGGGTGTAGCGGCGTGACTCAAATGCTTCGCCTGCAAGGATACGGACAAGAAGGTGGGCTGCGTGATAGCCGAGTTCGTGGATTTGTTGTTGGACAGTTGCCAGTGGGGGGTCAAGAAAGCGACTCAAGGGGTCATCGTCGAACCCGACCAGGGCAACGTCATCGGGGATGCGATATCCGGCCTCACGACATGCGCGCAAAACACCGTATGCCAGCTCATCGGTGGCGGCAAAGACCGCACGGGGTAGCTGTCCACTGGCAATCCAGCGATTCATAGTGACCCAGCCGAGCGCTTCGAGGTTCTCCTCCCCGCCCTCCCCGCTAAGGAGTGCGATGTGCTCATCAGGAAGCGAGATCTTCGTTGCAGCGAGGCTTGCCACAAAACCGTGAAGCCGGTCATGCGCTGCGGGAGATTCGGCCATGCCAATGAACGCAACAGCGGTATAATGACGCGCAACGAATGCGCGTCCGACGCTTGCCCCCGCTTCCCAGTTCGCTGAGTCGACATGAGGGAGTGATTCATCTTCCGGGTGCCCAATGAGCACAAAGGGGTAGCCACTAACACGGAGTGCTTCAATGCGAGGATCATTGAGATAAATGTTCACGTCAATGAGGCCATCCACGCGCTTGCTCTTAAAGAGCGCCGCGTAGGATCCCTTGCTCTCTGGTTCGCGATGGCTTGCTGCGGTCAACCAGAGAACGTCATACCCGTATTCGGAAGCGCACGCAGCAACCCCGGCAAGAACGCGGGTGAAGAACACATGTGAGAGCGGATCCGCCGAAGGCGCAGGAGTGATTACCCCGAGGACATGGGTGATACCCGTACGGAGGGTCCGACCAACCGCGCTGGGGTGGTAATCCAAGTCGGCAATCGCTTCCAGTACGCGCTGGCGGGTAGGCGCGCTCACATGAGGACGATTGGCGAGAACTTTGGTCACGGTGGTTGTACCGACCCCGGCGCGTTGGGCAACGTCAACAATGGTCGCCATCACGTACGCTCCCTCTACGGACCGTTCTTCGATCTCGGTGCGAGGTATCGATACCCTATATGTCCGCGCGGCAGGACGACAGGTACACGCTCCCACGATCACATTACTGCGGTATCGTTACCCTAACACGCGGAGAGGAGTCGGTCAAGCCTTTGTATTGGTTCAGGACGTCTTGGACAGGTGGTCAGCAAGGAACGCAGCGGGGGTGCGTCTCATATCATCAACGATAGCACTCATAGACTCGTCGCCTCCATCATTTTCTTCGCAGCGTGCTTGTACAGACGGCGGTCAGGAAACGGATTCGCCCTCATGGTTCGGTGATCATACGAGAAAGATCATTCATAGGGCATTCCGCTGCAACTCCTCGTCCATTAACTGCCGCGCAGCGGCAAGGTAGTCCTCAATACTGGCAAGGAAGGCGAGGCCGAGTGCCTGCTGCATCGTCTCAATCGTCGTGCCCCTGGCAAGTGAGTGTGCCGCGAAGGTGTGGCGCAGCGTCCGCACCGAGACGCCCCGCAGCCCTGCTTGCCGACACACCTTCGTGATGATCGTCTCAATCGATCGGCGCCCTAACCCCTTGCCGGTCTTCGTGGTGAAGAGGTGGTTGTCCCCCCCATCCTCGCGCTCACTGAGATAGGTCTGCAAGGCGCCACACGCCCTGCTATTGAGCGTCACCGTCCGTCGCCGCGTATTCCTCCCGGCGATGCGTACCGACCCGATGTCGGGCAGCGTAGCGGGTGAGGGGAGCGTGACATCATTCAGCGTCAGACGGGAAAGTTCCCCGAGGCTCATCCCCGTCTGCAAGATCAGTTCAATGAGTGCTGCGGTCCGGGTATCATCGCTTGCGGCGGTGCGTAACTGCTCGTACTCGCTCTTCGTCAGCACGCGCGGGGGCCGGTCTTCGCGGAGTGGGGGAATGAGGTGCTGGGCGGGACTGCGCCCAATGACATCTTCGTGTACGAGCACCTGGAAGAACAGACGAATTGCCGCCACGGCCCGCCGCCGGGTACTCGCTGCCTGTCCTGCGGTCGTCAACGCATCAAGGTAGCGCACGAGATGGCTCCGCTCCACCGAGGTAATCGCCACCAACCGACACGACCCGGTGAGAAACGCCACGAGGTGTGCCACATCGTCCCGGTACTCTACCCGTGTCCGCCCGGCAAATCCGCCTCGCGTTTCCAGCCACTCGCCAAACCGGGTGAAGGCCGCAGCAAGAGTGACGCGAGGGCGGAGGCTAAATACCATGTCCCTCCTCGACCTGATGGGGAAGTGGCAGACGCCACCAGAAGCCGGGATGCGCGATCAGAAAGGCTGCCAGTTCCGGCCCGTCAGACGCCGCTTCCAGTTGCGGGCGGGTGAGGGGAGAGGAAAGCAGATCAGCGTGCGATTCGCCCGGGGTACTGCGGACACGAACGCGATGCCGGACGACAAACCGTTGCGCTGTCGCGACAAAGCAGACGGCAACCTCGGTCAACACAACCGCCGGTTCCATCACCCGTTCTCTTCGTATGCTCATAGATACTACTGACTATACCACTTCGCCAAACCCCATAGCAACCCCCTTTCCTTGAGCGCCCGCTGTTGCTTCTAATGCTTTCTGGTTCTCAGGCACTCCCGATGAAGCACGCGCGGCAGTAGGCTATTCCTCCAAAGGTTCGTTCAGCCTTGGAGAAAGACCGTACCTCCCATGCTTACCGATCTCTTCTTTCCCACTGTCTCTGGTGTCCGCGTTGACCGTCTCTGGCATGACGGCGCGACGATTCATCTCGCCGTCGTCGCTATCTGCCAATGCGCATGGTGTCCCCTCTGTCAGCAGCGCGCGCAACGGATCCATTCGCACTATGAGCGCACCCTGACTGACCTTC
>JAABUX010006317.1_pt1 | contig 14189 bp, 12 predicted proteins | sample 5561851 | NCBI WGS metagenome assembly JAABUX01 (sample SAMN10711883, study PRJNA513361) | rock metagenome | isolation source: Antarctica rocks | place: Antarctica: Victoria Land, Richard Nunatak red sandstone | collected 2016-01-03 | reverse complement strand
GCTGCTGCGCGTTGACGCCGGTGCCCATGGTCTGGGTGGAGCCGATCAGCACCCGCACCTTGCCGCCGTTCACGGCTGCGAACAGCTTCTGCTTGGCCTCCGACTTCTTGAAGTCCTGCATGAAGGCCACCTGCTCGCGCGGCACGCCCAGGCGCACCAGCTCGTCCCTGATCCACAGGTAGGCGGAGAAGCCGCGCTTGCCGTCCGCCGCCTCGGTGCCGAGGTCGGAGAACACCATCTGCGCCGCCCCTGGCACCGGGTGCGGCTTGCCCGTGTCCGGCGCCAGGTAGCGGTTGCCGGCCGTCTCCAGCCAGATGCGGTGGACGTTGGCGATCAGCGCATTCAGCTTGTTGCCAGGCTCGTTGTCGTTGGCCGGGTCCTCCTCGTCCACCGCCTGCACGAACCGCATGTCGATGGCGGCGTGCCGCCCGTCGGTGATGACGGACAGCAGGATGTCCTGGCCCTTCTGCGGCGGTCCCTTGCGCAACTCGATCTCGCGGATGCGCTCGGCCAGCACCCCCTGGTAGGCCCGGAACGCTGGGCTGGCCTTGGCGGTGACGATCTGGCGCTTGCCGGTGCGGACCGCGGGCAGCCGGAGGTGGTGGCGCAGGTCGTCCATCAGCACCACGTCCGCGACGGAGCGGAACATGGAGATCAGCTCGGGGACGTTCACGAACTCCGCGAACCGCGTCACGGGCTTGTAGAGGCCGGACGGCTGCAGCTCCAATTCGGTGCGGGTGTCGCCGAAGCTGGACGCCCAGGCGTCGAACTCGTGGATGCCGCGCTCCTCCAGCACCTGCGGCTGCATGAACCGCTGCAGGGTGAACATCTCGCCCAGCGTGTTGGTGATCGGCGTGCCCGACGCCAGGATCAGCGGCCGGGTGGGCTGGCGCTGGGCGATGAAGCGCGCCTTGGCGTGCAGGTCCCAGGCCCGCTGCGACCCGTCCGGCGCCACGCCCTTCAGGCCGCTCATGTTAGTGGCGAAGCTGAGCTTCCTGAACTCCTGCGCCTCGTCCACGATCAGCTGGTCCACCCCCATCTCGGCGATGGTCAGCAGATCGTCCTTGCGCGCGCTCAGCGCCTCCAGCTTGTCCTGCAGGCCCTCCTTCATGCGCTCGATGCGCTTGCGCGTCAGGCGGTCGTCGCCGTCCACCTTCTCCAACAGGGTGGAGTAGCTTGCCAGCGCCTCCCCAATCAGCCCGCGCTCGAAGTCGGCCGGCGCCGGGATAAACTTGAACGCCGAGTGTGTGATGACGATGCAATCCCACGTCGCCGTCGCCGCGCGCGCCAGGAAGCGCTGCCGCTTCTCCTTGCTGAAGTTGGTCTCGTCCGCCACCAGGATGCGGGCGTTGGGGTAGAGCAGCAGGAACTCCCGGCTGGCCTGCGCCAGGCAGTGGCCGGGCACCGTCATCATTGCCTTGGAGATCAACCCCAGGCGCCGCTGCTCCATCACCGCCGCGGCCATGCTGAACGTCTTGCCGGCGCCGACCGCGTGGGCGATGTAGGTGCCGCCAGCGGCGATGATGCGCCAGATCACCCGCTTCTGGTGGTCGCGCAGGCTGATGGCGGAGCTGGCGCCAGGCAGCTGCAGGTGCCGCCCGTCGAACGCCCGCGGCACCAGGTTGTTGAACGCATCGTTGTACAGCCTGGCCAGCCGGTCCGTGCGCTCCACGTCGGTCCAGATCCAGCGCTCGAACGCCTGCTTGATCTTGAGCAGCTTCTCCTTCGCCGCCTCCGTCTCCGAGGCGTTCAGCACCCGGCTCTCCTTGCCGCCCGGCTCGCGCACGGTGTCGTAGATCTGTGGGATGGAGGCGTTCAGCGCGTCGTGCAGCAACTCGCCCGCGTGGCGCCGGGCGGTGCCCCACTCCGACGTGGCGGCGGCCAGGCCCTCAAAGGCGTCCACGTCGATGGACCAGGCTGCCACCTCCACCGTGTGCCGCACCCGTGTCTCGACGCCGATCACCTGCTTGGAGAACGCCTGCACCACCCCTGCCGGTATCCAGGGCGCCCCCAGGCGCGCGGTGATCTCGGACGGCTTCAGGTCCACCGGCTGCACCCGCCGCAGGGCGTCCACGTTGCGGGCGTAGCGCGGGTCCAGCGCCGCCGCCGCGGCAGCCGCCGCCAGCTTGGTGCGGACCGCGCCGGACAGGTAGGCGTCCGCCGTCTCCCACGCCTCCGCGTCCGCCTTGGTCGCGTCCGGGTTGAGGAACACCGCGTCGCCCAGCTCGGCGACCGCCTGCTCGGGCGGGCGGCCCAGCATCTCGGCGACGCGGGCCAGGTCCACATGGCCGACCTCGTGCAGCGTCACCGCGAGCGCGTCCGCGGCGCTGGTGATGACCGGCTCGCACGGCGGGTGGATCACCCGCTCGGTGAAGATCGGCCCCATCTTGGCGGTGCCGGCGTCCTCGTCGTACTGCTCGACCGACGACACCAGCCAGACATCCGGGTCGTCCAGGAACGGCTGCAGGTTCGGCCGGCGCACCGTCTCGCGCACCTCGCCCGTCTTGGGATCGGTGGCCGTGCTGATGTTGGTCAGGTTCACCGGACCGAACTGCCGCACGAACGCCTGGTAGGCCGCCCGCATCCGGCCTTGCAGCATCCCCCACGGCTCGTTCGCCTCCTGCGCCCGCAGCACGGCGCGGATGGCGTCGCGCAGCGGGATCAGCCCCAGGATGATGCGCGCGTGCTTGGCGAAGATGCCCTCCTTGACGGTGGCGGACTTCACCGCGACGCGCTCCGGCACGCCGTCGAGCACCTGCATCAAGGCCCCGTCCAGCACCAGGTAGCTGCCCTCCTTGACCGTGGCGCCCTCGGCCGCGGTGCCGACGCGCACGCGCGGGGCCGCCGCGGGACGTGTGGGCATGGCTCCTGCCGATGCAGCCGGGACATGGATGTCTGCCGGCAGGCTCTCCAGCGCGGCGCCAAGGTCGGCCTCCAGCGACACGGACGGGCAGTAATGGCAGGTATAGACCACCCCGAACGGGCCGGTGGTGCGGCCGTGCAGGCCCAGGACCATGCCCGGGTGCTCGGCGAAGTAGCGGTTCACCGCCAGCGCCGGCTCGCCGTCCTCGGCCGGCAGTACCTCCACCAGGTCCGACCAGGCCGCGCCGCCCGGCGCCTGCTCCGCCCCGCGGCGCTGGAAGAACAGCACGTCCACCACGACCTCGGTACCCGCCGCCGCCAGCATGGCGCCCTGGGGCATCCGTGCCGCCCCGACCAGGTCGGCCATGGATGCAATGTGCTCCCGCGCCTTCGGGTCCACCTTGTCCATGGTGTGCCGGCTGGTCACGAACGCCGCCAGGCCGCCCGGCTTCAGCCGCTCGATGCTGCGCGCGATAAAGTAGTCGTGCAGCGACAGGCACAGCCGCCCGGCCGCGTCATCTGCCCGCACCGTGCGGTCCGAGAACGGCGGGTTGCCCACCGTCAGGTCGAACGTCTCTGCGAGGCGGGCCTTGGTGAAGTCCTCCGCCCTGATCCAGGCGTCGGGATACAGCAGCTTGGCGATCCGCGCCGTGGTCGGGTCCATCTCGACCCCCGTCGCCGCCGAGCGCGCCGCCATCTTCTCCGGCATCATGGCCAGGAACAGCCCGGTGCCGCAGCCCGGCTCCAGCACCGTGCCGCCGGCGAAACCCATGCGCCCTAGCGCGGCCCACACCGCCCGCACCATGAACTCCGGCGTGTAGTGGGCGTACTGTGTCGAGCGGGCTAGCGCCGACATCTCGGCCGGCGACACCAGCTGCTCCAGCTCGTTCCCCAGGTCCTCCCAGCCCGGCCGGAACGCCTCGTCTTGGCGGCGGAACAGGGTGTTGGCCAGCTCGCTGGCGCCGAAGCCGACGAAGCGCGCGAGCTGCTCCTGCTCGGCCGGGGTGGCGTGCCGGTCCTCTGCCTCGATCTCCTGCATCAGCCGGATGGCGGCGAGATTGTCGGCGGCACGGGCCTTCCAGCCGCGCGCCAGGGCGCGTTCGCCCGATAGCCTAAAGGTGTGCGCCGGGACGCGTTCCGGTTCCGGCATAGGGGCGGCCTCCACCGGGTCCTCGCGGAAGCGCGGGCCGGTGCTGGCCCCTAGGGTCAGGCTGCTGAGGGCCGTGGTGTCGAACAGCGAAAGGGTGAGCTGGGACATCGGGTATGTTCCTGGCAGGCGAACGCCGGCCGCCCTGCCGCCTGGTGGGGCGCCGGGGGACCGGGTGCGATGAGGCCCGCCCCGGTTGGGGCAGGCGGAAAGGGGTTCAACTAGGCGGGGAGGGTCAGGGGGCGGCTACCAGGAACCGCAGGACGCCTCGATCAGCATGCGTTCCAGCCGGTCCACGCGCGCCAAGGCGTCGCGGTGCAGGGCGGAACCGGCGCGCGCCCGCGCCACGACGTGATCCCAGGCATCATGGTCCTCCCCGAAGCCGAGGGCGCCGGTCGCGGGGATGTCGATGCGCTTCAGCTCGATGCGGTGGCTGCCGTCGGACAGCAGGCCCAGGTAGGTCAGCGTCCAGCCCTCCTGCCAGGCCGTCCGCAGGTCCAGGTCGGCGATTGGGGAGGCAGGTAGGGTCGGTGCGGCCACGGGCGCCGTTGCCGTTGTTGTCGTTTCCATGTCGGGGGTTCTCCATTTCTCGTCTTCTTTCCGAAGACCCCCACCCGCGGGCGCTCCGCCCCGGCACGCGCAACGGCGCGACCGCTTGGGAGCGGGACCGGAGCCACGCGCAGCCGGGCCGCTTGGCCCGGGGAGCATGGCGAGGACCCTCCCGTTGCGCGGGCCGGGGCGGTGCGGCAGCCCTCCCCCTCATTCCACTCTCCTCCCCGCCTCCCGTTCCGGGCAGCTTGTATGTTCCATTATCGTCAATCCCCCAGCACCAGGAAGCCGCCGTGCCGGGCCAGGGCGGCGAGGGCGTCGCTGACGCTCGCCAGCAGGGCCGCGTTGTGTTCGATCACGGACGCAATGGAGCTGCTGTCGCGCTCGGCCAGCCGCGCCGCGGCGTCCTGATGCTGCTGGATGGCCGTGCGCAGCTCGCGCACCGTCGCGGCCAGCGCGGCTGATGCGAGCACGCCGACCTGTGGCGCCGGCAAAGGATCGGGCGTGGCGCTCAGCCACACGCCGATCTCCACGAGATGCACCAGCACCTCGGCGCGGTCGCTGTCCTGGATGGCTTGCAGCAGCAGGCGGACCAGGCGTGCGGGATCGAACCCGCCAACGGGGTGTGCCATGATGGATGATCCTCGATGGGGGGAACGCGCCTCGCCCATGCGGGCGGGCGCCGGGCTTGAGTGGAGCCGGAAAAGCGAGGCGGGCTTGAGCGGCCTTGCCGGGTCAGGCCGCCTTGTAGGCAAGTGCCCGGTGTTCGGCGCAGTACGGCTTGCCGTTGTCCGCGGCGGCGTCGCAGAACCGGAACCCGGGACAGCCAGGCTCGCCCAGCGGCCAGCAGCACGGCTGTGAGAGGCCCCGCCTGCAGGAGATGGACGGGACGAGAGGCGGTGACGGCGTAAGCAGCAGTGCCGGAGCCGCCTGGACAGAGGCCGCTGGCGGCATTTGCACGGGCAGCGTCGCCTTGGGCCGCGGCGCAGGAGTCCGGGCCGGGTGCGTGCTACGCCGGATCGGGCTGGGACGGTGCGGCAGATCTAGGCGGTGCGCCTTGCCCACTACGGCATTCTTGCTGACGCCTAGGCGGCGGCCGATCTCCGCCGTCGAGTGCCCCTCGTCCCACAGGCGTCGCAGGTTCGAGATTGCCGTGTCCGTCCATGTCGGGTCGTTGGCTGCCATGTCGGCCTCCTTGGGTTCGTGCTGGTTGCTGATGGTGCGAGGCACCGTTGCGAACGACGACGGGCTGCGTTTGCTGGTCGGGAGTCGCCTAGCGATGTCCGCTGCTGGCAGGGGCCAGGTCGGATGTGCCCTCCAGCACCGCGGCTGCCGCCGGGGACTCTGCGGGTGTGCCGCCGTCCTGGTCCTCGTCGGCGCTGGCCGCGGCCTGGGCGAAGTCCGGATGCAGCGCCAGCATCCAGTCGGCGGCCTTCTGCGCCGCGGCGGCGGCCCGGAACACCGCACGGCGGTCTTCGCGCAGCACCTCCAGCCAGGACTGAAGGTAGCTGGCGTGGTTCTCGACGTCGCAGGGCAGGCCCAGCACCGTGCCGACCATGCACGAGGTAAGTTCCGCAATGAGTTCTTCGAAACTGTAAGCGCGGCTGCCGAACCGGCCGGTGAGGTCCCGGCCCAGCCGGCTCGGGGCAGCACTTGCATGCCCAAGTTCGTGAAGCAGTGTCGCTGCGTATCCCTCCGGAGAGCGGAAAGCCGAGGCGACTGGCATGCCGATGAAGTCGAGCGAGGGGCTGTAAAACGCCTGGTTGCCGCCGGTTCGCACCCGTACGCCGCTGCGGGCCACGATCAGCTCCGGCGCCTCCGGCTTGCGCCACGGCGCCTCGTCCAGCGTTGGGGCGCTGTAGGCCGGGATGTGGTCCACCTGGCTCGCATGGAAGACCGTGAACCCGCGCAGCAGCGGCACCCGCCGGACCACGCCCTCGCCCTCGCCGTCCTCCGGCCGCTCATGCACGTCCAGCCGCTTGAAGAACACGACGGGCGTGCCGCGCTCGCCAGCCCGCACCTGCCAGCCCCGCTCGGCTGCCTGGCGATAGGTCATCCAGCGCGGGTCGTCGCTCGCGTACGCCATCCCGGTCATGGACAGGAGCACGGCATTCACGCTGCGGTAGGCGCGGCCGCTGACCGCGTTGCACGGCATGCCCGGCATGGTCGTGCGCGCTCCTGCCACCCAGGGCCGGCGCCAGGGCGCGGTGCCGGCCTCAAGTGCCGCGACGATGCGGTCCGTCACCGCCTGGTAGTGGTCCTGCGGGCCTGACCCGCTGCTGCGCCGTTCCGTTGCGTTCCTTGCCATCGTCGGATGCTCCTTTCCTTGAACACCCTCCCCGGCGCCGCGGCCCGGCGGCCGGGGCAAAGGCGCGGCGCAGCCGCGGGACCGAAAGCCACGCGCAGCCGGGCCGCTTGGCCCGGGGAGCATGGCGCGGACCCACCCTTTGCCGCGGCCGACGGGCTGCGGCAGCCCTTCCGCTCTCCCCATCCACCCCCCTCCTTTGTTCCTCCTTCCTGCCCTTCTTGCGGTCCCATCGCCTTTCCCGGAACCTGTCCCGGCCCCGTCCCTGTCACAGCAGCTGTCCCTGCACCGGTCGCGCAGCCGAGACGGACGCCGTCGTCCCCGGCAGCGCCGTGCAGGCGAGCGGCAGCGGCTTGCTGTGCCGGCCGTCCCAGGTCAGCGCCGTGCATAGGCTGAGCAGGCCGCGGCGCATCGCCAGCACGTCGCGGGCGATGCAGGCATTCTCGTTGCCGCCGCCGGGCCGGCAGCAGGGCTGGCCCGCGCGCGCGGAACATCGCGGACAATCGAGTAGCAGGGCGGGGTCGGTCGGCCACTCGGCGGCGCAGCGGCGGCACTGCACCGGCCCGGTGGCGAGCGGGTGCTGAACGAGGCGAAGGGTCTGCATGGTGCCCGGTCCCTTTCAGGGTTCTGAACACCTCCCCAGCCCCGCATCCCGGACCCGGCGGCAAAGGCGCGTCGGCTTCGACGCGGGACGCGCGAGACCAGCGCAGCGGCTCGCGCGCCCCACCCTTTGCCGCCGGGTCCGGGATGCGGTAGCCCTCCCCTCCTGTTCTCAGGGGTTCCCTGCCCCTCCTCCCGCGTCTCCACGCGCTGCCGTTTGACGCCGCGCTGTGTTCACAATGAACACGGCCCAGGGCTGGCGGGGTCGCCGATCCACAGCGGCGCGGCGGCCGGCGCAGGTTGCGGGACAGGACGGTGCGCCGGCTTCGCCTTCGGGTGTAGCGTGCGCGACCAGCGGACCTTGCGGATGAACGCGCCGCGGTTGCTGCGCGGCCGGCCGGGGCGGTGCCAGCTATGGCCGCCTGCCGGGCCGTCAAGGCTCCAACCCGCTGCCCGAAGGCTGGTGCCATCCTCGGTCTCGTGCGTGTAGGTGATGATGGACCTGAACCCGGCACGCTCGGCCGCACGGCCGGCGGCGCCGTACAGCATCGAGGCTGCGTTCCAGCACAGCAGAGATGCAATGTCGCGCCGCACGCACAGGCGGTTGACCTCGACGATGCCGCGGCCGTTGAAGGCGCGGGCCACCGGATTGCCGACCGTCGCTACGCCAATGAGTTGGTGGCCATTGGCAACACCGATTCCAAACCGCCACGCCACGGGCGGTGGGCAGTGTCGATGATGGAGGGCAATAAAGGCCCGTGCCTGCGCGAAGCGGATCGGCCGCAGTTCGAGCTGCCAGTCCAGCATGGGATGGCAGCCCTGGCCGTCGCTGACCCGGCGCAGGCGGTGGCCGGTCAGCGCCTCGGCGCCAAGCCGGCGCAGCAAGTCGCGTCCCCAGGCCGGGTCGTCGTCCATGCCGGCCGAGACGATTTCCAGCAGTGCCTGGCAGCAGGTGTCCAGCTGGAAATCGCTGTCCACCCAGATGTCGCCGATTTCCAGCATCTCGGGCTGGCCGCAGAACCAGCAGGGGGCAACCGGAGAGGAGGTGTGTTGCACGAGGGCGGCGTTCATGCGGGCCTGCCCGCGGCTGGCAGGTCGCCGGTGACGAAGGCCCGGCGGGGGTCGCCCCACGCGGCCTGCTGCCGGTCGTAGGCGCCGGCCAGCACCGCGCCGTCCCGGCCAAGCAGGTCCAGGCGGATGCTGGGACGGTATGCCGCCGCGGCCGTCAGCAACGCCAGGAAGGTGGGGAACGCCGTATGCTGGCGGCACAGCCGGTCCAGCGCCGGGGTCGGCCGCGGCGCCGGCACGGTGTGGATGTCCGTGCAGAACGCCGCCCCGTATCCGAGCGTCCTGGCCTGCTCGCCGGCCGGGCCGATTGCGGCGACCTGTCCCATCTTGCCGCGCACCAGCACGGTGGCAGCACGACGGAAGCTCCTGGTCTCCGGGAAGTCGAAGCTGAAAACGTGCAGCTGCACCGGGCGCAGCCGCTCGGCGCGGCGGCCCTGTGCGGCACGCCGAAGGGCGGATCGAGACATGGCGATGTCCTTTCAGGACGTGGCGGGCGGGATGGACTGGTCCTGGAAGTCCGGGTGCAGCACCGGCAGGTCGGCCATCGGCAGCGCATCGCAATCGAGCAGCACATACTCGCATCCGCGCTTTCGGGCGTAACGCATCAGGGCCGCCAGGTCGTCCGGGACCGATGCAATGGGCGCCTCGCTGGCCCAGATAAACCAACCGTGGCGGGTGCGCCCGCCCAGGATTTCGGCGCTGCGGTTGCGGGGATCTCGCACCGCCTCGTCCGTGGTCTGCTCGTCCAGCCACGCCCAGGTTGCGGGTGACAGGTGGCCGCTGGAAGCGTCCAGGAACCGGCGGGCGCTCATGCTGCGCCCCCGTGCCGGCATCGGGGGAACAGGAACGGGCGGCGTGCTGTGTGGATGAGCATGGCATGGCTCCAGACATGCGAAAGCACGCGCAAGGCGGGCTTTCAGCTTGGAAAGAAGGGGTCGGAATCTACTCGTAATGCAGGCGTGCCGCAGGAAAGCCGACCGGGAGGCTAGCCGCCTGCAGGACGTGGACCTCGTAGGTGTAGCGACCCGAGATCATCCGCGCTTCGGCGCGAGATCATCGGTGTTTCCGGCCCACAATCGGGGAGACTGGAGGATGCGTCCTGCCTGGATTACGTGAGACTCAGCCCACACCAGATTGAGACGGGCGCGAGATCATCCGTCCCTGCCCATAAAGCGTGAGACGGATCGGACCGGTAGTCCGGCCCTCGACACCGAAAAAGCCTGGCGCTGCCCGTCCGGGTACGCCCGCACTCCTCGTTGGGATATCGACCGCCTGCGCCGGAGGTCATGGAGCTGGGCAGGCCGATACCGCCCAGCCGCCCCGGTTCGACTGGGTCAATTCCGCCGCCAGCTACAATGCTGCACCAACATTCTGTCCGGACCACTCAATGGGGGCTGGTCCCTGTCCTCGGGTGATCTGACGATAGACGCTGGGCGTAGGAGGCACGCCAATCCCACGAGCGCCCTTCGAAACTCGCGATTTGACTCTCAAGTCAATGTTCTGCTTTATGAGTTGGATGGAAGAGGCTGCCGCGCCCGGGAGAATTTTCGACGGCGTGCGCGTGCTATCGCTGGCCGAGCAGTTACCAGGCCCATTCGCGACCATGCTGCTAGCCGATTTCGGCGCGGACGTGGTCCTCGTGGAGCGACCGGCCGGCGGCGATCCGGCCCGCAGCTTCCCGGCCGCTTTCGCCTCGATGGCACGGAACAAGCGCAGCATAAGCCTTGATCTGAAGTCGGATGCCGGCCGGATACAGTTGGAGGCGTTGGCGCGCACCGCGGATGTGGTCATCGAAGGCTTCCGACCCGGCGTGATGGATCGGCTCGGACTGGGCCATGCTGCCTTGCTGAAGCTCAACCCGCGTCTGGTCTATGCATCCATTTCCGGCTTCGGCCAGACCGGCCCCTACCGTGACCGAACCGCGCATGACCTGTCGTGCCAGGGCCTGGCCGGGCATCTCGCAGGAGCCGTGCCTACAGTTCCATACGGCGATCTCGCTGGTGCAATGTTTGCCGCCCTCTCGATCGCCTCCGCCTTGTTCGCTCGCGAGCGCACCGGGCACGGGACGAGCATCGACATCTCCATGGCGGACAGCCTGGCGTCTTGGATGACGCCGTTTCTCGGCCCAGCTATGAACGGACATCCGCCTCTCGACCTGCACGCAGAGCCCGGCTACGGCCTGTTCACCTGCTGCGACGGCAAGGTGCTGTCGCTCAGCATCGCTCACGAGGATCATTTCTGGCAGGCGCTGTGCCGCCTCTTGAACCTGCCGGAGGTGGCCGGACTGGGCGCGCGGGATCGGGCGGCGCAATCGGCGGAGCTGCGTGGACGCATCGCCGCCATCCTGTCCGGCAAGGATCGCGCGACCTGGGGCGCGTCGCTCGACAGGGCTGGGATCCCATGGTCACCCGTCCACGACGTAAATGCCGTCGTGGAAGACCCACATTTCCAGGCACGTGGGTTGTTTGCCCGGCTGCCAGGCGGTGACGGGACTTGGTTTGTCCAGCAGCCGGTCCGGTTCGGCCGTTATGCCACCGCCCTGCGCCGGGGTGCTCCCGCCTTGGGCCAGCACACGCGTGAAGTGCTGGACCAGTCAACCGCAAAGGAATGACCATGTCGCAGGACGTACAAGATGCTGTCAGCCTCGCCGTGGCCGGCCCGGTCGCGACGCTGACGCTCAACCGGCCCGGCAGCTACAACGCCCTCAACCCCGTCCTGGCGCGTGGCCTGCGGATGCAGGCGGAGACGGTGGAACCATGCGAGGAGATCCGCATGATGGTGATCCGCGGCGCCGGGCGTGGCTTCTGCGGCGGTGGCGATATCCAGGCAATCGGCACGCAGGGCGACGGCACATCCCGCTTCATCGCAGCCATGCTGGAGGATGTGCACGCGTTCCTCGCAACGGTGCAGCGCATGCCGCAGGTCGTGGTCGCCGCCGTGCACGGGGTGGCCGCGGGTGCCGGGCTGTCGTTCGCTTCGATGGCGGATCTGTGTGTGGCGACGGACGACGCGTCGTTCGTGCCGTCCTATCTTTCCCTGGGCGTGTCGCCCGATTGCGGCGGTACGGTTGGCGTGGTGCGCGCCGCCGGTGTGCGTGGGGCGCTCGACCTCTACCTACTGAAGGATCGCCTGACCGCGCGCGAGGCGCAGCAGGCTGGCCTCGTCAACGTCGTCGTAACTGCCGGGGATCTCGACAAAGAGCTGGACCGGATTGCCGAACGGATTTGCGGCATGCCGCAATTGGCCGTGTCCAACACCAAGCGGCTGGTCCGCCAAGCGCTCACGACGCCGTTGCTGGACCAGCTTGAGGCAGAGGGCGCCGGCTTGATCGCCTGCACGCAAACGGAGGGCTTCCGTCGCGGCCTCGCAGCGTTCCTCAAGCGGTAACGGTACGGCGGGCGGGCTTACGCAGATGCGGCGCGCTGGTCGCCAGCCCGGACATGAGCAGGTCCGTCATCTGTTCGGCAACGGTCTTGCCAGGCAGCCGTCCGTCCGGGTCAAACCATCGGGGCAGCCAGTTGATGGCCCCCATGAAGGTGAATACCGCCAGCTTAGGGTCTATGGCACTGATCGACCCGTCGCCGATCCCTTCCTCGATGATGGCGACGAACGCCTCGACGAATGCGTCACGGCGCCGGGCGGCCTCCGCCCGGTCCTCTGGCCGGAGCGCGTCCACCTCGATCAGCGCGCCGCAGGCGCCTAGCTCGCCTGTCAGCAGCTCGATGTAGTGGGCCAGGATGTGGCGCAGTTGGTCCGCGCCAGTGCCGCCCTGAGCCCGGCCAAAGCTGAACGCCCGGTCCGACAGCTCGTAGGCAAGCTGGTGGAAGGCGTAGAGAATTTCCTGCTTGTCGTGCACGTAGTTGTAAAGCGTGCCCTTGGAGATGCCGAGCGCCTTGGCCACGTCGTCCAGCGAGGTGTTGTGATAGCCGCGGGCGCTGAACGCTCGCCCGGCTTCCCGCAGCACCACGTCTCGCTTGAGTTTCTGGATCTCATCGCTTGTCCCCAGACTGTTGTTCCAACGGGCCAACCAACTGCTCCGGTTGCTGTTCGTGACGCAGCCATAGCACCAACTGACCGATGGGTCACATGACTGCCCACCCGCGACCGGCCGTCAATCGTGAAATACGGCAAAGGACGAGGCGGGCTCGCGCACTGTCTGGAGCGTGTTCTCGATGGCGCCGGGGTCGGCGTGACCGAGCGCCATGCCGCACACGACCATCTGCTCCGGCGGGATGCCGAGTTGCGCCCGGATCACTTGGTGAAACGTGCTGAACGCCGCCTGCGGGCATGTGTCGAGGCCACGCGCCCGGGCTGCCAGCATGACGTTCTGCATGAACATGCCGTAGTCGAGCACGCCGCCCCGGGCCATGTGCCGGTCGATGACGAAGATCAGCCCGACCGGCGCGCCGAAGAACTCGTAGTTGCGCCGCACCTGGGCGTGCATGCGGGCGGCATCCCCCTTCTTGATGCCGAGCAGCCCGTAGAGGTCCCATCCAACCTGACGCCGCCGGTCGATGTAGGGCGACATCCATTCGTCGGGGTAGGAACTGAAGTCGGCCGTGTGCTCCTTCGACGCGACCGGGTCGTCGAAGACCGCAACGATCGCGTCCGACAACGCCCGGAGCGCCGCGCCGGTCAGCACGTGGACTTTCCAGGGCTGGGTGTTGACGCCGGACGGCGCACGGGCGGCGACGTCGAGGATGGCGGTCACGACCTCACGCGGCACCGGAGTGGGCAGGAAGGCACGGATGGAGCGCCGCCCCGAAATGGTGGCGTCGACCGCGCGCACGGTGTCTTTGATCATGGGATCGTCAATCATGCGCCCGCCCTTTCCCGCCGCTTGCGTCGCTTCATACTCAAACGTATATCTGAATGACTGCTAAGTCAGTCAAGAAGGTATCTGTCCTAAACAGGGCAAGGGGAACGTGCGATGCTCGTGATGGAACATTTCGACCAGGCCGTCCGCCGGTTCCCCGACCGTCCGCTCGTGATCAGCCGAGATGGCAACCTGTCTCACCGAGAGATGGCGGAGCGTGTGGCGCTGGTCGCTAACGCCATTGTCCGCCAGGGCCTACGCCCGGATACCAAGATCGCGCTGCTCACCCCCAACCACCCGCTCGGCATGATGTGCGAGTATGCCATCGGCAGGGCCGGCTGCGTGTGGGTGCCCTGCAACTGGCGCAACCCGGTGGTGGAAACCGTGCGCCAGGTGGCGGCGCTGGACGTGCAATGGCTGTTCTATCATTCGAGCCTGGAGGACGACGCCGTTGCCGTCCGGAACGCCGTGCCCGGGCTGGCAGGCATCACACCCATCGACCGGGCCACGCCGTCCGGCAGCGCCGCGCTGGACTGGGCTGCGGGTTTCGCGCCAGGCGCCGCCTTGCCGGAGCGCAGCATGGATGATGCCGTCAGCATCATCTCCTCCGGCGGCACCACGGGCGTGCCCAAGGGCGCGGTGCACACGCACCGGACGTATGAAACCAACATGGCCGGCTACTGGGCCATGTTCGATTTCTCTATCCCGCCCGTTCACCTGGTGACCGCGCCGCTGACCCACGCGGCTGGCGTGGTCCACTGGGCCATGGTGGGCGTGGGAGGCACGCACGTGCTCAGCCCGTCGGCGGACCCGGAGTCTATGCTGGCGTTGATCGAGCAGCA
>JAABUX010006316.1_pt1 | contig 14191 bp, 17 predicted proteins | sample 5561851 | NCBI WGS metagenome assembly JAABUX01 (sample SAMN10711883, study PRJNA513361) | rock metagenome | isolation source: Antarctica rocks | place: Antarctica: Victoria Land, Richard Nunatak red sandstone | collected 2016-01-03 | reverse complement strand
TGTATGCTGTACTTTACGCTTATACCCCTGAGATCTTCCCAACAAAGGACCGTGGGACCGGAAATGCGTTGACGGCGACTGCGAACAGAGTGTTTGGGATCATGGCACCGATCATTGCGATGTACGCAAATCTGGAGACCTCGGCACCTGTCTACGTTAGCGGAGCGCTCTTTATTGCAGCTGGTTTATTGACAGTCTTGTTACCATTTGAACCGTTGGGCAAAGCTTCGCTATGATTAGTCGATAGTCCTTTACCGTTATGTATGAAGCTCTGCTATACAAGAAACGCCATTTCTTATGCTCAAGATATTCCATCCATCGTCGGCAATGAGAGCCGAACCGTGAGAAACAATTGAGAACGCCCTACAAGGAGTATAATTTAATATAGCAGCTTTGTTCCTCAGGTATCTAAACAACAACTAGCGCCTATCCTACTGCGCAGGGCGGTGCATCCATCATCACCCAAAATATACGCGCTTCTACGTATCGGATGCATACATGCACTGAAGCGACTGATATCCGAGCACGAACAGTACATACCAACTAAGCGCTCGATCGCTTCCCGTTCGCACCTGACCAAACATCTTCGACCTCACCATACCCCAACATAGCCGGAAGATGAACCCCATCGTCAAGACCTGGTCCTGCATATCCCTCTTCCTCCATCTCTCCCCCATCATTCTCTGCATCCCACCTCCCACCCCCCCATCTCTGATCCTCCCCCTCTCCACACTTCCCAACCTCATCCTCCCCTTCAACCTCACCCTCCCACCAAATGAAACACTGTAAGCCCTCCCTCTCCCCCCACAGCCACCGCCAAAGAAAAACACCACATACTCAAACCGTCACCCAAAACAAAACAGTCCCCTTCCCCCACCCCCATTCTCCTACACCGTTCCCCCTCCCGGCAAAATAACAATCCGATTCTACAACTACGGCCCCGCCATCAACCGAAACCGAGCTCTGATCTGTCTCGGCGCCGCCCGTCATCAGTTTCTCACGAATGTGGATAAGTATCTGGATAAGCCGCTGAATGTGCCGTTGGAATACAAGTTTCGGGGCGTGTATCTTACTATTATGTCGACGGGACGGTCTATGACTTGTGAGTTTTCTTCTTCTCATTCTTTCTCTGTATTTCTGGCACTTTGGAGGGGGTGAAGTTTGGGGACGGTGAGGTGATGTTATATGCTAATGCTGATCCTTTGTTTTTCGTCGTTGGCGTAGGGGCCATGGATGGCGCCACAATTCGGGGACTCAAGTTCTTCATCGAGACGTATGGCGCTATCGGCATGTTATTTGACGTTGAGATTATGACGAAATCGGGGCGGTTGGCGAGGTTGGGGACGGGAAGGTTTGCGGAGTTTGAGGGGGGGCTGTAAAGGGATTAGATGGTGGTGATGAGGAGGATTGGGGGTGTCAGAGTTGTGGATGTGAGTTGTGCTGGGGGTGGGTGATTTGCATGTGTGATTTGTGTGGGTTGGGGTTGGGACATGGTCATGGTCCGGACTACAACATTTGATATAGGCATGCATTCAAGATAGCACAGGAATAAGTCGTACCCTTTATCCCCAATAGAAGAGAATCAAACCACCGCAGAAACCTCACCGGTATACTCCCCGTATCAAGATTCATATTCTTATTATCATTATTAGCGAGTGCACTGGTGTCACAGCGTGTAAGTTGATTACCTTACTGTTGAATAGTTCATGATGCAGCATTCCATAATGTATTTTTCAATAGACTATGTAAGAAATCAGTCGGCCTTTCTTGTTGAAAGATGGTTTTTGATGCCACTTCGTCGGTTTAAAGATATGGATACGCTGCGCCATTTCCAAGATATGTATATGAAGAGAGTAAGTAGAACACAGTATTTTCTAGTACGGAGATATCTATCTTACATCTTTGATACCTTATGAAAAACCAAAGGTTAGCGAGCTTTGCGTACTTTACATATTCTGATTATCTGTACGACGTATGTATCGTATTTTCAGATGGCATGACCTAGATACTGCAGATGTAGGAGTATAAATCATCAAAGGAAACTTTCCTTGCCTTTGCTGTAACTACTTTATCTTGGCCTTGGCCTTGTTTCCAATGCATCATCTTCCAAGTCATCACTAACTATCCTATTTCCTTTCTCTTCATCCTCCTCTCCATTCTCCAGCTCAGCATGCACTTCCATCCTCGTTTTCATCTTCTAAATCTCTATTCGTCGAATTTCGGTCTATCGTTATAGTTGCTCTTTCTGTCAGCTTTTGGTAGAGATATTGGCTCATTCGTTGTAGAAAGGATCATTTTAAATGATGGAGGGAAAGATGGTGATGATGGTGGGTTAGCTGTAAGGGGTTGGAAGATGGGATATGGATTGCGTTATGGTGTGATCTTGTGTTTTGTACAGGTCCATTTGTTTATTGTTCCGGTGGGTCGAAGGATTTCATGTTAGGTAGCGTGTTAGCGGGTCTTCCTATCTGTGTCTGATGCGGTTCAACGCCTGGGTTTAAAATGCGTAGTTGGCTTAGTATCTTCTGCGCTGTGTGGCTTGAGGATATATTGAAGATATTGCGAGTCTTTTATCGTACCTCGATGCTAGATGTCATGGCACATGAACGTAGATTCTCCCCAGCGCCTCGCTAGATGACTGTTGCAATGATATACAGAGAACCGATGCATAACGTTACTTTTCCAGTGGCCCACCTTCTTTGTTCCAGCCCCTACTCCTCATGCTCTCCTCAACACGATCCCATATACCCTCCACAACCTCCCTATCCCTCCATCGTCCGCTTGTCCCTTGCTGAGGGTTCCACTTCTCCACCTGAGCGCTCGTTACGCCTCTCCCCCAGCCCTTGACGGTTCCAGGTATGTCTTCTCCCCGCCAGCCAATGTAGATACCCAAGGCGTTCTTGAACAGATCGGGAGCATTCTGCCATTTGTAGCTCTTGAATTGCCACGTCTGACCTGTCGTGAAGACGGCAACCACACGGTTCCAGTAATCAGGCTTGAATTGCTCTGGAGTGTCGACGAGGATGAAGCGGAAGGGGCGTTGATTGTCAATTGAAGGTAGTAATCGAGAAACGTGGAGGATGTTGGCGGTAGCAGAGGAGCCGGCGAGGTTGGAGTCGGGAGGGATGTAGGTACCGGATTCGAGGAAGGACTTGATGTTGCTCATGCGCAGCAGCGAGGATGCAGAGGGCGAGAGAAGTATGATTGGATCAGGACGACGCCCTGACTTCTTGTCACGGGAGGCAAGAGATGTTGTGGAGGTCGTGGAAGGAGCGGTACTCGGGTTTGTTGACTTCTTGCGGTCTTTAAAGAACGTTTCCGAGTACTTGCGGACATGAGAGAAGTCCTAAGAAAAGATTAGAAATCTTTAGGGTATGCTGTAGGGGTAGTGAGTCTCACGGTGGGTTTTATGCCCCGTAGTATACTATTCCTGTCCCCCATCTTTCGCTCTAGATTATAGATCTCCTGCAATCTCGGATCAATCTGTCTTCCAGAACCTGCGCCCGCGGCGCCACTTGGCACCGTCGACACACCACCAGCAGCTCCAGATGCTAATTGCGCGGATTTCGTAGCAGACCCATCTGTTGATAAACCTTTGATATACTCGCTCTCATCCGAAGCGCCCTCTAGCCAGGTGATTAGATCCAACCTTTCCACAAAGACCAGATTCTGCACTTTGCTCGCAGCTCCAGCGCCGTCGGTGCCTCCAACGTCTTCATTGAGCTGTTGTGCAGAAGCAATGTAATCTCTGATCTCGGAGTCCTTCTGCTGCCACGCGAAGTAGATGCTGCGTAGATCAACGGGATGTTCCGAGGATATGAATCGAGTAGCTGTATCTAGGGAAAATGTGTGAGGTTCAGGAGAGGTGAAATGAAGGTGAGTTGCTGCGCCGAGATTGGAGGTGGTAGTTTCGGGGGTCGGGGTATCTGGCGAGGTTGTTGGAGTCGGAGGGTTATTGGAGGCGATGGAGCTGCGGAGACTGGTAAGAGGGTCGTGGGAGGTAGCCCCAGTGGTAGTCATGATGTTCAGATGCCTATAACAGAGACTCTGTTTTGTATTATAGTGCCTCAGTTGAGAGAAGAAGCTTCTCTGCCAAGATACCAAGACATTTGTCTTGGCTGTTGGCCGACATGGTCGTGGCCGACTTTTTCCCGGAATTAGGCGATAAAGTCGACTTTTGTCCCCGACCCTCGGTTGCACAATATAGAATAATCATCAGAATTCCGAGTTGCCTGGGTACATAGCGAACGCTAACGTACTTGTTCAAGCCAATGGAAGATAAAGTATATCGACAGTAACGGAGATCGGTCGATCGCTTCCAAGTTTCTCCGATACCCAGCTTGCACTGCCATTATGCTAAAGGTGGTGTGATGTGGTTGGGAAGAAATACCCTCAAAACCGCGCTGCAGTCCTCAATTTTCTTTCCACCTTCCTTTCTCTGCAATGTGTATAAACATAAAGCTTCATATATGAGACACCATCCATACTCTATCATGGTAGTATATCTGCAATCCATGAACTATCCGAATATCAACAGTTCTCATACTATATGAACGAGCTCCTTGATAGGTCTAGTCGAGAATCGAGTGGTTCGATGATCACACGTGCACTTCTCCTGTGATCTCATCCCTCACCATGCGACGGCACGGTTCTGAACAGGGTGGTCTCATTCGGATGGGTATAAGAAGTGCGGCTGGAGGAATAGGTCTGGTATCCGAAATCAAAAAGGCACGTAAGGATGACAAAGGAGCGAAGACAGACGAAGGCAAAGTTGAATCCGCGTCTCGTACGCAATCCCCGGAACGACTCAGGCCAGATAGCGATGTAAATGCTGCCCAAGGTTCGCCTCCAAGCTATTCTGATATCGATAATGGGAGTGCTGGCTCTGATCGGTATTCGGACGAGGAACTTGACCACCATCAAAATTCAGACCATAAAGCTAGTTATAGTGGAGATTCAAGTAAGAATGTCAGTGGTGAGGTCGAAGACAACATTGAAGAAGAGTGGGACTTGGACGATGCCCAGGACCTGATCATTGCCGGATCTTCGAAGCAGAATCCTGTTCCCAACACTAAGGACCTCGAAGCTTCATTCATCCATGATCATCCTCCTCCTAGCGACCTCAAGCACGCGCATGCAGGAGGAAGGCTATCCCTTCCGGTAGTTCTTCCACAGCGTCGACCCAAGGATCGTTCACGGGGGTTCATCAGAGCATATGCGCCAATGCTTGAAGACTGTGGTATTGACCAAGCTACGTGGCTCAGCTTCCTCGACACTTTCCAGAAGTCAAGTATCGCAAATCCATGGCTGAATGCCATAAACTTGGCGTCCATTGGAACGATGTTCATACCAGTTGGTGTTGGCATGGCCGTGAGTCACGCAATTAAACGAGCAACCGACCTCGCTATCGAGCTCCAAGCTCGAGAAAGGCGAGTCTCCAATTAATGCGCCAGAAGTCATGAACTAAATATACTGCCCCAGAACCAACAGCTTTCTTAGCAAGACCAACGATGAATTTTTCCGCCCGCGAGGGCTCTACTGCCTTGTAATGACGTGGAATCCAGAGTCCAATAACCAAGTCGAACGAGTCAACTTCACAGAGACTGCCGCATATCGCAGCAATCCCTCAGCTGGTATTGCAGGTGTGCCAGCCAGGTTCAGATCCTCGGATGGTAACACCTATGGGGAATGCGAGATGCCCGAGGTGGCTCCACTCATCTTTCCTGCTCTAGATCGGCTGGCCGCTCAGACTAGCGCGGACGGTGTCAAGGAAAAGACCAAAATCGCAAAGGCCCATACTTTCGTTGCGCAATACTGGGACAAGAGAGCCACTGCGGAATATGTAAGTTATCATTCCGTTGTCATAGTACATACCAATACCTGTTCAAACTTCTTCTAATCTTCTCCTCCTTTCTTCTACTGACACTCCCTCTCCAAAAGGCTAGCACAAATCCAGACAGCGTCTTGGCTCAAGTCCCTCAAGAAAAATTCAATTCTCGCTATGCAGATCCAAACCATCCCGCCGCAAGCGGCTCATTGATCTCTTTCGTATCCGGCGGAAAATTGATACCAAATCCGGGTTCTCGCGGACTAATCGGAGGCATAAGCTCCGTCGTTGGCCAAGCTGTCCGTGGGGAAGCTCAGGGCTCGAAATGGCCCCAAAATTCGGAGACAAGCCTCCCTGATGCCAATCCTCATAGCCAGCACAATACACAGCACGATGACGACCACCACAGTCGACATCATAGACGTAGAAGGGGACGGGAAGGCCGCAGGGGTCATGGTGGGAGAGACGGAATCGTTTCGACTCCTATTGGCGTGTACAGGAAATTACTGAAGAAGGTTCGTTTCCGCCTCCTTCCTGATCATTATCATATGTAGCCCAATGGCACTCCTCTGTCATTAGAACCCAGGTAAAGGAGAGAAACTCAGCTGATTCGTTGTATAGAATATCTTATACCTGATGGTCGTGAACATGCCTTCGGACGAGGAGATGAAGGCAGCGAAAGCTATGCTTCGGCAGTGATAGCGTATGTCTTATTGAGTCTCGACTCCCATTACTTATGTATCTAAGAAATCTGCACTTTAGCTCTATTATTGTATTCGAAGAATTGCTCCCCTAACCCTCCCTACTCAACTCCTCAAGATACAGCCTAACACCATCCATCCCCTTCTCCCTCGCCCTCTCCATCGCAGTCCGGCCCCTGACGTCCCGTATCCTGACATCCGCGCCCTTCTCAACCAGCACTCTCGCAACCCCAACACTGCCCCCGTCAACAGCAAAATGCAACGCTGTACCCGCCTCACCAGACTTACTATCACTAACACAATACTCAAATCCAACACCGTTAACGTCCGCCCCCCTGCCCAACAAAAAACCCACCATATCCCCCCTTCCCTTCTCAGCCGCAGTATGCAACGCATCACTACCATCCACATGCGCCCCCCCTCCAATCAAGGACTCCAACATACCGACATCAGCTTCATACTCCGCCGCCGCAGCGAGCGGCGACCATCGGGATGCAAAAGTTCCTTGATTGGCATCGGCGCCATGCTCAAGACACCATACAACATGCGACCGTTTGTTTCCCATGACGGCTAGGATTGGGAAAGTGCCCAGGGGGTCGAGGTCGAGGTTTATATCTAGCGCCCCGGTAAGGATCAGGTGTTGAAAAGAGGGGAAGGCGGTGGGGGCGTAGAGGGCGGAGAATGGGGGATCTGATAGGGGAGAGGCGCCGAGGGAGATTAGGTAGGGGATTGTGGTTATGGCGTTGTGGTCGATGGCGTGGGCGAGGAGGTCGTTCAAGAGTTGGAGGCTTGGAGAGCCATATTCTCGTATCGCAGAGATTAGGGCTGGGAGGTCGTTGTTTGAGATGGGAGCGAGGAGGGCGGTTGGGGAGGAGGGAGAGGACATTAGAGATGGCGTTGGGTGGCCGCCAACCTCTGTCATGCGGGCAAAGCCCGTATAGAACTAGAAGGAATTCTCATAGGGTGCCTGAGCTAGTGTTCTTGCGAAGTGTCGGGCTAGATCTTGCCTTCGTGGCAATATTGATATTGTTGCGTCAGTGGGTACACGTGAGGACAGATACGCCTTGCGTTGCCGCGAGGCGTATAGCTTGGGTGAGCTATGCCTTGCTGATTGTCAACTGTCCGGTAGCCTGGGATGGTGATAGGCGAGATCGGGAGTGTCAGATTCTTGGGCAAATACAGGCTGTGCATTGTTCGATCCCACATCCTGCATCCTACGAAAAAGCGCCGAGCCCTACATGTTCTGTGGCTGGCGTGATATGGTTTCAGGGTTAATCGACGCTGAAGCGTAAGTAGAGGACTCAGCTCGGATAATGCGCCTCCCCCCCACAGAGTCGAGTGGGCGCTAAACCGAGGGCGTCTAAGGGCGGTTCCTGGGGAGATAATCCTACCAAATCTCTGGCGGATTAGTGTCTTCCCATCAAAAACAACAACTTGAGGAGCAATGCCACCCCTACATCTTGCATCACAAATAGCCTCCGGGCATATAAAACATACCATGGTAGTCCGCTGAGCACTCTGTCGCAATTCTAATTGCCCGTACCCTTACTGGGTACGCGTGATTAATAACTTTAGTTGATCCGGTCTACAGACGCGTCTATAAACAAATAAAAGCCTACTACTACGTAGTAGGCCACTCCACAGATATAGTAACATCTACGTACTAGCTACGTATACCCTAATATATCTATCTAAAAGCCTGTCCCCTATACACGGCTGTTATATTAGAACCTAGCTAATACATATATCCAACATTATATGTGGGACGTTAGGGGGAGACTTAAGGTATTTAGACTAACCTACCTTTCTATAGAGGTCTTTTTAACACGTACTACCCCGGAATAGACGAGTATACTAACCTCTTTATAATTCCTACGTCCTTCGTCTCTACCCTAAAGCCCTTAGGCGGAATAAGTCTTAAGGCCCTCCAGCGAGAAGCTATTAATAAGGGAAAGCTATTAATAGAGGGCTATCTATTATAACGCAGGGCACTATTTAAGAGTAGGACACGCCGCTAGCGATATAGAATTCGGATATATTAGCTAATAACACGTGGTTTCATGGCTGTTAGCGGTGGAGGACTATACTAAATAGTGGTAGGATTTCAGGCGGATTTCCAGGCGATATTCCAGTCGGAATTCCTACAGGCTGAGGGATAGGGGCGAAGTAAACAAAGGATAGGACACTAAAACGGCTAGGGGCTGAGAGGGACCCTACCCTAATATATACTAGCGGCTAGCACCTCGTTGTTCGGAGGGCGGAAAGTAGGGCAGATGAGCCTAAGCGCTAGGGCATTTTAGGGGGCTCCATAGACACTTCCGGCATAGCCCTTATAGGGCTGGATCCGTGTATGAATACTACTACTACTACTACTAGTGTCTTCCCATCAGCGCTTGCAGAACCTCCGTACTACGATCAAAGTGTTGAAATGGCAAAAGTTGCCAAGACTCTCGGATCAGCCTATTATGGTATTTGTAGTATATTTCAACACTCCCCTTGCTACGGATACCTCTGATTGGGTGTTCGACGTAGGTGCTTCGGTAGATATGTTTTTTAACTATTTTGTGTGTGTATAGTTTTTGCGATGGCGGAAGTTAGTGCGGGGATCGGAACTCCCGACCTCCCTGTGCGGGGGCGCTTTCGTTGCCACTAAGCTAACCGGGCTCATAACCTGTTGAAATGGCAAAAGTTGCCAAGACACTCGGATCAGCCTATTATGGTATTTGTAGTATATTTCAACACAAAGTCCCTTTCCCTATGAATAACATTTGCGCTTCCTTGAGAGAACGTGGAACACATCAATCATATGCGAGAGTCTATTGCGTCAAAGGATACGCGAGTTCTCGTCGTAGGGAACGAATTTTGTCAATCAGCAACGTTCTCGGATATTTCCAGACCCAGGATGCATGTCATCGGGAAATCCCAGTCACAGGCTGTGCAACCTCCAACAACAACAGCGAAGACGTTTGATCCTTCGCAAACGCTCGGAAGAAGTATGTCTCACAGCTTCACCCAATGGCGTAGCTTTTAGTCCTACCAAATTGGTTCGTTCTTAGTATCTATTATCAATCATTACTTCGACAAGAAAGACATTACAAAAAGCTGTTACTCACCGTGGCTAGTGGCGGTTTTATGAAACTCAGCATGGCTGCAGGTGACCGGATCAGCATTATGAATTGCTTTCAACGCTACATAGCGCCTTCTATGCTCATCCCTAGGAAAACATCGGTAAAGTACTGCGAAGCAACTTGTTATGTGCATTTTTATTTGTTGGACCACCATTCATGATGAGAGAAGCCGAAGCTGGTCACTTCGCGTTCCTATACTGCTTGAACATTGTACAGAGCGCGTTCCGTGAAGGGGAAGGTACGTGTGTGCTGCTTGCTTATGAAGAGCCCCCAGAGCGTGGCAAGTGGAGGCTATGCCCTAGTAGCCGCCCCAGCCAAAAAGGTGTGAGCCCAGAGCAACGAAATTTCACGCCGCGGGCTTTTCGAGATGGTTTCAACAGTACGTGTTCCATCCTTCACTGCTTGAGGTCAGGATCTACAGGCATCTCAAATGATGCTGTTGGGATTGATAAGTAGGAGTTGTATAGTATGAGCCCCGGTGGGAGGTGTTTCAACTGTCATCTCCTTGCTGTGCTTCGTTTTTGATCAAGAGGTTGTGGTGGACTCCATGTGGTATGACTGGCTTAGTATGGTCAAAGGAACTTATCTGGGACTGGCCTTCGACCGCCGTAAAGGAACATTGATTGTTTCAAGACAGGCTTGGTAGGCTGTCACTTGTCAAGTTCTCCGCCCTTGCGAATGGTAATGTTCCTACCAGCTATGGCGGTGCTTTGTTTGAGATCACTGTGGGATGAGTTATTACACGTGGAGTATGACAGGCACAGCTTTCGACTTCCATATAGACCTCGGCGTCATCGAGGTCAAATGCCTTCCCATGCGCATCGTCACTTTCAAAGCCTACATTTACCTGGTATTTTCCCATAGAGATTCTCCAATCATACTTCCTTCTGCTAGCCTGGTACTGGACTGCACTCAAGGACCATCATGCGTTTCATGCAACGTGCCCGCACAGGGCCTTGCGGCCCTTTCATCCTATTCCTAGCATTTACTTTGGCTGCAATCGAATTGGTCACAGCGTTATCTCTCAGAGATGGCAGCCGTTCTCCGTTCCACCTACTGGCACGAGACGACCAACCCTACCCTGACGACTATCCCTACCCGAAAAAGGCCGACATTCCTCCAAGTGTAACGACAGAGAAAAACAAAAGTCTTTTCTACACTCTGTTAGGACCCAAAGGAGGCGCCACCTCGAAACAGCTTGTCGACTTTCGAATATCAGAGTCACTCCATGTCGTTGGTGACACCTCCTTCACGATCCCACTCGGTTTTGACGACCCTAAAAGCTTAAAGAACGGCAACGGTGAGATTGATTTGAAAAGGACCAGCGATTACTATCGCCGATTCGTCGATGATCTCAGTACGGTGTTCGCAGACAGGAGTTCGGGCGAAGTGTTCCTCCTTCTCCCACTCACCATCGACGGCGCAAATCCCGGACAGATCGCCTGCAGAACAACGTGGGTGCGTACGGCATTCGACGCCTTGAAGGCCAATTCAAAGGTGGAGAAAATCACGCAGGTGGACCCCGGAGACTTCACGAAGAGGAAGGTCATCTACCCACCGACAGGCTCGAAGCCTACGGGAGGGAGCGGCTCCGACAAACCCTGCCACGATCACGAGGCAGGCGATGCACCAAACCTCGCTCCTCCCCCCACAGGTTATATCAATGACGTCCACACCGCATCTCCTGCAGCCGCAGCTGCTGCCAGCCAACCGAAATCCCAGGCTAATCCCGTCTGCGACCATACCGCCGTTACCTACACCCTCTCCGACACCCAGCGTCTGGCCAACCAGCTCACGACGGCGGGCACCGACCCATGCTGCACCAGTCCGAGTCAAGAGTGCGCAGTGGTCCAGGTCGCGAACAGCGTATCAGCTTTCCTGTGTGGACCCACCGGACATGCAAAGCAGTGCACCGATTGCGCCAAACTTGGGAAAGCGACGGATGATTTGAATGTCGATTGTCAGAAGAACTATCGCGTTGGTGGCAAGGTGGCTATACCATACTTGGACCGTGTGACGTTGACGTTGCAGCGAAGTCCAAGCGCTTAGAGGCGAAGTGATGAGTGGGTTCTATAACGTCTGTTCGGAACAATTTTGCATACTGGGTCGAGGCGGTTTGCGCTTTACTATTTCTGAAGCGGGCGAGAAGCCAGTGGTACAAACTACTTATTTGTCGATCTCAGTATTCACGTTTCAAGTACTGCGTAAATATATAAGTTTTCTTCCCTACTTCACCGCGCGATAGAATGAGAAATTCCTCTCTGACTACCTACGAAAGCTGAGTAAAGGTGGTCGTAACAGTGAATCTTTCCAGCATACCCCATACTATCCCTACATCAATCCGCAAAACCCAAAATATCTCTACTTTCAAACAGCATGCAATCCCGACCTCTAAGTATTATCTACAAGCAAGCAAGTACGATTTTATATAGGTAGGGGCTCTTGTAGATGCTATGTTACCTATCATTAACTCATCATCATCATCTTAGGAACGTACCCACTCCTCACCACCATCGAATGACAATCGTAATAGTCGCATCCAATCTTCCATCTCTTCCATTACTATGATGGCCGAGGGATCCATACGACTTTTTTTTGTCGATAGATAGAAGGATGTTGGGGTTTTCTAGTATCTGAGCCCTGTTCTTGTACTTTGGGGATACAGATTCCTTGGTCTATGTAAGATAATGATCACGTTAGAGCTGTGCTGATATGATGCTAGGACGGGAGATCATCAGAGGAAAATTCGAGAAGCCAGGCAATGTTTACGCGGCATCAAGGCAAGGTTCCCTGACTGATGGACGCTATAGATTGCGGCGTATATGTTTGTACACTGTATACGCCCTTCACCGAAAGTCAGCTATTATATATCAAGAATTGAATGTCATGTCATGTGGCGGTCCCCAAATTATGACAGATACCCCAATATTATAACCACAACCACCAGCGCACTCATCCCACTAAGCCACGAAGAGCCTCGCAAACTATCCGCTTTACCCGCCACCGGCTTACCGCCATTCACACTCCCAGTCCCCGTCGGCGCTGTTGTCGTCGTCGTAAACGGCGCCATAATCAGCCCGCCCAAGCCGCCTCCACTCTCGCTCTGCAGCGCGATCGTTTGCGAGCCCAAGATCAACTCCCCAGCCGTGTTGAGAGACACCAGTGTCCCACCCACCGTAATACCAGGAGCGCCAGGCGCCAGGTGCGAGCCAGCGACCTCTACGCCCGTTGGCGCGGCCGTGAGGGCTTGGTTGGCTAGGGTGGTTATGAGTTTGGTTTTTATCGTTGTTGTTGTATCTTGTGGTATGGCGACGAGGGAGATGGAGTTGGGGCCTAATGATGCGACGGAGAGGGGGATGCCGGAGATGGTGAGGGGGGGTGATCCGGGGGTTAGGGTTACGCCGGCGAGTTGAGCGGCGGTGGGGAGGAGGGTGATGGCTTGGTTTGCTAGGGTTGTGACGAGTATTTTTGGGAATGCGTTTGGGAGGGGGATTGGGGATTCTGTGCCTAGGGCGAGACCGGAGGGGCCGATGGAGATTGGGGTGCCGGCGATGGTGATGGCTGGCGCTCCGGGCGTCAGGGTGGTGCCGGCGATGGAGACGCCGTTCGGGAGGAGTTGTGCTTCTTGGCCGTTTATCGTGGTGGGTTGATATACTGCAGTGTCAGGAGCGACTTGTGGTTGGAATGCCTCGGCGAGAGGGATCGTGCTAGAGCCGATGATGAAGTTGGATGAGCCAACTGATACCGGGGTACCGGAAATGGTGATGGCTGGCGCTCCTACGGTTAGAGTGGTGCCGGCGATGGATATGCCACCGTTGGAGAGCAATTGGGCTTTTTCCCCGTTGATGGTTGTTGGTTGATATGACGGAGCATCGGAGATTATCTGTTTCGGAAACACGGCTGCGAGAGGTACTGTACTGCTACCGATTACAAGTCCGGACGAGCCAACAGATACTGGCGTGCCGGAAATGGTGACGGGCGGGGCTCCAGGGGCTAAAGTGACGCCCGCGATAGAAATGCCATTTGAGACTGGCTGGGCTACCTGGCCCATGATCGTTGTAGGCTCATGGCTAGCAGCACTTGGAGGCAGTGCCTGCTCTGTAGGTACAGTGAGTAGAGGAATCGTGCTAGTACCTATTATAAGGCCCGACGAACCCACAGCTACTGGCGTGCCCTGAATAGTTATAGGTGGGGCTCCGGGGGTCAAGGTGGCGCCTGCGATGGATATACCATCCGGGACTCGCTGAGCCGATTCACCGGCTATGATTGTAGGTTCGAATTTGGGGGACCCCTGGATGTCTGCCTTCGAAGGTTCCACTAGAGACGGCATATTGAGGACGTAACTGCTGAGGACAACGCCAGCGCTCGGATCCATCGCCATAACGCTAGATACCATCACATGTGCCTGATCAGATGCTACTTGGGAGCCATCGAATTGGATGCCAGATGCATGAATGGCGATAACATGGTCAGATATGGACATTGTTGTTGCTGGCGGTATGAGAATCCGATTCGAAGGATCAATGCTCGGCGGT
>JAABUX010006315.1_pt1 | contig 14192 bp, 4 predicted proteins | sample 5561851 | NCBI WGS metagenome assembly JAABUX01 (sample SAMN10711883, study PRJNA513361) | rock metagenome | isolation source: Antarctica rocks | place: Antarctica: Victoria Land, Richard Nunatak red sandstone | collected 2016-01-03 | reverse complement strand
GTGATGGTGAGCGCGCGGCGGCATTGCTGGAAACGCACATTCGCCTCACCCAGAGCCGCCAGATGCATCTCGCGCCCTGAGGTCTGCCGCGTCCGTCGTTGTTTGCGCTTGCGAACGCTTCCTGCTGCGCGAAGCGGAGCGCGCGAGTCCCCCGACATTGACCTCGATATCGAGCACGAACGGCGCGAGGCGGTGATCCAGTACGTCTACGAGCGGTGGGGCGGGACCGCGCGGCAATGGTCTGCAATGTTAACACGTACCAGGGTCGCTCGGCACTCGTGAATGTGGGCAAAGCGCTCGGCGCATTCCGCAACACCGCCTGCACGCGCTCACCAGGGCGTGGGGGCACGACGCGGGATCGGAAATGGCGGGGGCGGTCGCGGGCGTGAAGGACGACGCAGACACAGATGCCTTGGCGCATCATGTTTGCCGATCTTGTGCGCTACCGAGAGCACCGAGATGCAGAACGCGCACAAGGCCTTGCAGCGCTTGTCGCGTTGAGCGAAGAGCCGGGGTGTACGAGAAGGAAGATGAAAACCTCTCCCATGGAGCCAGCGAGGGGTAACATCCTTGCCACCACCTGAGAAAGCCTAGACCCGCCTATTGACAACGTGCTCTGCGGCGCGGCTTTCTCCCAGAGGGGCGAGCAAGATCATCCTTCCTCGAACTCCTTTGAGGTGAACTTCAACGTGGTGGCGTTCTCGATTACGGTGCGGACGATGTGGTCAGAGGCGCCACCGGGCAGATCGGCGGCGATTTCCAGCGTGACGCGGACATTCGCGCCCATGATGCCCGTCAGGTGCTGCAACACTTCCTGCGCGATCTTGCTCATCTCCCCCGTCGGTTGCAGGGGGTTGAGCGCGACCGACCCGTGAAAGCGGGTGAAGGCCGGGGGCGTGGGCAAGGATGGGGGTGGCGGGGTGGGCGAAGGTGTGCCGGGCGGTGGCGGCACGGGCGGCGTTTGCCCACCAATGAGCGAGGGGGGCACAGGCGCAGGGGTTTCGCGAGCCAACCGTGCCGCGTCGTCGGCGTCGAGTTGCCTGCGCGCCGCGTCGGAGCGCACGACGAGGCTCGCTGCGTCGTGTACCACGCTGCCGACCCCCGTTTCGGCGGTTTGCAGGCCGAGGTAGCGTTTCGCGGTTTCGTCCCACCCTGCCGCGTAGGCGAAGGTCTCGGTGCGCCAGAGCATTTGCCGTGCGCCATCGGCCACGGCGTCGAGCAGCACGCGGCTGTCGCGCAGGCGGGGCAGGTAGAGGTATTGCGCGAAGTCTTCCCAGAGTTGCTTCACGCGCACATCGTCGCCCGCGTCGCGCCAGAGGGGTACGCGGTCCAGTTGCAGCTTCAGGCTGATGCCGGAATACGCGGTGATCAACCCTTCCTCGCTGCGCAGCTTGCGGGAGGCGCGCACGGCGAGGGCGTCGTCGCCGCCGCCACTGAGGCGGTGTTCGCTCCACTCCACCGGGCCGTGCGTTTCCTGCGTCGGCATGAGCAACCACTGATACGCTTCGGGCAACCGTTGCGCCACGAGTTCACCGGCGGCACGCTTGCGCGTTTCGGCCTGCCGCTGCTGCATCGCGTCGAGGTTCAGTTGCTCGGCCCCGCGCTCATTCCAGATACTGTCCCACGCGAGGTACTGGCAGACCGCTTCGGTCAGCAAATCGGTGCCGCGTTTGTCGGCGGCGAGAAAGAGCAGCATGTTGCGGTAGCGGCGGGGCGTGGTCGCGCGCGTGTCGAGGATGCGCGCGCACTCGGCGCGGGCGACGCTGGCGGGGTCGCGCGCGGTGTGCGTCTGGGCGGGGTCAAGGATCACGAGCCGCGCTTCGGCATCGTCCGGCACATCGCCCGTGGAGGCGGGGCAGAGGTGGACGCGGGCGAAGTCGCCCTGGTTGCGCTGGTGGTCTTTCAGGCGGCGGCGGATTTCCTCGTGGATGTCGTGGTCGGCAATGTTCGCGGCGCGGTCCTGGGCGAGGCGGGTGACGCTCGGCTGCGTGTCGTACCAGTACCGGCCTTCGCCCATGTAGAGGTAGTTCGCGGCGTCCGTGAGGCGGCGCAAGGCATCGCCAAAGGTGGCGACGTTCTCGCCCGGCTGCATACACGCCAGCTTGATGGACTTTTCGTCCACGCCCTTGTTCGTCATCGTCACGGTGGGGGCGGAGCCGAGAAAGACCGCGCGGGCGACGCGGCGGGTGGCGGCATAGCGGCCCAGCGTGCCCGCGTTCTCGCCGTCGAGGCGGCGGGGCAGGGCATTCGGGCCATCCACGTCCGTTTCCACCACGCCGCGCCACGCGCCGTCGAGAAAGCCGAGCAACTGGCTGGAGACCACGTATTCATCCAGCGGCACACTGCCCGGCAGGATGAGCAGGTTGCGGTCATCCGCCGTCCAGAGGGTGTGGACGACCTTCGCCATCAGTTGCAGCACGCCACGGGTGCGTTGAAAGCGCGGCAGCGTGCTCCACTGGGCGAAGAGGTCGTCGAACAATGCCGGGTGGATCGGGTACGCCGCCCGGATGCGTCCCTCGTAATCGCCCTCGCGCGCCATCGCCGGGTAATCGTTCGCGCCCGCGCGGTACATCTCCGCGAACGCCCGCGCCACCGCGTCCCGCGCCACGGGGTCGCTCACCGGCTCAAAGAGCCGACGCCGCACGATCTCAAACCCCTCGTCGGTGGTGGCGGGCTGCCAGGTGTCCTCGACGCGGCGAAAGATGTTTTCCAGAATCCGGGTCGCCTCGATCCCCGCCTCGCCACCCTTTTCGATGTCCGACGCGGGGATGGACGCGACCACCAGCGCGTTCTTTGCCGCCGCCGCGCCCTCGGTGAGCGCCTGGGCGAACGACGTGTTCGCGTCAAACGACCCGGCAGGCAGGCCGGAGACGCCGCGCAGGTTGCGCGCGTAGGCGACCCACTCATCCACCAGCACGAGGCAGGGGCCGAAGCGGTCGAACAACTCCGTGAAGACTTGCGAGCCGGGGTTGACGCCCGCGCGGTCGGCCTCCGCGACCATCGCGTACCCCGCCGCGCCGCCGAGTTGCCACGCCATTTCGCCCCAGAGGGTGCGCGTCTCGGTGCCGTCGGGCTTGGTGTCGGGCTTGGTTGGGTCGAGGGCGGTGCCGACGAGCACGGCGCGGCGCGCGGCGGGGAGTGCCGTCGCGTCGCCGTCGCGCAGCACGTCTTCGATGCCCGTGAGGTCGCCGGGGGGCAGACCGGCGCAGAAGTGGTACAGGGCGATCATCGCGTGCGTTTTGCCGCCGCCGAAGTTGGTTTGCAGCTTCACCACGGGGTCGCCACCCGTGCCGCCGAGGCGCAAGAGGGCGTTGCGCAGCAGCTTGCGCAGGCCGTCGGTGAGGTAGGTGCGGCGGAAAAAGTCGCGCGGGTCGCCGTACTCCGCCGTGGCGATGCCCGCGTGGACCTGATGCAGGCTGGCGGCGAACTCGGCCTGCGCGTACTGCCCGCTGGCGACATCGGCGTGTGGCGTGATGACCTCGCGCCAGGGCTTGAAGCCGGTCGCGGGCCGCCCTTCGGTGGGGGCGACGGTGGCGCGGCGAGTCTCGCGCTTCGCCATCTCCTCGAAGCGGGCGCGCATGATCTCCTGCATCTCGCGCTCGGTGTCGCTCGCTTGCGGCGCGGTGATCGCTTGCAGGAGGCGCGTCGCGCTATCGAGCACGCGGTAGGCGTCGTCGAGCGTGAAGGCGGCATCGTGCGCCCACTTGTTGCGCGCGTCGCGCAGTTCATGGACGAGGTTGCGCTCGAAGTTGCCGAGCTTCGTGCCGAAAACCGTGTTCCAATCGTCGAGAATGCAGCGCAGCAGCGCCGTGGTGTCGAGCGAGCGTGTGCCGGGGGGCAGGTGCGTATCCTGCCACCCCGCGCCATACTTCGCGGCCATCTCCCGCGTCACGAACGGCTCCAACCCCGCCTTGACCGCTTCCAGCGCCTTGCCCACCCGGTCCCGGTTGCTGACGACCATCTCCCGTGCCCCTTTCCCATCAAGAAACGCGAAGGACGCAGAGAACGCAAAGAACGCAAAGAAACTACGGGTGTGGAAAAAGCGATGCGATCCCCATACGTCTTGTGTTCCCCATTCCCGTTTCCCCTCCGCGTCCTCCGCGTCCTCCGCGTCCTTTGCGTTTCTCTCAGCGTTCCGTATCAGACCCCCAGCGCGGCCTGCTCCGGTGGTGGCGCGGCGTGTGCGAGTTGGGCCATGCGGCTCGTGAGGGCGGGCCAGGCGACGACCAGGGTGTTGTAGTCCCGCGCTTCGGTGGTCCAGCCTTTGCGCTCGCAGAGCACGTAGAGGGCGTAGGCCAGCTCCTTTGCCGCCTCGCTCACGGCCCCGGCCTTGCCGAGCAGGGCGGCGGCGGCATCCTCGCCGCCCGTGTCGAGGGCGCGGATCAGGTGGTGCGTCGTTTCCCAGACCGTGAGGCGCGTGTCCGTGGCGGGGTTCCAGTCCGGGGGTAGTTCGGTCGGGCGCAACAGCCGCGCCTTGCCCGCGTGCGATTGCAGGATGCCCGCCGCGACGATGCCCGCGACGCTCGCGCCTTTGGCGACGGCGAGGGTTTCCGCCGTGCCGTACGGCCCCGGCCCAAAGGCGTACGAGGCGAACCACTCCTTGGCCCAGCGCGTCTCGCGGTCGTAGTCCGCCGTGCCCGCGTCCGTGCCGACGCCGATGGCGGCATCGAGCGCGGCATTGATCAGGTGCAGCGCGGCGCGCACGGGCATCGGCTTGCCATCTGCCTCGATCACTTTCGCGTAGCGGGAAAAGACCGCCATGCCGGGGCCGATGCTCGCCTGCGCGAGGTCCACGGGGGCGATGTTGCCGTGTTGCAGGGCGATCAGCGCGGCGGGCAGTTCGCGGTTCAGTGCGCGCACGAACTCCGCCCGCGTCGCCACCGCTGCACCGACGGGACGCGGGCGACAGACGAGCACGATGGACGATGCGAGGGCGTTCGTGCCACTCGCAATTTGTCGGTTGCTCATCTCGGTGCGCATCGGCCATGTCCCGGTGATCTGGAAGCCTGAGTTAATGACGCCGGTGAGCATCGTTTCCCAACCTGTGGAGGCGACAGAAGCGTTGCCGTTATGTGCGTACGTGTTATGCCCATCGTTGTCCGCTTCGTCCGACTCCGACTGCTTGTAGGCGTAATAGATGGTGAGCGGGTAATTGGGATGATGGCGCGTATGGATGTTGTGAAGCACCTTTGCGAGGCCATCCTCGAAAAAATCGCGTGCTTCCGTAGTGCTTCCATGATGGCGATACGGCGATGCGATCAATTCGCTTGCCTTTGGCGTCAGTACGGTACCAAACAGTGAGGGTTCTATGTCACCAAGTGAGTGACGGAGCCACACGTAGAAGAAATCGGACAGGTCGGCATACCCAATGTTGTCATAATATGGTGGATCCGTAGAGATCATCGGTTTCTCGACGCCGTTAACCCGTGTAATTGCATCTACCTGTCGCACATCGCCAAGTACGTTAGGCCTCAAACCTTCTAGGGCCTCAGACAGAGACCCGACTGTTCCTTTGATGTCTCCCCCAGCACCAGCAAATGGATTAGTCTCGGCAAAGTCCCAAATCATAGGCAGAGCCTGACGACCAAACGTGTTCCGCATTCTGTCCATTTTGACTTCCCATGAGCAAAGCGTTGTGTTTCGGTCTGCCGCCTTGTCCACGGCAAAAGCAAGATACGTCGCTACGGCATCCGCATAGGCGGCGGTACCAATACCGCCCGCGTGCAGGGGGGTGTCGTCATTCGGCAGGGTGCCAGCGGCGCGGGCGTCGTCCAGCGCGCGGGCGCGGGCCTCCCCCACGAGGTCGCTGAACGTCGTCAGCGCGACGAGTTGGCGCGAAGTGAAGAGGTCTGCGAATTTCGTCAATCCATAATTCACGCACCAGATATTGCGCGGGTCATTCGCAAGGTCTTGATCAGGCCTCCACGTCGGCTTGGCAGAGGCAGCGATGGCTTCGTGTTCCGGGGTCGGCGCGAGGTAGATGCGCTCCCCCCGGCCTTCCGCGACAATCGCCATCAGTTGCGCCCCCATGCGCTTCGCCATGCCTTCGCTCTTGATGTACGTGTCCTCGGTCACATTGCCGCAGCACAGGCAGCGAAACTTCGCGCCCCGCCCCAGCTTCGGCGGTTCCGGCGGCACGCCCTCGCCCGTGCGCACGGTGAAGCGGACGCGCGGCGGCGATGCGGTGCGGTCAATCTCCGGCTCGACCCACGCGCCCTTGCCCTTTTTGGTGGAGAGCGCGAAGGAGCGCACGAGCGGCATCTGCGCGCTACAGGCGGGGTTCGGGCACTTCACGGTGCGTGCCCAGAGCCACGCGATCACGGTCGCTTCGCCGCCGCCGCGCTCCGGGGGCAGCGTCACCGTGGGGTACAGGTGGCCGATGCGTTTGCGGGCCTCGTCGCGCATCCACTGCCCGTAGTGGCGCACGTCCGCCGCCAGCCCCTGCGCCCCGCGCCAGTTGCCGCTTGCACCGATCTTTGCCCGGTCGGCAGGGTTCACGGGCGGCTGCCCCGCGAACTTCGGCGGGATCTCGATCAACGCCTTCGTAATCAGCACGGCCACGGGGTTCAGGTCGCTGCCGTGCGCCTCCAAACCGAGCCGTTGCGCTTCCAGCGGGATACTGCCGCCGCCGCAAAAGGGATCGAGCACCGGGGGCGGGTTGCCACCCGTCGCGCGCATGATCTCGTCGCGCACCGCACCCATGATCGTCTCGTCGTTGGAGGCCGTCCAGGGAACCATCGCCTCGATCAGGCGAAACAGGCGTTGTCGCTCGATGTCCTGCTCCTTGACCGTGGGGAAGCGGTCGGGGTCGCTCGACGGGTCATCCACGATGGAGGCGAACAGCACCGCCCGACACGCCGCGAGCGGACGCCGCGCCCACCAGAGATGCAGCGTACTCGGATGCCCGTGCCGGATGCTTTTCTCTTTCGCGCTCGCCGCGTTGATCGCGTCCAGCGGCAACGCGACCTCGATCAACTTCTTCCGCATGATCCCCGCTCCCCCACCGTCTACCCGCCCCCACACCCACACATACTACAGGGAATGGCAATTATACTTGCGGGTGCGCGGCGGTCAATGGGGTTGGGAAACCCCTCCCCCGGCCCCTCTCCCGCCGCCCAGAGGGCCAGGGGGAGGGGCCGGGGCCGAGGGAGAGGTGATTCGCCTAGTGCCGCCCCGGCTGCGCCACGGGTGTCGCCGGGGACGTGCCACCCGTGCCGGTGTCACTGCCTGCGGGGTGCGCCGTCGGCTGCGGCTGCGGCGTTGCCATGCCTGTAGCCACCGCTGCCGCGCCGGGGTGCGCCATCGGTTGCGGCAGCGGCATCAACCCCGTGCCGGCCGTGGTCGGCACCGTGATCGTGATCGTGGTGCGGCTCCCGTTTGGCCCCGTCACCGTGATCATCGCCGTGCCCCCCGTGTTCGCCGTCACCACGCCCGTGGTCGGGTCCACACTCGCCACACCGGGGTTGCTTGAGGTGTAGCTCAGCCCACTCGTTGGGCCGGTGGTGCCGTTACTAAAGGCGGCGGTCGTGCCCAGCGTCAGCTTGCCACCCAGGGCTAGCACGGGGTTCGTTGCCGTGCCCGTGTTGCCGCTGACCACCCCCGTGGGTGCGGTGGTGGTCAGCGAGGTGACGGTGGCGGCGGTCACCGTGATATTCACCGTGCCTGTGCTGCTGCCTGCGGCGTTGGTCAGGGTGTAGGTGAAGCGGTCATTACCCACGTAGCCAGCGGTGGGCGTGTAGGTGAAGCTACCGTCCGCGTTCACCGTGACGCTGCCGTGTGCAGGCTGCGTGTTGCCGCTGATCGTCGCTTGGGGGTTGCCCTTCGTGTCATTGGTGAGCACGCCCTGTGCCGCGTTCACCGTCAAGGTCGTGCCGGTCGTGACCGTGTACGGGCCGTCGTTGGTTGCCGTCGGTGCCGTGCCCGTCACGGTGAGGTTCACGGTGCCCGTGCTCGTGCCCACGCTGTTCGTCAGCGTGTAGGTGAAGCTGTCTGCGCCCACGTAATTCGTGGTCGGCGTGTAGGTAAAGCTCCCGTCCGCGTTCACCGTGACGCTGCCGTGAGCGGGTTGCGTGTTCGCGCTGATCGTCGCTTGGGGGTTGCCCTTCGTGTCATTGGCGAGTACACCGGTTGCGGCGGGCACAGTCAGGGTGGCGTTCGCCGCCACGGTGTACGGGCCGTCGTTGGTTGCCGTCGGTGCCGTGCCCGTCACGGTGATGCCCGTCTCGCTGCCGGTGATCGTGCCCGTCACGGTGTCCGTGGCGGTGATGCTCTGCGGGCCGGGGGTGTGCAGCGTCACGCTGAACGTGCCCACACCGTTGGTCAGCGTCGCGTTCGCGGGCAGAATGGCGCGCCCATCGCTGCTCGTGATCGCCACCGCGCCGGTGTAGCCCGTGGCCGTGTTGCCTGCCGTGTCCTGCGCCGTGACGGTCACGGTGCAGGGCGTGCCGGAGAGGATGGGCGAAGGGCAACCGGTGACGGTAAAGGTCGTGGCGGGGCCGGGAATCACGGTCTCCGTAAAGGTCGTGGTCGGTACGCCAGTCGCGGTGGCGACAATCGTGAAGCCCCCCGCCACGCTGTTCGCGGTGAACGTCGGGCTGGTTGCCACACTGGTGCCGATGGGGATCGTACAGACGGCGACCGTGCCACCCGTCACGGTACACCCGGCGAGCGTGCCAAAGGTCGCACTTGCACCGCCGCTGCCGGGCGTGATCGTGAAGGTGATCTGCCCGCCTGCCACGAGGTCGGTGCCGGTGCCCATGAGCGTGAGGCCGACGGGGGCGGCAAAGGTGGTGGTGAGCGGCGCGCGCTGGTTGTTGCCGGTGAGCGCACTCACGGTGAAGCCCTGGCTCTCGAACGCCCCCGCGTCGCAGTTCGCGCCCTGCGGCCTGCTCACGCCGCGTGCGTCGGTGGTGAGGCTGCCATTTCCGGTGGGGCAGGCGAGAATGTCAATCGCAGGCGAGCCGGGGAGCAGGGCAAGGGTCTGTACGGGGCCACCGTAGTTGGCGAGGCGGCCGAGCAGCGGGTCCAGGGGCGCGGCGGCGGTGCCCGTCCTGTCGCTCGTGGCGGTGAGGCCGCTGCTGTCGCTCGTGTCCCCGACCACGTTGCCACCGCCGTCGGTGGTGACGGTACCGAAGATGTCGGGGCCACCGTACGGTGCGCTGTTGCCCGCCGCCACCGAGAGTGTGAGCGTCAGCGTGCCCCCGCCGTTGTTGTAGATCGCGCCGCCGTGATTCGCCCCGTTGTTGGCAAACGTGCTGTTCGTCACGGTGAGCGTGCCATAGTTGATGATCGCGCCGCCGCCGTTGACCGTGTTGTTGTTGGCAAATGTGCTGCCCGTCACGGTGAGCATGCCCCCGCCGTCGTTGTAGATCGCCCCGCCGTTGTCCGCGCTGTTGCCGGAAAAGGTGCTGCCCATGATGTTCACCGTGCCACTGTTGAAGATCGCGCCGCCGACGATGCCCGCGTTGTTGTTGGCAAATGTGCTGCCCGTCACGGTGAGCGTGCCACTGCCGTTGTTGTAGATCGCGCCGCCGGCGCCCGCGAAGTTGCCGGAAAAGGTGCTGCCCGTGATCGTCACCGTGCCACTGTTGAAGATCGCGCGGTTGCGGCCGCCGTTCCCGACGTTGCCGACGTTGCCGCCCGTGAGGGTGAGGCCGCGCAACCCCAGCGTCACGCCGCTGTTCACGATGAACAGTTGCACCGCGTTGTTGCCGCCCATCGTCACGGTGCGATTGCCCACCGTGGCGTCTATCGTCACATTCACCGTCGGCGTGAGCGAGCCCGTGAGGGTGATCGTGTTCGTGTCCGTGCAATCCTGCGCGAAGTTCACGGTGTCGCCCGCTGCCGCGTTGGTGATGGCATCACGCAGACTCCCTGCTCCACTGTCGTTGCAGTTGGTGACCATCGTCGCTGCGCGCACACTCGTCACCGGGGGCGCGAGGGCGAGGGCCGCCAGCAGCAGCGCGGCGACCAGCCCGAGCAACCCGCAGCGCATCAACCGTCGCACCGTTGCTGCCGTTGCCGCCGTCTGCATTGTGCCCCTCCCCCGATGATGTACTTCTTTCGCAACTATGACTGGGTACAGTATTGCATAGCGGGCAGGGCGGCGTCCAGATGGCGGGGATGAACGTACCCCTCCCCCGGCCCCTCTCCCGCCACCCAGAGGACCAGGGGGAGGGGCCTCGCCTACGATGGCTCGGTCGCGCGGGCAAGGAGCGCGGGCAGATGGTAGTTGACGCTCACGGTATCGAAGTCCGGTTCGCGGTGAAAGGGCTGGCGTACGTAGCGCGGCGGCAGGGCGGTGTCGTCCGCGACGCTGACGAGCGAGAGGATGAACGCCTCCGGCTGGTTGATCGCCGTGGTGATCTCGTTTTTCGTCACCGTCACCGTGGTTGCCCCCGCCACGCGTCCCTTGACCTCGATAAAGCGCAACCGGCCCGTGACTCCGTCGGTGGACTCGATATCGTAGCCCACCTTGTCCCCGCTCACGTCGCGGGGCCCATGATTTAGTGCCCGCTCTGCCGCCAGCGTCGCGTCCATCGCCAGCCGCTCTACCCGTGCCGTGTCGCGGGCGTGCAGCATCGCGTCCGGCAACGATTCCCGTCCCATCAGGCGGTCTACCAGCCCTTGCGGCACCACGAGCGCGCCGCCCACGATCACGGGGGGCGTCAGGGTCAGGTGCTGCTCGCGTTTCAGTTCGTCTATCCGTAGGGTCAACCGCGCTGTCAGGTCGTTCGCCCGTTGCCGCGCCCGCTGCGAGTTGATGTTCGGGTTGTTGGACTGCTTGCCCGCCCGCTCGCGCTCTTCCAGTTCCACGGCACGGATGTCCCAGTAGGAAATCTCCGCCGTCAGCCGCTCATGCACCGCCGCCATTGCCCGCGTCACCTGCGCCTCGCGCCGCGCCTTCACCTCGGTGTAGTGCGCCATCACGAGGGCGGCCATCGCGTGCGCCGTTGCCCGCTCCGCGATGTCCGCGCGCACCCACGGCAGATCGCGCAGGGGGAGCACCGCGTCGTCCTCATCCGGCAGGAGCGGGCGGTAGTCGAGGTAAGGTGCAAACCCGGCCACCGTCGCCGTGCCGTCCGCGTCCAGTTCCACGAACTGCAACTGGCGCGAGGCGATGCGGCTTTCCCCCGTGGCGGTCATCGTGCCGTCGCGGATCGTGTGTTCCAGCGTACAAAGCACGCGCACGCGCTCGCCGGGGTCGGTGGGGTCCACGAGCACCGTGCCGCGCGTCAGCAAATCACGGTAGCGTTCCAGCAGCAGGGTGCGCGTGGCATCGAGCAAGGGATGGCCCGGCGAGACGAACTCCGCCAGCGGCTTGCCCGGCACACTGACGAGCGCCTTTTCAAAGGTGATCCGCTCGTACTTCGCCGCCACCGCTTCACGCCCGTACGTGCGGGCGCGCCCGCGCAACGGGGCGGGCACATGAGTCACCTCGTACCGCCCGCGCTCGCGCTCATGCACCGTGCCGCCCAGGTGCGCGAATGCCTTGAGAAAAAACGCCGCGATGAAGTGCGGCTGCAACCGCCGCGTCTCGGCCCGCTCGATGTCGGCGCGAATCGCCTGCACCTTTGACACGTCCAGCGTATCGCGCACGAGGGCGCGCTCTTCGAGCAGGTCGCGCAAATGCTCGCGGTCCAGCGCGCCCTCCACGACCTGCGTCAGGCGGGCGCGCACCGCCGGGGAATCGCCATAGCGCACGGCCTCGATCAACAGTTCGCGCAGGGGTTTGTCGCCAAACGTCACCTTGCCGAGGATGTCGAACACGCCGCCGTTCAGCGCTTTGCGCTCCTCTTCGATCTTCGTCAGCAGGCGGGCGAAAACTTCGCCCTCGCGCGTCTCGGTCGCCACGAGGTTCCACAGGTGGCAGACCTCGGTTTGCCCGATGCGGTGGATGCGCCCGAAGCGTTGTTCGAGGCGGTTCGGGTTCCAGGGCAGGTCGTAGTTGACCATCAGGTTCGCGCGCTGCAAGTTGATGCCCTCGCCCGCCGCGTCTGTGGCGACCAGAATGGAAACCTCCTTGTTCTGCATGAAATCGTGCTCGGCGGTGCGGCGTTCGTCCCGGCCCATACCGCCGTGGATCGTCACCACGGCCTCCGGTGTGCCGAGCAGGTCGCGCAGCCGCCCCGCGAGGTACGTCAGGGTGTCGCGGTGCTCGGTGAAGATCACGAGCTTGCGGCGGTGCCCCTCCGTGTCGCGCATCGCTGCTTCATCTTGCAGCAGGCGCGAAAGTTCGTCCCACTTGCGGTCGCGGTAACTGAGGCGCAAGCGATGCGCGAGGGCTTCCAGACCGCGCAGGGTGGCGATTTCCGCTTCCAGTTCCCGCACCGTGCGGGCGGCGGAGGCGCGGTCCACCAGCGCTTCTTCGGTCGCCTCGATCTCCGCGTCCGGGGCGTCATCGAGATCGTCCAGGGCGTCCTCCGTGAGGGTGGGCAGCCGCGTGTCCATGCTCAGGGCCGCATCGTCCCCGCGCTTGCCCGTCTGTTCCTCGCGCAGCCGTGCCTCCAACCGCTCCCGCCGCCGGCGCAACGACTGATAGATCGCTTCGGGCGACGAAGCGAGGCGGCGTTGCAGGATCGTGAGGGCGAAACCAATCGTGCCCCGGCGTCCCCCTTCCTGAAGATCATCGGCGCGGTCGAACTCCTCGCGCACGTACGTCGTCACCGCGTCGTACAACTGCGTTTCTTCGGGCGAAAGGGTGTATGGCTTCGTGTAGGCGCGGCGTTCGGGAAAGAGCGGCGTGCCGTCAAAGGTGAGCAATTGCTCCTTGACCAGCCGCCGCATCAGGTCACCGGGGGCGGTCGTGCCGTGCTTCTGCCGGTAGCTGCCCTCGAAGCGGTCAGCGTCGAGCAGGGCCATGAAGAGTTGGAAGTCCGGGTCTTTGCCGTTGTGCGGTGTCGCGGTGAGCAGCAGGAAGTGGCGCGTGATCGCGGAGAGGCGCTGGCCGAGCCGGTACCGCTTCGTGTACTTCACCTCGCTGCCGAAGTACGACGCCGACAGCTTGTGCGCCTCGTCGCAGACGATCAGGTCCCAGTCCACGGCGGCAACGGCTTCCTGCAATGCGTCGTCCCGGCTCAGTTTGTCGAGGCGGCAGATAGCGAGAGGCGTCTCCTCAAAGGGGTTGCCGGTGCGCGACGCGGCGATGGCGTCGTTGGTGACGATGGCGAAGGGCAGGTGAAAGCGGCGGTGGAGTTCGTCCTGCCACTGCTCCACGAGCGAGCCGGGGCAGACGATCAGGCAGCGGGCGAGATCGCCACGCGCCTGCAACTCCTTGATGAGCAAGCCGGTCATGATCGTTTTACCGGCGCCGGGGTCGTCCGCCAACAGAAAGCGCAGGGGCTGGCGGGTCAGCATCTCCTCGTACACGGCGGTCAGTTGGTGCGGCAACGCATCCACATTCGACGAATGCACGGCGAGGTAGGGATCGAACAGGTAGGCGAGCCGGATGCGGTGTGCCTCCGAGGCGAGGCGAAACAGTTTGCCGTCGCCATCGAAACTCCACGGACGCCCTGCCGTGACGATTTCCAGCCCCGGCTCCCGGTCGCGCAGCAGGAGTTCCGTGCCCACCTTGCCGTCCGCGTCCTTGTAGACGATCTCTGCCATCTCCGTGCCATGCAGCGTGACCGCAACCAGGGTCACAAGCCGGTTGGGGAGAATGCCACGTACTACCGCGCCATGCGTGAGCTGTTCGAGGCGTACCATTGGCTACTCCATTTTGTATGAGGGGCTTGTGCGTCCTCGGTGACAAGGCGGACGTCTGTAACCTTCATCCATCTGAACGCACGCCGGAGGTCCTTGTGACGCAACGCAGCACGATTTGTGACACGCCGCCAGACATGCGTTAATGGTGTGGGCGCCCTTGTTCTCTGCTTTACGAGAGCGCACAAACGAGCGTGCCAAAAGAGGAGACATAGCAGTGGTGGCATCGGCAGCAAAGAGTGCCGACATCCCCATCCGCCTCCTCGCCGAAACCACTCACAAATGGGGTGAGCGAACGCGGTGGTACGAACAAGCGTACCATAAGCCTATCCTGTGGGAGGAGGTTTGACGCATCAGGAAGGGGAGTGGAGCCCTGAATCGGACTTGAACCGATGACCTCATTCTTACCAAGAATGTGCTCTACCAACTGAGCTATCAGGGCAGGTGCTGGTGGAGAGGGAGGGATTCGAACCCCCGAAGCTCTCGCAACT
>JAABUX010006314.1_pt1 | contig 14193 bp, 9 predicted proteins | sample 5561851 | NCBI WGS metagenome assembly JAABUX01 (sample SAMN10711883, study PRJNA513361) | rock metagenome | isolation source: Antarctica rocks | place: Antarctica: Victoria Land, Richard Nunatak red sandstone | collected 2016-01-03 | reverse complement strand
TTGCCCGCGCCGTTCGGGCCGATAAGGGCATGGATGCTGCCCGCCTCGATGCGCAGGTTGACCTCGTTCACGGCCACGAAGCCGCGGAACTCGCGCGTCAGCCCGACTGTTTCGAGAATGGGTGTATTCACCCGCGGAACGCCTCCCTTTGTGTTATCACTCCATTTGCATATCGCGCGAGGCGCCGCAAGATTATGACCACTCGATCGGAGCGATGGAAAACTGCGCCGCGGTCCCCACATCGGGGACGCGGTGGCAGCAAGGCCGTGGGGTCGTGCAGCCAGCTTCGTACTCTAGTTCATGGCATCCCGTAAGTACCGATGAGTGACCTATCTGACCAGGATTTAATGCTTCGCGTGCAGGCCGGCGACCGGGCGGCGTTCGACGCGCTGGCAGGCCGGCATTTGCTGCGGCTGCGCCGGGCGTGCTTGCGGGTTTTGGGCGATGCGGGGCTGGCCGAGGATGCGGCGCAGGACGCGCTGCTACGAGCCTGGACGCGCGCCGGGCAGTACCGGCCGGAAGCGGGCAGCGTGAGCGCCTGGCTGCACCGGGTCGCGGTGAATGGCGCGATCGACCGCAGCCGTGCCGCCCGCCCCGCTGCGGTCCTGCCGGAGGACTTGGCCGACCCGGCGCTCGCCGCCGACGCCAGCATCGCCCACGCACAGCGCCTCGGCTTGTTGCGCGAGGCGATTGCCCGTCTGCCGGCCCGCCAGCGCCAGGCGCTGACGCTCACCTATGCCGAGGAATGGTCCGGCCAGCAGGCCGCCGCAGCCCTTAGCACGAGCACCCGGGCGCTCGAGGGCCTGCTCCGGCGCGCACGGCTGATGCTGCGCGAATACATCGAGGCGCGCGACGCATGATGGAGGCATCCGCCCTATGATGACGCTCCGCCGCCTTGAATGGAAGCTGCGCGCGAGCGGCGCGGCCATCGCCGGCTGGCCCGAGGCGGAGCGCCGGGACGCGCTGTTGTTGCTGCGGCAGTCTGCGGCCGCCCGTCGGTTGCTCGCGGACGTGCTGGCCAGCGCGGAGGACGAGGCCCCGCCGAGGGAATGCCCGGTCCTCGCGCGGATGCAGTCGCGTTTGGGCAGTGCGCTGGCGCTCCGGCAGAGTGCGACGTTCGGGGTGCGCCTCGGCGCCCTCGCCTCCTGCGCCCTCATGGGCATCTGGCTAGGCGTGGCCCAGGCGCAGGACACGAGCCTGCTGCCGCATGATCCGCTGCAGGCCTGGACCAACCTGCCCGTGGACGGGATGCAGCCGTGAGCGCGGTCCTCGGCACGGCTCGGCGCGGCCGGTGGCGGCAGCCGGTGCTCTGGGTGTCGCTGGCCGCGAACTTGTTCTTCGTGGCGCTGCTCGGGACGCACTCGCTCATGCGCCCGGCGCAGATGCCACCGGGCCTCGACGGCATGGTTCAGCGCCTGGCAAGCGCCTTGCCGGCCGATGACGCGGCCCGTTTCCGGGCGGTGATGGAGCGGGAGCGGCCGTCGTTTGCGCAATCTCACCGCGACATGGAGGCCGCCCGCGCCCAGCTCGCGGCGGCAATCGCCGCCCAACCGTTCGACGAGCCGGCGGTCGGAGCTGGGCTGCAGGCGTTCCGCGCGAGCTGGATGCTGGGCTCGGACCGCTTCAGCACGAGCTTGCTCGCGGCAGTGCGTTCGCTCTCACCTGACGGGCGGGCCCGGCTCGGGGCGGCGATGCTCCGCCCGCGTCATCCCTAGAACGGCCATGCACCCTACCCTTCGCGGAACCGCTATGGCGGCGCTGTCGTCCTGCCTGGTTGCGGGCTGCTCGCTCGGACCGCGCTACCGGCAGCCGCCGACCGACATCCCGGCCGCCTTCGTCGCGAGCGCGGCGGGGTCGGCAGCCGCCTGGCCCACCCCCGATTGGTGGCAGGGATTCAGTTCGCCGGAGCTCGACCGGCTGATCGCCCAGGCTCGCAGCGCGAACGAGGACCTCGCAGCGGCCGCCGCGCGGATCGTCCAGGCGGACGCCCAGGTCCGCATCAGCGGCGCCCCGTTGCTGCCGGCGCTGAACGGCCAGGCTACCTCGAGCTACACCCGGCAGGGCACCGGCTCGGGCCGCAGCGGCTTCGGCTTCCCCGACGGACGGCACTACACCGATTTCCGGGCCTACTCGGCCGAACTCCAGGTCAGCTACGACGTCGATTTCTGGGGGCGCAACCGGGCGCTCTACCGGTCGGCGGAGGCGACCGCGCTCGGCACGCGGTTCGACCAGCAGACCGTGGCACTCGACGTGGTGACCTCGGTCGCCAGCACCTATTTCCAGCTCCTGGCCTATCAGGACCGCGCCCGCTTCGCCAAGCGCAACCTGCAGGACTCCCAGCAAATCCTGGCCGCCTATCGCGCCCGCCTCGGCGCCGGCACAGCGACGGCGCTCGACGTGTCGCAGCAGGAGGCGCTCGTCGCGGGCGAGCGGGCGACGCTCCCCAACCTGCGCAACCAGGCCGAGCAGCAGCGGATCGCGCTCGGCATCCTGCTCGGCGTGCCGCCGGAGCGCCTGGTCGTGAAAGGGGGGTCGCTGGAGGCGCTGCAGATCCCGGTCGTCACGCCGGGCCTGCCGAGCGAGATGCTGGCCCGCCGGCCGGACGTAGCCTTCGCCGAAGCGCAGGTCCGGGCGCAAAACGGCAACATCCAGGTGGCGCGGGCGGCGTTTTTTCCGACCGTGCAGCTCACCGCCTCGGGCGGGCTGCAGAGCGCGGTGCTGAGCGCCATCACCGGGCCCGGCACGCTGATCGCGGGGCTTGGCAGCTCGACCATACAGTCGATCTTCGATAACGGACTGCGCCGGGGACAGTACCGCCAGGCGGAGGGACGCTTCCAGGAGCTCGCCGCCACGTACCGCCGATCCGTGCTGCAGGCCTTCACCGACGTGGAGCAGGCCCTTACCGCGCTGCGCTACACCACGGAGCAGGAGGCGCTCGAGCGCGAGGCGGTCCGCGTCGCCGAGCAGAGTGCGGCCATCGCACGCGCCCAGCTCCAGGCGGGCACCATCGACATCATCACCCAGCTCAACACCCAGGCGACGCTGTTCAACGACCTCGACCTGCTCGCGCAAGTCCGGCTCGCGCGCTTCCAGGCGGTGCTGAACCTGTTCAAGGCGCTGGGTGGCGGCTGGTCGTGGGCTGGGGAGGCCTGACATGCGGCGGATCGGTCTGGTCATCCTCGCCCTGCTCGCCATCGGCGGCGGCTATTTCTGGTGGTCCCAACCAGCCGCGGCGCCCGCGCAGGCGCAGACCGCCGGGCGCCGGGGCGCCTCGCCCTCGCCCGCGACGCCGATCCCGGTCGTGGTCGCCACGGCAAAGCGGGAGAACGTGCCGATTTACCTCGACGGGCTCGGCACAGTGCAGGCGTTCAACCAGGTGGCGATCCACGCCATGGTGGACGGGCCGCTCGTCGAGATCGATTTCCGCGAGGGGCAAGACGTGCACAAGGGCGACGTGCTGGCCCGCATCGACCCACGCCCCTACCAAGCCTCGCTCGACCAGGCGCAGGCCAAGAAGAACCAGGACGAGGCCAACCTCGCCAACGCGCGCGCCGACGTAGGCCGCTACGCCAAGCTCACGGCGGGAGCCTATGCGAGCGCCCAGCAATACGACACGGCGCGGGCAACCGTCGCGCAGCTCACGGCGCAGGTGGCGGGCGACCAGGGAGCGGTGGACAGCGCGCGCACCCAGCTCAGCTACGCGACGATCACCGCGCCGATCGACGGGCGCACTGGGCTGCGGCAAGTCGATCAGGGCAACATCGTGCACCCGGCGGACACCACGCCCATCACCGTCATTACCCAGTTGAAGCCGATCAGCGTCGTCTTCACCCTGCCGCAGCAGATGTTGCCGCAAGTCGCCGCGGCCATGGCCGGAGGCATGCCCCCAGTATTGGCCGTCCCGCCCGGCGCGCCGCCCGGTAGCCCGGCGCTCGACCAGGGCCAGCTCGCCGTGCTCGACAACCAGGTCGATCCGACCACCGGCACGATCAAGCTCAAGGCCACCTTTCCCAACCCCGGCCTCAAGCTCTGGCCCGGCGCCTTCGTCAATGTCCGCCTGCTCGCCTCGACCGACCAGGACGCGACGACGGTTCCCACCGCCGCCGTCCAACGGGGGCCGGATGGCGCATATCTCTACGCCGTCGGCGCAGACGACAAGGCGGTGCGCCGGCCGTTGAAGCTCGGCCACGCGGATGAGCTCGTGACGGTGGTGGCCAATGGCGTCGAGGCCGGCGAACGGGTCGTGACCGATGGCGCGCAACGGCTGACCGAGGGGCAGAAGGTCGCCATCGCCGCGCCGGACGGCAATGTCGCCGCCGACGCGGTCGCCGCGCGCGGACCGCGGGCGCCGGGTGCGCGCCGGGGGTCCTAGCGTGAACATCTCCGCTCCCTTCATCGCCCGCCCGGTCGCCACCTGGCTGCTCGCGTTCGCGGTGCTGCTGGCCGGGCTGTACGGGTACCGGCTGCTGCCCGTCTCGGCGCTGCCGAGCGTGGACTTCCCGACCATCGAGATCACCACCGAGCTGCCGGGCGCCGGGCCCGAGACGGTGGCGACCTTGATTACCGCCTCGCTCGAGCGGCAGTTCGGCCAGATCACCGGCCTGGCGAGCATGACCAGCACGTCGAGCCAGGGCGTCAGCGACATCACCCTGCAGTTCAACCTCGACCGCAGCATGGACAGCGCCGCCCAGGACGTGCAGGCGGCGATCAACGCGGCCTCCGGCACCCTGCCGCCAAGCCTGCCCTACCCGCCCACCTATTCCAAGGTGAACCCGGCGGACGCGCCGATCATCACGCTCGCGCTGACCAGCGACGCCATCCCGCTCGAGCAGGTCAGCGACGCGGCGGACACGCTACTGCAGCCGAAGCTCAGCCAGATCGCGGGCGTCGGCAAGGTCACGGTGCAGGGCGGGTTGCGCCCAGCAGTGCGCGTCCGCGTCGATCCCGGCCGGCTCGCGGCTTACGGGCTCAGCATGGAGGACGTGCGCACCGCCGTCTCGGCTGCCAACGTGAACGGCCCCAAGGGCGGTTTCGACGGCCCCCGCCAGGCCGCCGCCCTCGGCGCCAACGACCAGCTCACGAGCCCGGAGGCCTATCGTAGCCTGGTCATCGCCTGGCGGAGCAACGCGCCGGTGCGGCTACGGGATGTCGGCACCGTGGTCGGCGGCGTGGAGAACGACCGCGTCGCGAGCTGGTATGACGGCAAGCCCGCCGTGGTGCTCGACGTGCAGCGCCAGCCCGGCGCCAACATCGTCTCGACCGTGGCCAGCATCCAGGCGGCGCTCCCGGCCCTCACCCAGGCGCTGCCAGCGGGCGTCAAGCTCAGCGTCGTCACCGACCGCACCCGCACCATCCAGGCCAGCGTACACGACGTGCAGTGGACGCTCGCGCTGTCCATCGCCTTGGTCGTCGCGGTCATCTTCCTGTTCCTGGGGTCCTGGCGCGCCACGGTGATCCCGGCCATCGCCCTGCCGCTGTCGTTGATCGGCACGTTCGGCATCATGTCGCTATGCGGCTACTCGCTCGACAACCTCTCGTTGATGGCGCTGACCGTCGCGACGGGGTTTGTGGTCGATGATGCGATCGTGATGATCGAGAACGTCGTGCGCTACATCGAAGGCGGCATGCGCCCGCTCGAGGCGGCGTTCCGCGGCGCCTCGCAGATCGGCTTCACGATCGTCTCCCTGACCGTGTCGCTGGTCGCCGTGTTCATCCCGCTGCTGTTCATGCAGGGGGTGGTCGGGCGGCTGTTCAACGAATTCGCGGTGGTGCTGAGCACGAGCGTCATCGTCTCGGCGGTCATTTCCCTGACGCTCACGCCGATGATGTGCGGCCAGTTGCTCCGCAAACAGACGCGGCCCGGCCTGCTGGCGCGGGCGTTCGAGCACGGCTTCGGGCTGCTTACCGCCTTCTATCGCCGGAGCCTCAGCGCGGCGCTGCGCTGGCAGGGCGCGATGCTCCTGGTGGCCGCAGCGACGCTCGTCGGCACCGTGCTGCTCTATGTCGTGATCCCGAAAGGCTTCCTGCCGCAGCAGGATACCGGGTTGATCGTGGCCACCACCGAGGCCGCGCAGAGCGTCTCCATCGCGCGCATGTCCGAGTTGCAGGAGCAGATGGCGGCACTCGTACGTCAGGACCCGGCCGTGGCAGGGGTCGCGAGCTTCGTCGGCGCCGGCACGCAGAACACCACGCCCAACGCCGGGCGGCTGACCGTGGCCCTGAAGCCACGCGGCGAGCGGGATGGCGCTGCCGCGGTGATTGCCCGGCTGCAAGCCCACACGGCAGGGCTGCCGGGCCTCACCGTGTTCTTCCAGCCGGTGCAGGACATCCAGATCGGCGCACGCAGCAGCCGGACCCAGTTCCAGTACACGTTGCTCGACACGGATGCGGCCGAGCTCGCGCATTGGACGCCGCTGCTGCTCGCCCAGTTGCAGAAATCGCCGGCGCTCACGGACGTGGCGAGCGACCAGCAGGACGACGGTTTCGCGACCTATGTGCAGGTGGACCGAGCCGCGGCGATGCGGCTCGGCGTGTCGATGCAGGCGGTGCAGGACGTGCTCTACGACAGCTTCGGCCAGCGCCAGATCAGCACGATCTTCGCCCAATCCAACCAGTACCGCGTGATCCTGGAGGCGAACCGCTCGTGGCAGGCGGATGCGGCGTCGCTGCAGCAGCTCCGCGTGCCCGGCACGGGAGGCGCGCAGGTCCCGCTAGCGGCGATCGCCCATGTCGAGCGGACCACGGCGCCGCTGGTCGTGACGCACCAGGCGCAGTTCCCGTCGGCGACCTTGAGCTTCAACCTGGCGCCGGGTGCGAGCCTGGGTGCGGCGGTGGCGGCGGTGCAGCAGGCGGAGGCGGAAATCGGGCTGCCGGCCACCATCCTCGGCAGCTACAGCGGCGAGGCAGCCGAGTTCCAGGCCAGCCTCGGTTCGACGCCCTGGCTGATCCTCGCGGCCGTCGTCGTCATCTACATCACCCTCGGCGTGCTCTACGAGAGCACCATCCACCCCGTGACGATCCTCTCCACCCTCCCGAGCGCCGGCATCGGGGCGCTGCTCGCGCTGATGCTGGCCGGACAGGACCTCAGCCTCGTCGCCATCGTCGGCATCGTGCTGCTGATGGGCATCGTGAAGAAGAACGCGATCATGATGATCGATTTCGCGCTCGACGCCGAGCGGACGCGCGGCCTGTCGCCCCGTGCTTCCATCGAGGAGGCATGCCTGCTGCGCTTCCGGCCAATCATGATGACGACCGCCGCGGCGCTGCTCGGCGCGCTGCCGTTGGTGCTCGAGAGCGGCACCGGGTCGGAGCTGCGCTATCCGCTAGGCCTGACCATCGTCGGCGGATTGCTGCTGAGCCAGTTCCTCACGCTCTACACCACGCCGGTCATCTATCTCGCGTTCGAGCGGCTGCGCCTGCGGGTGGCAGGGCGCGCCACCGTACCGGCCGAGTAGATGAACGTCAGCGCGCCCTTCATCCGCCGGCCGGTTGCCACGATCCTGCTCAGCATCGGGCTGGCGCTGACCGGGCTCGTCGCCCTGCGGTACCTGCCCGTGGCGGCACTGCCCAGCGTGGACATCCCCACCATCGTCGTCTTCGCCGGCCGACCTGGCGCCGACCCCGAGACCATGGCGGCGTCCATCGCGGCGCCTCTCGAGCGGCGCCTCGGCGAAATCCCCGGCGTCAGCGAGATCACCAGCACCAACAGCACCGGCAGCACCAGCATCGTCGTGCAGTTCGACCTCGACCGCGACATCAACGGCGCGGCCCGCGACGTGCAGGCAGCGATCAACGCCGCCACCAGCGACCTGCCGAGCGACCTCCCGACGCGGCCCTACTACCGCAAGTTCAACCCCGCCGAGGCGCCGATCCTCACCCTCGCCCTCACCAGCACGACGCTTGGCACCGCCGAACTGTTCGACGCGGCCGACACGGTGCTCGGACAACGGCTGTCCCAGATCGATGGCGTGAGCCAAGTGCAGGTGAACGGCGCCGAGAAGCCGGCGGTCCGTGTCCGCCTCGATTCCGCGGCGCTGCAGGGGGCCGGGCTCTCTAGCCAGGATGTCTATACGGCGATCCGCAACGCCAACGTGAACGGCCCGATCGGCACCCTCGAAGGGCCGGACCGCGCCGAGACGCTCATGCTGGACGGCCAGATCAGCCAGGCACAGGATTATGCGGCGCTGGTGCTCAAGGCCAACGGCCCGGCGACCGTGCGCCTCGGCGACGTGGCGACCGTCGAGAACGGCGTCGCCAACTCCAAGCTCGCGGCTTGGGAGGGCAAGCAGCCGGCCATCCTGCTCACGCTCACCAAGACCGCCGGCGCGAACGTGTTGCAGACGGTCGCGCGCGTGAAGGCGGCGCTGCCCCAGCTCGAAAGCTGGATTTCGCCCGACATCCACGTGGACATCCTCTCCGACCGGACCGCCACCATCCGGGCAAGCGTGGACGACGTCGAGATTTCCCTGCTGGCCTCGGTCGCCCTCGTGCTGCTCGTCGTGCTGCTCTTCATGCGGCGGATGGTGCCGACGATTGCCGCCGCCGCAACTGTGCCGCTCAGCCTGTCCGGCACGATCGCCGCGATGTGGCTGTTCGGGTTCTCGCTCGATAATTTCTCACTGATGGCGCTGACGATCTCCGTGGGGTTCGTCGTGGACGACGCCATCGTGATGATCGAGAACATCGCCCGCTACCAGGAGCGCGGCGTCGCCCCGCTGCAAGCAGCCCTCCAGGGCGCCCGGCAGATCGGCTTCACGGTCATTTCGATCTCCGTCTCGCTCGTCGCGGTGTTCATCCCGATCCTGTTCATGGGCGGCATCCTCGGCCGGCTGCTACACGAGTTCGCGATGGTGATCACCGTCGCGATCGTCATTTCCGCCCTCGTGTCGCTTTCGCTCACCCCCATGCTGTGCGGGCGCTTCGCCGCGGCGCACGCGATTCCTACGGGGTGGTGGGGCCGGGTCGATGCCCGCATCGAGCGTGCGTTCGGCGCGGTCCAGCGCGGCTACGAACGGTCGCTGACCACGGCGCTGCGCTGGCGCCGGACGATGGTGCTCGTAACCCTCGGGATCATCGTGCTCACCGTGAAGCTCTACGGCTGGGTGCCAAAGGGGTTCCTACCGATCCAGGACACCGGGATCCTGATGGGCAACACCATCGCGAGCCCCGATGTGAGCTTCGCGGCGATGGTCGAGCGGCAGCGCCGGGTGGTGGACGTGCTGCTGGCCGACCCGGCGGTCGCCAACGTCGGCAGCACGATCGGCATCACCTCCGGGTGGAGTTCGCTCAACCGGGGACAGCTCACCATCGGCCTCAAGCCGCTGGCCGAGCGGCACGTCAGCAGCGAGGCGGTGATCGCCCGTCTCCGGCCCAAGCTGCAGCGCATGGCGGACGTGCAGACCTTCCTGTTCTCCGCCCAGGATTTGCGTGGCGGCGGGCGCTCCGGCGGCTCGCAGTTCCAGTTCGTCATGCTGGGCGACAACCTCGCCGACCTCCGGACCTGGACGTTGAAGATGCAGGCGGCGCTCACCGGCCTGCCCGGCATCGAGGACGTGCAGACCGACCAGGACCGCTCCGGGCCACAAGCCGAGATCGTCATCGACCGGGACGCCGCCGCCCGGCTCGGCGTCTCGATGGCGGCGATCGACAACGCGCTGAACAATGCCTACTCGCAGCGCCAGGTCAGCATCATCTATACCGAGCGGAACCAGTACCGGGTCGTGCTGGAGCAGGATCCCCGGTTGCAGGTCTATCCGGCGCAGCTCGACCGCTTGTACGTCCCGGGCCGGGGTGGCGCGCAAGTGCCGATCGCCGCCGTCACCCGGGTCGAGAACACCGTGGCCCCGCTTTCGGTGCACCACCAGGGGCAGTTCCCGTCCTCGAGCGTCAGCTTCAACCTGCTGCCGGGCACCAGCCAGGGCGACGCGATCGCGCTCGTCACCCGCACTGCCCTCAACCTGCGCATGCCGCCCAGCATCCGCACGGATTTCGCGGGCACCGCCAAGTGGCTGCAGCAAAGCCTGAGTTCGCAACCCTACCTTATCGGCCTGGCGCTGCTGAGCATCTACATCGTCCTCGGCGTGCTGTACGAGAGCCTCCTGCATCCGATCACCATCATCTCCACCTTGCCGAGCGCCGGGCTGGGAGCGCTGCTGGCGGTGCTGGTCTCCGGCACGGATTTCTCGGTGTTGTCGGTGATCGGTGTCGTGCTGCTGATGGGCATCGTGAAGAAGAACGGCATCATGCTGGTCGATTTCGCGCTGGAGGGGCAACGCGAGCGCGGCCTGCCGCCGGAGGAGGCGATCCGCCAGGCCTGCCTTGAGCGGTTCCGCCCGATTGTCATGACAACGCTCGCGGCATTCCTCGGCGCCCTACCGCTAGCGCTCGCCGTCGGCACCGGCGCGGAATACCGGCGCCAGCTCGGCATCGCGGTATGCGGTGGGCTGCTCGTCTCGCAGATGCTGACCCTCTACACGACGCCGGTGATCTATCTCGCGCTCGAACGGCTATCCGGCCGCAAGCGCAAGCGGATCGTGGCGCAGCCGGCCGAGTAGCCTACGCTTTCGCCGCCGACCCGAGAGTGAGCGCGGCCTCGACGAGCGCCAGATGGCTGAATGCCTGCGGGAAGTTGCCCACCAGGCGCCTCGCCTTCGTATCGTACTCCTCCGACAGTAGCCCCAAATCGTTGGCGAGGCCGGCCAGGCGCTCGAACAGCTTGCGGGCCTCGTCATGCCGGCCCTGCGCCACATAGGCGCCGACCAGCCAAAAACTGCACGCGAGGAACGCACCCTCGCCCGGCGGCAACCCATCGCTCGCCTTTTGAGCCTCGTCGTCTGTATGGCCGTCCTCATCCGTGCGGTAGCGCAGCACGAAGCCCCCCTGGAGGAGCTCGCGCTCGATCGCCTCGATTGTCCCTCTCACGCGCGGGTCCGAATAGGGCAGGAAACCGTTCATCGGGATCAGCAGCAGCGATGCGTCGAGCGCCGGCTTGCCGTAAACCTGGGTGAAGCTATTCTTCTCGGTGTCGAAACCCTTCGCACAGACCTGCTTATGGATGCGGTCGCGGACCCCGCGCCAGCGCTCGACCGGACCCGGCAGCTTGTGGGCCTCCATGTCCTGGATGGCGCGGTCGAACGCCACCCAGGCCATGACCTTGCTGTACGTGAAATGCTCCCGGCCGCCGCGCGTTTCCCAAAGCCCGTCGTCGGGCTTCTCCCAGATACGCTCGAGATGCTCCAGCAGCTCGACCTCCAGCGACCAGCTATCCTCGGAGAGCAGCTTCGCGCTACGGGCGCGGTGCAGCGACTGCATGACCTCGCCGAACACGTCGAGCTGCAACTGGGTGGACGCCGCATTGCCGATCCGCACCGGCGCCGCGCCCTCGTAGCCGGGCAGCCAATCCACTTCCCACTCGTCGAGCCGCCGGTCGCCGGTGATGCCGTACATGATCTGCACCTGGCCCGGGCTGCCGGCGACGGCGCGATGCAGCCAGTCCGCCCAGGCGCTCGCCTCTTCGTAGTAGCCGGCCGCCATGAAGGTATCGAGGGTCAGCGTCGCATCGCGCAGCCAGCAATAGCGGTAATCCCAGTTGCGCACGCCGCCGAGTTGCTCGGGCAGGCTCGTGGTCGGTGCCGCCACGATCCCGCCGGTCGCCTCGAAGGTGAGCGCCTTGAGCGTGATCAGGCTGCGCATGACAAGTCTGCCCCAGCGGCCATCGATTTGGCAGCGTGACGACCAGTTGCTCCAGAAACGCTCGGTCAGGCGGAGCGCCTCGTGGGGAGCGACCGCCGGCGCCGGCGGCTCCCAGCTTGGGCCTTCGCGCAGCACGAACCAGGCTTCCTGCCCCTGTTGAAGCCTGAAGTCCGAGACGGTGGCCATGTCTTCGCCACGCAACGTCTCGGACGTGCGGAACACCGCCCGCTGGGAGCCAGAGACGAGCGAAATGCCGCCATGCTCCCCTTCCAGGCGGGTCACCCAAGGAACGCTCTCGCCATAATCGAAGCGCAGCCGCAGCCGCATCTGCATGGCGACCTCGCCCTCGGTGCAGCGGGCGAGCCGGATGAGCGTGCTATGATTCGAGCCCGGCACCATGAAATCGGTGATTGTCACGCGCCCGCTATCCCGCTCGAAATGAGTGTCGAGCACGAGGGAGCCATCACGGTAGGCGCGAGTTGCGGGCGGTCCCGCATCGGCCGGCGCGAGCAGGAAGCGCCCATGCTCCGGCTTGCCCAGCAACGCAGCGAAGCATGCCGCGCCATCGAACCGGGGCCAGCACAGCCAATCGACGCTGCCATCGCGCCCGACCAGCGCTGCGGTCTTGCAGTCGCCCAGCAACGCATAATCCTCTATGGCGAGCGGCATCGGCGACGACCTCCTGAATGCCTGGACAACTCTCGGACCGCGGGAGAGTTGCCGCGCCCCGGAAAGCTTGACTTTTCGACACTGTTTCACGATATAGCGACAGTCGGGAACAGGCTCCGTGCGTTCGATGTTGCGCGCTGCCGGGGTCCGTCGCATCCCAGCCCAGGACCATAATCTTTGACGGACACTATCGCCGCTTCCGCGGACCCTACCCCCTACGCCGACGAACCGCCGACCGAAGCGGCGGACGCTGCCGATAGCGGCGCGCCACTCGCCGCACTGCCCGAGGCGGAACCGGAGGCGCCAGGTTTCGGCGACCTAGGACTCTCGCCGGAAATCCTGCGGGCGATCGACGAGATGGGCTATCGCTTCCCCACGCCGATCCAGGCGCAGGCGATCCCGGTCGTGCTCATGGGGCGCGACATGCTGGGCTGCGCCCAGACCGGCACCGGCAAGACCGCGGGGTTTACCCTGCCGATGATCGACATCCTGTCCGGCAGCCGAGCACGGGCGCGGATGCCGCGCAGCCTGATCCTCGAGCCAACCCGCGAGCTGGCCCTGCAGGTCGCCGAGAACTTCGTGCAATACGGCAAATACCAGAAGCTGAACCACGCGCTGCTGATCGGCGGCGAGTCGCTGAACGACCAGCGCGAGGCGCTGATGCGCGGCGTCTACGTGCTGATCGCGACACCGGGCCGGCTGATGGACCTCATCGAGCGCGGCGGGCTGCTGCTCACGGACGTGCGTATCCTGGTCATCGACGAAGCGGACCGGATGCTCGACATGGGTTTCATCCCAGACGTGGAGAAGATCGTCGGCTTCCTGCCCCGCACCCGGCAGACGCTGTTCTTCAGCGCGACGATGGCGCCCGAGATCCGCCGCCTCGCCGACGCCTTCCTGCAGAACCCGCGCGAGATCACGGTGAGCCGCCCGGCCTCGGTCGCGACCACGATCGTCGCGGGCGTGGCGCTCGTCGCCGAGACCGATAAGCGCGAGGCGCTGCGCCGGCTGATCCGCTCCGACGACGTGCAGAACGCGCTCATCTTCTGCAACCGCAAGCGGGACGTGGACATCCTCTTCAAGTCCCTGCAACGCCATGGCTTCTCCGTCGGCGCGTTGCACGGCGACATGAGCCAGCCCGAGCGGTTCGCGACGCTGTCCCGGTTCAAGGCCGGTGAAGTCCGGCTGCTGGTCTGCAGCGACGTGGCGGCGCGCGGGCTCGACATCGGCGGGCTGAGCCATGTCTTCAACTTCGACGTGCCGATCCATTCGGAAGATTACGTCCATCGCATCGGGCGTACCGGTCGCGCCGGGCTCGAGGGCCACGCCTACACGCTCGCGACGCCGGAGGAGCGGGTTTTCGTGGAAGCCATCGAGAAGCTGGTCGGCGCGCCGATCCCGCGCGTGCAGATTGAGGGCCTGGACGTGGTGGATTGGTCAGACGGCCGGCCGCGGCGCCGTGGACGCGCCAAGCCCGCCGAGGAGGCGAGCGAAGCTAAGCCTGCCCGCCGCCCCCGCCGTGCCGCCACTGCCAGCGCATCTCCGGCGGTGCCAGCCGAACAAGCGGCGCCCCCCCGCGTTTCGCGTCCGCGGCGCCCTGCGATAGCCGTCGAAGCTCGCGCTCCCGAGCCCGTCGCCGAGCCACGTCCCCGCGACGACCGGCGGCCCCGCGCCGAGCCGCGCGCCCGTACACGCGACTTTGAGCAGCGTCCCCGCACGTATGAGGACAATCCTGGCCCGTCCGTCCAGGGCTTCGGCTCGGACACCCCTGCTTTCATGAACCTGCGCCGGGTTGCCCGCCCAGCGCGCGAACCGGTGGAGGCCACGCCGTGA
>JAABUX010006311.1_pt1 | contig 14195 bp, 10 predicted proteins | sample 5561851 | NCBI WGS metagenome assembly JAABUX01 (sample SAMN10711883, study PRJNA513361) | rock metagenome | isolation source: Antarctica rocks | place: Antarctica: Victoria Land, Richard Nunatak red sandstone | collected 2016-01-03 | reverse complement strand
CGCGGGAGGTGATTGCCCGAACTTTGCCAGCCTGTTCGCGCAGGCACTCGCCGCGCCGCGGGGCTTTCCGCCGCTCGCCCTGGCGGTTGTGCCGGGGGATCGGGTGGCGGTCGCGCTGGATCTGCCCGCCGAGGCGGCAACCTTGGCCGCGACCGAATTGGCCCGGATCTGTGCCGACGGTGAGGTCGGGGCGTTCACCGTCGTCGCATCGGCCCCCGCGCCTGAGGGGCTTCCCACCAGTATCACCTGGGAAGTTCACGACCCCGACGACAAGACGAAGATCGCCTACCTCGCGACAACCAACGACGGCCAGAGGGTTTACCTCAACCGGGCGATCACCGACGCGGATCTGGTCGTGCCGGTCGGGATGCTGGGTTTCGACCGGGCGCTCGGTTACAGCGGTCCTTGGTCCGCGCTCTATCCGGGTCTGAGCGACCGCGAAACCCAGGCCCGCTTCCGGGGGCTGGCCAGCGACGCCCCGATCGTCGGCGGCGAGGTCCGCCCCGCGCTGGCGGAGTCGTCCGAGGTTGGCTGGTTGGTAGGTTGTCTGCTCCAGGTCGGGGTCTTGCCCGGCGGTGGGGTGGGGGCGACGGGCGAAGTGGTCGCCGGGCTGGAGTCATTGGTCCGGGAGCAAGGAATCGCGGCGGTCAACCGTGAAGGGACGTTTGAGGTCTCCGAGCGGGCCGACGTGGTGGTCGCGGGGATCGGCGGCTCGGGTCAGTTCGCCACGATGGAGGACCTGGGGGACGCCCTCGCGGCGGCGACTCGTCTGGTCCGGCGCGGGGGTAAGATCGTCGTCCTGGCCCGGATCGATGGGACGATCGGCCCCGCCGTCCGCCGCCTCGCCGGGGTCGAGAACCCCAAGGCCGCGCTCAATCGCCTCCGGGGGCACGAGAGCGAGGCCGACTACGTCGCCGCGCGGCAGATCGCCACATCCCTCGCCTGGGCTGACCTTTACCTTTACAGCGGCCTCGACGCCGACACGGTCGAAGACCTGGCGATCATCCCCCTGGCGCGCCCCGAGGAAGCCCGGAAGTTGGCCAACTCCGCCGCATCGCTGATCGTCTTCAACGACGCCGAGCGGACCCGTTGCTCGACCCGGGATGATGACTAAATCGTTTCAGCCATCGATTGACACGGCCAGGACACGGATCACTCCGCCAACCTTGAGGAAGCGACCATGACCAGTGTCCTGACCAACGGCACGACTTGGTTCGACCGTTCGAGCCGAATCCGCCTCGAAGTATCCGGGCCGGACCGGGCGAAGTTCCTCCACAACCTGACGACCAACGACGTGAAGCGCCTGGCCGAAGGTTCGGGGCACGAGGCGTTCGTGACCAGCCCGCAAGGCAAGACGCTGGCCTATGTCACCTTGCTGGCGACCGACCGGGCGATCCTCCTCCGGACCGATCCCGGCGTGGCCGACTCGTTTGTCCCCCACCTCCAGAAGTACGGCGTCTTCGACGACGTCGCGCTGGACGATGTCTCGGCGCACACGTTCGAGTACCACCTGGTGGGACCCGAGGCGGATTCAGTCGTCAAATCGCTGGGGGTCGAGCCGGCAATGCTGGGCCGATCGCTGAACCACCAGGTCATCGCGGTGGACGGTCAGCCAGTCCGTTTAATCCGCGAACGCTTGATCGGTGAGCCTGGTTGGACGTGGGTGGGTCCGCTCGGAGCGGGGGCGGGAATGGTGGAGCGGTTCGCGGCGGCGGGGGTGACTCAGGGGGACGAGGCCACGTCGGAGGCGCGGCGGATCGAGGCGGGGATGCCGGTCTCAGGCCGCGACGTTCAGGGGAGCAACCTGCCGCAAGAGGTCGGCCGCGACGCGCGGGCGATCAACTTCGTCAAGGGGTGCTACCTCGGACAAGAGACCGTCGCCCGGCTCGACGCCTTGGGGCACGTCAACCGGATCTTGCGCGGTGGGTGGCTCGAAGGGACAAGCGCCGTCCCGCCGGATGGGACGGCTTTGGTCGGCGCGGATGGCAAGGCGGTCGGGACGATCACGTCGGCCGCGTACTCGTCCGAGCGCGGGGCGCCGGTTTTTCTGGGCTACGTCCGGGTGGCCCAGGCGACGGACGGGACCAGGCTGATGGTCCCGTCGCTGGCAGGGGCCGCAGGGGGAGCCGTGGTCGCGGTGGTTCGCGAGTTCGCGGCTCCGCGCTGAGTCACTCACTCACTCAACCGGCCCGGAGGTCGCGGATGCCGTCCTCGGGGATGCTGGCGATCTGCAGGATCGTCTCCGGTCCCCGCCCCAACCCGAGGTTTTCGAGAACCAAAACACCGAACGGCGAGGCCGTCGCCCGCCGGGCTTCGGGGTCGCTGTCGGCGTGCTTGACCCGGCCTGAATAGACGACGCCATTGTAAGCCACCCGGATCGCGGGGCAGCGCGTGCCTTGGTTCTGTCGGATCGCCAGCAAGTTGGTGTGGCACTGCTCAAACGTCATCGGTATTCCTTCTGAACCCCGAACGTAGGCGCGGCGTCGTCGACCGTCCCCGAAGACTCGCAACGTCGCGGTCTTGTTTCGAGGTGATCGGTTGGTCGTCGTGCCGTTCATGACGGGAATATCGCGGTTCGACCCCGTTGGGTCAACCCGAACCCATCAGATTTCGCCGGATCGTTGGTGGGTCACTGCTCAACCCTAGGCCGCGCCCGGGCCGCTGTCCAACGCTCGGCATCGGCCGGCGTTACCTCGTAGACGAAGATCGAGTGCCCCACCCGCGCGATCGGTTCCAGCCCGGCGAAGTACCCGAACGGCGTCACCTCCGGCCGCTGTCGGTCGGCGTCGACCGCCCACGCCGCTTGCCAGCCGACGTTGTGCGGCGGGATCAAGGACACTCCGTCGTACATCCGCCAGGGAAGCCCCCGGACCAGCGATGCGCTCACCGCGTACAACCCCGGTGTCAACCGCCGGGCCGGACCGATCAAGCGGGTCGCGTCGGCGACGATCGGTTCGACCCGACCATCCGCCGGGGGCAAAAACCAGTCGAACGCGGCTGCATCGCCGGACATCCGCAGTAAGCTCGGGTTAATCTGGCCAAAGTAGGCAAGACCCACCTGCCGCCCCGGTTGGTTCGCCCGGAGCCACCGGCCGAGGTTGACCAGGTCTTGCCCCCAGTCGAGGTTGCTGTCGATTAGGTGCTCCGACCCCCGGTCCGGCCCGCCCGATATCCAGTTAAAGTAAGCCAGGTAGCTCGGGTGGATCGTCGCCACCGCGACTCCGTTCGCCCCCAGCGCCGCCGCGACTCCCGCGATCGCCCACCGCCTCAACTGAGGTCGGAGGCCGGCCACCCACGGCGCGACCTTGCCGGTCGCGACGTAAACAAACGGCAAGACCGGCAAGATGTAGCGCAGCCCGAGGCAGATGTCTGTCAACAAGCTGATCGCGACCAGGACGCCCACCGGGAGCGTCAGAACCGCGAATTCGTCCGCCCAGGCCGCCCTCGATCGTTTGGTAACGACCAGGATCAAACCTCCCAGCCCGACCAGGAGCCACGTCCCCTCGGGGACCTTGTAGGCGAGCGTGGCGAGGTAGAAATACCACCACCCCGAGCGCCGGATGACCCCGTTGAGGTAGACCGAATATCCCGTTGTTACCTGGTCATCGCGCGGCAAGTTGGCATCGAAGTAGTATTGCGGGATCCCCTCGGTCTCGATCTTTTGCTCGTCGAACCCGAGCAGATAATGACGCGGGAGTGGCACCGGCACATCTGCCAGGATCGTCCCCCGGAACCGGTTGACCCGGTAGCGATAGGCGGACTCCATCATCACATTCGGGCTGGGTGGACTCCCCTGTCCAATTGGCCTCGGGACGGTCAACGACCGCGAGCCGAACTCGTACTTGCCGAGCGGTTGCCCGACCCCCTCAAACCCATACCCCAGGTTGATGATCAAGACGCTCAGCGCCACCATCAACCCAGCTTGCCCGAAGGTCGGAGCCAGTTGCCGGGGCCAACCGAACCTCATCGGAGCCAGCACGAACCGAACCAGCGCCAGCATCGGCCAGAACCCGTAGAGCAAGATCAAGCTGAACTTGGTCAGCTCGGCCAGTCCCAGAACCAGTCCGGCCAGGACCGCCCGGCCCCAGGTGGGCCGGTCGAGGTAGCGGACGAACAGATAAGTCGCCGCGACCGCGAACGACGCCCCGGCGACGTCGCCCGTCACGAGCCGCCCGTGAGCCAGGATGTTCGGGCAGAGCACCCAGAGCGTCAGGCTGAGCAGGCCGCCCCAGGTCCCGTACAGCCGACGCGACCAGGCGAAGACCGCCAGGCCCCCCACCACCGAGAACAGGAGCATGCTCAACCGGGCCTGGGCGAACAGGGCGAGGTAGCGCTCGGCGTTCAGGAAGGCGAACACCTCGCCGAAGGTCGCCTGTGAATCCCGCGACCATGCCTTCAGTTCATAAAGCGGCGCGGTGACCGGGTTCGCCAAAACCACCGGGAGCGCCGCGACGAGCTTCGAGAGCGGCGGGTTGTGGTGGTAGAGCTTGAACGTCCCTTTTTGCCAGTAGCTGATCCCCGCCGGGAGGTGCGCGATTTCGTCGACGGTCGGGTTCTCGGCGAGCAGGCTGGGGATCGCCAGCCCGAGATGGACCGCCAGCAAAACCACGACCGCCGCCGCGACCCGGATTCGGGTCCAACCGTGGGTTGTCGCCCCGTCAGCGCGATAGGCACCAGGGCCGGGGGACGGCAAAGGGAAGCTCGCGGTGGTTGGCATCGAGGGGTTCTTTCGTCGCGTCACTGATGAACCAGGGCGCTGATCATCGCGAACGACTCGCGGAGGTCGGCGTACAGCTTGCGATAAACCGCGTAACCTCGATCGTACCGAGCTTGCACCGACGGCTGGACGGTGGTCTGGTCCGCCAGGCGGATGGTATTGTCGCACGCTTCGGGGACGGTCGCGAACACCCCAGCGCCCACCATCGCCAGCAAGGCCACGCCGAAGCCCGGTCCCTCGTGGGCGTTGACGGTGTGGACGTCGTTCCCGTAAATGTCCGCCTGGATCTGCCGCCAGAGCGGGCTGCGTGCTCCCCCCCCGGACAGGCGGATTTGCTCGATCTGGACCCCCATCTCGCGGATCAGTTCGAGGCTGTCGCGCATCGCGTAGGTGGCCCCTTCGAGGATGCTCCGAATCAACTCGGGCCGACCGTGGCGGACGGTCAGGCCGATCCAGGCCCCTTTCGCGTCCGAGTCATAATAAGGAGCGCGCTCACCGGTCAGGTACGGCAGGAAGAACAACCCTTCCGACCCCGGCTCGGCCCCGGCGGCTTCCTCGTTGAGCAGGACGTACGGATCAAGTCCGCGTGCCCGAGCCGCCTCGACCTGGGCCTGACCAAGCTGGTTGCGGAACCACTGGTAGCTTCCCGCCGCGGCGAGGACGACCCCCATCGCGCACCAGGCGCCGGGGATCGCGTGGCAACCGCGCTGGAGGCGGCCCAAGGGGTCGAAGCCGGACTCGGCGGTGTGCGCGAAGACGACGCCCGAGGTCCCCATCGTCGCCGACACCACCCCCGGCCGGACGATCCCGTTCCCCACCGCCCCGGCGGGCTGGTCCCCCCCACCGCCGACGATCTTGGTCCCGACGGGTAATCCGGTCGCGGCGCTCCCCACTTGGCTGACGGTGCTCGAAACCTCGGGCGACTCAAAACAGTCGGGGAGCAAGCTCGGGTCGAGGTCGAGCAAGCCGAGCAACTCGCGGCTCCACCGGCGGTTGGCCACATCGAGGAGGAGCGTCCCGGCGGCGTCGCTGACCTCGGTCGCGTACGTCCCTGAGAGGCGATAGCGGATGTAATCCTTGGGCAGGAGGACTTGCTTGACCCGGTCCCAGTGCTCGGGTTCGTGCCGCCTGAGCCAGAGGAGTTTGGGAGCCGTGAACCCAGTCAACGCCCGGTTGGCGACCAGCCGGACTAAGCCTGCGCGTCCGCCCGCCTTCGCCTCGATCTCGGCGGCCTCGGCCCCGGTCCGCTGGTCGTTCCAGAGCAAGGCGGGGCGGACGACCCGGCCGTTCGCATCCAGGAACACCGACCCGTGCATCTGCCCGCTCAGGCCGATTCCGACGACATCGTCGGCCGCGAACTTGCCCGACTCCAGCACCCGCCGGACCGTCTCGGCCGACGCCCGCCACCAGAGGTCGGGGTCTTGCTCCGACCAGCCCGGCCGGGGGTGCTCGCACGGGTACTCGCTCGCCGCCGTCGCCCGGATCGCCCCGGTCTCGTCGATGGCGATCGTCTTGGTCCCCGACGTCCCGATATCGATCCCGAGTGTCACGCTCACGGCGGCAGATCCTTCGATGGGGTGATTCGACCAGGCGCGGACCGAGGTGATCTCCCAGCCTACCACGCGATCAGGGCGCGCCCAACATCTTGTCGACCGACTCGATGGCGATCGGGTGGTAGAAGGGCCGGGCCTGCCGGTAGATCCCTCGGGCTTGCTGGGCACCGCCGGGGGTCCGCATCAAGGCCCGATAGATCGGCAGGATGAACTTGCGGCGCCCGACGGTGGAGAGGAACGACTCGATCCGGGGGTTGGCGGGGTGGTACTGGTTGCGGGCCGCCATGAGCAACCACTGGCCGGCGATCTCGGCGTTTGGCTTGGCGGTCAAGTGGAAGGCGTCGTCGAGTTCGGTCATCTTGGCGACGTCGAGTGGCTCGGGGAGCTTGCGGAGGAACTGGAGCCACTCCTGCGTCGTCCAGTCGGCGGTCTTCAGGTCCTGGGCCGAGGTCTGGCCCGCCGACCAGGCTCGCGCCGCTTGGTCGACCGCGATCAAGCGAGCCGAACTTGGCTCGGTGAACTTGATGGTCAGTCCGGGCTGCTGGAGCCAGGCCTTGACGTCGATCTGACCGGCGAGCGTCGGGTTCGGGTCGAGGAGGTGCCGCTGGAGATAGGCGGCGAACTGATCGGTGGTGATGCTCTGGAAGGCGTGCGCATCGAAGTAGTCGCGGAGGAACGGGTCGAACCGGTCGCGGCCGAAGACCCGTTCGAGTTCGATCAGGAAGAGCGCCCCCTTCTCGTAGGCCACCTGGGTCATCCCGTCGTCGGGGTCGCGGCCGTTGAGGTCGAGCTGAAGTTTCTGGTCGCGGGGGTCGAGCCGGGCCAGATCGGCGCGGAGTTCGCCGATCCCGAGCACATCCTCCATCTTGCGGCGATCGACCCCGTAGACCGCCTCGACGATCCGCCGTTCGAGGTAGACGGTGAACCCCTCGTTGAGCCAGAAGTCGTTCCAGGTGGCATTGGTGACGAGGTTGCCCGACCACGAGTGCGCCAGCTCGTGGGCCACCAGGGCCACCAGTGACCGATCCCCCGCCAGGATCGTCGGCGTGGCGAAGGTCAACTTGGGGTTCTCCATTCCGCCAAACGGGAAACTCGGCGGCAGGACGAGCAGGTCGTACCGGCCCCAGCGGTACGGGCCGAACTGCTTTTCCGTCGCCTGGATCATCTCCTCGGTGTCGGCGAATTCGTGCGCGGCTTGGGCCAGCATGGACGGCTCGGCCCAGACGCCGGTCCGGGCTCCGAGCGGCTGGAACGCCAGGTCGCCGACCGCCAGCGCGATCAGGTACGCGGGAACGGGCTGATCCATCCGGAATTGGAACACGTCGGGGGCGGTGCGCGGCAGGCTGTCGGCGGCCATCACCGCCTTGAGTCCGGGTGGGACGAGGACCGTCGCATCGTACGTCACCCGGACGCGCGGCGAGTCCTGGATCGGCATCCAGGTCCGCGCCTGGATCGCCTCGGATTGCGTGAACAAAAACGGCTGCTTGCCCCCCGCCGTCCGCGCCGGGCTAAGCCACTGGAGCGCCCCGGCGCCCGGCGCCGTCTCGTACCGGATCAAGACATGGCCCGTGTTCGCCTCGGGAAGCGGCAGGCTGGACAGCGGGATCGGGATCTCGACCCGTCGACCCAGGATGGGATCTTCGGGACCATCTTTCCACTGGATGCGTGCCGCGTCCGGCGTCCCGGGATAAACCTCGACGTCGAGGATCTTGAGCCCCTTGGCATCGAGGATCAAGGGAAGCACGTCGTGATGCCCCCAATTCGTCTGGAAGCGAAGTCGAGCTTCGCCGCGAATGGTCTGACGCTTAAAATCGACTTCCAGCCGCAGGCTGACGTGCTTGACGCGGGTTGAGTCTTCGATGACGTTTGAATGAGGGTCGTACGGAACGGGTGGCAAGCCGGCCCTCCCCTGGGCGATCGGGAGCCAAACAGTGCACACCAGGCTCGCCAGCGTGAGAATCGATCGGAAACGGCTCGACCAGGTGACTGGAAACTTGGGTGTGCTCATACGTGGTAGGTTTCCTGAAACAAACAACGACGATGCTTGGCGATGACTGACGACGACTTTAGCGACCGATCGCCGATCCGGCCAGTCCGCACCACGAGCCGCGACCAGACCTTTGCCGCGCCGGAGCGGTTGGGGTATAGATGGTAGAGCGGGCGGAGACGACCGCCGCCGGTTCTCGACCCGTCCGCGTTCGCACCGGGTTGGCCTGGGATGGTCGGAACGAGACAGGAAGCGGAACACCGATGCGTTGCGCTGGGATCTTGACGACCGAAAAGTCGAGCGAGCTTGCCGTCCGGACGGTGGTGGACCTGCTGTCCCGGACGTTTGACAGCGAGGAGAACCAGGCCGACGTCGTGGTGGCGTTCGCGTCGAGCCACCACGCCGAGTCGCTGGGGCAACTGGGGACGATCCTCCATGACCGAGGGTTGACTCGGCACTCGCTGGGCTGCACCGGGGAAACGATCGTCGGCGATGGGCAGGAGGTCGAAGACGGCCCCGCGCTGTCGGTCTGGGCGGCGAAACTTCCGGGAGCCGAACTCCGATCGCTCCGGATCGACAACCACGCCGACGGGATCGACGGCCTCAAGCTCAACCGGCGCGACGAGGAGACGATCCTCCTGCTGGGGGACCCGTTTTCGTTCAGCCCCGATCCCTGGCTCAAAAAGCTCGACACCGAGGTTCCCGGCCTCCGCGTCCTCGGCGGGATGGCCAGCGCCAGCCAGGCCCCGCGCGGCAACCGGCTCCTCCTCGACGGTCGGGTCCACGAGGAAGGGGCGGTCGCCCTCGTCCTGGGCGGGATGGTCGCGGTCCACCCCCTGGTCAGCCAGGGTTGCCGCCCGATCGGCCGCCCGATGATCGTCACCAAGGCGGACAAAAACATCATCCGCGAACTCGGCCGCCGACCCGCCTTGGAAACCCTCCGCGAAGTCTTCGAGGTTCTCCCCGCCGACGACCAGCAGCGCGTCCAGGCGAGCCTCCACATCGGTCGCGTGATCAACGAGTATCAGGAAACCTTCGACCGCGGCGACTTCTTGGTCCGGAACGTCATGGGGGCCGACGACGCCGGCGGGATCGCCATCACCGACCTCGTCCGGGTTGGCCAGACCGTCCAGTTTCACGTCCGCGACGCCGAGACCGCCGACGAAGACCTCCAAGCCTTGATCGAAGCCGAACGACTCGACCGCCCCCGCGCCAAGATCGCCGGCGCCCTCCTCTTCAGTTGCAATGGCCGTGGGACCCGCCTCTTCTCCACCCCCCACCACGACGTCACCGCCATCCACGACCATTACGGCCCGATCCCGATCGCCGGCTTCTTCGCAATGGGGGAACTCGGCCCCGTCGGCGGCCAGAACTTCGTCCACGGCTACACCGCCAGCATCGTCCTGTTCGAGTCCATCTCCGAAGATTAACCGGCTACGGATGAACACGGATAAGAGAAATTTTTTTGATCCGTGCCCCATCCGTGTCCGAAATGGGGTTTGTCCGCCATGTTCTTCGACCTCGACCTCCGAGGGGACGCCCTGCCCTCGAAAACCCTCTGCCTGACCTACGATGATGGCCCAGGGCCGAAGACGGCGGAACTCGGGGATTACTTGGCTGAGCGGGGGATTGCCGCGACCTTCTTCGTCATCGGCACGCAGGTCCGGGCCAACCCGGGAATAATCCCGCAACTCCGCGCGGGGGGACACCTGATCGCCAACCATACCGAAACGCACCCGCACCTGGTCGCGTTCGTCCGGGATGGGGGGGATGTCGTCGGGGAATTGGCCCGGGCGGACGAGGCGATCGGCGCGCCGTCCGCCTCGGGCGAACTGACCTTTTTCCGCCCCCCGTACGGCGACTGGCGCGAGGATCTTGTCCCGAACGAACCGGAGGCCGAGTTCGACAACGACCCCGAAGGGACCACGTCGGCCACCGCCCGGCTCCTCAACGCCGACGGGCGGTTCCCGCACCTGGTCGGCCCGGTCGGCTGGGACATCGATGGCCGCGACTGGGACTATTGGAAGTCCCGGGCCACCGCCGAGGAGTGCGGGCAAACCTACCTCGCGGCGATCGAGGCCCAGGGGCGCGGGATCGTATTAATGCACGACGGCTCGGACATCCCCGAGGTCCGGGCCGGCAACCGCGCGGAGGAGATGACCCGCTGGCTCGTCCCCCGACTCGAAGAGCGCGGTTATCGCTTTGTCCGGCTCGACCGGGTTCCCGGCGTCGAGTCGGCGAGCCGAGTCACCCGGCAGGTCATGTTTGGGTACGGCCTCGGGCAGTGGTTGACCTGCCCCGGCGACTCGACCCGGCTCAAGCTGACCACCAGCCACCGCCGACCGGGCGCTCGCGAGCGGTTCGGCGTCGTCCCGGTCGGCACCGCCAAGCGTGGTGAACTCGTCGGTCTCCGGGCCTGGAACGGCCGCTACCTGACCCGGACCAAGTCGGGCCATGTCGCCGCTGAGGCGCTGAGCATCGACGACTCGTCGCGCTGGCAATTTGCCCCCGACGCGACCGGGCGGGTGGAGATCCGGTCGAGCCGGCACGAGTCGATCGCGATCGACGATCACCCGTGCGAGGTCCGCCTCCGGGCCAACATTAGTTGGCCACTCCGCTTTCAGGTCAAGTTGGTCGCGGAAGTTGCCCCACTCTGAGGCAATCCGGCAACAACCCGACTGACAACCGCGGGCCAGAACGATACTGTCTGAAAGGCGATCCGTCGACCCGGATGCGGGTGGATGTCATTCTGGCAGATGGGTTCGTTCGGCATCAAGCCTCGATCGATGGTTGGCTTCGTTTCGCCTGGGTCGCGATCCTCGGTTTTACCGGGCGGTTGGCTTCGTTCCGCGCGGCACTTTTCTGGATGGGGATGATTGTTGATGCCCGACTCGATCTTGCCCAAGCTGATGGCCGTGATCGCGGCTCGCAAAGCAAACCATTCTACTGATAGGTCTTACGTCAAATCTCTCCTGGCTGGCGGGGTGGCTAAGATCGGCGGTAAGATCGTCGAGGAGGCGGCCGAGGTCGTCGAGGCGGCCGGCGAACCGGGACCCGAGGGGCAAGCCCACCTGGTCCACGAGGTCGCCGACCTGGTCTTCCATACGCTGGTGTTGCTCGGCCACAACGACGTCCCCTGGGAGGACGTTGAGGCCGAACTCGCTCGACGGTTCGGCGTCGGCGGGATCACCGAGAAAGAGTCGCGCGCGCCCAGGTCAGCTTGATCGGTCTGAGTGCGCTTGGCGTCACTCGATTGCGGACGTTTTCTTGTATGGATGGCCGAGGATGATCGGTCCTTCGGTCCGGGTCAAGACCCGGTGGCCGAGGCCCTGCTCGTCCTCGAACTCGGCGACCTTGATCAGCTTGGGCCAGCCGTCGGCCCACTTCTGGTACTCGGCGTACTCGGTGTCGGCGAGGAGGACGAACTTGGACCCTTGGCCGGGTTGAAACTCGATTAGTTGGGGGCCGGCCAGTTGGCGGACCGGACGGTTGATCGCGTACATGAGATCCGTGGGCCAGGCGTGGAGAGTGTAGACCGCGTGCTTGTCGGGGACCCACTGGCCGATCGCTCGCCCCCAGGGGCCGGCGCTGGTCCGGTAGTTCATCTCGGGGATGTAATACCCCCAGTGGGCAAGCTTGAGGGCGACGGCCACGAAGACCAGCGCGGCGAACCCCCGGCGGGCGTCGGCCCAGCGGATCGCCTCGACCGCCAGGCCAAACCCGACCACGCTGAAGACCAGCGTGGCGATCATGGTGGACCGGTAATAAGCCACCGCGAACCCGATGTAACCACCCCAGAGCACGACGACCATCAGCCACAAGCCGGTGATGGCCAGCGTCAAACCTCCCAAGGTCCGCCGGGCTGCGGGCGAACTTGCCCTGACCGCCCAGGCTCGATCCCAGATCGCCGCCGAGACGAACGCCAGGCCCGCCAAGGCCGGGACGGTGGCCGCCGTCGCCAGGCCCGGCACGACCGACCCCACGACCAAACAAGCCCCGCTCACCTGGAGCCAGCCGAAGACCAGCGATCGACCCGCCCCAATCCAACTCTCGCGGACCGACCGGCACGCCAGCAAGCCGACAAACGGCGCCCACGGGCAACCGGCCAGAACCACGACCAAGCCCAGTCCCCAGGCCGATGGTTGCATGATCGGGAGCGTCAGGGCCGTCGCCCACGCTTCCGCGGGAGCCTGAAGGAAAGCCCAGGCCGACCAGCCCGCGACCGCGCCGACCACTGGGACCGACGTCCGCCAGGTCCAGGTCGCTCCGGCTCGGCCGAGGACCACCGTGGCCAGGAGCAAGACCGCGACCGGCGGCCACCCTCCGGCCAGAAACGCCCACCCCGCCCAGGCGCCGACCGCCCAGCCCGACCCCTTCGCCAGCAACCGGTCCAGCGCCGCGACCGTCCCTAATCCGGCGATCAGGTCGATCCGGAGGTTGCTCGACCGGTCGGCCAAGGCCAATGAGCCAAACCAGGCCAGGGCGACCATCACCCCCGCTCGCGGGTTGAGGCCAAGCCGTCCCCGACGGGTAAGCAGATAGCCGATCAGGCAACCGGCCAGCGCTGCCGGCCAGCGGATCGCGTTCTGGGTGGCTCCCTCCTCCTCGAACCAACCGGCGAGTTGGCCGATCGCGACCGGGAGCGGCCAAACCGACGGGTCCCAGTAGCCCACGACCCGACCGATCGGGCCGAGGGCGTCCCCTGTCGCCAGCCCCAACCGCGCCTCGGTGGCGCCGAGGTCGCAGTTCGCCCCGCCCAAAAGCACAAAGAAGGCGGCCAGAGCCACCACGGCCGGGCGCCCGACCCGGTCAAACCAGCGCGAGTCGCCCGACGCCCCGATCAAGCTCAGGGTGGAGGCCGAGTCGGACTCGTCGGGGAGGTCGGCTCGGAGCCTCAAGGGCGGTCGGACCGCCGGAACGGGTTCCACGGGCATGGGTCGGTTCCTTCCGATCGGGCAGGTCGGCTGGCTAGCCGGCAGTTCAGCGCGGGTTTAACGCATCCCAGCATCAGAACCCGTATCGCATATCTCACATCGCAAATCGCAAAAGTAAGCCAGAAGAATCTTTTGCGGTTTGCGATCTGCAATTTGCTATGAATTTGGATTAGTGACTCTCGGTCGATCCCGGCCCGGCGGCGGCGGTCGCCTCGACCCGGCGGTGGCGCTTCTTCGGGCGTGGCGGGCCGGCGGGCGTTTTGGGGAAGTTCTCGTCGAGGGTCACGGGCGGGTCGGCGAACAGGTCGCTCGGGCGGTTCTGAACCATCTCGAAGATGTAGCCGGGGAGCCAGCCGTCCTTGTAGGACTGCCGCCTCATCTCGTTTGAGACGTCGTCGATCGTCCAGCCGTCGCGTTCGAACCGGTAAAGCGCCGTGGCCGCGCCGGTTCGGCAGGTCCCTCGGGCGCAGTGGATCAGGACGGGGCGTCGCTCGGGGTCGTCGCAGGCTTGGAGGACCGCGCGGAACTGCTCTTCCTTACCGAAGCCGTCACCGGTCATCGGCAGGTTAAGGAAGTCGACGCCCAGCTGCTTGGTCAAGATCCGTTCGCGGGTCACTTGCGGGCTGGTCCGCTGGAAGCTGACCACGGTCCTGATCCCGTACCGGGCGATAGCCTGGGTCAACTGGTCGCCGGTGAGCTGACCACTCCGGTAGAGGATGTCCGGCTTGACCACGTCGAAGTGGTCCCAGACGAGCCGGTTCCGCCGGGTCTCGACCCCCAGCCAGACCGAAGTCGCCGCCGCGACCAGAACCACGATCATCATCCCGATCCGCATGGCACCAGGCTCCGCCTTGTGAGTTCGAGATCCGACTCTAAACCCGCGCCGGGGCCAGTCGACCCGGGAGGACCCGAAAGGGGGTCGCCAGCCAACCGACCACGGCCTTCGCGGCAAGGCGGGATCGTAGGGAAGTCGCCCGCAACGGTCAACCCGAATCACAACCACC
>JAABUX010006307.1_pt1 | contig 14196 bp, 9 predicted proteins | sample 5561851 | NCBI WGS metagenome assembly JAABUX01 (sample SAMN10711883, study PRJNA513361) | rock metagenome | isolation source: Antarctica rocks | place: Antarctica: Victoria Land, Richard Nunatak red sandstone | collected 2016-01-03 | reverse complement strand
GAATTGCGCTCAGATCGGTGTGCCTTCTAGATAGTTGCGTGACAGGCTTAAGTCCGACAGGCTCCTAGAAGCTAGATTTTGTCTGCGGCGTCGCGGACCGTGTCCTTCGCGCCACCAACGGCACTTTCGGTCTTGCCGGCTACCTTATCGGCCTTGCCTTCAGCTTGCAGCTTCTCATCGCCCGTTACCTTGCCAAGGCCCTCTTTAACGGCGCCCTTGGTCTTGTCCCAAGCGCCCTGCACTCGGTTTTCGTCAACCATGAGTTTGCTCCCTCGCGGCGCTATGCCGCTGCGAAACGAACGCCTCGACCCCTGCAGGGTTTCATTCGATACCTGAGCCTATGCGGCGGAGCGCGGCAGGCTCCAGTTTCGCATCCGGCTCCTCCCTCATTCCCCAGCGAGCCGAGCGCCCGGCTCGACTTGCGCGTCCACCCGCGACAGCGGCCTTGCAACGTCCTCCAGGCCCTTCTGCTCCGCATCCACGCCGTAGATCAGGGCGACGATGCCGCCCGCGACCATGATGGCCGCGCCCACCAGGTAGCCGTAGAACAAGGGCGTGCGTTGCGTGCCGTCGCCGATCAGCAATCCGTAGATCGACGGGGCGATGGCGCCGGCCACCTGTGCTGTGGCGAAGAAGTAGGAGATCGCCTGGCCCCGGACTTCGAGAGGGAATATCTCGCTCACGGTGAGATAGGCCGCAGAAGCGCCGGCCGACGCGAAGAAGAACGCGATGCACCAAAGCAGCGTTTGCGTGGTCGCCGTCAGCGCGCCGGCGTGGAACAGGAACGCCGAAACGGCCAGCACCGCCCCGGCAAACCCGTAACTCAAGAAGATCATCTTTCGCCGGCCCACCGTGTCAAAGAAATGCCCAAGCAAGAGCGGCCCGAGCAGATTGCCGATGGCGAACGGGAAAAAGTAATACTGGGTGGAAGCGGGGGTCGTGCCATAGAAATTCTGGAGCACCAGCGCGTAGGTGAAGAAGATTGCATTGTAGAGGAACGACTGAGTCACCATCATCGTGATGCCGAGCACGGTGCGGGTCGGATACTCCTTGAAAAATACATGCGCCAGTTGTTTGAGCGACACGTCCTCCTTGGCCTGCACCAGCATCGCTTTGCTTTCAGGGACCGGCTCGAGTTCGATGCCCTGCGCGCGCACCGAGGCTTCCGTGTCCTCGACGATACGCTCGGCGGCTTCGGCATGGCCGTGGGTCAGCATCCAGCGCGGGCTTTCGGGGATGTGTCGCCGCAGCCAGATGATGACCAGGCCCATGACGGGACCGATCAGGAAGCCGAGACGCCAGCCCAAGTCCTCGTTGACGTAAGCGGGGTCGAGCAGCCACAAGCTGGCGAACGCGCCCAAGCCCGCGCCCGCCCAGTAGGTGCCGTTGATGGCGATATCGACCCGTCCGCGATACCGGGCGGGGATCAGCTCGTCGATGGCGGAGTTGATGGCGGTGTATTCCCCGCCAATGCCCAGGCCCGCGATGAAGCGGAACAGGTAAAGGAACCAGACGCTGGTCGCCAATCCCGCGACCCCGCTGCCCACGAGGTAGATGGCGAGCGTGAGGATGAAAAGCTTCTTGCGGCCCCATTTGTCGGTCAAGCGCCCGAAGGTGAGGGCGCCGACGACTTGCCCGATCAGGTAGATCGTGCCGGCGAACGTCACCTCCGCCGTGGTCATGCCAAGCGTCTTCTGGAAGCCGGCGGATGCGACGAGCTGGATTTCCAGGCCGTCGAGGATCCAGGATACGCCCAGGCCGGTCACCACCATCCAATGGAACTTGGCCCAGGGCAGCCGGTCCATCCGGGCGGGGATGAGGCTCGTGACAACGTCGCTGGAACTCGGACTCGGCATGGGCTAGCGCCTCCCTTGTGCCAGGCCTTGATGGACAGGCCCAGTTGATGGCCCGAACCCTGCCTTTCGGTCGTCAAGCGGTCAATAAGGAGACAGGGCGGGGGTCGCTTCCGTGCGTCAATTCGAGTTCCGTGTCGCGCTGGGTGCCACAGGCATGGTTTATTGCGCCGTGGCGCTCGCTTCGCTGCGCGTCGCGCCGACACGGGCGGCCAAGGCTGCGGCCATGAACCCGTCCAGCGCCCCATCCAGCACCGCCCCGGGATTGCCGGTCTCGACGCCGGTGCGCAGGTCCTTCACCAACTGGTAGGGCGCCAGCACGTAGCTGCGGATCTGATGGCCCCAGCCGATGTCGGTCTTGGCGTTCTCCTGCACCGTGGCGGCGGCTTCGCGCCGTTGCAGCTCGGCTTCGTACATCCGGGCTTTCAGCATGGTCATCGCCGTGGCCCGGTTGCGGTGCTGGCTGCGGTCGGTCTGGCAGGCCACGACGATGCCGGTGGGCACGTGGGTGATGCGGATGGCGCTTTCCGTCTTGTTGACGTGCTGGCCTCCGGCGCCGCTGGCCCGGAAGGTGTCGATGCGCAGATCGCTCTCGTTCACCTCGATCTCAATCGTATCGTCCACGACCGGATACACCCAAACGCTGGCGAAGCTCGTCTGCCGCCGGGCCGCGCTGTCGAACGGGCTGATCCGCACCAGGCGGTGCACCCCGGCCTCGGTCTTCAGCCAACCATAGGCGTTGGGGCCGCTCACCTGCATGGTCGCCGACTTGATGCCGGCCTGCTCGCCCTCGCTCTGCTCCATGAGCTGCACCTTGTAGCCGTGCTGCTCGGCCCAGCGGGAGTACATGCGGGCCAGCATCTCGGCCCAGTCCTGCGCCTCCGTCCCGCCTGCGCCGGAGTTGACCTCCAGGAAGGCGTCCCGGGAATCAGCCTCGCCGGACAGCAGGCTTTCGACCTCGCGCCGCTTCGCCTCTTCCAGCAGGGTGCGCAGCGTCGCCATGCCGTCCGCGACCATCGCCTGATCGCCCTCGGCGTCGGCCATGTCGATCAGGTCCAATGCGTCGGCGGCGTCACCCTCAAGCTTTCGCAAGCCCTCGATGGCGCCGGCCAGGCGGTTGCGCTCCCGCATCAACGCCTGCGCCGCCGTGGCATCATTCCACAGCGCCGGGTCTTCGGACAGCGCGGTGAGCTCTTCTAATCGCGCGATGGAGGCATCCCAGTCAAAGATGCCTCCTCAGCAGCGCAAAGGTCTGCTTGAGCTGCTGGTTCAAAGATTCGGATTCGGTCGTCATCGCCTGTCGCCTTTCGGACCGCTGCTAATACAAGCCGCCCATGCCGCTGTCGATGCCAAGGCCCGGGTTTTCGCTGACCGTGACGCCGCTGGCGCTCTCGCCGCCGCCGATGGTGCCCTGCGACGCACCGGGGTCCTGGCCGGGCTTCCACGCATCGGTGATCCGGCCGCTGCCGCTGTCCCACGCCGCCATCCTCACCCCGTCCGGCATCCGTAACGCCAGCGAGGGCCGGTTCTTGAGCGCCGCCGCCATGTAGTCATGCCAGATCGGGGCGGAGATGGAGCCGCCGGTTTCCTTGTCGCCGAGGCTCGTATTGTCGTCGAAGCCCACCCAGACGGCCGTGACCAGGTCGGGCGTGAAGCCCACGAACCAGGCGTCGTTGAAGTCCTGGCTGGTCCCGGTCTTGCCGGCAATGGCGCGGTTCAGCCCGGCGCCCGCCGCGACCCCGCTCCCGCGCGAGACGACGCCTTGCATCATCGTGATCAACTGGAACGTGCTCGCCGGGTCGGCCACCTGCTTGCGGAGGTCGGCGATGGCCGGAGGCTTGCCGGCGTCGCCGCAGCCGCGGCAGTCCAGGCCGCCAGCCCGCCAGATCACCTTGCCGTCCCGGTCCTGCACGGAATCCACCATCGACGGAAAGACCTCCCGGCCGCCCATCGCCAGCCCGGCATAGGCTGCCGTCTGGCGCAGCACCGTCGTCTCGACCGCGCCGAGCGACGCGGGCAGCACGCGCGGCATGCCGTCCACGACATGGAAGGCGACCGCCGTTTGCGCGACGGCTTCCATACCCACCTTCTCCGCCAGGCGGACGGTCACGAGATTCAGCGACCGCTCCAACGCGACCCGCATCGGCGTCGGCCCGTTGAAGGTCAGGCCGTAGTTGTTGGGCTTCCACTGCCCTTGCGCCCCAAGGTTCTGCACATAAGGCGCATCCAGCACCCGTTGGCTCGGCGACAAGCCGCTCTCCAGCGCCGTCAGATAGACGAACGGCTTGAACGAGCTGCCGGGCTGCCGCTGTGCTTGGGTCGCGCGGTTGAACTGGCTGGCCTCGAAGCTCCAGCCGCCGGACATCGCCAACACGCGGCCAGTCGTGGGATCAAGCGACACGAGAGCGCCCTGCACAGCCGGAACCTGGCGCAACTGCAAACGCTCCGGCCGCGCCGGGGTGCGGCCCTGCCCGGCGCTGGCCGGCATCAGCTCCGCCATGACGACATCGCCGGCCTGCAGCACGTCGCCCATGCGCCGCGGCGCCGGCCCCAGCCCTTGGGCCTGCACCGGACGCGCCCAGGCGAGGTCGGACAGCAGCATGGGGGAAACGTGCATCGCGCTGCCGGGGCCGCGGTCGAGCCAGCCGAGCTTCGCCTCGTCGCCCGTCGCCTCAAGCACCACTGCCAGCGTCCATTCCGGCAGCATGCCCGGCGGATGCGGCAGTGCCGCCAGGCGGTAGTTCCAGGCGGGCCTCATGCCTGGCCCGCCCTCCAGGTGCGCGACGGCGCCGCGCCATCCACCGCGGGCGCGGTCATAGGCCAGCAAGCCGTGGCGCAGCGCCCGGTCCGCGGCGGCTTGCAGGGCGGGATCGAGGCTGGTGCGGACCACGTAGCCGCCCTGCGTCGTCCCGTCGGCGCCGAAGCGGTCAACCAGTTGCCGGCGCACCTCCTCCCCGAACCAGTCGGCGCCGGCGACAGTTTCCGACCGCCGGAACGCGGCGGGGCGGATCGGCGTCGCCTTGGCGTCGCTGGCCTGGACGGGCGTGATGGCGCGGTCCTCCGCCATGCGGTCGATGACCCAGTCGCGCCGGGCCTTGGCGGCGTCGGGGAAGCGGAACGGGTTGTAGTTGTTGGGCGCCTTGGGCAGCACGGCGAGGAACGCGGCCTCCGGCAAGGTCAGCTCGTCCAGGCCCTTGTTGAAATAGGCCTGCGCAGCGGCGGCAACGCCGTAGGATTGCAGGCCAAGGTAGATCTCGTTCAGGTAAAGCTCAAGCACGTGCTCCTTGCTCACCGACTGGTCGATGCGGACCGCGAGGATCAGTTCCTTCACCTTGCGGGCGACCGAGACCTCGTTGCCCAGCAGCATGTTCTTGGCGACCTGCTGCGTGATGGTGGACGCCCCGATGGGCCGCCGGCCCTGCCCGTACTGCATCAGGTCCATCCAGCCGGCACGGGCAATCGCCAGGGGATCGACGCCGCGGTGCGTCCAGAACTTCTGGTCCTCCGCCGAGATGAAAGCCTGCTTCACCACGTCGGGAATGGCGCTGACCGGCACGAAGATGCGGCGCTCGGTCGCGAGTTCGGCGATGAGGCGGCTGTCCCCGGCGTAAACCCGGCTCATCACGCGCGGCTGGTAATGGCGCAGCCCATCGAGCGTCGGCAGGTCGGCGGCATACCGTTCATAGGTCGTCCAGGCGAACAGGCCGCCGGCGACCGCCGTCAAGGCGCTCACCGCGAACAGCCCGGCCACCACCCGGCGCAGCCAGCGGAACCGCGGGCGCCTCGGCTTCGCTCCCGCACCGCCCGACACCGGCGCCCGGCCGCGATCCTCGTTCTGACCGTCCATCAAAGCACCTCTGTTCCAGCCCTTTTAGCCGCTGACCCGCGCGCTGCCGCTCAAAAAAGCGTCCACGGCGCATTGTAGCGCCGCCGCCACGCGCACGCGATGGTCCGAACGGCGCAAAGCGGCCTCATCCTGCGGATTCGACATGAACCCCATCTCGACCAGCACGCTCGGAATGTCCGCCGCGCGCAGCACCATGAACCCGGCCTGACGCGCCGGATGCGGCAGCATGCCGATTTCCGGTTGCAGCGCGCCGACGAGGCGGCGGGCCATCCGTGCCGAGCCGGCCCGCGTTTCCTGCCGGACGAGGCTGCCCAGGATGTCGGCGATGGCGGGCGGCACGTCCCGGAAGCTCGGGCCGCCGAAACGGTCGGCGCTGTTCTCGCGCCGGGCCAGCGCCGCGGTCTGCGCGTCGGACGCGGTGTCGGACAGGGTGTAAACGCTGGCGCCGCGCACCCGGGGGTCGGTCAACGCGTCCGCATGCAGCGACATGAACAGCGCAGCGCCCCGGCCCTGGGCAAACCCAACGCGGTCGCGCAACGGGATGAAAACATCGCGACCGCGGGTCAACGCCACCCGGCACCGACCGGACTGCTCGAGCTGCCGTTTCAACTCCACCGTGGCGGCAAACGCCACATGCTTTTCATAAGTGCCGGAAACGCCGATAGCGCCGGGGTCTTTGCCGCCATGGCCAGGGTCCAGGACCACAAGTGGCAGCGGCGCGGCGTGGCCTGGGCGCTGCGGCGCAGAGCGCGGGGCGGCGTGGGCGGCGCCGCCCGACACGGCTGCCATAGCGGCGAACAGGGCGCGGCGCGTCAGGATGCAGGCTTGAGCCATGCGACCACGTATCACAGGAGCTTGACAGCCCGCACGCGCTTCTTATGCCTATCCGGCTGAGCAGCCTTGCAGATGCCTGCGGATTGCGCCATGTTCGTAACGCTCCGGCGATGTGACACCGGCGAGACAGCCTGCTTGCGCCCGGTCCGAATGGACCCGATTGCAATCGCTGCGGCGATCTCGCCCCATCGCATTGCTGCCCGCGCCGCGCGACTCCGCGCGCCGGGTCCGTTCAGCAGGCCCTTCGCCACGAGGCACCGGGTACCTGGAGGAGAGCTGATGCCTCACCAGGGCAGCGCCGCCTGCTGGCAGCGCTGGCCCGCTCGCCAGGAAGCCGATGCTGATCGCCGTGCCCGTCCATCCAACATCTGGACTGAACACGTCGCAGCCTGGCCTCGGCCGCAGCGGGACCCCGCCGTCTCCCCCCTTCTGCCGCCGCCGCGCCGTGCCCTGCACGCGCGTGCCCTCGGCGCACCGGAGTTCAACACACGATGACGAAACGCATGCTGATCGACAGCACCCACGCCGAAGAAACCCGCGTGGTGGTGCTGGAAGGTAACCGCCTCGAAGACTTCGACGTCGAGACGTCCACCAAGCAGCAGCTCAAGGGCAACATCTACCTCGCCAAGGTCGTCCGCGTCGAGCCGAGCCTGCAGGCAGCCTTCGTAGAGTATGGCGGCGGCCGGCACGGCTTCTTGGCCTTCGGCGAGATCCACCCGGACTACTACCAGATTCCCGTCGCCGACCGGCAGCGCCTGCTGGAGATGCAGGAGGCGGAAGCGCGCGAGGACGAGGACGCCGAAGACCGCGCCGCGGCCCGCGACGCCGACCTGGCCGCCCGGCCAACCGCCCCCGATGTGGTCCAAGTGTCCGGCGTGATCGACATTCCTGACATGGTTGCACCGGCAAGCATGACGGGCGCGGCCGTGGAAGCATCCTACGCCACCCAGGCCGACCCGGAAGCTGCCGAAGACGCGCTGCCGCGCGGGGACCGGGTCGCCCAGGCTGCCGCAGTCAGCCAGGATATCCTCGTTGCCCCGCATGAGGCGGAGACGCTGTTTCCCGACGATGCGCCGCTGCCGGAGATCGTCCTCCCGGACTTGTCGGAGGAGATGGGTGCCGACATGGCGCCAGAAGCAGAGGCCGACGCGGACTTGGCGCCCATGCCGGAGCCGCTGGCGGACGGCAACGTCGAACCCGACGTTGCGGAGTCTGCCGCCAGCCATTCCAATGGCGTTGCGTCCGATCAGCCCGTAGAGACGGGCTTCGAGGCGGCCGAGCCGCCGCCGGAGTCGGTCGGCGGTGAGACCGAGGAGCCACGCGAACAACGGGCAACGCCGCGCTTCCTGCGCAACTACAAGATTCAGGAGGTGATCCGCCGCCGGCAGATCCTGTTGATCCAGGTCGTGAAGGAAGAGCGCGGCACCAAGGGCGCGGCGCTGACCACCTACATCTCGCTCGCCGGGCGGTTCTCCGTACTGATGCCGAACTCGCCCCGGGGCGGCGGCATCTCCCGCAAGATCACCTCCGCCGCCGACCGCCGCCGCTTGAAGGAGGTCACGGCCGAGCTGGACCTGCCGCGCGGCATGGGCCTGATCGTCCGCACTGCCGGCGCCAACCGGCCGAAGCCCGAGATCACCCGGGATTGCGAGTACCTGCTTAACCAGTGGGACCAAATCCGCGACCTGACGATGAAGTCGGTCGCGCCCGCGCTGATCTACGAGGAAGCGAACCTCATCAAGCGCGCCATCCGCGACGTGTATTCCCGCGATGTCGACGACATCCTGGTGGACGGCGAGCAGGGCTGGCGGGCGGCGCGCGACTTCATGCGGATGCTGATGCCGACCCATGCCCGCAAGGTGCAGTTGTGGCGGGACCCGCAGCCGCTGTTCGTCAAGGCGCAGGTCGAGGCGCAGCTCGACGCCATGCTGTCCCCCACCGTGCAACTCCGCTCCGGCGGCTACCTGGTGATCAACCAGACGGAAGCCTTGGTCGCCATCGACGTGAACTCCGGCCGCAGCACGCGGGAGCGGGGCATCGAGGAGACGGCGCTCAAGACCAACATGGAAGCGGCGGAGGAGGCGGCGCGCCAGCTTCGGCTGCGCGACCTGGCCGGGCTGATCGTGATCGACTTCATCGACATGGAAAACCGGCGCAACATCTCCTCGGTCGAGAAAAGGCTGAAGGACGCGCTGAAGAACGACCGGGCGCGCATCCAGGTCGGCTCCATCAGCCATTTTGGCCTGATGGAGATGAGCCGGCAGCGGCTGCGCCCGTCGCTCGCCGAAACCAGCTTGGTCATGTGCCCGCATTGCGCCGGCACCGGCCAGGTGCGCAGCACCGAGAGCGCCGCGCTGCATGTGCTGCGCGGCATCGAGGAGGAGGGCGCGAAGCGCCGCGCCGCCGAGGTGACGGTGCACGTGGCCGGGCCGATTGCGCTGTACGTGCTGAACCATAAGCGGGTGCGGCTTGCGGAAATCGAGGCCCGCTACGGCATGCACGTCGCCTTCGCGGCGGACGACACGCTGCTGCCGCCGACGATGCGGATCGAGCGCCTGCGGGCGCAAACCGTGTCGGAACTGCCCGCGCCCATCTCGCAGCTCGCCCCGCCTGAGCCGTTCGAGGATCCGGACGAGGAGGTGGCGGAGCGCGGCGCCGAAGCAACTGCTGGCGACGAGGGGGACGAAGACGATGCGCCCCAACCCGGCGAAACGGCCGAGGAGGGCGAGCAGCGCAGCAAGCGCCGTCGCCGTCGCCGTCGTGGTGGTCGCCGGGAGGACGGGGCGGACACCGCCGCCGTCAGCGCGGGCGCTGCCGCCGAAGCGCAGGGCGAGCCGAATGGGGGCATCGCATTGCCGTCCGACGCCGCGGGCGATGTCGCAGTCGAGCAGTCCGCATTGCATGCTGCGGAAGCCGTTCCTGATACTGGCATGGCCGTCGCCGAGATGGCGGCAGCGCCGGCCCTCGGAGCTGCCGAACCCTCGGGATCTGAAGCCGTCGAAGCCCCAGCATCCGAAGCTGCCGCCCCAACGGCATCCGGGGCTGCCGAAGCGACAGGGGACGACGCCGAGAACAGCAAGCGGCGCGGTCGTCGCGGGGGACGCCGGCGCCGGCGCGATCCCGATGACGCGCAAGCGGCGCCTTCGGCCGCCGAGCCGGCTCAGGCGGACTCCGGCGTCCCCGAGCGCGTGGCGCCCGCCTATGCCGGACCGACCCCGGCCAATCCGTTTGGCGGCGGCACCGCCTTCGACATCTTCGACGCCATCGAGCAGGCCGAGCAGGAACGTGCCCTTGCCGCCACAGCGGCAGCGCGACGCCCGTCCGAACCCGCGGCCCCGCTGCCCGCAGCGGAGGATGGCCCGACGGAGCCGGAGCCGGTCATCGCCGAGCCGATTGCGATGGCGCCGGAAACGGTGTCCCTCGGCGAGCCTGACCCGGCCACCGACAGCGCCGTATCGAAGCCTGAACCTGAGCCGGAGGCCCTGCCCGACGCCGTCCCAGCCGCTGCGCCGCCAATCACTGCGTCGCCGGTGGCCGAACCTGTCATGCCGGTCGAGGCCGAGCCGACGCCCGAGCCGGTTGGCGGGCCGCTGATCGTCCCGACGCTGATCGACGGCAGCGCAATCCCGGCGGAGAAGCGGCGCGGCTGGTGGCGGCGCTAAGCAAGCCGACCCAAAGGCGGGGCGCAGACGATGCGCCCCGCCACGGACGCGCTAACGGAAGCGGGCCAGCCGGTCGGCAGCCTCGATCATGTCGGCTTCCGGCCCGCAATAGCTGAACCGCAGCGTCCGCGCGCCGCGGGTCCGGTCGAAGTCCACGCCGGGGCTTGCGGCGACGCCGGCCTCGGTCAACATCCGGGCGCAGAAAGCCACGCTGTCGTTGGTGCGCGCGCCGATGTCGGCATAGATGTAGAACGCCCCGTCCGGCGCCGCGATGTCCGGGAACCCGGCGCCGGGCAAGGCCTTGAGGAGGTGGTCGCGGGTCCGGCGGTAGCGGGCCACGTTGGCGTCCAGCTCGCCCGTGCAGTCGAACGCCGCCTCCGCCGCCACCTGGCAGATATGCGGCGCCGAGATGAACAGGTTCTGCGCCAGGCACTCGACGGGCCGCACCAGGTCCTCCGGCAGCGCCATCCAGCCGACGCGCCAGCCGGTCATGCTGAAGTACTTGGAGAAGCTGTTGATCACGATGGCATGGGGGCTGAGCGCCGCCGCCGTCGCGATGGGCCGCCCGTAGTGCAGCCCATGATAGATCTCGTCGGAAATCAGGCGCACGCCGCGCGCGTCGCACCAGGTTGCGATGGCGGCCAGTTCGTCAGATGCCAGCATGGTGCCGGCAGGGTTGCAGGGGCTGGCGACGATGAGGCCGTCCGGCACCGGGTCCAACTGGTCCAACAGGGCGACGGTCGGCTGGTAGCGCGTCGCCGGCCCGGTCTCGACGACCACGGGCTGCAGGCCGAGCGCGGTCAGGATGTTGACGTAGGGCGGGTAGAACGGCGCCGCCAGCGCCACGCGGTCCCCAGGGTCGAACGCCGCGAGGAAAGCTAGCGGAAAGGCGGCGCTGGCGCCCATCGTCACCGCGATGCGGCGGCTCGGCACCGTGGCGCCATACCAATCCCGGTAATGCGCCGCGATCCGGGCGCGCAGCGATGGCCGGCCCAGCGCCTCCGTGTAGCCCAGCGGGTCGGCGCCGCGCAGCGCGGCCGCGACGGCGGCAAGGGCGCCGGCGGGCGCGCCGGTGCCGGGCTGGCCGACCTCCATGCGGATGACGCGCGGGTCGGAGGGCGCCAGGGCCGCCTGCCGGGCATTGGCCGCGGCGATCACGTCCATCACCAGGAAGCCCGGCGCGTGCGCGCTCCGGCCGATCTTCAGCGCCACGTCAGTTGCTCCCGACCGCAAGGCCGATGCTGCGCGGATCGACTGCCGCATCGCAGGACGCCTCCTCGCCGGGCAAGTAGCGCGCGCAGGCGATGGCGTTGGCGCGACCAGGCTCCGGCACCGGAGCAGGCATGGCGGCGTTGCCGCGCAGGGCATTCGTCAGGCCCACGGCGACCGCCAAGGCCGCGCCTTCCTGGCCGGACCCGGTGACGGCGGCGCGGAAGCCGCGCACGTTGGTGTTCCAAGCGATCACTGCCGAAAGCAAAGGCGGCGTGGCCGCCCGTGGCGACGCCGCAAGCAGGATGCCCGTGCCCGGCGCGATCCGCCCGGTGCCGAACAGGTTGTTCATCGTGACCGCGCAGGCGACGCTGTTGCCGTTGCGGTCGAGCACGGCAAACCCCGTGGAAGCCGGCAAAGACGGCAAGGACCCGCTGGCCGGCGCGGCGGCCAGCACCCCTTGCGGATCGCCGCCGCCCTGCCGCCATTGGGCAACGGCGCCGAAGGCCCGGGCCTGCGCCCCGGCGAGGTCGCCTGGGTTGGCCTGCAAGGCCTGGAACGCCGCCGCAGCACCCAGGCCGCCGTCGGCCGGAGGCGGCAGGAACGCCGCGCTGTCCCGGCCCGCCCGCAGCACGAGCGGCGCCGTGGTGCGCGGCAGCGCGGCCCGCAAATCGCCCAGGGCAAGCCCGCCGCCAGCGACGCGGGACGCCTCCTCCAGCCGGCGGGCCAGCGCGCCCTGATACAGGTCGCCCACGCCCGCAGTGCGGATCTGCGCCAGGGTGCCGCCCAGGTCGTTCTGCAGCAGCGTCCCGCCCTGTTCCAGCACGGCGCCGCCCGGCGCGAACACGGCGCGCGCATTCGGGTCCGCCGCCAACGGTCCGGCCACCAGCTCCAAATCGCGCAGCAGCGCGCGTGAAACCGGCACGCCGAACCGGGCAAGCTGCTCGGCCGGAGCGACCAGGCTCTCGAACGACTGCTTGCCATAGCGGGCGTGCAGGGCGAACAGGCCGCGGGCCAGCATCGGCACCGCCGCCGGGCGGTCGGTGTTGGGCAAGACGGCGCTCGGAGCGGCCGGGGTGAACATGATGGCTTCGGGACTGCCCTGGCCGGGTCCGTCGGCGCTCGGGTTGTAGGCGAGGCAAGCGCCGCCGCTGCCTAGCCCGGCGCGGGACGGCAAGGTGACGGCCAGGGTGAACCCCAGCGCCACCGCCGCGTCGGCCGCCGTGCCGCCGAGCGCCAGGACCTCCCGCGCCGCCAGCGCCGCCCGCGGCTCGTCCGCGACGGCGCTGCCGATGAAGCCGGTCAGCCGCTGCGACCCGTTCGATCCCGATTGGCCCCCCAGGAACGTCTGCCGGAGCGATCCCAAGGTCGAGCATCCGTTCATCGCCAACGCCGACGCAAGCAGGACCGCCGCACGGCGCCGCACCCCCTTGCGGTGTGCACCGGCCTTGGTGCACCCGGGTGCCGCGGCCTCGATCCTGCGGTGTCCCAACGGGCAATCCTTTCGCATTCTGAGCGCCGTGCCATAGCCGCCTTCGCCTGGACCGGCAACCAGTGCTATGCCAGGGCACGTCATGCCGAACGGGCGGTGCCGCCCTTTGCCCAAGGATCAACCGGATGCGCCCAGCCCTTTCCGCCGTCCTCGCGCTGCTGCTGACGACCCCGGCCGCCGGCCAAAGCCTCACCCCCGCCCAGCGGTCCGAAGTCGTCGGCGTGCTGCGCCAGGCGCTCCGCACCGACCCGTCCATCCTGCGGGAGGCGATGCAGGCCTTGCAGGCGGACGACGCGCGGCGCGAGGAAACGGCGACTCAGAACACCTTGGCAAAGCTTGCCGGCAGCCTCGTGGACCCGGCCGATCCGGTGCTGGGCAACCCGTTGGCCAACGTCACGGTCGTCGAGTTCTACGACACGCGCTGCCCGTACTGCCGCCGCATGCTGCCCACCCACGCCGCGCTGCTGCAAGCCGACCCGAACGTGCGGATCGTGTTCAAGGACCTGCCGATCCTGGGTCCCGCCAGCCAGTTGGAAGGCCGCGCGCTGCTGGCCGCGCAGCGCCAGGGCGGCTACTTCAAGCTGCAGGACGCGGTAATGCACGACTCCGCGCCGCCCACGCGAGACACGCTGCGCGCGGTGGCCGAGCGGCTGGGCCTCGACGGCGGGCGCCTCTTGCGCGACATGGACGACCCGGCGATCAAGGCGCGGCTCGACGCCAACATCGCGCTCGCCCAGCAGATCGGGCTGCAGGGGACGCCGGCGCTGATCGTCGGCAAGAAGGTGTTCGCCGGGCTGATCGAGCTGGGCGATTTGCAGCAGGCAGTAGCGGCGGCGCGGGCGGGGTTATAGCAAAGTGGCATAGTCCACTACACAGAGCCACCAAAAACGGGCAAACAGCTTCCTGTTGAAGCGTTCTAACGACCACATGCAGCTTTGTACTTGTATAAGAAGTTGAACTATACTCCGTCCACGTGAGAACCCGAAAATCGACTGGCGAGTCGACCCTGATATCAACGGCATTTCGGAGGTGCGAAGTTTCCGGGTTCTCACGTGGACGGAGTATAAATGACTTTCGAGAAAATAAACCGTAGCCTTGTTCCTATGTTTTTTGGTTTCATCTTTGTTATATTATCCGTTATTGTTCTTATAGCTACATCTAACGTTGAAAGTTTTAATCAGTGGTATCTGCTCAACCCGGGTAGGGAGCGGTCTGCCCGCGTAAGGTTTGCTGGATGGCCTGGTAGGCGCTTACGCCCTGGCGCGCGGCGGTGCCGATGACGGAGCATATGCCCGCGTA
>JAABUX010006306.1_pt1 | contig 14196 bp, 13 predicted proteins | sample 5561851 | NCBI WGS metagenome assembly JAABUX01 (sample SAMN10711883, study PRJNA513361) | rock metagenome | isolation source: Antarctica rocks | place: Antarctica: Victoria Land, Richard Nunatak red sandstone | collected 2016-01-03 | reverse complement strand
TCGAGGCGGCCAAAATCGCAGCGACCACGAATTCAGCCGCACAGCGCCACCCGGACGCCCAACTACCTCTACCGACATCGTCGTCGACCCAATGGCCCAACACTCCACTCCGACAAGCTGCTAGGCGTGGACATGGCCGATGTCGCCGACACGCTGGAGGAGCAGGGCGTCGCGTCCTTCGCCAAAAGCTGGGACGAGTTGATCGCCTCGGTGACCGCACAGATCGAGAAGTCAGGGGCCGAAGTCATGCCCACCGGAGCCGTCAGGCCGGCGAGCGGCGAAGGCGGCCAGGATGCGGCACCTGCGGCTGGAGCGCCAAAGGCATCGGCGAGCAAAGTCCCGGCATGACCCCGCCACGTCCCGGGTCGGACGTTGGTATGGACAAGCTGTCACCAGGGAGAGCCACATGAGCGACAGTCCTATCGACACTACACCATCCGACGTGGGGCCGGCACCTGACGGTGCCAGCCACACCGAGGGCGGGGCACCGACGAACAAGGCCCACGAAGACGCGGGCGACGGATCGCTGTCCGGGGCGATACCTGCCGGCCTCACGGTTGATGAGCTGCTGGAGCAGGCGAACAGCGACAAGACCGATGACGGCGGGACCGGCTAGCCATGGCCGCTCAGGTTCCCGACGTGCCCGGCGGTCCGCACCTACGCACGGTTGCGATGCCGCGGGATACCAACCCGAGCGGGCGCATCTTCGGCGGCTGGACCTTGTCGCAGATGGATCTCGCCGGGGGCACTTACGCCGCACGGAAGACCGGCGGCCGCGTAGTCACGCTCAGCATCGAGGCGATGCGCTTCCTCCGTCCGGTCGAGGTTGGCGACGAAGTGAGCTGCTACTGCTCCTCGGAACACGAGGGCGATACGTCGCTCGCCGTCGGGATCGAGACCTGGTCGCAAGGGCGCGACGGCAGCGACGCCGAGAAGGTCACCCAAGGGGTGTTCACCTACGTTGCCGTCGGTGACGACGGCAAACCGCGCAGCTTCAAGGGTGAGTAGCGCGGATTGTTCGATTGCTGGGGATCGGCAGCGCCCGCCGATTTCGACCGTGGCTGCCTCAGAGGAACGATCCCATGCCTGATTCCACAGCGACGCAGTCCGCGCCGAAGACCGTTCCGGCACCGCGCGACCAGCACCTGCGCGACATGGCCGACTGCATCCGGTTCCTGTCCATGGACGCCGTGCAGCAGGCCAAGAGCGGGCATCCGGGAGCGCCGATGGGCATGGCGGACATCGCCACCGTCCTGTTCCGCGACTTCATGCAGTTCGATGCCGCCGACCCGCACTGGATCGACCGCGACCGCTTCATCCTGTCGAACGGCCACGGCTCGATGCTGCTCTACAGCCTGCTCTACCTCACCGGCTACCAGGACATGCCGATCGAGGAGCTGAAGCGTTTCCGCCAGGTCGGCAGCAGGACGCCGGGCCACCCCGAGTACAAGCACGCCGACGGCATCGAGCTGACGACCGGTCCGCTCGGCCAGGGCGTCGCCGAGGCGGTCGGCATGGCGCTGAGCGAGCGCATCATGAACGCCCAGTTCGGCGACGCGCTGGTCAACCACTACACCTACGTCTTCATGGGCGACGGCTGCCTCATGGAGGGCATCAGCCAGGAGGCGATCTCGCTGGCCGGCCACCTGAAGCTCGGCCGGCTGATCGCCTTCTGGGACAACAACTCGATCTCGATCGACGGCGCGACCAGCCTGGCGGTGTCGGACAACGAGGTCGAGCGCTTCCACGCCTCCGGCTGGCATGTGCTGGAGATCGACGGCCACGACACGGACGCGATCCGCGAGGCGATCGTCACCGCCCGGTCGGTGACGGACCGGCCCACGATGATCGCCTGCCGCACCATCATCGGCTTCGGCTTCCCGACCAAGGCCGGCACGCAGAAGGCCCACAGCGACGCGCCGGGCGAGGAGGAGATCGCCGGCGCCCGCAAGATCCTCGGCTGGAACCACCCGCCCTTCGTCATCCCGGACGATCTCCTGGCCGAATGGCGCACGATCGGCGCCAAGGGCGCGAAGGCCCGTGCCGACTGGTCGGACCGTGTGAAGCAGGCGCCGAACGGGCCACGGCAGGAGTTCGAGCGACGCAACGACGGCAAGCTGCCGGCGGATTGGCGGCAGGCCATCGCCGCCGCCCGCCGCGAGTTCATCGAGGGCGGCAAGGAACTCGCCACCCGACAGGCGAGCGGCACGGTGCTCAACCACCTGTTCGACGCCATCCCCGAGATGCTCGGCGGCTCGGCCGACCTCACGCCCTCGAACAATACGAAGGCGAAGAACCAGGTCGAGATCAAGCCGGGTGACTACAAGGGCTCCTACGTCCATTACGGCGTGCGCGAGCACGCCATGGCGGCGGCGATGAACGGCATCGCGCTGCACGGCGGCCTGATCCCGTACGGCGGCACGTTCCTGTGCTTCTCGGACTACTGCCGTCCCGCCATCCGCCTCGCCGCCATGATGCAGATCCGCACCACCTTCGTGATGACGCATGACTCTATCGGCCTCGGGGAGGACGGCCCCACCCACCAGCCCGTCGAGCAGCTGGCGGCGTTGCGCGCCATCCCCCACCTGGCGGTCTACCGTCCCGGTGACCCGATCGAAACGGCGGAGTGCTGGGAGAACATCCTGGACAACCCGCGGCGCGCGGCGCTCCTCGCGCTTTCGCGGCAGCCGATGCCGCTCCTGCGGCGCGAGCCCGGCACGGAGAACAAGTCGTCCAGGGGCGCCTACGTCCTGCTCGAGGCGGAGGGTGGCCCGCGCCGGGCCACCCTGATGGCGGCGGGCTCCGAGCTGCACCTTGCCCTGGAGGCCCGGGAAGTCCTGCAGGCAGAGGGCATCCCGACTGCGGTTGTCTCCATGCCCTGCCGCTTGCTGTTTGAGGAGCAGGACCTCGCCTACAAGCGGGCCGTCATGGGCGACACCCACGCGCGTGTGGCCGTCGAGGCGGCTGTGGAACTCGGTTGGGAGCGCTATCTCGGCTTCGAGGGTCGCTTCGTCGGCATGCACGGCTTCGGCGAGTCCGGCAAGATCGCCGACGTCTACAAGAGGTTCGACATCACGACCGATGCCGTCGTCCGTGCCGCACGGGAGGTCCTTGAAGAGGTCCACGGCTGACAGCTAAGTCGCACCTACAGCGAAGCCCATGGCGGATCGCCGACCCGAACCTGCATGGCGCAGCCCTGGTTCCGTGGCCTGCCGGCTTGGACAACAGGAGAGCAGGTCAGCGCACCCGGCACCTGTGCCTAGCGGGCAGGACTGGTCCCTACCTGTGGGTCAGCAGCGGGTTTCGGCGCTGATCAGCACCACACTGCGTTGAAAAGCCAGAGTTCCCCTGGGTCCCACACCTACGCTGGTTTACAGCCAATGCTTCACGCCCGCGATCGTCAGCACGACCTCGTCCAAGTGCCATTTGTCTCCCGCGCACGGCAGTCTGCGGCGGGTCTGATTGGCGAATGCCTGGCCGAACTTGAGCGCCCACTGGCGGACGGTCTCATAGCTGACGATGATGCCGCGCGCGGCGAGCAGTTCGTCCACCATCCGCAGGCTCAGCGGAAAGCGGAAGTAGAGCCAGACCGCGTGGCTGATGACCTCGGCCGGGAACCGGTAACCAGCGTAGCTGGGGCAGGCAGGTGTCGTCATCGCGTCCGCCTGCCGGGCTCGGCTCCACCTCGCAAACCAGTCAGCAGCCAAGTTGACGGTGCCACCACGACGCCGCGGGCGGCCAGGATCGTCTCGACCCTGCGCAGGCTCAGGCTGAAGCAGTGATAGAGCCAGACCGCATGCTGGATCACTTCGGGCGGAAAGCGGAAGCCGCAGTAAGGGTCGGGTGACGTCGTCATACCACCCAAGCTGCCACGGTCCGGCCGAGGCCGCCAACCTGACAAGGCCCTCTGGTATGCTCCGTCCTTGAGCTTGCTCGCAAACACGAAAAAGTGAGCCTGCCGAAAACCTTTGAACGTCTGCGAAACTGCGTTGACGGCGATTGCGCAACCGATATTCTGCATTTCGAGCAATGAAGAGCGCGCGCAAGACCGCGCTACGGGGGAACGCGGCCAGGATGCCCGGCGCAGACAACGCAACGATCTACGACGTGGCGAAGGCGGCTGGCGTGTCCCCCAGCACGGTCTCTCATGTCGTCAACGGCACCCGCAACGTCTCCGAACCGATGCGGCGGCGGGTGGAAGGCGTGATCGCCCGGCTCGGCTACTGCCCGAACGACGCTGCCCGCATGTTGCGCGAGGGCCGGGCCAAGCTCATCGGGGTGATTTCGCCCGATATCAGCAATCCATTCTTCGGCCGCTTCGCCTACCACCTGGAAATGCTCGCCTTCGAGGCCGGTGCGCGCATCGTCAACTGCAATTCCGATTACGATCCCGCGCGGGAGAATGCGTATCTGGAAGATCTGATGCGCCGCCGGGTCGACGGCATCATCATCGCCCCGGTACTGCCCAGTCTTGCGTTGCAGGAGCGGTTGCGGGCAACCGGACTGCCCGTGGTGGTGATCGACCGGGTGTCCGAAGCGCTCTCGATCCCAACGGTGGCCATCGACAACGCCGCCGGCGCTGTGCTCGCGGCGAGGCACCTCCACAGCCTCGGTCACCGCCGGATCGGCTGCATCACCATCATGCCGGGCCAGGTCGAGAGCGTGGACGTGCGCACCCAGGGCTTCCTGGAGATGCTGGCCGGCCTTGGCGCGCCTCCCCCTGCGATGGGGTACGGGGACTTCAAGGTCGCGGGCGGGCTGGAAGCGACGGCGCACCTGCTGGCTGCCGAACCCGGGCTGACGGCGGTGTTCTGCACCAATGACGCAATGGCCGCCGGGGCTCTGCGGGCGGCCGTGCAGGCAGGGCGGGCAGTGCCGGAGAGCCTCTCCGTCATGGGCTTCGACGACAGCATCGAGGCGCTGCTCTGCCAGCCACATCTTACTACGATCGGCCAACCCCTCGAAGCGCTGGCGGAGGCTGCGATGGGGCTGCTGCGCGGAAACACAGCGGAGCCGTTACGGGTTCGGCTGCAGGCGCGGCTGGTGGTGCGGGAGAGCACGGCGGCCCCCAGCTTGGGCGGCGCGCTTCGCCCCCTGCCTCGCCCGCGCGTGCCGCGGACGGAACGGCCGCGGCGGATCGTAATTGCGGGGGTCGACGCGGCGGCCCGGTGCCATGCTCGCCTGCTCCACCGCATCCCGGGTGCCATGCTGGCCGGCGTGCACGACACCATGCCGCTGCGGGCCGCGGAGCTGGCGCACGAGTTCGACGTGCCTCGCCTCGACCGTCTCGACGAAGCGCTTGCACGCGGCGATGTGGATGGCGTGATCGTCAGTGGGCCGGTGCCGTCCCGGACCCAAGCGATTCTTTGCGCTGCTGGCTACCAAGTGGGCGTGCTTGCCGCTGCACCCTTCGCCGTGACGCCGGCCGAATTGGGGCGCGTCGCCGAGGCTGTCTCGCAGACCTCCGCCGTGTTGCAGGCCGCGCTGCCGCTCGGGTTCGATCTCGGCATTCTGGAGCTTGCCAGCCAGGTGCGCGCCGGCCGGATCGGCCCGCTCGGCTCGGTGCGGATTGTATGCCGCGGGGGTCAGCCGCAATCGGGGCCATTTGAACAACTCGATCTGCTGGGCCTGGTGGCGGGGGAGCCCATCACAGAGGTGGGTGCGTTCAGCAGCGAGGCTGCTAGTGTGCTGCTGCTGAGCATTCGGCTCGCCTCGGGCGCGCTGGCCAGCATCGAGCTGAGCCGAGAGGCGCCACTGGGGTTTGAACACCGCGTCGAGGCATTCGGCAGCCTGGGCGAACTCGCCACAAGGAGCCGGCCCGCCCATGGCGTGGTGTTCCGCGGGCGCGACGGGGCGGCTGGCTCCGCCCTTCCCTTCCCCCAAGAGCCATTTGCTGAGGCTGGCGTGCGGCAAACGCAGGCTTTTGTCCGCGCCCTGTCGGGCGAGGCTGGAGAGCGGCTGGAGGGGCATGCCGCCCCTCTGGCCGACGTGCTGGCAACGCATCGCATCGCCTTCGCCGTGAGCGAGGCGCTCGCCGCGGGCCAACCGGTGCGGCTGGAAGTGGCGCCGGCGCACTCTGGCGCGGTCTCTGGGGGCGTAGCAGGTTGAGGAACGCAAGACGATGCTAATCCGGTTTGGACTGATTGGCTGCGGCCGCATTGGCCGAATGCATGCGCGCAACATCGCTGCGCATCCGATGGCGCAGCTCGTGGTCTGCCACGACCTGATCGCGGACGCGGCCGAAGCCTGCGCCAGCGAACTCGGTGCCGAGACTGCGCCCTCCGTCGATGCGCTGCTGGGCGCGGACATCGATGCCGTGTTCATCGCCTCGGCCACCGACACGCATGTGGACCTCATCACCCGCTCGGTGCAGGCGGGCAAGGCCGTGCTGTGCGAGAAGCCGGTGGACTTGGACATGCGGCGAGTCGAAGCCTGCGAGCGCGAGATTGGCAGCTTGGCCAGCCGCGTGATGCTCGGCTTCAACCGGCGGTTCGACGCTTCCTTTCAGGCGCTGCGCAACCGGCTGCTGGCCGGGGAGATCGGCACGCTGGAGCAGGTCGTTATCACCAGCCGCGACCCGGAGCCGCCCTCGCCGCGCTTCATTGCCACCTCGGGTGGGCTGTTCCGCGACCTCACCATCCATGATTTCGACATGGCGCGGTACCTCGCCGGCGATATCGTCGAAGTGCAGGCGATAGGCGCCAACTTGATCGACCCAGCGATCAAGGAAGCCGGCGATATCGACGCGGCTATGATCATCATGCGTGCGGCCTCGGGCGCCCTGGTGCATATCAACAACAGCCGCCGCTGCGCATATGGCTATGACCAGCGGCTCGAGGTATTTGGCTCCGGCGGAATGCTCCAGGCGCAGAACCAGCATCCCACCACGGTGGAGGTATGGAACGGCGAATGCACTCACGCGCAGGACCGCGTGCCACACTTCTTCATCGACCGATATGCCGACGCCTATCGCGCCGAGATCGGCCATTTCGTCGATTGCTTGTCCAATGGCAAGCCGTTCCTTGCCGGCTTCACCGAGGGCAAGGCGGCGCTGCAACTAGCGGACGCGGCGCTGGCTAGCCTGGCCTCCGGCCGGGTCGAGACGGTGGAGCACGGCAGGTGACCGCCAGGCAGGCCGCCCAAGGCACGCTGCGGCTCACTGCGGCCCAGGCGCTGGTGCGCTACCTGGCGGCCCAACGCACCCGGCTCGACGGTCAGGCGGCGCCGCTATTTGCTGGCTGCTGGGCCATCTTCGGCCACGGCAACGTGGCGGCGCTGGGTCAGGCGTTGTATGAATCCCGCGAGCAGCTCCCCACCTTCCGCGCCCATAACGAGCAGGCTATGACCCACGCGGCCATCGCCTTCGCCAAGGCGCGGGCGCGGCGGCAGATGATGGCCTGCACCACCTCGATCGGTCCTGGGGCCATGAACATGCTCACTGCGGCGGGCGTGGCCCATGTCAACCGTCTCCCCGTGCTGCTCCTGCCCGGGGACGTGTTCGCCTCCCGCCGGCCAGACCCGGTGTTGCAGCAACTGGAGGATTGGGCGGATGGTGCCGCGAGCGTGAACGACTGCTTCCGCCCGGTCTCGCGCTATTGGGACCGTATCACACGACCGGAGCAGTTGCTTACCGCCCTGCCACGCGCCATCCAGGTGCTCACCGACCCGGCAGAATGCGGCCCGGTGACGCTGGCGCTGTGCCAGGACGTGCAGGCCGAAGCCTACGACTACCCGGCCAGCTTCTTCACGTCGCGCGAGCACGGCCTGCGCCGCCCTGGGGTGGACGTGTCTGAGCTGGCGCAAGCGGCCGCTCTGCTACGCGAGGCGGCGCGGCCGTTGATCGTGGCCGGCGGCGGCGTGCACTACTCGGAAGCGGGCGCGGCCCTGGCAGGGTTCGCAGCCACACACGGTATCCCGGTTGCGGAAACCCAGGCGGGCAAGGGCGCGTTGGCCTGGACGTTCCCGGAGCTGGTCGGCGCAGTGGGCGTCACCGGCAGCGAAGCCGCCAACGCGCTGGCCCGCGAGGCGGACGTGATCCTGGCGGTCGGTACCCGGCTCGCGGACTTCACCACCGGGTCGCGCGCCCTGTTGCCCAGCCAGGCAAGGCTGATCCAACTCAACATCCAGCCGTTTGACGCCGGCAAGCACGGCGCGCTTCCCCTGGTAGGCGACGCGCTGCGGGGCCTGGAGGCGCTGGGCGAGGCAATCGGCCCCTATCGCGCGCCCGACCAGTGGCGGCAGAAGGCAGCCGAGTTGCGGGCGGGGTGGAACGAGGCGGTGGACCGGGCCACCGCCCCCGGAGGCAACGCCCTGCCGACCGACGCGCAGGTGCTGGGCGCGGTGAACCGTGCCGCGGGTGCGGCTGGCGTAGTGGTCTGTGCCGCGGGCGGGCTGCCGGGCGAGTTGCACAAGCTTTGGCGCACCGGCCAGCCCGGCGGCTACCACGTCGAATACGGCTTCTCCTGCATGGGCTACGAGATCGCCGGGGGATTGGGCGTAAAGCAGGCGCTGCCGGAGCGCGACGTCTTTGTCATGGTGGGCGACGGCAGCTACATGATGCTCAACTCCGAGCTGCAGACATCCGTGATGCTGGGCCGCAAGCTAATCGTGGTGGTGCTGGACAATCGCGGCTTCGGCTGCATCGACCGGCTGCAACGCCATTGCGGCAGCGTCTCATTCAACAACCTGATCGCCACCGTGGATCACCGGGCCATCGACACCTGGGTAGATTTCGCTGCCCATGCCGCCAGCCTTGGCGCATTGTCGGACCATGTGGATGGGATCGCCGCCCTGCCGCAAGCGCTGGAGTGGGCCAAGCGCAACCCGCGCACCACCGTGCTGGTGATCGACACCGACCCGGGCGCCAGCACCGAGGCCGGCGGCGCCTGGTGGGACGTCGCCGTTCCCGAGGTCTCGACCAGGGGCGACGTTCTGGCGGCACACGAGGCCTATGTTGCAGCCCGCGCCCAGCAAGCCCAGGGCTGAAGGACCGGTCATCCATGCCCATCCGCATCGGAACCAATCCTATCGCCTGGAGCAACGACGACATGCCCGAACTCGGCGGCGACACGCCGCTCGAGACCTGCCTAGCTGAGGCGCGTGAAGCTGGCTTCACCGGCATCGAGAAAGGCAACAAGTTCCCAACCGATCCGGCCGCGCTGCAAGCCGTGCTGCAGCGCCATGGGTTGATCTTTGTCTCCGGCTGGTATGGCGCCAAACTGCGCGTTCGTGACCCGGAGCAGGAATTCAGACTCATGCGCCCCCATTTCGAGCTGTTGCAGGCTTGTGGCTGCGAGGTGGTGGTGTTCGCCGAGGTGCACGGCACGGTGCAGGGCCGCCGCGACACGCCGGTGGCGGACCGCCCGGTGATGGCGGAGGCGGAGTGGCCGCGCTACCTCGACCGGCTCGGACGGTTGGGCGACCGCATGGCGGCCGAGGGCATCCGCATCGCCTTCCACCACCACATGGGCACCGTGATTGAGCAGGAGGCAGAAATCGACCGCCTGATGGCCGGCACCCCCGAGAGCGTGGGCCTGCTGTTCGACACCGGGCACCTCGCCTTCGCCGGCGCCGACCCCGCTGCCGTCGCGGCCAAATGGGCCGGCCGCATCAATCATATCCATGCCAAGGACGTCCGTCCCGACGTTCTACGGCGCGTGAGGACAGAGCGGATGAGCTTCCTCGATGCCGTGGTCGCAGGCGTCTACACCGTGCCTGGCGACGGCTGCCTCGATTTCGCTGCGGCGCTGCGGCCGCTCGCCGCGGCGGGCTATTCGGGCTGGCTGATCGTGGAAGCCGAGCAGGATCCGGCCAAGGCGACACCTCTGCCCTACGCTCGCAAAGGCTACACCCATCTTCGCCAAGCCGCCGAAAAGGCCGGCCTCACAACCTCATAAGAGAGCAAACCGATCGCACACAGCCTGTGATGCCCACGATGCGCTGAAGCGGACCGCGGCGCCCATGCGCCGCAACGAAGCAAGGAGGGAACAATGCAAAAGCGGGCCCAATTAGCCACCGCGACCGGCCGGGAGAGCGCGCTGCCGCCCCGGCCCCGCGACGAACGGCTGCGCGAGGTTTCGCTCATCACCAAGGCGATGCGCCGGCCCGAGCTAGGCGCCATCGCCGGGCTCATCGCGGTCACGGTCTTCTTCGCGCTCACCGCCAACCCTGCGATGTTTTCGCTGCAGGGAGCCATGACCATCCTGAACCCGGCGTCACAACTGGGGATCCTCGCCATCGCCGCCGCGCTCCTGATGATCGGTGGGGAGTTCGACCTGTCGATCGGCTCCATGATCGCCTTCGCCGGGCTGGTGTTCGGGCTGTTGTTCATCACGGCGCATCTGCCGTTGGTCATCTCGATCCTCGGGACCTTCGCCGCGGCCGCTCTGGTGGGCGTGTGCAACGGCCAACTGGTCATCCGTACCCGTCTGCCCTCCTTCATCGTGACGCTCGCCTTCATGTTCATCCTGCGTGGCCTGTCGCTGGTCGGGCTCAAGATGGCAACCGGGTCCACCCAGATGCGCGGCTTCCACGAGGCAGCAAGCGGCAGCCTGCTCGTCCCGCTGTTTTCGGGCAATGCGTTCGGCGGGCTGTTCCGCCAACTCGCCGCCTCCGGATGGGTTGCGAGCTTCCCGAACGGGCAGCCCAGCGTTCCCGGCGTGCCGGTTTCAATCCTGTGGTTCGTGGCGTTCGCGCTGGTGGCAACCTTGGTGCTGCTGCGCACGCGGGTGGGAAACTGGATCTTTGCCGTTGGCGGAGACGCAAACTCCGCGCGCAACTCAGGCGTGCCGGTAGGAGCGGTAAAAACGGCGCTGTTCGTGCTGACCGCCTGCGCCGCCGCCTTTGTTGCGGTGTCCACAGTGCTGGACGCCGGGTCGACAGACGCCATGCGGGGCAACCAGAAGGAGTTCCAGGCGGTCATCGCCTCGGTGATCGGCGGCTGCCTGCTCACCGGCGGCTATGGCTCGGCGATCGGCGCGTTCTTCGGCGCGGTGATGTTCGGCATGGTGTCGATAGGGTTGACCTATACCCGTTTCGATAGCGACTGGTTCCAGGTCTTCCTCGGTGCGATGCTGCTGATGGCCGTGATCTTCAACAACTACGTGCGCCGGCGCGTGACGGGGGAGCGCTGACGATGGCGAGCAAGGATAAGGTGAGCATCGATGCGACGCCGCCGCTCATCGAGGTGCGCCGCATCGTCAAGCACTTTGGGCATGTGGTGGCGCTCAACGGTGTCTCGCTCGCGCTGTATCCGGGTGAAGTACTGTGCCTGCTGGGGGATAATGGCGCGGGTAAGTCCACCCTGATCAAAACGCTGTCAGGCGTGCATCGGCCGACCTCGGGTGAATTCTACATGAGCGGCAAGCCCGTCGCGTTCACCAGCCCGCGGGGCGCGCTCGATGCGGGCATCGCCACGGTCTACCAGGACCTGGCGATGATCCCGCTGATGTCGATCAGCCGCAACTTCTTCATGGGCCGCGAGCCGATGCGGTCCATCGGCCCGTTCCGCCTGCTGGACCAAGCCTGCTGCGACACCGTCACGCGCAGCGAGTTGGCGGCGATTGGGATCGACGTGCGGGACCCGAACCAGGCAGTCGGCACGCTCTCGGGCGGCGAACGGCAGTGCGTCGCCATCGCCCGCGCGGTGCATTTCGGCGCCAAGGTGCTGATCCTCGACGAACCAACCTCTGCGCTCGGCGTGGCGCAGACGGCGATGGTGCTGAAATACATCAACCAGGTCCGCGCCAAGGGGCTGGGCGTGATCTTCATCACCCACAACGTCCGTCACGCCTATGCCGTCGGCCAGCGCTTCACCGTGCTGAACCGCGGCCAAACGCTTGGCACCTACGCAAAGACGGACATCGCCATCGAGGCGCTGCAGGACCTCATGGCAGGCGGCAAGGAGATGATGGAACTGTCGCACGAGTTGAACGGGACGGTTTGAAGCCCGGGACATCAAAACGAACAACAAAGGGGATGCATCCATGAGAAACCTAAGAAAGATTGCCGGCATTGTCCTGCTTACTGTTCTGGCGCTGACCGGCGCGGCAGCGGCCAAGGACATCAGCATCATCATGATCACCCATGGCCAGGCTTCCGACCCATTTTGGGCGATTGTGAAGAAGGGCGCCGACGAGGCCGCGCACGACACTGGCGTCGTCCTCAGCTACCGCGCGCCCGACACGTTCGACATGGTGGCAATGGCCCAGCTCATCAGCGCGGCGGCGAACCAGCGGCCGGATGGCATCATCGTCTCCATCCCCGATGCCGATGCGCTAGGCGGCGCGATCAAGGCGGCGGTTGCGCAAGGTATCCCCGTGATCTCGATCAATTCCGGTGCGCAGGCGTCCAAGGAATTGGGTGCGCGTTTGCACGTGGGGCAGGACGAATACAGCGCCGGCGTCGCCGCTGGGGAGCGGCTGGCGCAATTGGGCGGCCATCACGGGCTTTGCGTGAACCATGAGGTCGGCAACGCCGGACTCGACCAGCGCTGCAACGGCTTTGCCAAGGGCTTCGGTGGCAAGACCTCCGTTCTGCCCACAACCGTAGACCCGGCGGACACCGTGGCCAAGGTTCGCGCTGCACTGCAGTCCGATCCCAGCATAGACGTCATCCTCACGCTCAGCGCCTCCATCACCGGTGGAGCAACGGTGGACGCGCTGAAGCAGTCAGGGCTGACGGGCAAGGTGAAGGTCGTGTCATTCGATCTCGCAGCACCGTTCCTGCGCTCGGTGGCCGATGGCAGCGCTGCCTTCGCACTTGACCAGCAACCCTACCTGCAGGGCTATCTCCCGGTGGCCATCCTGGCCCTCAACGCGAAATACGGCCTGATGCCATCGAGCAGCATCCAGTCCGGGCCGAATCTCGTCACTCGTGACGACGCCGCCCGCGTGGTCGATCTGTCCTCACGCGGCATCCGCTAGCAACGGGGTAGGGAGCGTGGCGCGTTTGAACGTCTGCGTGGTCGGCCATGGCATGATGGGCACCTGGCATACGGAGGCGCTGAAGCACACCCAGGCCACGCTCCACACCCTGGTCGGGCTGCAGGAAGCGGCGGCGCGCGCGTTTGCCGAGCAGCATGGCTACGCCAAATGGACGACGTCACTCGCCACCGCCCTCGCGGACCCGGCGATTGATGCCGTCATCCTGGCCACGCCCAGCGAGGTGCATGAGGCGCAGGCGATGCAGTCGCTTGCGGCTGGCAAGCATACGTTGATCGAAATCCCCATCGCCATGAGCCTGGCCGGCGCCGAGCGGGTGGTGCAGACTGGCGAACGCAGCGGCCTCGTTTACGGACTATCGCACCCGATGCGCTTCAGGCGCGAGCGGGAGGCATTGCGCGCACGCGTGCATGCGGGCGAGGAGAGCATCCGCCACATCGCCGGGCGCTTCTTCATCAAGCGTCTGGTGAACATCGGTGCGACCGGCATCAAGCGGGACTGGATCGACAACATCCTCTGGCATCATTTCTGCCATTTCGTTGATCTGGGCCTCTTCCTGTTCGACGGCGCGCCGATCCGGCGCGTGCAGAGCCATCTTGGCCCGACTCATCCCAGCGTAGGCATCCCTATGGAATGCGTACTTCTCGTCGAGACCGAGGCGGAGCAGACCCTGTTGGTGCACGGCTCCTATCATGCCAGCTACCGCCTCTATGACAAACTGATCGTGACCGACCGCGATACCTACAGCTATGATATCTTAGGCGCGTCCTTGCGTACGGGAGCAGGAGCCGTCGTGCTCGAGAGCGAGCAGGAGAACGCCGTCGGCGTCACCAAGGACTTCGTGGCCGCCGTGTTGGCTCGGCGGCAGCCGCTGGTGGACGGGCCCTCCGTCCTGCCGGCAATGCGTGTTCTGCAACAGGTCCAGGACGCTTGGGATGCGCGGTTTGGCTGCCAGTCCATCCCCGGCCGACCGCTGGAAGCTAACTGAGCGCGTCGGGCGTGGTTGGCGTTGTTGGATCGGTCGGTAGCTGGCGAGTCGCCCGGGGGAGTCTCACCCCCAGGCGCTCCTAGAACCGTGCTTGAACCTCTCGGTTCACACGGCTCCCGATGTTCGGCCGTTGACGTGCAAATGTCGAACGGCTTTGCCTTGTCCACAGAGCTCCTCCCGTTACCGGTTGGCTCTGGGCCGCGGCTGAACAACGCAGCCCCTTCGGTCCGATGCCATTACAGCACCCTCAACCCTACTACGGGCCGC
>JAABUX010006304.1_pt1 | contig 14200 bp, 11 predicted proteins | sample 5561851 | NCBI WGS metagenome assembly JAABUX01 (sample SAMN10711883, study PRJNA513361) | rock metagenome | isolation source: Antarctica rocks | place: Antarctica: Victoria Land, Richard Nunatak red sandstone | collected 2016-01-03 | reverse complement strand
GGTCGTACGAGTGTGTATGGACTCAAGATCCCCACCATCGGGTTCGTGAGCTTGCATGCTTATGCATGTCCCAACGTCAATTACGAAGTCTCGGCGCAAATGGGTCAATTCTACGTCGCCGTGTACAGTGGCGCCAGATTGATCTCCGGGGGCCGCCCTGACGGCGGCGGGATCCGTTGCATGGTCGTCGCGATCATATCCACCTCGTTTCCTCCCGCCGGCTGCTACAGCAGGATCGTGGCTACCTAACGTTGTAGTACTAACGAGGCTCCGCCTCAGACCGACGAGACATGACGCGAAAACTTGACTCAATCGCACCATGTTTGCCTGTATTAGGAGTCTAACCTTGTGCAGGGACGATGCCCTGCACAAGAGGCTCCTGACGGAGCAGCAAGATCGACAACTTTTTGTCGATGTCGCCGCCCCAAGCGCCTAGGGTCCGGCCAGTGAAGTTGGTACAGGTCGATGCAGTCACGTTTCAGGCGACGCAGACTTGCCTCACAGGCCACCTTATCAGTTTTGACGACCAAAACCGGTAAGACTAAATGCCTTGCCACGAGAGCAAGCAGGCCGGCGTCATGGCGCCGACCGGACCTGTCGTCGGAGCCACAAACCGGGCCGATTGCCGCCCTACTGCCTGGCGCGGACTCGGCACGCCGTGTTACCGACTTTGATCGTCAAAACTGATTAGGTGCTCTGGCGTCGCGTTACGCGGCCAGTCACCAGGTCCGGTACGCTCCAATCCGCCTTTTGTCGCGATGACAAGATCGCGTGGATACGGATACAGCGCCTCGGCAATGAGGTTTTCGGACACATCGGGACCGTACGAGTCGGCTGTATCGATGAAGGTGATCCCTAACTCGACGGCCCGCCGCAGGACCCGCATGGCCTCGTCACGATCCGGCGGTTCACCCCAAATGCCGGGTCCCGTGATACGCATCGCGCCATAGCCCATGCGGCTGACCGTCAGATCGCCGCCCATCGTGATAGTTCCGGCGTTGCCCGCATTCATCTCTCTATCCGTACTCATGGCCCTTATGCTCCTTTGTTGCGATATACCATCGCGGTGGCGCGTGCCCCCATGGCCTCATCTCACGCCGCACACGACCACCTAGCTCACCCTTCGCACGCAGTGTAATGCTGGCCTCATGACGTCACTCACAGCTCATCTAGTTCACCTATATGCATGAGCCACGCCCCTCCCTGCTCTCAACGCGGATCGTATCACCTGTTTCAGTCGCGCCGCCACGCCTATCGCCCTGTGCTGTCGCGCCGAATCACTACATGAACGAATCATCAAGGCGCATGTACCCTGCGTTGATGATGTCGTCATGGCTGATGCGTCGGCTATCAGACAATCGTACAGTCTCCTGGTTACAGGTGCGGTTTTAATAGAGAATGTCGACGCGGCGGCCAGAGCGTGCAGAGTCTAGGATGGCGTCAGCGATCACGGAGGCGCGGTACCCATCCTCAAAGTCGGCGCCCAGCGGCGCGACGGGCGTCCCGTTCACGATCGCATCGAAGAAGTGCCGGATCTCATGCACGAAGGTGTGCTCCCAGCCGATGATGTGCCCCTGGGGCCACCACGCGTCGTAGTACGGATGGCTGGCCTCGGTCACGAGCACCTGCCGGAATCCGGTTGCGTCGCCGCTAGACTCCTCTTCGGGCAGGTAGACCTCCAGCTCGTTGAGGCGCTCCATGTTGAAGGCGAGCGAGCCTTTCTCGCCGTTGATCTCGATCACCTGATGGTTCTTGCGCCCACGGGCGAAGCGCGAGGCCTCAAGCGTCCCGATCGCTCCGTTCTCAAAGGTTAGTGTCGCGGCGAAGGCGTCATCCACGTCCACGCGCGCCGTCCCCCCTCTCGCCGTGGAGCGTTCTGCGATAAACGTTGTCGTCACGCCGCCAACGGTGGCGGGTTCCCCGACCAGGAAGCGTGCCAGGTCGATGATGTGTGTGCCCAGGTCACCCAGCACCCCTGAGCCGGCCTCGGAGGCGTCGAGGCGCCAGACCATGCCGAAGGTGGGGTCGGCAATCCACTCCTGTAGGTACCGCGCACGGAAGTGGTAGATGCGGCCGAGGCGACCGGCCTGAATGATATCACGGGCCAGACGCAGGGCGGGGACGAAGCGATAGTTGAAGGCGCACATATGCGTCACTCCAGCCGCTTGCACGGCCTCAAGCATGCGCTTAGCCTCGGCGGCGTCGCGCGCGAGCGGCTTCTCGCAGAGGATGTGCTTCCCGGCCCGCGCGGCGGCGATGCACGGCTCGGCGTGCAGGTTGTTCGGCGCGCCGTTGTCGAAGACCTGCACCTCCGGATCATCGACCACGTCGCGCCAATCGGTGACGGCCTTCTCGTAGCCGTACCGTCGCGCGGCCGCCTCCACGCGCGTTCTGTCGCGCCCCGCGATGGCAACCAACCGGGGATGAGCCGGCGGCGGCGTGTAGATATAGTCGAGCGTCTTGTAGGCGTTGGTGTGCGCCTTGCCCATGAAGGCGTACCCCAGCATACCTACACCCACTGTTGGGATCTCTTTGGGTGAGGTTCCGACCTCGCCCATCGTCACGAATCCGACGCGCTCACCCATATGCCTCTCCTTCCCTTTGCCTAAACGCCGCGTCGAACGCCAGCTTTGACGGCTGAAAATCGGTGCGCTTGACAAAGGCGGCGGCTTCGGGCGCGCCCTGATTGCGGTCCATGCCGCTATCCTCCCATTCGACGGAGAGTGGGCCGTCGTAGCCGATGCGGTTGAGCGCGCGGATGATCTCCTCGAAGTCGACGCCGCCCCGTCCCGGCGTGCGGAAGTCCCAGCCGCGCCGCGCGTCGCCGAAGTCGAGGTGCGAGCCCAGGATGCTGGTACACCCGTTGAGCGTGCGCACCGCGTTCTTGACATGTACATGGTAGATACGATCGGCAAAAGTCTCGATAAAGAGCGTCGAGTCCACGAACTGGTGGTACAGGTGGCTGGGGTCAAAGTTGATGCCGAAGGCCGGGCGGCGCCCGATCGCGGCGAGCGCCTTCTCGGTCGTGACGATGTCATAGGCGATCTCGGTGGGATGGACCTCCAGCCCGAAGCGCACATCCTCCCCGTCGAAGACGTCCATGATGGGGTTCCAGCGGTCGGCGAACTCCCGGTAGCCGGCCTCGACGGTGTCCCAGTTGTTGGGCGGAAACGAGTAGAGCAGGTGCCAGATGGGCGAACCGGTGAAGCCGTTGACCTGTGTGACGCCGAAGGCTTTGGCCGCGCGCGCCGTGTCCATAATCTCTTGCGCGGCGCGGCGGCGCACGCCCTCAGGCTCGCCATCGCCCCACAGGCGCACCGGCAACACCCCCTGGCGGCGCTCGTCGATATGCCTGTCGGCGACGGCCTGCCCGACGAGGTGGTTGCTGATGGCCCAGCAGCCAAGGCCGTGCTGCTCCAACAGCGTCCGCTTATCAGTAACGTAGGTGGAATCGGCGAGAGCTTTGTCGACCTCGAAGTGATCGCCCCAGCAGGCTAACTCGAGGCCATCGTAGCCCCAACTCTTGGCGAGAGGGGCGAGCTCGGCCAGGGGCAGGTCCGCGAACTGCCCCGTGAATAGGGTCACCGGTCGTGTCATGAATCCGTTTCCCTCTCCTCGTCACGACCACCCCTCCACTCCGCGGTCCTGTCCGATGGCGTCTCGGCCCGCGCCGCCCAGAGGAGGCCGCGGAGACAGAGTCGTAGCACTTCCGGCTGCCGCACGACAGCGGCATGATGGCCGAGTGAACAGTAGAAGACACGACCCTGGCCATAGAATTTTGTCCAGGCGACGGGCATATGGACCACGCCATTCGGGACATGAGGTCCATCGACAACCGGGAATCGCGTGGTCGCGAGCACAAGATTGGCGGGATCGGTATGCATGTAATACTGCTCTGTCGTGACGGAGAAGTCGTGGGATCCGGCCGTGATAACGTGGTCCTGATCCGTGATCCGCACCTCGTGAGTCACGCCGTCGTTACCCGGATGAGCGACCCATTGCCCGCCGGTCATGAATTGGTAGGCCGGCGCATCCCGGAACGCGTCGCACATCCCACCATGGCAGCCGGCGAGTCCCACGCCGCCCTCCACGGCCGCCAACAGTGGGGTCAATTGGTCTGGCGTGATCGTCCCCATGGTCCAGATGGGGACAATGACGTCCAGCGTGCGCAGCAGGGCGTCGTCCTGCAAGGTGTCGAGCGTATCAGACACCGCCACGTCGACGCCGCGCTGGCCCAACTCCGTGGCAAAGAGACGCGCGACCTGCTCCGGTTCATGGCCCTCCCAGCCCCCCCACACGATGAGCGCCTTCGTCGTTGTCTGCGTGTTGGTCATATGGCCTGGCTCCTTGTAATCCGCATCGTCCGCGCTACCGTCCTCACGCGATCACCTCCCCGGCGCCAACGGGTGGGCGTGGGGCGGCGAAGCGGCGCGTGATCTCGATGGGGCGTCCGCCCTCGCGCGCCGACTGTTCGATCCCCAGCATGACCTCCAGCACGTGTGTCGCCTGCGCCGCGGCTAGCCGCGGGGAGCGCCCCTCGCGCGCGGCCTCGGCCAGATCGGCAATCGCGCCGGCCCAGTTCGGGGCGCTGTCCGTCACGCCCGCAGGAATTTCATGCCACGTGTCCTCGCCGCGCAGGGAGACGTAGACCGACGCGTCGTAGCTCTGCTTGTCACTCAGATATAACGACCCCTTCGTGCCGTGCAATTCTACGGGCGGCACCACAGTCCGGGCCACGGCGAAGCTTGCGTGAATTGTCCCGATCGCACCGCCCTCGAACCGTAAGAAGCCCGTCACATGATCCGGCACCTCTACCCGGAAGCGCTGCCCGGCCAATGGGCCCGTGGCGACGGTGCGTTCTGGGATTGCGATACCCGCCTGACCCCACACCGAGGCGACCGGCCCCAGGATGGTCGTGGCCACGGTCAGCGTGTAGACCCCGATATCGAGGAGCGGGCCGGCACCGGCTTGATAATAGTAGCGCGGGCTGGGATGCCAGGCTTCATGGCCCGCCGTCGTTGCGCTGAGCACAACTTCGTGGATCTCCCCGAGCCGCCCGTCGCGCACCCACTGCCACGCCGTGCGTTGGGGCGCGCCGAGCATCGCCGCAGGGGCACACGCGACCAACAGACCACGCTCCTGCGCCACGGCGAGGATGCGATCCGCATCCTCAAGCGACAGAGCCACAGGTTTCTCGCTGTAGACGTGCTTGCCGGCCGCCAGCGCGGCCAGGGTGACCTCCGTGTGCGCCGTCGGGCTCGTGAAGTTGAGCACAATGTCGACGTCGTCGCGCGCGAAAAGGGCCGCGGGGTCCGGTTCCGCCGCAGCCCCAAACCGCGCGGCGGCAGCACGCGTGCGCTCCGGATCGATATCCGTGCACGCCACCACGGCGAGTTGGTCCCCGTACGCGTTGCCGATCCACTGCACGTATTTGTCGGCGATATTACCACACCCGACGACCCCGAGTCCTGCCGGCATCCCCATCCCCATGCTATTCCTCCCATACAATCCATTCGTCATTGTCCCACGACGCGTGTCGCTGCGCGTGGCCTCCGCCCTTGGTCCGCCGCGCCGGTCAGCTCCCTATCCGCAGGCCAGCCTGTGCCCAGATAGCCCGGAGGCTTTCCCCCGCCACACGGGCACGATCCGCGGGCGGCAGCGCCTTCACCGCAGCGTTGAACGGCTCGACGGCGACAGGTCCGTCGTAGCCGATCCGCGCTAACGCCTGCAGGAAGCCGACGATGTCGATCACCCCACTGGCTCCTGGCAGCAACCGCTCCGTGTCGATCTGCTCGTCAACAATCCGGTCAGGCGGCGCATCGTTTACGTGCACGTAGATTACCTGACCAACGCTGAGGCGGTCGATGTCCGCGACCGTGGCGTGCGATGTGTACCAGTGCCAGCAGTCAAGGAGAAGGCCGGTGTTGCCGGTCCCGATGCGCTGGCCTAGTTCAAGAGCGTCGTCAATAGTGTGGATGAACTCATACCTGTGGGCGGCGCGCATAGTCGCGGGGCCGACGAACTCCAGCCCGAAACGACAGCCATAGTCGGCAAGGATCCGTGCGATCGGACGCAGTCGATCCACATGGTACGCCATGTTAGCCGCAGCGTCCAATGTGTCGGAATACGGCCAGATCCAGGTGAAACACCAGGGACTACCCAACGCCTGGGCGAGTCGCGCATAGCCTGGCAGATCCGCCAGCCCCGCCCGATAAGTGTCGTCGTTGGTACGGAAGTCGACGGGAAGGCTCCACCCACCTGGGCGTACGCCCGCCTGATCAAAGGACGCCTTCACATCGTCTATCGAGGTGCGCGCGGCACGTTGACTAAGCTCGGCCAGGGGTAGGTCCAGGCCGCCGAAGCCATGTGTCCGTGCGAGATTCAACGCCTCCTCGAACGGCGCGGAGAACGACAGGGCGCCAGGGTTTAGGCTTGTAAACATGAAATACGCCTCCTATGAGCTATATATAGAATGCACCGAACGCTTCCTGGCGTAAGCCCGTTGACGGTGAACCGCGCGGAAACAAAAATAGGGCTATTAGGGGCAGGATGCATAGGAGGAAACTCATATCAGTCGAGAGGCTAAATCAGAGCCACGGCAGCGCCCCTTTACGTTAGGGAAACGTTCCCACTCCATTTTTTGCCTCCTCGCAGCGTATGCCATTCGGTAATTGCTATCCTAGCAAGCCTTACGACGTGTGTCAAGGGCATAGTAGGGTGCGTCAAGGGGCTTGACAGGCGTCAGGATGCGTGCTACTGTGTAAACGGTTCCCTAACGGAGACCAGCGCCGTGGGAGTGATGCAGCCTCGAGAAAGGGTGGGGCATGGTCAGGGAAATCACGAAAGGGGCGACACTTAAAGACGTGGCCATGTTCGCCCAGGTGTCGCTCGCCACGGCCTCGCGCGCCCTCAATGGCGGCGGCTACATCGGCGCCGAGACGAAACAGCGTGTCGAGCAGGCCGTCCGTGACCTAGGCTATATGCCCCATGCCGGGGCGCGCAGCCTGAAATTGCAGCGGACCGGTATGATTGGCCTCATCATCACCGATATCGCCAATCCGTTCTACGCCGAGGTAGCCGCCGGGGTGCTCGACAGCGCCCAACGCTTGGGATATCACGTCATCCTGTCGGCCACGGATGAGAGTGTCGCGCTCGAGCAGGAATATCTTGACGTGCTCATGGAAACGCGCGTCGACGGCATCTTGGCTGTGCCCACCGGCCGCAACGTGCGCGCGTGGCGGCAGGTACGCGCGCTCGGCATACAAGTGGTCCTCGTCGATCGTGAGATCGCGGATCTGCCAAACACCGATGTCGTGCTTGTCGACAATGTGAAAGGCGCACATGCCGGCACGACACACCTTATTGAGCGCGGGCATCGTCGCATCGGCATCATCAACGGACCGACGTCGACGACCACTGGTCATGACCGCCTCGAGGGGTATTATGCGGCGCTGCGCGACGCGCGTCTGCCCATCGATGCCGATTTAGTGCGGATTGGTACATTCAAGCGGCAGAGCGGCGTTGAGGCAACACACAAACTCCTCTCGCTTGACCAGCCTCCAACCGCGATTTTCGTGTCCAATAACGTCCTCGGGGAGAGCGCGCTGTTCGCTATCCGAGAACGAGGGCTGACCGTGCCCGAGGATATATCACTCGTCATGTTCGATGATGTGCCCTGGGCGTCCCTAACGTCCCCGGCGTTGACGGTCGTGGCCCAGCCGACCTATCGTCTGGGCGTGATGGCGGTGGAACAACTGGTCCAACTGCTGCGCCGAACCGAAGGGCCTCCGCCAACCCGTGTCAAGGCCGTGCTGCAGCCGGAACTGATCGTGCGCGCGAGCGTGGCGGCGTATCCCGGTCGCGCGCACGATAGAAAAAAGAAGCGTACGTCACCGTCAGGATCGTGATCGTCTGTCGGCGCGCCTTGCCCTAACGCTATCACGCCCACCACCAGGCCACATGAATGCCTGAACATAGATGGACATAGACGGATAGAAAGGACATAGTCCGTGGAAAGAGGAGTCTACTTCGACGCCTGGTTCCCGCGTCAGCACTGCTACCATCCCAGCCTGCCTCCCCGGCGGTTGCATATGGTCGAGGACCTCCGAGAGTACCGGGCCACCGCTCTCGTCTGGTCGGCTATGGGCGGGGGCTCTATCGCCCTGCCGTACTTAGAGCAAGAAGCGTATGGCGAAATCGACCCACGTTTCCGCTTTTACGGCTTTCTGAACGATAGTGAGTTTGTGCAGGAGTGCCAGAAGCACGGCATCAAAGTATTCGGCATCGTCTTCGAAGTGCAGGGGTGGGAGTTTCCCGTCGAACTCAACGAGGCGGAAGATACGATACTTTCCCTCAACGAGCCGCGCGGCGTTGGTACACCGGGGTGGATTGGCTTGCGCGAGTTCTCGCAAAACCGCTATCCCAAGCTGTGGAAACCCTTCGAAGCGTACTTTCCCGATCGGCTGGTCAATAGCGATGGCGAAACGGTTACGGACCTGCTCGAGGAATGTTGCTCACGCGATGTTCACGGCGTACCCTGCCATGCTCAGTGGGTCGAGTGCCCCGATCGCGCGCACTATTGCTATATGATGGACCGCAATAATCCGGTGTGGCGTGAGTATTTGAAGGCGATTATCCGCATCCAGATCGACGCGGGCGTGGATGGCGTGCAACTGGACGAGGCGGAGCTACCGATGACCAGCATGAATTACGGAGGGTGCTTTTGCAAGGATTGCATGAAGGGCTTCCGCCTCCATCTGCGCTCGTTGCCTGCCGACGATCTGCCGCCGGAGTTGTCCGGCATCGACCTGGACACGTTTCATTACGGCGCCTGGTTGGTCGAGCGCGGCTACGATTTCAAGACGAATCGGGAGTCTACGCCGCTCTTCTGGGACTACCTGCGTTTCCAGCGACGCGCCATCGCGCGTTACTTCGGTGAGATCACCGATTACGCGCGGGAGTATGCGGCGAGCAAAGGCCGCACCGTGCTGGTCTCCGGCAATTTCTTCAACCTTTTCGACCACTACTATCCGCTGGAGCCCAAGGTCGACGTCATCATCACGGAGATGCGCAACACCCTGTATCATCAACCCGCCTGGTACCGATACGTGGCCGGCTTCACGGGCGACAAACCGGTTGTGGTGGTGGAGAATCCCTACGGTGGGGTCGTCCCCGAGTTAGTGGAACGTCTCAAGGTGGGGAAAGGGTATGATCTGTTCCGCATGTCGCTGTATGAAGCGGCTACCCTAGGAGCCAACATGAGCGTGCCCTACGGCGCCTGGATGGGCAGTGTCATCCAGGATGCATTCTACGCGCCGCACGAGCTGTGTGTGGAAATCCAAAACTTCTTGGCCGACCACGAGCGCCTCTATAGCCCACACACCTATGCGGACACGGCCGTCGTCTTCAGCGTCGAGAGCACATTCCAGCGAACGGCGCGCCGCGATCTCTTCGCGGACGGCATGTTCAATGTCTCCGGGGACGAGGCTATTCCTTTCTGGCAGGTGTGTGAGGACCTGGGCAACGCGGCGCAGCCCTATGACGTCGTGTTCTTCCCGGACGGGGACCTGCGGCCCGATGCGCTCACGCCCGACGACCTCGCGCGTTATCAGACCCTCATCCTGCCTGATTGCCATGTTCTGACCCCGCACCAGGCGCGCCTCCTCGAGGCCTATCTCGACAATGGTGGTCATCTCCTCATCCTGGGCGACCTAGGCCTCAACCTCGACGAACCGGCGCGGCGAGCCATATTGTCGCACGACCGGGCGGTTAGCCATCGCGTGGAGGGCGGGCCGCTCCAGTCGGCGCGGTTGCTCGTTACCCCTCAGGTGCTTGTCGACGCGCATCCCGACCTGGTGATCAACGTGCAGCGTGTGGAGGCAGGGGCAGCCATCCATATCCTGCGCTACGACTACGACACAAGCCAGGATTGTGTGCCCATCTTGCCCGCGTTGACCGTCGACATCCGCCTCGCGGCACGTTTCGATACGGTCGCTGTCTACAGCCCGGATCAGGCACCGGAGGCGTCGCTCACGGTCACGGATGACCGGCATCGCGTGGCGTTGCATGACGTGCCGTTGTACAGCGTCGTGCTCCTGGGACAATCGGGGGGAGCGGCACGATGACAACCGCACGCGACGACGTCAAGGACGCACTGCGTCGCCCCATCCTCCTCGGTCCAAACCGCGTCTACCGGTTCTATCATGGTGGGCTGTTGATGGACCGCTTCCGGCGCGCCTCCCAGCCCCGCGATACAGACCATCCTGAGGATTGGGTCGGATCGATCACGCCAGCGAACAATCCAGGCGCCATGCGCCGCCCCGACGACGGGCTATCGGTTGTGACGCTGCCGTCGGGTGAGCGGACGACGCTAAAGGCACTCATCGAGACATATCCGGATGAGGCGTTGGGGGCCGCACATGTGGACAAGTGGGGCCTGAGCAGTGGGCTCCTCGTCAAGCTTCTCGACTCAAGTATCGCGCTCCCCATTCATTGCCACCCGACGCGGCCTTTTGCGCGCCAGCATCTGTCGTCTATCTTCGGCAAGACCGAGGCGTGGATGGTCTTGGAGACACGCCAAGTCGGTGACATCGAGCCGTATATCATGCTCGGTTTCAAGGAGGGGGTCGAGAAGGACACCTTCCGCCGTCAGCTTGAGCGGCAGGAGGTCGCGGACATGAAAGCGAGTCTGCACCGGATCTCGGTCAAGCCGGGGGATGTCTTCTACGTGAAAGCTGGGTTGCCTCACGCCATCGGGGAGGGGGTCTTCCTGATCGAGGCGCAGGAGCCGAGCGATTTTTCGATCGTCGCCGAGTGGACCGGTTTTCCCATTGACCCAAGTGACGCACACCTCGGATTGGGCTGGGATGTAGCCCTGGATTGCTTCGACTTCACGACGTACCAGCCGGATAAGTTGATGCGGGACTACCACATAGAACCGCGACTCGTGTGTCACGGCCAAACCGGCGACGAGTGGCAATTGCTCGGCGGCGAGACGGCGCCCTATTTCAGCGCGACAAAACTGGTGGCTCACGGCGAGATGCCCATCGCGGAGCGCGGCTTTTATATTGGTATCGTCACGCGCGGTCAGGGGATAGTACGCGGCGATTTCGGCGACATCCCCGTCACACGCGGAGACAGTTTCGTGTGTTGGGCGTCCGTGCGCGATCACGTCGTGCGCGGCGACGGCCTCGAACCACTGGAAATTATACGATGCTTGCCACCCGTCTGACGCTGTGTCGTTGGCCGCCACGCCCTCGACGCGGTGCCCGACCACTAAATCTGTTATCTTCCACGCGGATGTGGAAACGTTTACCCTTCCTGTGTCGTCGCCAGCAACTCGCTGCCCACGGCCGTTGGAAGGGCCAGCGCCCTCCCATCCTGGCCCCAGCAGCCCTGTGCCGAACACGATCGTGCGGACCCTGTGGGTCCGCGCTACGGTGGACACGGGGATGAAATAAGGAAAGGGGGTGATGCGCGCGAGGTACCGGGTATCCCACATGGCTGGACAGTTATCTACCCCTGATCATTCCGTCCTTCTTTGGCGGAGCGTTCAATATCTTCCTCATGCGTCAGTTTTTCATAGGGGTGCCCAACGATCTCGTTGAGGCCGCCAAGATTGACGGCTGCAACTACCTGGGTATCTTTGCCAAAATCCTGCTTCCGTTGGCCAAGCCAGCGCTTGCGGCGGTAGCCATCCTGTCCTTCATGTACCATTGGAACGACTATCTGGGACCATTGATCTACATCAACAGTCAGAACCTGTATACCGTGTCCATGGCGCTGGCTAACTTCACCGCGTCGTACGGTGGCACGCCGTGGAACCTCTTGATGGCAGCGTCTGTCATGGCCGTGCTGCCCTGTTTGCTCCTCTTCTTTGTGGCCCAGCGCTACTTCATCCAGGGTATCGTGATCACCGGGGTTAAAGGTTGAATGAGTTTTGCTCGCTATGCGCACACGCCGCGCGGCGTTGATGAACAGGCGCATCCGCAAACAATCTATCGACAATGATCGACAATGAGTGAGAGAACAGATGAGTGAGAGAACAGATGAGAAGCGAGGAAAGAGTATGACGGACGTCACGGACGGCACGCTTGTTTGGGGCATTCTCGGCGCTGGCGCTATCGCTCGCACTTTCGCCCGTGGTATTGGGGCGTCTAACACAGGGACGCTCCGCGCGGTTGGCAGCCGCTCGCAGGAGTCCGCTGACCGGTTCGGTGATGAACTCAGTGTGGAGCGACGGTACCCATCGTATGATGCGCTGCTCGCCGATCCCGACGTCCAGGCGGTCTATATCGCGCTCCCCAACCATCTGCATGCAGAGTGGGCGATCAAGTGCGCGCGGGCGGGGAAACATATCCTGTGCGAGAAGCCCCTGGCCACGAACTATGCCGAGGCGATGGTCGTCGTGGAGGAGGTGCACCGCCACGATGTCTTCTTGATGGAGGCGTTTATGTACCGCTGTCACCCCCAGACGGCGCGCCTGCATGAGTTGGTGGAGGCGGGAACAATCGGCGCCGTCCGGCTGATCGAGGCCAGCTTCAGCTATAACATGGGACCACAGTACGAGAACATCCGCCTCTCCAACGTGGCCGCAGGGGGGAGCATCATGGATGTGGGCTGTTACGCGGCGTCAATGGCCCGCTTGATCGCGGGCGAGGAACCGGATATCGTGACAGGCGCCGCGCATATCGGCACCACGAGCCATGTGGATGAATGGGCGGCTGCGACGCTGCGTTTCCCCAAGGGGATTGTGGCGAACCTCGTCTGCGGGACACAGGTGCGGGTGGACAATGCGGTGCACATTTGGGGCGAGGCCGGAAGCATCCACGTCGCCAACCCCTGGTTTCCCGGACCGGCCGCCAATCGTATCCTGGTACAACACGATAAGGAGAGCGCGCCGGAGGAGATCGTGGTCCAGGGGGGCAACGAGTTATATGCTATCGAGGCTGATAAGGTCGCCCACCATATCGCCACCCGTCAAGCGTCACGTCCCTGCATGACATGGGCCGACAGCCTCGGCAACATGGCGGTGCTCGATGCGTGGCGGCGCGCGGTTGGCTTAACCTTCGACCGCGAGAAGCCCGAGGCATTGTGGCGACCTGCACCACGTCCGCAGGCCACGGCGCCCATGACGTACGGACGCATCCCTGGGATAGACAAACCCGTCTCGCGGTTAGTCATGGGCACAATGATTTACTCACCGCAGAATCTCCCCTTCACCTGCGCCATGCTGGACGAGTTCGTTGCCCTGGGGGGGACGGCCATTGACACCGCGCACCAGTACGGCCGGGGCGACGCGGAGCGAGCGCTGGGGCAATGGATGGCGTTGCGCGGTAATCGCGAGGAGCTTGTGATTATCACCAAGGGCGTGCGCGAGGAGCGGTTGGGCCGAGGTCTACGCGTGAATCCCGCTGCCATCACATCGGATATGGCTGATAGCTTGGAGCGATTACAGACCGATTATATCGATCTGTACCTGCTTCATCGCGATGATCCCGGGTATCCCGTTGGCGACATCGTCGACTGCCTCAACGAGCACCAGCGCGCCGGCCGCATCCGCGCGTTCGGCGCCTCCAACTGGTCCGTCGATCGCCTGCAGGCAGCCAACGACTACGCCCACGCGCACGGGCTGACGCCCTTCGTCGCAAGCAGCCCTAACTTCAGCCTCGCCGTGTGGAACGAACCACCCTGGGAGGGGTGCCTCTCGGCCTCCGTTGAGGGCCGGGACTGGTATGTGCAACAGCAGTTCCCCTTGCTGTCCTGGTCGTCCCAGGCGCAGGGCTTTTTCACGGGCCGCTACACCGCTGAGGATCGGTCCAACGCTGACATGGCGCGGTGCTGGTATAACACGAGGAACTTTGCTCGTCTGGAGCGCGCATGGACCCTGGCCCAGCGCGAGAGGGTGTCACCTAACGCGATCGCTCTGGCCTACGTCCTTTGCCAGCCCTTCCCCACGTTCGCGCTAATCGGTCCACATTCGCTAGCGGAACTGCGCACCTCGGCCGAGGCGCTCACGGTCACACTCACCCCTGAGGACCTGCGGTGGCTCAACCTGGACGATGGACAGGAGAATGACGCTACTACTGGTCAGCGGGATGAGTGACAGTAACAATGAGGCGGTCACGCCCCCGTTTAGGTCTACGACAAGCCTCCCATGGTCCGAGTGCGGAGCCAGTTAGCATAATGAGGTGGCCCCCCC
>JAABUX010006303.1_pt1 | contig 14202 bp, 10 predicted proteins | sample 5561851 | NCBI WGS metagenome assembly JAABUX01 (sample SAMN10711883, study PRJNA513361) | rock metagenome | isolation source: Antarctica rocks | place: Antarctica: Victoria Land, Richard Nunatak red sandstone | collected 2016-01-03 | reverse complement strand
TCGGCGACCGCTTCGGCCACCGCCGCGTCCTGCTCAGCGGCGTGGTCCTCTTCACGCTCGGCTCGGCCGCCGCCGCGCTCTCCACGACCGCGCTGGGCCTGACCCTGGCCCGCGCCCTGCAGGGCGTTGGCGGGGCCTGCATCACGCCGCTGACCCTGACCATCCTGATACGCGTCTTCCCCGCCGAGCGGCGCGCCGCGGCCATCGGCCTGTGGTCGGGCGTCTCGGGTCTGGGGCTGGCGGCAGGGCCGCTGATCGGCGGGGCCATCGTCAACGGTTGGACCTGGAGCGCGGTGTTCTGGATCAACGTCCCCGTCGGCGTCGCGTTGTTCGCGCTGGGCCGGCTGCGCCTGGCTCCGTCGCGCGGTGAGCGCCGGCCGCTCGATCTGCCCGGGGCCGCACTGCTCGCGGTGGGGCTGCTCGGCGTCGTGTACGGCTTGATCCGCGGCAACACGCTGGGCTGGGGCAGCGGTCAGATCGTGGGCGCGCTGGCGGGCGGCGCGGCGCTGATGGCGCTGTTCCTGCTGCGCGAGCGCCGGGCGCGCGCCCCCATGCTCGACCTGGGGCTCTTCGCGGCGCGCGGCTTCTCCGTGGCCAACGCGGTCGGCTTCCTGATGAGCTTCGGCATGTTCGGCTCGATCTTCCTGATCACCCTGTTCGTGCAACAGGTCCAGGGCGCCTCGCCGCTGCGCGCGGGGCTGATGACGATGCCATGGACGGGCACGATCATGCTCGTCGCGCCGTTCGCGGGCATCCTGGCCGGGCGCATCGGCCCGCGCCGCGTCGTCGTGGTTGGCATGGCCGCGCAGGCGCTCGCGTTGGCCCGCATCGGCGCCATCGCCACGGCTACCACGCCCTACGCCGACCTGCTGCCCGCCTTTATCCTGGGCGGCCTCGGCATGGGCCTGGCCTTCGCGCCGCTTTCGGAGGCCGTCATCAGCGCCATTCCAGGCGCGCGGCAGGGTCAGGCCTCGGGCGCCTACAACACGCTGCGCGAGCTCGGTGGGGTCTTTGGCATCGCGGTGCTCGGGGCCGTGTTCCAGTACGTGGCTCCGACGCCGCCCCAGTTTGTCGACGGATTCCGCGCCGCCGTCCTGACGGGCGCGGGCGTGCTGGGCGCCAGCGTGGTCATCGCCACCCTGCTGCCCGCCCGGGCGCGCGCCGCCTCCACCGCGGCCGTTCCCCAAACGGGGATTGCGGCGACGGAGGCGTTGAGCGCGTAGCGGGGACGCGCCACGCGCTCGCGCCAGGCGCGCGCCTCACGCATCACAACTGCTTGACGGCCCGTGGGGTGTAAGAATCCGACCACCTCGCGCATCGTACGTAGTGGAACGAGAAACGGGCATGGGCCGGCGCGGCAACCTTTTAGGCTGATGGGGCTGCCGTGTCCGCGAGCTCCTTGCCCGCTTCTCGCCACCTACCGGCCACGGGTGCGCCCTACGATTGTGATGTCGCACGCCTGCGACTGCGGTCGCATGGCAGCGCACGGACACTGCGGTGTCGGACCGGGACCAAGGGCAGCGGCGCGGCGGACCCCATCCGACCGCGGTCGGCCGGTACTTTGCCAGGCAACCGCAGTCGCAGGCCGTGTCTCACCATCGCGGGGCACACCCACTGATCACCAGCCACTGGTCACGAGCCACTCCGGTCAAGTATGCTAGGTATATATCACGCTCCTGACACCGCTAGCCCAAAGGAGAATGGCGCCATGCAACGGACGTTTACGGTTGGTATCGAGGAAGAGTTCCAGTTGGTCGATTGCCAGACCTATGCGCTGCGCTCTCACGTCAGTGAGATGCTCAAGGCTGGACGCGCCACGCTGGGGGACCAGATCAAGCCCGAGATGCTGCAATCGGTCATCGAGGTGGGCACCAAGGCCTGCGCCAACATCGACGAGGCGGGCGAGCAGGTCCGTTTGCTGCGCACCGCTCTGAGCCAGATCGCCGCGCGCGACGGCCTCGCCATCGCCGCTGCTGGCACGCACCCCTGGTCCGACTGGCGCGACCAGGAGATCACGGACCACGAGCGCTACCGTTCGTTGGTGCAGGACATGCAGGACGTCGTGCGCGCGTTGACCATCTTCGGCCTGCACGTGCACGTGGGCATCGACGACCGCCAGCGCGCCATCGAGATCATGAACGAGGCGCGCTATTTCCTGCCCCACCTGCTGGCGCTGTCCACCAACTCGCCCTTCTGGATGGGCCGCAAGACCGGCCTGCACTCCTATCGCTGCGTGATCTGGAACCGCTTCCCCCGCACCGGCATCCCCGAGTCGTTCGCCTCGTGGGACGAGTTTGAGAACCTCGTCGATACGATGGTGCGCACCGGCTGCATCGACGACGGCAAGCGCATCTGGTGGGACATCCGCCCGCACCCCTACTTCTCCACGCTGGAGTTCCGCATCTGCGACATGCAGACCACGGTCGAGGAGACGCTCACCCTGGCTGCCCTGATGCAAGCTATTGTGGCCAAGCTCTACCGCCTGCGCGAGCGCAACCTGGGCTTCCGCCAGTACCACCGCAGCCTGCTGATGGAGAATCGCTGGCGCGCTATGCGGCACGGGCTGGACGGCCGCCTGATCGACTTCGGCAAGGAGCAGGAGGTCCCCATCGGTACCCTGATTGACGAGTTGCTCTCGTTCGTCGACGAGGTGGTGGACGACCTGGGCAGCCGCTCGCACATCGAGCACGTCCATACTATGATGGCCCGCGGCAACGGAGCCCAGCGTCAGCTTGCCGCCTACGAGCGCTCGGGTGGGGACCTGCGCGCCGTGGTCGAGCAGATCGTGCGCGAGACCGCGGTCACGACGCCGACCACGCCCGAGTGGATCATGCAGGCCCAGGACATGGCCAAGCAACTGGAGCCGGCCTTCGGGCTGGTCTCGGCCTGAGCCGCGATGCGCAGGGACTTCCACCGCTGGTTTAGCCCGTCGCTCGGCCGCGACATGGAGTTGCTGGTCTTCGGACACGCCGGCGCCCCCGTGCTGGCCTTCCCCACCTCGATGGGCCGCTTCTATGAGTACGAGGACTTCGGGATGGTCGGCGCGCTCTCTGAGCACCTGGAGCGCGGCTGGATCCAATTGTTCTGCCCCGACGGCATCGATGGCGAGAGCTGGTACAACCGCTCCATCCACCCGCACGACCGCGCGCTACGGCACAATCAGTACGAGCGATACCTGCTCGGGGAGGTCGTGCCGCTGATCCGCCAGGTCAACTCAAACGGGTTCCTGATGACCACCGGGGCCAGCTTCGGCGCCTACCACGCGGTGAACCTGGCCTTCAAGCACCCCGACCTGTTCAGCCGCGTGGTGGCTCTCAGCGGGCAGTATGACCTGGCCTTCCTGCTACGCGGCTATATGGACGAGGACTGCTACTTCAACTCGCCCATGACCTACCTGCCCAACCTGGCGGACCATCGCTACCTCGCCGCCATGCGCGACCACCTGCAAATCATCCTATGCGCGGGCGGCTGGAGCGACATCTGCCACCAGGGGACCATCGACCTGTCCGCCGTCCTGCGCAACAAAGGTATCCCCCACACGCTCGACATCTGGGACCAGGCCTGGCACGACTGGCCCTGGTGGCGGCAAATGACGCAGAAACATATATAGTTATTAGTTATTAGTCGTTAGTTATTAGTCGTTAGTTTTGTTGAACCGAGAGCAAACGTCTGACGACCAAGTACTAATGACTAATAACTAACGACTAATGACTGGAGGACATATGGCCGAGACATCGGCGACGATCGGGCTGCTTGTCGGACGCGAGAACACGTTTCCGGGACCGTTCATCGACCATATCAACGCGCGCAATATCCCCGGCGTCCGCGCCGAGTTTGTGAAGCTGGGCGGGACGGCCATGAACGAGGAGACGTCCTACCGCGTCATCGTCGACCGCATCTCGCACGAGGTGCCGTACTACCGCTGCTACCTCAAGGCGGCGGCGTTGCGCGGCGTCACCGTGATCAATGACCCCTTCTGGTGGGGCAGCGACGACAAGTTCCTGGAGAACCTGATCGCGGAGCGCGTCGGCGTGGCCGTGCCCAAGACGCTGCTGCTGCCCAACAAGGACTACATCGAGGGCATCACCCCGCAGAGCCTGCGCAACCTGCACGCGCCGCTCGACTGGGAGGCCATGCTCGACTACGTGGGCCGCCCCGCCATCCTCAAGCCGGCCATCGGCGGCGGCTGGAAGAACGTCTACAAAGTGGCGGACGCGGAGGACCTGATCCGCAGCTACAATGAGACGGGCCAGTTGCAGATGATCCTGCAGGAGTTCATCACGTGGGACCAATACGTGCGCTGTATCTGCATCGGGCGCACCGAGATCCGTCCCATTCCCTACGATCCCTCGGCCCCGTTCGAGCATCGCTACGTCCAGGACGACTCCTACCTATCGCCGCACCTGTACGAGCGCATCGTGGGCGACGCGCGCAAGCTGGTGCAGGCGCTGGGTTACGACATGGATACGGTCGAGTTCGCCATCCGCGACGGCGTCCCGGTCGCCATCGACTTCCTCAACCCGGCGCCCGACTTCGACAGCTTCTCGATCAAGCAGCACAACTTTGAGTGGGCGTTGGAGACGATGGCCGACCTCGTGATCGGCTACGCCCAGGGCCAGGCTCAACCGGAGCGCGGCTACATCTGGCAGGACCTGCCGTTCCGCGCCACGCCGCCCCTCTCGCCGTTCCAGGTGCGCGAAGGGCATAAGAGCAGCCAGGGCACGGTCCAGACCGGCGGTCCAACATCGGCGCCCGCCGCGGCGGCGGCAATGACGCAAGCCGGCGGCAGCCCGGCCCAGGCGGCGGAGGTGGCTGAGGCGGTAGAGATCGCGGAGGCGGAGGGCAGGGTTGAGACGGCTCCCGAGCTGGCCTCCGCCACGGCGACGCCCAAAGCGGCGGGCAAGGGTAGGTCGCGCTCGCGGAAAAAGGCGGACTAGCAACTAAAGGGCTATTGCCCATGACCCATGTCGCATAGTAGGGTACGGGCACTGCCATGTCTCCGGAGCCGTCCCCCGTCGGGGACGAGAGATTGAGCACGATTCTTGCTAATGGCTAACGGCTAATCACTAACGACTGATGGAAAGGAGTCTGGCCGCACTCGGTGATAGCCCTTTGGTGCGGAATCCAGTAACATGGCCTTATGGCTCTACGACGTGAAGACATCATGACCGATACCAACCCCTTTGCCGGTATCAAACCCAATCCCGACTATGCCCAGGGGGCGCGCAACGCCGTGCGCACCTGCCTGGCCGTGCAGCCGGGCGAGGTCGTCACCCTGATCACCGACCTTCAGACCTACGACATCGCGGCCAGCCTCTACCACGAATTGCTGGAAGCGGAGAGTATCCCCTACGTCGTCGTGCTGGAAGACGTGGCGCGGCGTCCGCTGCAGCGCATGCCCTTCGAGGTGCTGCAGCAGGTGGCGAACAGCACGGTCACTATCGGCTGCTTCCACCCGCAGGAGAACGAGATCGGCAGCCGGCGTGACCTGATCAACCTGATCGAGGAGCAACACATCCGCTACGCGCACATGGTCTGGATCACCGACGAAATCATGCGCCAGGGCATGCGCGCCGACTACCACGCCATCGACACGCTGAGCGACCGCATCCTGACCTACCTGCGGCCCGCGCGCACCGTCACCGTGCGCAGCGCCGCGGGGACCGACATGGTGGGCCGCTTCGACCCCCAGGATATGTCCTGGGTCAAGACCAGCGGCCTGATCAACCCGCGCTACTGGTCCAACTTGCCCGCCGGCGAGGTCTTCACCACGCCGCTCACCGTCGAGGGCGTCTTCGTGGTGGATGGTACCGTCGGCGACTACCTCTGCCCCAAGTACGGCGACCTCTCGGGCCACCCGCTGACCCTGGATATCCGCGATGGCCGTATCCACGACGCGCACTGCGCCAACACGGACCTGCTCTCCGACTTCTGGGACTACTGCCACCAGGAGCGCAACGGCGACCGCGTCGGCGAGTTCGCCCTGGGTACCAACATTGCCGTGGAACGCATGATCGGCAACTTGCTGCAAGACGAGAAGGTACCAGGCGTGCATATCGCCTTCGGCAACCCCTATGGCAGCCAGACCGGCGCCCGCTGGACGTGCGGCTCGCACATCGACGCTATCACGTGCGACTGCGACGTGTGGGCCGACGAGCGCCAGATCATGGCCGCGGGCCACTACCTTGTCTGACCCTGTGTAGCGCGTCGATCTCCCGACGTGGATGGTACACCGTATCCCACTTCTATCGCCGCCCCATTATCGGGTGGCGACGACGGTCGGGACGCGCCAGGCTTCATTGCCGATCCGCGCCCGGCTATTCAGCAGCCGCCACCGGGCATCGACCGGCGGGTGCTGCGTGTGACGCTGCGCAGTTGGGCGCTGGGTATCGCCAAGTCGTTCTACGTCTTCGTCCCGCCACCGGAGCCGCACGGCGACTCCGCCCATCCGGTGGCCACGGCGCCCGCGCGTTGCCCCACGCTGTACCTGTTGCGCGGGCATGAACGCGAGTGGGTCAACCCGACGGAGGATTCCTCGCGCGGCGATGCCAGGACCGTCGTCGATGTCTACCTGCGTCTTCATGCCGCGGGCCTGGTCGGTCCCATGATTCTGGTCTTCCCCGGCGTGACCTCCGAGGACAACCGGATGCACAGCGCGGGCGTCAACCTGCGCGGGCGCGCGCTCCTGCCCGACGACCTGCCGGGCGTCGGGTCAGGCCGCTTCGAGGACTACCTGGTGCGGGAGGTCATCCCCGCCGTCGATGCCCTGTTTCCCACCCTGGCCAACGGACGGCGCCGGGGCGTCGACGGCTTTTCCCTGGGCGGGTTCATGGCGGCCAAACTCGCGGCGGGACATCCCGACCTGTTCGCCACGGTCGGCGCCTACGACGGGACCTTTCTCTATGCCAACGCGCGCGGCACGGCCATCCGTGGCGCCGACCGCGTGTACCGCAACCGCATCCTCGACCCCGCCTTTGGCCGGCCGCGCGACGGCGCCTTCGCCGCCGCCAATAACGTCGCCAACCTGGCGCTGCGCGCCAACGGGGGTGAACTGGACGGGATACGCTGGCTGCTGCAGTACGGGGCGGAAAGCCTGGAGCCATGGGCATCCAACTACTACCGCGGCCGCTACCTGCGCGACCTCCTGCTCGCGCGCGGCCTCGATGTCGCGGACGACGCCACCCTCCCGCCCGTGCTCGACGGCGGCGTCCACGACTGGGCCACCGCCGACCGCCACATGGAGCTGACCCTGCCGCTGCACTGGGCCGCCCTGCGTCAGCGATAGAGCCAATGTTCTTCGAGGATTGAGCAGCTAAACCTATCGGACAGTGGCCGCCCCATGGCGGATCATTGCTAACTGACCTACCTCGATCCCCCGTGCCATCGACTACAACCCGCGTGGAGTATGCTACTACCATAAGCTCTTGCAATGAGGAACGTGTCGTGTCTGATGTGCCCTCGCCGGATCGGCCCACGTTACTCAATGCGGCTACCCTAAGCGGGGCAAGCCATCGTCCTGTGAGAGCAGTGACCTACATCAGGAAGTGGGAACACGCCGACAGTGAACCCGCCCTGCTCATGTGTGATGATGGCCGGGCATATGTGGTCAAGAGCTTTCGGGTACACGGCGTCAGCAATGGCCGCGTCATCATTAACGAACAGATCGTGGGGAGACTGGGCGCGAAGCTTGGGGCGCCCGTTGGTGAGGTTGGGTTTGTCGACATTCCCGACGAGCTCATCGCGGTGGAACCTGACCTTGCACACCTGTCCACGGGAATAGCGCATGGCTCACTTTGGATCCCGGACTGTACCGATCGAGAAGGGCTGCAATACACCACGACTGCAGCGAACCGCATGCGGTTCGCTCTCCTGGCCATTCTCTACACCTGGGTGGGAGCCAAAGATCAGCAGTTCATTTATCGGAAGAACGTGCCGCCTCTCGTGTACTTGGTCGATCATGGCCACTTCTTTCCGAGAGGGCCTTATTGGACCATAACCTCGTTGCGGGTTGATCCCCTTGCTGAGTTGGACCCAACGTTTGCGGCTTGTCGCTTTAGTCGGGTGGAACTGGCGAGAGCGCGAGGCGCGTTGGAGCAAATAACGTATCAGGCTATCGCGGAGGCCGTCGCGGCGCCGCCGGATGCATGGAGCATATCGATGCAAGAACGAATCGCCATGGCGGAGTATGTAGCGCGGCGGCATGCCGAACTTATCGGCCTCTTGCCGTGAAAGGAGCTGAAAGCATGTTGTCCTCGTACTCAATCGTCCGGTACGTACCCGATCCAATCGCCGATGAACGGATCAACATCGGGGTTATTGTCGTCGGTGAAGGTGTGATGCGCACGCGCTTCATAGAGGATTGGCGGCGTATCCAGCAGTTCGGCGCCGAGGATATTAGCTTCTTACACGATTTCGTTCATGATCTTGAAAAGGTAACCAACACCTGGCAGGTAGAAAGCGACGACAAGCAGGACTGGAGCATTGATACGCTGACAAAGCTGTCCGCCGGCTGGATCAATAGCATCCAGATTTCTACACCCAGGGCATCCCTCCGTACACCAGACGAACTGTTGCGGGAAATTAGCGGCATCTTTTTACGCGAACGCTCTCGTACTGATGTTGCAACGATACGCGTTGAGAACGACTTGAGGGAGAGAGAGTCTCGTCCTTTCACGAAGCGTGATGTTGTCATGCTGGCGACGCGAGAGGTAGAAACGGCTTTAGCAAATCGCTTCGGAGACAGATTCGAACGCATCGTGAAACGAAACAGCCCTGTTCGCGGCCGCGTGGAAGAGCACGACTTTGACATCGTGGGCGAGAACGGTCATGTGCTCTTTGCCGCCAACGGGCTGTCGTTCGACGGGCGCGACACGCCGAGTCGTCTAAGGGATATCGACGCGACCGCGTGGGCAATCGACGATGTGCGAAAAGAAGACGCGGATATTGCCCTGGCCATCATCGTTCGACCGCCTCAAAGCACTAGCAAGTTGTATGCGCGCACGGAGCGGCTCTTCCCTAACTTGGGTGCGGAGATCGTGACCGATGACCACATCGACGAGTGGGCAGCGCGGGTAGCGCGGCGCGTCAGGCGCGACGAAGACACCGGAGTGGTCAGCCTTCTTTCCCCAGCATGACCTCGGTCGACTTGATGATGACGGTCACCTGGTCGCCGGGCTGGATGCCCATGCGCTCCACCGAGCCGCGCGTGATCACCGAGACGATCTCCTGGCCGCCGACGTCCACGGTCACCTCGGACATGATCGTGCCCAGCTTGACGTTCGTGACCATACCGGTCAACTGATTGCGCGCGCTGAGTTCCATCGTTATCTCCTTCTCGGTTTTTCCTACTCGTCCATCTATGTCCGCGTCGGTTTTTCCTGCTCATCCGCCTCTGTCGGCTTTAAGCGCCGATCGTGCGAGTATATCTGTAGACGGTCATGCACAACGCGTATGGTTAAGGAGGATGCTCACGGCCATGAGAACAACGATCCCATGCGCCGGGAGCGTCGCCTGCCCCTCTCTTGTCGCGTATCCGTATCATACATGTCCAGGCGGCTCCATGATGGGGTGCTGCCTCACGGATTCAGCAGAAAGGACCGGCCCATGAGCGCCTCCGATGCCAGCAATAGCCCGCGCGAGACGTTGCCCGGTAGCCACCGCGATCCCGTCGCGGGGGCCACGCCCTCCGACCATCTGCAACCCGACTCGCCCATTGAGTTGACCGTGGCCCTGCGCCCGCGTGACGGGCAGGCGCTGGCCCAGCGCGGCCAGGAACCGGGCGCGCCGCCCTACACCCACGACGAGTACATCCGGGCGCACGCCCCCAGCGAGGAGAACCTCGACACGGTGCGCGGCTTCCTGCAGGCGCACAATTTCAGCGTCACTGCCGTGGCGCCCGACCGCAGCACCATTACCGCGACGGGGCGCGCGGCCGACGCCGAGCGAGCGTTCGGCGTCAATCTGGCCGGCTACCGCCAGGGCGACGCAACGTTCCACGCGCGCAGCGGTACCCTCTCTGTCCCCGCCGACGTGGCCCCGCTGATCGCTGGCGTGTTCGGGCTGGACACGCGCCCGGTGTTCCGGCCGCGCAGCGTCCCGCTGGACCCCAAGGCGGCCAGCCCTCCCGGCCTGAGCCCACTCAATCCGCTCGACGTGGCGCGCGCTTACGGATTCCCCGACGGCGACGGTAAGGGACAGACGGTAGCCATCCTGGAGTTGGGCGGCGGCTACCTCGACTCCGATGTCCAGCAGGCCGCGACGGCGGCGGGGACCGCCGCGCCGACGATCATCGTCGTGCCCGTCGATGGCGGCGGCAACAACCCCGGGGTCGACAGCGGGGCCGACGGCGAGGTCAGCCTGGACGTCGAGGTCGTGGCCACGATCGCCCCGGCCGCGCGCATCGCGGTCTATTTCGCCCCCGACGCCAGCGAACGCAGCTTCGTCGACGTCGTCACCGCCGTGGTCAACGACAGCGCCAACAACCCGAGTGTGCTCTCCATCAGCTGGGGCGGACCCGAGGGGCAATCTACCGCCGACGCGCGCGGCGTGCTGGACACGGCGTTCCAGAAGGCGGCCGGCCTGGGCATCACCGTGCTGGCCGCGTCCGGCGACAACGGCTCCGCCGATGCGCCTGGCGCGACCACGGCGACGGTCGACTACCCCGCCGCCTCGCCCTACGTGATTGGCTGCGGCGGCACGACACTGGCGCTGGTCAACGGGACGCCCGCCAGTGAGACCGTGTGGAACGAACCGGGCCACGGCGCGACCGGCGGCGGACTCAGCGCACTGTATCCTGTCCCGACCTGGCAGCAGGGACTCACCCTGCCGCCCCGTGCTGGCGGCGGCAACCCGCCGGCCGGTCGCGGCGTGCCCGACGTGGCGGGCAACGCCGATCCGTTCTCCGGCTATCTGGTCACAATCAACGGGCAGACGACACCCATTGGCGGGACCAGCGCCGTCGCGCCGCTGTGGGCCGGGCTGATCGCCCGCGTCAACGGCCGCGACGGGAAGCGCGCCGGCTTCCTCAATCCCACGCTCTACGCGGCCAGGGGCCGGGGCTGCCGCGACATCACCGTTGGGACAAACGCGGTCGCGCCCGCGCCCGGCTACAACGCCGCCGCCGGCTGGGACGCCTGCACCGGCTGGGGCTCGCCCGACGGCGCGCAACTCGACGGTCTGCTGTCGGGACAAAGCTAAGTAGGCGCCAGTACGTTCCTGGGAGCGCCTCCCAGGACCGACGATCGCCGCCCACACACCTGTCATGAATAATCCCGGCTGGGTGTCCGAGTTGGCACGTAAAGTGCGTTGCCAATACGTTGTATGACGACGAGTATCCGTCGTTTTCGGGACGTCACGGAACGGCCGGTGGGGTGTGCGGCATGAGCGTACGGGAGCAAGAGCGGGTTTTCAGCGGGCGATACCAGGTCGTCGGCGTGCTCGGCGATGGTGGCATGGCGCGCGTCTACAAGGCCGTCGACAACCGGCTGGGCCGCGTCGTCGCCGTCAAGGTGCTGCACGACCACTACAACAAACAGCCCGCGTTCGTGGCCCGCTTCGATCAGGAGGCCAGGCTCGCCGCCGGCCTTAACCACCCCAACATCATCGGCGTCTACGATATCGGGCAGGACGACGGCGACCACTACATCGTGACGGAGTACGTCGAGGGCGAGACGCTCAAGCGCCTGATCGACCGGGAGGCCCCGGTCGCGTTGTCGGAGACGGTGACGATCGTGCGGCAGTTGTGTCTGGCGCTCGACGACGCCCACGCGCACGGTGTGATCCACCGCGACGTCAAGCCCGACAACATCTTCCTGACTACGCAGCGCACGGTCAAGGTGGGAGACTTCGGCATCGCCCGCGCCCTCGACTCGACCACCCTGACCCCGGCGGGCATGGTGCTCGGTTCCGTCTCCTACTTCGCGCCCGAACAGGCGTTGGGCCATCGGCCGCTGGCCCCGGCGGATCTCTACGCGGCGGGCGTCGTGCTCTACGAAATGCTGACGCGTTGCGTCCCATTCGTCGCCGACAACGCGCTCGCCGTGGCCATGATGCACCTCAACGAAGCGCCGCTCCCACCCTCGACGTATAACCACGCGCTGCCCCCCGCTGTCGACACGGTCGTGCTCAAGGCGCTCTCGAAAGATCCCGCGCACCGCTACCAGTCGGGGCGCGAACTGACGGACGCGCTGGCAGTCGCCGCGAGTGGCGCCGTCGTGGCCGCGGACGCCGTGCCCGCGCCGGTCAGGCCCATGGCGTCAATTGCCCTTCCTCCGGACGCGCGCCCTCCCGAGATAGTAGAGATGCCGGCGATAGAGCGGCGCCTTCCGCAACCCGCTATGGCGGTGACAGCGCCTAACGTGATCGTCGGCGCTGGCCGTCCCGGTGAGGCTCGTCCGCCGATTCGCGCCGGGAGGGATAGGGGCTCCTTCGAAGCTGCTCTATCAGGAGCGTCCGCGCGCGGTCGGGTCGCTCCCCCACCACACCGCCGTCGGCGCGGCCTCGTCCCGCTGGTCGTCCCGCTGCTCGGCGCCTTATTCGTCGCAGGAGTGATCAAGGTCGCGGTGGGGAACGACGCTGGGGGCGCCGTCGCGGGACACGCTGCGCCGCCCCGGTCGGCAGCGTCGCGGCGCCCGCCTACCCGCGCCAGCTATAACGCTGGTAGCCGGGTCGCGGCGCCGACCAGCACCGCAAGCAGCACGGTGACCGCCGTGCAAGCCACGGCGGCGCCAGGCCTTTTCACGGGCGCGCCACGGCCTACCGTGGTCAGTCACCGCCGCCGTCCCGTGCATCGTGCGCACCGGCGCCGGCTATCCGTGCCGACGAGGCGCGTGGCAGGTGGAGCAAGTGGTGGTCACGGTGCGGCCACAGCAACAGCAACCTCGACCCCGGCGGCATCCTCCGTGGCCTCACAGCCGACGGAGCCGACGCCGACCGCGACGAGCGCGCGGACTCACGGTACGTTCGCGCGCGCCACGGCTGTGCCTACTGAGACGGCTCGACCGAGCGCGACCGACACGGCGTCGGCAACGGACATGCCCACGCGGCGGAGCGCGACCACGCCGACGGACACGTCGGTACCGCCCTCGTCGACGGCTACCGCGCCAGCCTCAACCGCGACGAGCGCGCCGGTCAACTCCAACCCGGTCTCAAGCACGGGTTCGACGACGACGCAGACATGGGCCGCCATCAGCTACGCCAACGACGTGTATATGCAAGTCATGAACAACCGCGACACCAGCGGCGTCGACGCCGCCTTTGGCCCGGACCTGGCGGCCACCAACCGCGGCGTCGCGGCCAGTCTGGCCGCCGCCCACGAGCACTACCAGATCTCACTGGTCAACCTATCGCCGTTGGGGACCACGCTGATCGACGCCAACACGGTGCGCGTCACCGCTACCAAGACCGAGAGCGTCGAGAAGTTATCCGATTCCGGCCGGGTCATCCAGGGACCGTACACGGACACCGAGACGTTCGTCAATACCGTGCAGCGAAGCGACGGCCGCTGGCGCGTGACGCGGGTCGATCATTCGAGCGGCTCGACATCGGCCCTGGCGCCGGATACGGCAACGCCCGCGCCGGTTGTGCCGACGTTGGCGCCGGATACGGCAACGCCCGCGCCGGCTCCGGTTGTGCCAACAACTGGCGCGACACAACCAACCGCTGTCGCGCCGATGGCGACCGCGACGAGCGCGCCGGCTAACTCCAACCCGTCCCTGGACACGAGTTCGACGACAACGCAGGCATGGGCCGCCATCAGCTACGCCAACGATGTGTATATGCAAGTCATGAACAACCGCGACACCAGCGGCGTCGACGCCGCCTTTGGCCCGGATCTGGCGGCCACCAACCGCGGCGTGGCGGCGAACCTGGCCGCCGCCCACGAGCACTACCAGATCTCACTGGTCAACCTATCGCTGCTGGGGACCACGCTGATCGACGCCAACACGATGCGCGTGACCGCGACCAAGACCGAGACTGTTGAGAAACTGACCGATTCCGGCCAGGTCATCCAGGGACCTTACACCGACACCGAGACGTTCGTCAATACCGTGCAGCGGATTGGTGGCCGCTGGCGCGTGACGCAGGTCTCTCATTAACCCCTACTCGCCACTCGCCACTCGCCACTCGCCACTCGCCACTCGCCACTCGCCACTCGCCACTCGCCACTCGCCACTCGCCACTCGCCACTCGTCACTCGTCACT
>JAABUX010006298.1_pt1 | contig 14205 bp, 6 predicted proteins | sample 5561851 | NCBI WGS metagenome assembly JAABUX01 (sample SAMN10711883, study PRJNA513361) | rock metagenome | isolation source: Antarctica rocks | place: Antarctica: Victoria Land, Richard Nunatak red sandstone | collected 2016-01-03 | reverse complement strand
ATAAGTTTAAAGATTAAAGAATTATATATATTATAAAGGGAGAGGTAAGTACCCTATTATAAGATATTTATAATAGGAGTAGATATTTCTTTATAAAAATTATTATAAATAAAATCTATAATATTATCTATTAGCCTAATATAATAAAGGATATTATATAATATATTAAAAGGTATCTATTATATATAAAATAAGTAAATATAGCTAGGATAGTACTACTATTACTAATCTAGATTATAAAGCTATTTTAGCTATTAGGAATAGATTATATTAAACTATTTATTACCTTAAAAGGTAAATAAAAATATATCTTAAATATTATAAATTACTTCTTAAGAGTAATATTTCTAGAGGTAATAGATTTTATTAATATAATTACTATTATAAGAGTAATTACTAGATATCTTATAAGGGTACTAATTCCTAATACTATTTATTTTAATAATAGGACCTACTTCCTTAATAAGGAAATATCTAGATTTTTTAAGTCCTAGGGAATTATTATATTAAAAGCTTTAAGTAGAGTAAAATACTTAGTTAGTATAATAAAAAAGTCTAATAATATCTTAATAAAGTATTTTAAGAAAAGGAGAGAAGATATTCTTAAAGAACCTTAAGATATATCTATTTAAATATTAATAATTAATATTAACTTAAGAACTATTAGCTACCTAGGCTATTTACCCCTTAAAATTCTATATAAAATCTAAGTAATAGGAGTATTTAAATAAGGTATATAAATTAGTAAATACCCTAAAAAGTTAATAATACTTAATCTTAAAGAAATACTATTAGTTATTTAAGAGTTTATAATAAAAAGGTTAGATATTAAAGAATTAATTCTCTATTAATTTATTTATATAAAGGACCTAATAAAAATAAGATATAATAAAGGGGTAACTTTTACTAAGTTATTATAATATAATTAATAAGTTATAAAAAATAATACTTAAATTAATAGATTAAAATTATCCCTAAGATAGATAGGGCCCTTTATAATAATAGGTTATGTTAATAAATAGGGAACTTTATATATATTAATCTTAAAGAATAGGAAGGTTATAACTTATATATATTATAATAATTATCTAAAGCTTTATAAGCCGCGTTAAGGATATTTAAGATAATTAAAGGAAAAACCCCTAATTATTCCCTTTATAATTTAACTTCTAAATATAAGAAGGTAGAAAAAGATATATATCTAATAATTATAATTAATCTTACTAATAAGGGGTTAAATAATTACTTACTTATAAATATAAGGGAGAGTATATAAGTAAGCCTATTATATTAGGGCTATTTAATATATAATAGATATATAAATAATTAAAGACCTAGTTATTAAAAATTTATAAAACTTCCCTTATAAGTAATATTATAAGGAAATTAAAGTAGGAAGATCCTTAAAGAGAATAGTTAATTCTATTAACTTATAAATATAATAAAAAAAATAAAAATATATAAAGCTCTTAAAGAAATAAGATAGCTATTAATATTAGCTTTAAGGCCCTTAATCTATCTCTAATCTATTAAGCCTAAGAATAATTAATTAAAAATTTATAAGAAGGTAATTAATATATTTATTAAATACTAGGATTAAGAGAAGAGGGGGAGTATAAGCTAAGTAGTATATATACTAGCTAGTTAACTACTACCTACCTAGGAGGGGGGTAAAGAGGAGGTAGAGTAAGTAGTAAGAGTAGAGGAGGTAGAGAAGAAGGGGGAGGAGGGATATCCTCCCTTTCCTAGTCTTTTACCTAGGAAGGGAAGAACTCTAGGGGGTCCTCTACCCTAGATAAAGAAGGAGGAGGTAAAGATATAAAAGGGAGGCTTAATATAAGAGATAGAGAATTTATAATTAAGGATCTAACCCTATTACAAGAGTTATAAGAAGGAGGAGGAATAGGATAATAAAAATAAAGAGCCCTACTTATAAAGTAGGAATATATAATATTATCTAGAAGGGTTACCCCCCTTTAATAGTTATAAGTATAAGTACTCTCCCTTCTATTTAAAGGGGGATTTAAGATATTATAAGGGGGGGAAGAGGTTATAAGTTAAGCTAAGGGGTTAAATAAGTAATTTATAAGCTTATACTATTATTAGTAGTTTTTATAACTATTATTATAAGAATTAATTATATAATTAGTATAAGCCCTAATATAGCCCCTACTACTACCTCTAAGTACCTAGAATATAAGGGAGCCTTCCTCCTATTAGATAGCTAATAGGAGAATTTAGTAGAAATAATAAAAATAATATAAAACCGCGTACCTAAGTAACTTAACTTAACTCCTCCTAAAAATATAGCCTATTTATAGGCCCTAGAGGGAGATAATAGTTTATATTTAATTAAATATATGTACTTAAATAGCTAGCAAGGTAGCTAGGGCGCTTATAAATTATATAATTAAAGAACTACTTATTATTAATTATTATTAATTAATAGTAGAGAAAATTCCTTAGAGTTAAGTAAAGGGAAGAGAAACTTCTTTAAAGGATATAAAAAAGATTATTTATAAAATTAATATTAATATAAATTATATAATTTATTATATTAATTATAAGAGTATTAATAGTATATAAATATATATAAGATAAGGGGGTACCTATTATCTCTAAATAATATAATAGTAGTTAAGGAAAGAAGAAAGAAAAGAGGAAAGAAAGTAGGAATCTCTAGGGTTATACTTATTAAGTAGAGTTTAACTCCTAATAATACTATTAAAGTAATAAATATAAATATAGAAATAATAGTAAATTAATTAATAATATCTTAATAAAAGGCCTTAAGGCTTATAAGGCTATATTAGTTATAAGGAATTATATAAAGTTATAATAATTATAATCTCTACCGCGGTTAGTTAATAATTATAAAATATAATATCTTAATAATATCTTAATAGTATAATAGAAAAACCTTATAAGTATATCCCTTTAATAATAAGATAAAAGTCTTAGTCTTTAAAAAATATAAAAGTAAATTAATCTTAGTAATATATTTATCCTAGGATTTTATTAGCTACTTTAAAGACCTTATATAAAGTTAATTAAAGTAAGACTTAATAAAAATATAGAATAAAGAGGACTTTAAAGGAGTCTAATAAAAAGGGTATAAAAGCCCTTATAAAGTATAAAAAGTTATATTAAAATAATTAAGATAATATTAATAAGTATTCTTAATAAATAATAAAGAAAATCCGCTAAGAATATAAAGAAAAAGGTAGAGAAAGCTTAAATAAGCTAGATTTATAAAAGGCTAAAAAGGCTAAAGTATAATTATATTATTAAGCTTACTATTCTAGTAAGTAATTAGGCTAGTATAATAGTATATAAAGTATACTTAATAGCTTAAGTAGGTTAAGATAAGAATATAATTAAATAATAAAGTCCTCTAAGTAATCTTAGATAAATAATATTAAAAATCTTTAAGTATAAGTAGTTAAGGGAGATATATTAAGGAAGGGATATTAATTTAAAAATTAATAAATAGTATAAGATAATTAAATATTTAATAGAGTAGATATATATTTATTAGAAATATTTTATAAGAGTAATTAAGTTATTACTCCCTAATTATTATAATTATAAAGGGCCTGGATAGTAAGAATTAATATATATTAACTTAATATTTAATAAAGTAGATATATATTTATAATAAAATAGCTAGAAGTAAGCTATTAAACTAGGAGCTTAAGAAAAGGATTAAGTATATAAATTAATATAATTAAAATAATATTTAAAGAAGTACTTTTCTTACTAGGACTTATCTAAGGGTCTTTTTAAGTTAATAGATATCTTAGTATATTATTAAGTTAATAAATTTTATTAAGGGTTAATGTTATTATAATATATTACTAAGATATCCCTATTATATAATCTCTATAAGAGGCTATTAATAATAGGATATTTAATCCTACTACTTAGGGTAGTAATTAGGAAACCCTTCCTAGTATATAATTATAAATAGTAAGATAGGGATAATATACTACTTTATAAGGGCGTTATATATATATTCTCTAGAGCTAATAAGGAGGAAGTTACTTAGCGTCCTTATTATAGTTATATAATAAGGCCTTAGCTAGTAGTATTACCTATTATATTTATTTAGATTATTTATAATAGTATATATATATAGATTTAGAGTTTAATTAATATTAATTATTATTATTTCTAGGTATATAAGTTTATTTTTAGAATGGTATATCTAGTATTAGTTAACTAATCCCCTTTTCTCGCGCTATATGCATCCTGGCGGCTATTTATGTCCAATCAGCCATTTACTTAGTCTAAGGCATTCATACTCCCTATAATCGTCTTTCAATCAGCTAGACGTACCGCCAAACTCGTTATATCCTATCTTTCCATACTATGGCTTTAATGATTCACCTATTAGCCTACCGTCAGGTAGAGCTTTTCTATCCTCCAAAGCTCAGAAACGGTTAGATCGTACCTGAATCCAGATGTCTTTTGAGCATGATGTGGTCTTTTATCCCATGCATGTATCTCGTTACTAGTCACCAACTTCGACCTAGTATCGTATGTCACGAACACCCTAAAACCCTTTTGGGATTTGGGCAATTCGACTTTCGATTGCAGATGGTGAAGATGCAGGTGTATACTGTGCGTCCTGTAGCCGGAGCTTTACTCTTTCGCGAGTAGGACTGACCTTTGGGGTTGACTCTACGCTTCTGTTACTACTATTTGAAACCCACATCACGCTTGAAAGACCATTGGCTACCTCCATTCCCCCCCTCCCTCATCTCCAACGGGCCGATATCCCAGAATGCCCTCCACAAACGCTAAAATAAGAATAGGATTGATATCCTCCCATTTCGTCGACCCCCTCACATCACCAGGACTGATAACAAGACAATCATAAAGCGCTCCATACCCCCAATGACTAGCTTCCAGTTCCACCTTTACAATCGGTAATCTGATCCTGGGATTATCGATGTTCCGCACATACTTAATGAGGTAGGCTGATAGAAGCTCCAGACTGCCTTGGTGGCTGCAGTAGATGTGGATGCCGTTGCGGACGATTTTCACCATCAGGTGGTATGGCGTTTGTGACGAGAATAGGATTTCGGGACGGGGCAAACTCTCGAGGGTGGGTAGCTCCCTTGATATTGCTGCCGCTGCGTTGGCAGAAGGGTTTTGTGGCTGCTCTGTGCGCGAGGGGAGGGATATCGATGCCCAGTCATCGTCATTGTGCGATGTGCTGACCGCGGGAGGTTTGACAAAGATGTTTTGGAAGTCGATAGCGAAGTAGGCAGAAGCACTACGGTAGGGAGGGGTAGTTTGCGGTAGGTTGATTATGAATGTTGGCTTTGTGAGGGATGTTGAGACTTTGGTGCCAGATTTCGTCTCAACTCTGGCGTTCAGACGTTTGCCGTTTTCATCCAATACTTCAAGAAATTGCTCCGTCCACTCTGCATGTGCGTCGTTCTGGAGTCGCTCTGCTAGGGTATCACACCATGCCTTGATCACGCCGGTGATGTCGGGGACGAAGACTGTTGGATCTGGGTAAAACTTCCCGAGCTCAGCCCATATAATCGTGGGCTCTAGGTTTATGATGACTGGGAGACCGATCAAATCTCGTAGGACTTTGATTGAGCTTTGGGCCGGAGAGTCGGGTTTCTCCCAGTAATCGCGTAGGTCCATGCGGAGTTTCATGGGGCTGAAAGGAGTTTGAGGCTCTGAAGACATCGCCTGAAAGTCGAAAGAGGTGTAGACTTACATTTTTGCCATGCTCAATAGCCTGAGAGGCGACTGTATATCTAATTGGAAGAAAGCCCGTATCCCTATAGCCTCCCTATTGATATTCGACAGATACAGATAAATATCTTTGGTATCACGGGTGACCTATATCCTGTGGACCTTGCCCAAAGAGTTGACAGAGAGGGACGGCAATGAGAAAGCAAATCAAAATCAAGAATACTATCTTACACCTGAAAACTGAGAAACAAGGATACACGACGACAGGCGGAAGACCGGCTGAGTTCCCATCTACCCCTCGTTCATTATCATCAAGCGAAAGCTATGTGCACCAGCATAGCCCTCCTTCAGCACGGCTGCGTGTGAGAGGGTCTACCTCGTGCTACTCATGCAGGTACAAAGCATCCTAGCCACCGTGCCACCTAGCCTCCTTGCCTCAGGCCTGGGCGGGGCCAGTCTCAAGCATAGCGACTGTATCGCATACACAACCGTGGAGTGATGGCTTGTACTTGAGAGTCTGCTTATGGGAATATCAAGCGAGAGAATGTATAGCGGACCTTGTCGTCGGTGGAAATGGGGTCCGAGGGGGTTCTTTTGGTGGGGGCCATCGAGATAGGGGCTAATTAGCGTGTGCAAGTTCAATGCGATTAGCGTGCTGCAAGACCCCACGAATGACAGCAGAATTTTAACTCGACGAACTTATTAACTTAGTCATATCTTCCACGTACGTGGACGGATCTCTATAATTTTTAAAGCGTTAGATACCGTAGATAAATATACATCTTTCAGCCTACTCAGATATTTATCCTGAGTCGTGGTTACTAAGTAGTAGGGTACGTCGGTATAAACACAGGCACAGCGGTACCAAGACACATGGATTTAGTTAGTAAACTTATAGAATCAGTCATATCTTTATCGCCAGTAGACCGATTTATATGATTTTAAGGGCATTAGATACTATAAACTTATACGCATTTTTTGGCCTACTTAGATATATGTTATAAGCGTTGACTATCAAGTAGTATAGTCGTATAGGCGTAACAAAATCAGCAATTATATCCGGATTAGTGGGGTCGGGGTCAGGGTCTTGCAGCAGGCTAATCGCATTGAAACTGCACACGCTAAAAGCTTTGTAGATTGCGGCACGCCATCGTCAGCCGCAGCACGCTGCTGGCAAGGCTGGGTGCACCTCTCCTTCAATCTTTACCCCTACACCCATGAACCATGCAAAGGAACAATTGACCTCTTCAGTTGCTCGGAGATTGTGCAGGAAGTACCCCCCCCCCCCCCCCCTGTGTGCAACTATGTGTACGGTACGAGTTGGCCTGACTCTCTAAACAGGCGATTGAGAATTGGCATTATCATGGTAGACAATGACGAGCATGAGTGAGGGATACATTGGGTGGACGGAGTTCAAAACTGCAATCTAATCCACCAGTCATTGTCGTAAGGCCGAAGTGTGGGGCAGGGGGGGTATATCTATGCTTGCCCTTAGGACGACGGGGCACAACCATCCGTGTCGAAATTACACACATGAACAGGCACACACCCATTCTCTATGTACAAGCCAGATCAAAATTACTGGGCATCAATATTCGGCAGTTCTGGCGGGCTCTTTGATCGGCTGATTCTAGGCTACGAGGCTGCATGGATTCCTATCAAATGAATGTTTCGTGCAGGGGAGGGTGAATATTGCTTGCAGGGGTAACAAAGGATATAAGATGCCGCGTCTCGCTTTGCCAATGCCTTCTACTGCACTGACGCGAACACGCTCCGTCATTCCCAAAAGAATTGATCCTCTCATCGCATCAACAAACCCATCCAAGTACCGGAACACCAACGATCATGGACTTCCTCAAGAAAGCCAAAGCCAAAGTCGCTGAGCTAGAGAACGATTTGAACAAGGCCACGGCGTCCCTTGGTCTTGGCGGGAAAGAGGGAGCCGGCTCCGGCTCGACAGCTCAAGCACCCATGGGTGCTGCTCAAGATACCTCGTCCAGCTACTCCACCCCAGCAACCAGCACCGTCAACACACCAGCAACATCAGTTGCACCAAGTAGCGCTCCCGATGCGCCATAGACGAAGTTGCCCATGGCAGTTCGCAAGGAGGGTGTGTACAGAACTTTCATTAAGAACCCTCAGGGACTGAGCATTGGGCTGACTGTCCATGAATTTGCAGTCCGCGATAAGTGGGAGGTCAAAATTCCCGAGCTCGAAGCCAATCTCTCCTCCATCATGGGCGTACCTTGGAAAATTTCCGTCGACGCTGGCTATGTCTACAGCTTTGCCGTAGACCGCTATGCGAAAGAATCGACGGGCCAAATGTTCACAGAGTATGACTCTTCCTTCTCCTTCCCCTCGCTATTGACGAGCCAATCATCGCGCTGATCCTCTCCTCCTTCCCAAAGATACTTCACAAACGCCACCGAAGGCATCCGGAAATACGTCGACGAATTCGGCGCCGACGGCCAAAGCGAGTTGAATACCCTCTGCTCTTCGCACATCATGACCCTCGAAACAGCCACCAATCCCGCAATCTCCTACTCCGGCTGCGAGATCCGCGATGGCTGCCTGCGCATCGTTTTTAACCAAAAGTACCTCGGTCACAACATCCGCACGGCAACCGAGAACCTGGCCGACGTCGTAAACGCAGCCGGCGTCGCCGCCTCCACGTCCAATGGCAGCGCTGCGGCGCTCGACTTCGACGCCAAGCAAGGCATCAAAAGGGACTACGAGCCCGCCATCGGTGCCATTGAATCCCGCATCGCCAACGTGCTCGCCGCCCCTGTCATCACGCTTCAACCAAACTTCGAGTACAACTTCGCAAAGATAGCTGCCCACATCGCGACCGGAAAACAAGACTCCACCTTTCCTCGCGAATGGCAGAAGAACATTGGCAAAAGCACGCTCTCGTACTTTGCCGCGTTTGCGGAGAACCTCGAGGAGGAAGGGTTCGGCAAAGATGAGATGTTGCAAGAAGGGTTCAAGGAGATGGTGGAGAAGAACGAGATCGGGTTGAGGGTGGTGGATAAGTTGAGTGAGAAGGGGGGTCGGACGTTTAACGAGAGTGTTATTGAGGGCGGCGTTTGTTATATGCAGACGACGCCGCAGTATTGGATTACCAATGTTCGCGATGCGAGTAAGGGTATCATTGATTTGTTGTGAGTGGGTCGCGCGGTCGACAGTAATTTGAGAAAAATAGGGAGGAAGGTTTGGTCACGGCTGATGGTCGGGAAGCAACATATTGGTTTGTTCAAATTTTTAGGAAGAGCCATTGTAGGACGAAGAATGTTTATGAAGCTAAGTCACTGATATGGCCGTGACGTCTATTTCATACATCGATACGGCGTGAACTAATTGGAAGCTTGTAGAAACATATGCAGAGGTCTAATAAAGTCTGGCCGTAAACGTTATATATCGTACCAAACGAAGCAGCTAGCGAGATGGCGAAGAGGAAAGGACGTAAGGGAGGAAGAAATCAAAAACGTACAGCAAATAGGATTCGCTGGTCGTCACCGACCCAACTACTAATTGTTCGATCTGAAGCTTGTCAATGGCAGAGCGGACGGGATGCCGAGTATTCTTCAGTCTGTGGCCGTATGTGGAAGATTGGTCACTATTTATTTATATATTGCTATTGTTTTGACTTGTGTTTCATCTGATCTTCCGGGTGTATTTAGTATTTTATAGCTTGGTTTGCCAAAAGGATACGATAGAAGGGCTGAGTTGTTCTACGGTTAATTGCCCGGGAAATATTATTCGAGTACTTGAAGTGCTACATCCTACGGTACTGATGTTAAATCGTCCCCGACGTCTACCAAGCGATTAGTGTCAGTGGCGCTGCATATCAATACACTGTGATCTGATCGTCAGACGGTGTCCGTATCATAGACAACCTTGTTATCGAGTATCAGGAACGCAGAAGGTATCGCCCATTATTAGGAATAAAATGTGTGTATGGGCTTGCCAAATCAAGTCGAAAGCCAATGAATGCATGGTAACGCATGGTTACTTTGTGGTATTGGCAAGATGATGAGCATATAGGTCCGGATATCGGTAGGATATTGCAGACCGACCAGTGCGTGATGCCAGATGTCTCACAGATAAAGTCTGATATGCAATACCGTCTCTAACGTACGGAGGGCATTGAAGGACACCGCCTTGCCATGATTATACAGAAAAGGAATGCATACTATTATTTAGTACCTTTGGGGATCGTGGTAGACTTTTCGCTTTGAAGAGTCAAACTGATCCCGACTACCTTAGTATAGACATAAGATTTCTGATTGGGTATGGCATATATTATTGTTGCTCGGGTGGTGTGGATCGAAACCCTCACCCAGAAATTCAGATCGCGCTCTATTAATCGTAAGGTGGGCCCCAAGTATAGAGGTTAGATCGCAAGAAATTCAGACAAGTCGCTGGAATTGTTCATAGCAGTTGGAAGATTGCGATCCTGCACTATCCCACGTCCTGGCGGATGCCAGAGTTGCCAGGACATGGAATGTTTGTCTCCCTCTACCCCTTCATCACCATCTTCTGAATATATGTCTCCTTGGCATCTGTCTGACTTTGGTATGCTATTGAGCTCTACCTACATAACATTACTACTCTTCAGATTTTCAGACACGAGTTTCTTTTCTTAGAACTAGTGCGGGAACATGCGGGAAATAGAGTTTAAAAGAACATGCTAGATCTGCAGCTAAAGTGCATTAGTGAATGATTATCCGATTACTCATCATTGTCCCCTCTTTTAGCGTCTCCTGGAGTGGGCTCCGTGGCTCCGTAATTCGTTAGCAAACGCCGAGCCGTGTGAGCCGCATGAACCGTTTTTGCCGAGCTCGGTTCATCGCATATATATTGAAGCGGGACCTTCCTGGTATATCTATAAAAGCAGGGGAGACTGAATTATCAAACAGATGATTCTGGCAATGTCCATCAAGCGCCAAGATGACACTCAACGAGGAAGACATCAACGTGATTCGCGCAGAACGTGACGCGAACCCCCGCCGATACTCCACATGGGACCCGAATGATGAATTTTACAAAAGATACCACCAGCTCACTCCAGCCGAAAAGGCGATTCTGTACGACCAAGCCACTGCCACCAAGCTGGAAGATGACTCGGCCGACACCGAATCGAACCCGTCGGCCTCCTCCTCCTCCCTGGAGTTGGAGGGCATCCGTACCGCGCGGATGAGCAGGACCGCAACAAATCGCATCAATCGCTCGGAGACTCACCCGGAAGCTCTGAGTCGAATCGAGACATATCGCTCCCAGCATTCCGGCACCGTCGGCGGCTCACGGTTGAAATCACGCACCTCGACCAAGCAAGCGCCATTGCCGGAGATGGGAGCGGGAAAACCGCGTCCGCCTGCGCTTCCCGCCAAGGAGGAGTATGTCGTTGAGTTCGACGGTGTGGATGATCCACGCCATGCTCAGAATTGGCCCATGAGACGAAAGCTCCTCATCGGCATGATACTTGCCTACGACGCCCTAGCGGCGACCATGGGCAGCAGTATCTTTTCCGCGGCTACCCGGGGCGTAGTCGAGACCTTCCATGTCGGTCAGGAGGTTGCGACGTTGGGAACATCGCTTTTTGTGCTGGGTCTCGCTTTCGGTCCTATATTGTGGGCTCCGATGTCGGAGCTCTACGGCCGGCGGTTGCCCCTTGTCATCGCTGCCTTTGGGTTTTCGATATTTGGAATAGCTACTGCAGTGGCAAAGGATCTTCAGACAATCATGCTCAGCCGATTTTTCGGTGGTTTCTTCGGTTCCTGCCCTCTGGCTGTTGTGGCGGCAGCATTTGCGGACATGTTCAACAACAAAGATCGAGGCTTGGCTCTCGCAGTGTTCTCAGCCACTGTCTTCATGGGTCCACTCCTAGCTCCTTTCGTACGTATTGCTCTAGCCTACTCTCCTCTTGTCGTTCATGGCAAGCTTGTATAAAATCCGAGACCGTGTCCGCCAACTCAATCACACTGCTTAGTCTGACCTATCCATCCTACCGCATATTATCCCTAATTTAGAAGATGATGCTAAGACTCCCACTATTGATAGATCGGTGGCTTCATATCCATATCATACCTCGGCTGGAGATGGACCGAATATATCTCTGCAATCATGGGATTTTCGGCTTTCGGTTTGCTCCTCGCTTTCTTGCCAGAGACCTATCCTCCCATCATTTTGGTCAACAAAGCGTCCGAACTCCGGCGTCGAACGCAAAATTGGGGTATCCACGCCAAGCAAGAAGAGATCGAAGTCGACTTCAGAGAGCTGATCACGAAGAACGTTTCCCGCCCCATGCGTATACTGTTCCTGGAACCAATTGTCTTATTCATCAGTCTCTACATGTCCTTCATCTACGGTCTACTCTATTTATTCCTTACCGCATATGCCTTAGTATTTCAGGGCAAATATGGCTTCAACGAGGGTCTAGGTGGACTGCCCTATTTCGGCATGGTCTTCGGCGAAATCATCGCGTTCATCGTCATTGCATTCACAAGCCGAAGCTATGCGCGCAAACTGGAAGCCAACAACAACATCCCCGTTCCCGAATGGCGTCTTTATCCCGCAATCGCCGGCGGTATCGTCTTCGCCATCGGGCTTTTCTGGTTCGGTTGGACCGGCTTCAAGGGCGATCAAATCCCATGGATCGTTCCTACCCTCTCCGGGCTTTGCACCGGCTTCGGGCTCTTCTCCATCTTTTTCTCCCTGCTCAACTATATCGTGGACGCCTACCTCATGTTCGCAGCTTCGGCGATTGCAGGGAACACATTCATGCGTGCGACTTTTGGGGCCGTATTCCCGCTCTTCGCTACCTACATGTTCGATGGGATGGGGATCCAGTGGGCATCTACGCTACTGGGCTGCGTCGCGCTGGCACTGGCTCCGATGCCTGTGATCTTCCTTCTGTATGGGAAGAAGATCAGGGCGAAGAGCACGTTTGCGCCGGCTCCGGATCTCGCGCAGGAGGCGAGGAGAAGGCAGTTGAGAGATGCGGAGGCGAATATGGGGGCTGTTGGTCATGACGGTCCGATTGGTGGCACTGGAGTGGATGGGCATAATGAAGCGGAGAAGAAGAGTGCTTGATGGTGAGCTATGCGTTGGTTTGGTTAGGTTGGTCATTACAGTTGAAATCATCAGCACTAATCAGGATCTAGTCGGTACTATCCTTGTGCTTATGAAACACTTTCCTATACGCCTGCTGCTTAACGTTCCCGTATTGCCTTGGAATTGATCGGCAACGATCTGGTATCGATTGGCTATCTTATGTAGCCCGGCAGAAGGCAACCCGCAATGTAAAATTTCACAATCAACAGAAACCTTTCCCGTACCTCCCAAAGCCTAATGCCGTCCGAGTCCCCACTTCCACATTCCGGACACACCACAAACAAACACCATATCTCCCGCCCCCCCCAAAAAACACGAGCCCCTTTCCAATTCCAGCCAAGGACGCAGAAGATGAACCATCATACCGCAAACGTGCGAAGAAAGCAAGAGGTCTCATTGTGAAAAGTCCTGAGAGCCTGCACTTCCTTTCTACTCTTAATACTATATCCGAGTAACTTTTTTGTGTTTCTTTTTCAACTATAATCACGATCTTACCCCACCTCCCATCACCACTCTTCCCCACAACCCTCCCCACCACGATGAATGGTCTTCGTTACACGCTATTCGTGCCATGGAATAGTTTTTTTGGTTCCCATGTTGCTATCATGGAATTAGGGTGAGTGGGTAATCAGTATGAGAAAAAAAGCACTCTTTTGTAATGTAATGCTGTTTTTCCGAGCATATTCAATGCCGTATCGCTCGTGATCATAGTCTTTCGCTGTGCTATCAAGGTTAGTGCCGAAGGCGTATGTGCGTTCTATGTGTTGAGCCAATCGCTTTGAGATATCGACAGGTCTTCGGCCCTGGAAAGCATGGTCTCAATCGGGCATCATACTTCCTGCAGGCTCAAAGCTCCATTAGGAAGCTCTTGAACATCGAAGCAGAAGCGTGTGCAAGCTGTATCATGCTAGCTCAGTATTCAGTTATTCCCAAAGATCATCGCATCACTAATCTCTCCTCTGTCAGTTCGCCCCCCCATTATACCAAAAAGCTTTGGCCATTCCGTAAATTCCAATGCTTCGGAAGATGTCAGCAACTACCGGCCGGACACATGAAAATTTAAGCCCACCTTCCGCCATCCTGTGCAGCTCTCGTTCATCCACAGGCTCAGAGTACAGGTCTCGGCTCGGGCCGGGCACTCGAATCCAAGTGGGATACAAGGGATCAAGCTGGAGTATATGGACGTGGGGCTTTAGTTGCAACGCGCTGATAGCTTTTTTAAATCGAAGTCTTTCAGCGGAAGACGGCTCGCGCGATATGGAAGTGTCGGCCATGATTGGGTAAGCAGGAGAGATTAGGTTTGAAAATAATTCGGCGTCAACGGGCGACTGAGCGGACGGCAGTGATAAATAGGCAAAGGTGACATGCGCAGGG
>JAABUX010006296.1_pt1 | contig 14205 bp, 17 predicted proteins | sample 5561851 | NCBI WGS metagenome assembly JAABUX01 (sample SAMN10711883, study PRJNA513361) | rock metagenome | isolation source: Antarctica rocks | place: Antarctica: Victoria Land, Richard Nunatak red sandstone | collected 2016-01-03 | reverse complement strand
CATACGCTGCCCGGTACCAGGGCCGCTTCGCGGCACACACTGACAGACAAGATCAACTACAACACAACATCAACGGCCGCCAAGGCCGCCTAACAAAACCGTGTCCACCGAACCGGGGGACGTCCAGCGCGAGTCCGCCGCGACGTTCCTACCGAACGCAGCACAAGGCGACAGTCCGGCGAATGACGCTGCGTGGCCGCATGGGCGAGCGTTGTCGTTAGCGCAGTCAGCGCAATTGCGGTGGTCCTGACCCTTTATGCGCTCCTTCGCAGCAACCGTCGCCTAGCGGCCGGGCTAAGAGTAGGAACCCTTCAACAGATGGTCTCCGAGATGAACGTGCTCAGGAACCGCCGTGCGGATCACCCCGCGCTCGAGCGCGCGATGTTTCACTCGCGGGCCACGTGGAGCGACGACGAGATCCGCGAGCACATGCTGGCCGTCGAGCTAGCGAACATCTTCGAGTGGGCTTATCTCGCCCGGCGTGACGGCATCTTGGACCGCGATGTCTGGGAGTCCTGGGCTGAAACATGGCGATCGGTCATCTTGGCGTCGCCGCCAATGCAGAAGCGCTTTACCAAAACTGTCTGGACGTTCGGGCGCGCGTCGAACGTGTTCCCGGGAATTGACGAATTCATCAACGATCGCGGCCATCTCCCGGATCCCTTCCGGCCGGTCGCAACGTCCGGCTGGAAGCAGCGGTGGGAGCAATTGTTCGGCGATGAGCCTCGATGACTCGAACATCGGAGGGCCACGACCGTGGGATGCCTGATGGACACACAGTTCCTGAGGATCCGGATTGGCCGCGTGCGAGCAGCCTGCTTGGGGAAACAACGGCGAAACTCCCCCCCGGGACCGGGGCGCCCCGACTTGTATTGGTTGGCGCTCCGCTCCAGGCCTCGATCTCGCCGTCGCAAGCACACCGCACACCACACGCAGCTAGAGAGGAGCTGAGGCGGTATTCGACGTTTGATGCTCGTACATCGACCTCCCTCGAGACTCTTGATTGGGTTGACCTTGGCGACGTTGCCATTAACCAATCCGACGAGACGGAAGCAGCTCGAGAGCTCCGTGAGGGCCTGGAGTACCGTCTTGATCACCATCTAGTTATCGGCGCAGACTTGCTTGTCGTGCTCGGTGGTGACAACGCGGTGACTCGCCCCGTCGTGAACTCACTGCCTCTGGCACTTGACCGCGTGGGGGTGATTACGCTCGATGCGCATCACGACGTGCGAACGTTCTATGCCGGACCCACCAATGGGACGCCAATTCGGGGGCTGCTCTCCGACGGTCTTCCTGGGACGCAGGTGGTTCAGGTGGGGATCGGTGACTTCACAAATTCGGCGTTCTATCGAACTTGGGCAGATGAGCATGGGGTAACCGTCTTCTCGGTTGCCGATGTGTTCGAGGCTGGAGCCGAGCATGTGGCCTCCAAAGCATTGGCTGCTTTGCCGGATAGCGTAGAAGCGATCTACGTTGATGTTGATGTCGACGTGCTCGATGTCGCTTTTGCCCCAGCATGTCCAGGTGCGCGGCCCGGAGGCCTTCTCCCTTTCCAGTTGTGTGAGCTCGTCCGCGCGGTCACCGCTGATAGGCGGACAGCGGCGCTGGACATCGTTGAAGTGGATGTCGCGGCTGACGTAAGGGAGTCGACCGTCCGAATGATGGCTGGCATCGTGCTAACGGCTGCGGCCTCCTTCGCATCGCGGGCACGGCAGCCGGCTTAGCCAGCTCATAAGCGAAGGTCGCGGGTTCGAATCCCGTCCCCGCTATCAAGAAGGCCCTGCCTCCCAGTGGCCTTCTTCCTTTCTCGGGGCTGATCGCGCGAGCCGATCAAGCGCCTCGACCAGCTCCTCTCGATTTCCGTCGGCCACAGTGCGGCTGGACTCCGCGAAGCGCGCTCCGCGACGCGGGTCCACGTTGCATGGCCCGAGCGGCTCGACCCGCGGGCTTGCTGCCGTCGCACCTAGCAGATGCAGCCACAAAACTAGCCTGCAGTGCTGCCAACTCAGCCGGCGTCGCTCCAGCCCTGATCAGGCGTTCCATCCGCTGGGCTGACGCGCCGCAGGGTGCCCCGGCCGGCGCGCATCCGGATCGACGGCCGCCCGAGAGTGTCGCTTTGATCCAAAAAGGAGCGGTTGCGCGCGCCGCGGCCGGATGCCTGCTTTGCCGCTGATCCGGTCATGTCACGCGTCAGGGTCAGACTGCTGGTGCCGGCGGAAAGCAGCGGTCCATTGGCCAGCGTGGACATGCCCACGGCCCGAGTCGCGCAGTCGGGCGAAGGCCGGGGTCCAGCTATGTGGCACATGGGAATCTATGGGATCCAACTACGTGCCGGATGAGAAACGATCGTGAGCGGCAACATCAGCTCCTTGAGCTCGCGCCGCAGCTCAGAGAAGTCCTGGCCCCGAGTCTCGCGCCCCGAAAGAAACGCCGCGAGATCATAAATCGAGCCGCCGCGCCCGCACCCAAAGCAATACCAGCCATGAGCCGGCTCCCGATAGACGTGCAGGCTGGGCGACCGGTCATCGTGCAATCCGTAAGCCGTCAGGTGGTGTACGCAACGGAGGTCAAGGGTCGTGTTAAAAGCCCATATCGCCCTGATGCGTACGAGTTATCCGTGAGACAAGGGTGACGGTGGGCGACGGGGATGCCGCCGGTCGGGTGAGGAGCCCCGGAGGGGCGACGATCCCGTCCGGCGGCCGCGGCTTGGCGGCCGCCCCCCTCAGCGCCTCAGCGAGCATCTCTCGTCAGCGCGACGTCGTGCTCGATGTCGTGTCTCCCGCTCTGGTCTTCGAGGACGACGACGGGACCAAAGTCGGTCTTCCGGACCCTTGAAGCGGGAGCCCCGCCGGACCGGTACGAGCGTGCTGGGTATGCTCAGCTGCGAGAGCCTGACCGATGTCGCCCGCGACTTCCGATTTGACCGGATTGCTAGCAAGAAGCTGGCAAGCACCTGATGCGCGGATCTGGCGAATACGAGGTCCGCGATCAACCTGGGCGAGGGACCTGCTTCCGCGTCATCGCGATACTCGACCCGGACTGCGTCGACGCTCTTGAGTTCGTTCCATTCCAGCAGTGTTGTCCGCAAGGTGCCGGGCTTCCGCATTCTCGGATGAATCCAGCAGTGCGGCGGCCGCGACGACACTGCTCCTGGTCGTCGATCTCAGCACTCTCGTCCCGACCATCCGATGCGCTCGCGTTGCTGGCGAAGCAGAAGCGCGGCCGTTAGCTCGTCGTTGGGGATCGAGCAAGCGCGAGTGTCGCTTCTTCCACATGGTTCGCGACGGCCACGTCGTTGGACCCAGTGACCGGCGCTGTCGCTTCGCCAGGCGGAGGGGAACTTGGAGACGCGGCCACCCGGTCCGCTGTCGCAGCTCGTCCAACCGGGAAGAGATGAAGGCGCCCAGGTCGACGCCACTCGGCCAGAAGGGCGACAGCGCCGCGCGCTTGCTCGGCATAACCCGATCCAACGACTGACAAGCACCTCAGCGAGTGCCGCTCGCCGAGGTGATCCTCCAGCCAGCCGGAGGACGCCAGCGCTTGCTCTGATTCGTCCAGGGCGGGCACGCGACGACGCGAAGCTCGGGGCGCTCGAATTCGTATGCGGCGCGGCGGCAGCGTGCCCGTTTGGGGATCGACGGGCTACTGAGGCGGCGCTGCCCCACCGGGATCTCCGCGATGCGGTGTTCGGTGATGTGCTGCGGGGGTGGTGACTCGGCAGCTTTGGAGCGCGGCTTGGTGGTGGGCGCGGCGTTGGGGCTCGTTTTGGGACGGGGGTGCGGTGCATAGGAATAGGGTGCGTCCGTCGGGGCCGCCGAGCGCGCAGGCGTTGCAGCTGGATGGATGGGTGGAGATCTGGTCGGTGATTTCGCCGCCCTCGCGGATCCGTAGGACCTCGTTGCCTAAGGGGTTGGCCACCCACATCGAGCCTTCAGCGTCGAGGGTGATGCCGTCTGGCCACAGCGCGACTTGGGCGAGGACTTCGGACAGGTTGGTGGCGGTGGCGGGTTCTCCGAGGCTGGCCCAGGTCCGCCGGCCGCTGAGCATGCCGTCGGGGTTGATGTCAAAGGCGGTGAGCCGCTGTCCGGCGCTTTCGGCGATGATCAGGGTCCTTCCGTCCGGGGTGATGAGCTGGCCGTTGGGGAGCAGCAGGTCCTCGGCGACGATCCGCATTGACCCGTCGGGGTCTACCCGGAGGATTGCCCCGGAGGCTAACCCGAAGACGCCGAGGTACACCCGTCCGTAGGCGTCGACGCTGAGCTCGGCGAGCGGCGCCGGTCCGAGCGCGTCCAGGTCACAAACGTCGATCAGACCGTCGGGGTCAGCTCGTAGGAGGCGGTGCTCGCGGATCGCTACCAGCAACCGACCGTCGGGTAGCCACCCCAGTCCGGTCGGCACCCCGGGGAATTCGATGGCCGACTCGATCTGGCCCTCAGCAGTGATGGCGAGGATCCGGCTGGTGTAGAGGTCCGCGGCCCATAGCCGGCCTTCAAGTGGTCCCGCGGACCGTAGGCGTCACCTGCGGTGCAGGGAATCCCTCGCTGCGTGGGATTTCCGCGCCGTGCGGGCCCGAGGATAATCCCGGTCATGAGGTCTGCTTTGATGGCCGGTCACGTTCGTCGCATCGAGCGCATCGCCGCCGCCGCTGACGACGTCGCCGCGCTTCCCGACGAGCTCTTGACGGCCCTGGACGAGGCGATCGGCTTCGACGCGGTCTGCTCGGGCGTCCTGGACCCCGGCACCATGATCCCGACCGCGCTGAGGTTGACCGGGCACCCCCAGGGCATGGTCTCGAGCGCCGAAGCGCTATCGGTGGTGCTAGGCGCCGATGAGCACAGCCGCACGCGGACGCTGGCGAACCTTTCCCGGCCAGTGGAGATTCTCAGCCATGCCTACGCCGGCGACATCGAACGCAGCGCGCTTTACCGCCACGTCCTCTCGCCTCAAGGCTTTGAGCACAGCCTGCGCGTGATGCTCGTCATCGATGACGCTTGCTGGGGGTTCGTCTCCTTCCTGCGGCACGCCAGCCGCCCCGATTTCACCGCCGAGGACGCCGAGCTCGCGCTCGCGATCGCGCCAGGACTCGCGCGCTCACAACGCGACTTGATGCTCGAGCAGGACCACGGCAGCCTCCCGGTAGGCCCCCCAGGCGTGATCCTGGTCGACGAACGACTCGCGATCCAATCGGCCAGCTCAGAGGCCCGCCGCTGGCTCGCCGAGCTCGGTGAGGGCGCGGGCCTACCGGCCGTCGCCCAAGCGGTCGCAGCCGCAGCACTACTTCAGACCCACCCGCGCGCTCGCGCCCGGGTACGTACGCCGACGGGCTCGTGGCTGCATATCCACGCCACGCTGCTCGAAGGCCAGCCGCAGCCCAGCGTCGCGGTCGTGCTCGAGTCCGCTCGCCCTGACCATCTGGTGCCCGTCGTCGCCCGCGCCCATGGACTGACCCCCAGAGAGCGCGAGATCGCGGCACTGGTCGTCGAGGCCCACAGCACCATCGAGATCGCCAGCGAACTGTTCCTCTCCCCCCACACCGTCAAGGACCACCTCAAGGCAGTCTTTGACAAGGTCCAAGTCCGCAGCCGCCGTGATCTTGCCGCTGCGCTGAGCTGCCCCGGGACACCCCGGCGCACCGCCTAACTTCGCCCAACCGTACTTCCCGGCGGGGCCCGCGATGGCGATCTCAGCGCCTTCCGGCGCGGGCGGTAGATCCCCCGAAGCGAGGGATAGACGCCAACGCGCGCCGCGGCGACCATGCATGCCGTGCGTGCCGGGGGCCCAGCCCGAGCGGCCTGACCGCAATCGAAAAGGAGTTGATGACTTGCCCGATCATCTTGCGCGAGACCGCGCGTCCATCGAACCCGCGATGGTGGACACCCGCCGCGCATTGCACCGTCACCCGGAGCTGGCGTTCTGCGAGCACGCGACGGCCGCGCTGGTCGCCGAGCGTCTGCGAGCGCTCGGCCTTCAGCCCCGGACCGGGATCGGTGGCACGGGAGTGATCGCCGACCTCGAGGGCGCCCACCCTGGTCAAACGCTGCTGCTCAGAGCAGAGCTGGACGCGCTGCCGCTGGATGAGCTCGACGGGCGCTCATATGGTTCGGAGCTTGCCGGTCGCATGCACGCCTGCGGCCACGACGCGCATATGAGCGCGCTGCTCGGGGGGGGCGGAGCTGCTGGTATCGCGCCGTGACCGTCTCGCCGGGCGGGTGCGGTTTCTGTTTCAGCCCGCGGAGTTCGGCGCCGGGGCGCAGGCGATGATCGAGGACGGTGCGCTGGAGGCGGTCGACGAGGCACTCGGAGCGCACGTGTTCACCCCGCTGCCGTTCGGGGTGGCGGCCACCCGCGAGGGCGAGCTGCTCGTCGGAGCCGAACTGTTCGAGCTGGTCGTCAGCGGCGGCGGGGGTCATTCCGGGCTCTCCCATGACGCTCGTGACGCGGTCTTCGCGGCCGCCCAGCTGGTGGGGGCGCTGCAGTCGATCGTCGCCCGCGAGACCTCTCCGACCGAGCTGCTGTCGCTGGCAATCGCGTCGGTCGAGGGCGGTAGCGCGGCCAACGTCGTCGCTAGTGAGGTGACGCTTCGCGGCACGCTGCGGTGGCTCAAGCGCTCAGAGCGCGAGCATGCGCTGGGGCGCGTCGAGCAGATCGCCGCGGGCGTGTGCGGAGCGCTGCGCGTCGCCCACGAACTGCGGATCACCGCGCCCCTCCCGGTGATGCACGGCGCGCCCGAGCCGACCGCGCTGCTCGCCGATGCCGCCCGCGCGGCGGGTGCCACGGTCGTCGATCCGGGGATCCTTCCGGCCAGCGACGACTGCGCCTACATCGCCGAGCGCGTCCCCAGCGCGTTCATCGCGATCGGCGCGGGCGGCGAGGGCTGCGGCGCTCACCACGCCCCGGACTTCGACATCGACGAGCGCTCGATCGGGCTGAACGCCGAGATCCTCGCCCGCGCGACGCTCGCGCGGCTCGGACAGGACGGCGCGACATGATCCGGTCAGACCGAAGCGACGACGTGATCAGCCTCGGCCGGGCCGGGCTGGCCGGGGAGATCGAGGGCAGCACCGACAGACGGCCGCCGTTGGTGCTGCTGCACGGACTGACCTTCGACCACCGCATCTGGCGGCCGGCGCTGGACGAGCTGCGTCAGATCGACCCCGGCCGCCGGGTGCTGGCGCTCGATCTGCCGGGCCACGGCGACTCACCGGTGCAGCCGTCCTACGACCTCCAGAGCGTCACCGATGCCGTGCACCAGGCGGTCGAGCAAGCGGGCCTCGTCTCGCCGATCGTGGTCGGTCACTCGATCGGCGGAGTCATCGCCACCGTCTACGCCGCCCGCTACCCCGCCCGGGGCGTGACCAACGTCGACCAGTCGCTACAGCTGACGCCGTTCGTGGAGCTGCTTCACGCGCTCCGCGACCAGATCCTCGGACCCGGCTTACCGGTCGTATGCGAACGCTTCCTGGCCAGCATGCAGATCGAGCTGCTCCCGCCGAGCGCCCAGCAGCTGATCCGATCCAGCTGGCTCGGGCGTCAGGATCTGATCCGCGCATACTGGCGAGAGGCGCTGGACCGGTCCGCGGCCGAGCTCGCCGAGCTGATGACCAGCGCGCTGGCCACCCTGCGCGACGCTGAGCTGCCCTACCTGATCGTGTCCGGCAGCGAGCCGGAAGGCGGCTACCGAGAATGGCTGAGGCAGGAGCTGCCCCAAGCCACCCTGACCGTATGGCCGCAGAGCAGCCACTTCCCGCATCTCGCCTACCCCGACCGCTTTGCCGAGCGCCTCCGGACGACAGCAAGTCTGATCAATCAGGTCTGACTTCCATGCGAAAAGCGAAAGGAACTGTGTCATGAAGATCGTTCTAACCGTGCGGCTGGGACTGGCCGCGCTGATCATCGCCGGCACCAGCGCGGTGCTAGCGAGCCCCTCATCCGCGGACGCGTCCACACCCGCGCAAGCACCGCGGTCGCTCGCCGTCGTCGCCACGGAGTATCACTTCGCGCTCAGCAGCACCACCGTGCACGCGGGACTGGTCACGATCCACCTGCGCAACCACGGCTACGCAGACCACTCAGTTCAGCTCGCCCGGCTGCACCCGGGCGCTACCGAGCAACAGTTCCTGGCCGACGTCCGCGCCGGCAAGGAGACCAGCGCCTACCAGCTGGTCGACTTCACCGGCGGCGTCAACGCGATCGCACCGGGAGCCAACGGGACCGCGTTTGTCCGGCTTCCGTCCGGGCGCTACCTGGCCGCCGACTTCGTCCCCGGCCCGCGCGGCGTGCGAAACCTGCTGCTGGGCCTGGTCGCCACCTTGCGCGTCACCGGGGCGATGGACGATCGCGCCCCCGCGCGCGTGCGGGGCAGCATCGACGCCTACAGCTTCGGCTTCAGCTTGCCGCAGCGGATCGAGCCGCACGGCGTCTACCGGTTCGCCGACACAACCGCCCCCGACCCTCACGAGCTGTTGATTCTGCGGCTAGCGCCCGGCAAGACGATCATCGACTTCGTCGACTGGCTGCAGACCGGCATGAGGACCGTTCCGCCGTTCACCCCCGACGGAGGCGCGACCGTCGTCGAGCCCCACCGGGAGGCGTGGATCCAGCTGAACCTACAGCCCGGCGACTACATCGCCACGTGTTTCGTCCGCGACACTGAGACCGGCATGCCGCACGCGCTGATGGGCATGATCACCCCGTTTCACGTCGGAGCGACCGGATGAGCCCGACCGGCGGTACGCGACAGGCCTCTTTGCCCTCGCCGCGGTGGCGGCTGCGCCGGCAAGTCGACGGGACCGAAGTCAGATACACGATCCACCGGCCCCGCTGAGCCGCTACATCAGCAGCGTTGGCAGGCTGCCCGACGATGATCACAGCCCGCATGACAGACGAGCCGGTGCAGCGACTGCGCGACGCGGGCTGGAGGGACGCCCAGTTGCCGAGGCCGTCTACATCGCGGCGCTGTCCGGCTTCTTCAACCGCGCTGCTGATGCATCGCTCAAGCCCGGCGGGTGGCTGCTCGTAGAAGACTTCGACGTCAGCTGGATGGGGCTGGCGCCCGCCTGCAAGGCCGCCGACGCGGGCCGTGTTCACCAAGGTCATCAAGGCGTTCCACGAGATCCTGGCCCGCTCCGGAGTCAACCCCGCCTACGGACGCCGATTGCACACGATGCTGCGCGAGCTGGGACCCGTCGATGTGATGTCCACGCCGAGGGCCACATCCAGATCTCCGCCGGCGGATCCCCCGTCTGGCGGCTGCACCAAGCCAACATCGAGCTGCTCCGCGACCGCCTCGTCGGTCTCGGGCTGCTCGACGATCACGAGATCGAGCGCTTAGCGCCTGATCGGATCGCCCGAGTTCTCATCCAACTACCACCCGATGATCTCCGCGCGCGGCCGGCGACCGGCCTCGTCAGCTCCCCCGATTCCAAAAGGACGAGGGAGATGATTAAGCCAGCTTCAAAGGTCAAGACCCCACGGCTTGGAAAGTGTCCGAGGAACGGTGCAGGCATGAGCGACACAGATCGTCATGTCCACTTCTATGAGCACGAGAACCCAGAAGAGCAGGATCGAGTTGGAGACTCGGACCCCTACGGCGTGCTCGTGTTTAGAGCGGTCGCAATGAGCGCGCGCCAGGAGGGCATGCCCGGCGAGCGACTGGTGGAGTGTCCTGCCTGTGGCTTGCCTGCGGAGATCATTGATCGCTTCATGATCGACGGGTCGCCGTCGCCGGTCGAGCACGTCAAACTCATGTGCGTCGTTCGCCATTGGTTCACTGCGCCTACGGATTCGCTGCCTGGCGGTCAGCAGTCGCCAGTCGCCAAGGCCGCGCGCGCCCAGTCACTCACCAGGGCCGAGCGGCAACGCAACCTGATCTTCCTCCTTGCCTCAGACGCCAGGCGAAGGCACTCGAGCTGAGTCGCGTGGAGGTTGCCATGTGAGCTCGACGAGCCGCGAAGCCCCTGCCGTGGCGGTCGCGTCGCTGACTGTGCTGATCGTCGGCGCGAATCCAAGGGTACTGTCGACTTGGACTAGAGCGCGTGTCGGTGCCGCGCTGCTGCTCGGCGATGGGGATGCGACAGTCGCTGAGATGCCGGCAATTTAGCCGGGCTCCGAGACCCAGCAAGCACCGTCGCGGACGCCCAAGCTCGAAGTGCTTGCCGTCAGCGGGAGACCAGCAAACGGGTCCGGGGCCGAAGCGGAAGAGCGCGTGACCGAGCTTGGCGCTGACGCTTGGGCGACGAGCAGTACTCACGCCGCACTGCTCCTTCCTGGCGAGGCAGGAGACCTCGACACGAGCCTACGGGCTGTCGAGATTGAGGCAGAGCCAGCAACCCGATGGCCTCTCTGCTGTGCTCCTGCTTACGTCGCGGTACGAGCATCTCGACGGCGGCGGCATTGGTCTCGCAACGCGCGGAACTCGCGCACGTTCGGGCCACGGTGCTTGCAGACTCGTTGCTAACGATCGAGGCGAAGCAGCAGTCCGTAGCGAGCCTGAGCCCGCGCTCCCAATGGAACGGCAGCACGAGGACGCGCGACGACGGCGAGACTGGCGCGGGCCGCGGCAGCAGTTCTTGGGCTCCGTTGCAGCGGGCGGTACGTCCGCCGCGGTCGGCATGATGCCCGACCCCCCGATGACCGCCCCAGCCCTGACCCGTCCCCAGATCGGCGCGTGCCGGACGCAGCGCGTCCTGCTGCCCGGGGGGGAGCGCACCTGGACGGTTCTGGACGGCGAGCACTGTGTGGTGGAGCCGGCGGAGCAGTTTCTGGAGTACTTGCGGATGCTGGGCCGCTCGCCGAACACGGTGAAGTCCTACGCGCGGGCGCTGGCGCTGTGGTGGCAGTTCGTGACCGTCTACGAGCTCGGCTGGGATGCGGTGACGGTCGAGGATCTCGGCCGGTTCCTCGGCTGGATGCGGACCGGCGACTCGCCGGCGTTGGTCTCGATCGAGCGGCGATCGGCACGGTTCAGCGAGGGCACGATCGCGCTGCTGCAGGCGGTCTGCTCGTTCTACCGCTATCAGCACTTCAACGGTGTCGAGGCCGCGTCGCGTCTCTATGAGCGCGTGTTCTCCGGCCGGCACCCCTACAAGCCGATGCTCGAGCACCTCGCCCGCCGGGGCGGCCATGAGCGCCGGGTCGTGCGCGTCGCGCGACCGCGGCCGAGGACGCCGCCGACGCTCACGCCCGAGCAGGTGGGGCTGATTCTCGACAGTTGCGCGCGGTGGGATGAGCGCGAGCGCGAGTGGGATGGCTCGGTGCGTGACAGGTTGCTGTGGGCGCTTCTGGCCGAGACGGGGATGCGGCTCGGGGAGGCGCTCGCGCTCAAGCACTGCGATTGGCACACCGGTCTGGGCGACACGCCGTTCGTGGAGGTGGTGCCGCGGGAGGATCACCCGCACGGGCTGCGGGGAAGAACGGTGGCTACCGGAAGATCTTCGTCTCCGATGAGCTTGATCGCCTCTACGGCGAGTACCTGTGGCGGCTGTGCGAAGCCGGTGCGGATGAGGCTGTCGGTGATCTGGACTCGTGGTGGGTGTTCGTGAACCTCGCGCGCGAACCGCGGTTCGCGCCGCTTCGGGCGGAGACGGTCGCCTGGCAGGTCCGCCGGCTGCGCCGTGAGCTCGAGGGCCGGGTGCCGGCGGAGTTCACGCCGCATTGGCTGCGGCACACGCACGCGACCGCGTTGCTGATGTCGGGGATCGCGGAGCATGTCGTCAGTCGCCGCCTCGGGCACTTGGATATCCAGACGACGCAGAACCTCTACGGGTGGGTGTCCGAGGAGGCTGAGCAGCGCACGGTCGCGCAGTGGCTGGAGCTGACCGCGGGCTGGAGGACGGATGAGCCAGGTCGCTAGCGCCGCGCTGGTGGAGGCGCTGGACGGCAGCGGCCTCTACACCGAGCAGCGCAACCTGGCGCTGTGGCAGCAGGTCCCGGTGGAGCTGCGGTTGGCGGAGTTCTCGCCCCGGACGCTGCCGGATCATCCGGCGTTTCGCTGGCGGCTGAGGTGCCGGCCGGAGTGGCGCGGGTTTGATCTCGGTCCGTTGCCCGAGCCGATGCAGCGCGACTTCGCCTACTGCTTGTGGCGGGTCGTCGACTCCGGGCTGACGATCACCGCGCCGTACGCACTGCTGGTGAATTGGTTCGTCTACCTGGCCGACGATCTCCGTGTCGCTGGGCGGCCGCCGTTGCGGTCGCTGATCGACCGCTCGGTTTCTGATTGGGAGCACGAGCTCGTCAAGGAGCGAGCGCGGCGCCACGGCAAGCTCGGCTGGCCGCAGTTCGGCACCGGGGTCTTCAGGCGCTCCTATCGGCATCTGCTGATCGCATATGACCCGCGGGAGTGGTGGCAGCACGACGCCTGGAGCCCACGGTTCGACGCTCGGATCCCGTTGCGCGAGCACGAGCCGGCGGTGGCGCGCGCCGGCTACGACTTCACGGTGATCGAGCAGCCATGGCTGCGTGAGGCGCTCAAGTGGCAGCTGAAGACCGCGCTTGAGACGGGGCTTCTGCGCTGGGCGTCGGTGCTCGCACGCCTCAGGACGCTGACGATCTTCAGCCAGTTCCTCGCCGAGCGCGGGATCGACGAGCCGCGCTTGTGCGCGGACCGCGCCGAGCTGAGGCTGCTCGCGCTGGACTTCCTGGCGCACGCCAAGCAGCGCCGCGCGCGCTGCGGCGCGAACCGCGGCGAGTTGGTTGCCAACGGGACCGTCCGCCAGACGATCAATCACGTCGAGCGGTTCTACGCGTTCATGGTCGACTACAAGGAAGAGGCGGCGCGCGCGCTGGGCGAGCCGCGCTGGGAGGCGCTCGGCGATGAGTACGCGCGCCTGTGGCGCCCGGGCGAGAAGCCCCTGCCGCCGCGAGCGCCCGATGAGGACGTCTACTTCGACGATCACACGATGGCGCAGGCTATGCGCCACGCCGGGCTGCTCGGCGCCACACCGGAGGAGGGTGGGATCGGCGACGAGCAGGCGATGCGAATCCTGATGTTGCTCGCCCGCACCGGCCGGCGAGCTGGTGAGCTGTTGCTGTTGGACTTCGACTGCCTCCTGCCGATCCCGGGGCTCGCAGCCGAGCAGCACGACGCCAGCTCGGACGCGATCGTCGCCAAGCTGCGCTTTCAGCAGACCAAGATCGAGGACGCGCCGAACACGATCTTCGTCGACGGCGAGGTTGTCGCAATCGTCCGCGCCCAGCAGCAGTGGGTGGGTGGCACCGCCTGAAGCGGATCGCGGGACGCAGCAGGACGCAGGCACCGTGTCCGCCTCGGCACCGGCCGGGTCGAATCCTCTCGCGGAAGCCGACACTCGAGCTCAGCGACACTCACGCGGCCGCGCTCCTCGAGACCGAGCAAACGGACCGGCTCCGCTGGCGAATGCTTTCTGTTCAGCGACCCAGCCGGCCTCAAAATTCTCGCCCGATCACTTGATCGCACATCCGCGCCGAGCGCCAGCGCCAACCGTCGGTTCATACCTTCGAGGCGCTCGAGGTCGACCGGCTTCTCGAGAAACCAGTACGCGTGACGGTTCTGCCCGCTGCCCGACGCGACGACCATCGTGGGCTACGGGCGGAACGAACCGAGCGTCGCCACCGCCTGGAGCGTGTCGCAGTCCGCCCACAGCACTGCAGCGCGCTCAACCAGATCACGCCTACCCCCGCCGCAACGCGCGCGCGGAACGACTCCGACATAGACATCCGTTCGCGAAGCCAACGCACCGACGACCTCAGCCGCCGCGGTCAGCGCCGCCGCACCGTGGAAGCACTGGCCCATCCCCGACGCCAACCGGAATCGCACCTCGACCAGCGAGCCCTCCGGCGCCACCCGATACAGCGCTCCCAGAAACCGCCGCGTTGCCTCGCGCCCGACAAGCCCGAGCCCAGCTTGCATAATCGCCTCCCCGATCATTCGAAGACGCGTCCGCAAACGAACGAGCAGGCAAACAGTCGCACCCGATCGCGCTCGCTACGGATAACGGGCGCATCAACCGGGCGACTTGGTCACCTCCCGCCGTTTCGTCCTCACGCACGAGCTGGGCGCGCATCCGCCGGTACCCGTACGCCTCGTAGTTGCGCCTGTGCGCCTCGCGGATCCGGGCGGTCAGCCGCTCATCCTCCACGGCCCGCGCCGAGCGCTCACCGGTCCTGCGTTGGTAGTACGCGGACGCCGACACGCCCAGAGTGCTGCAGACCGGCTCGACCCCGAGATCG
>JAABUX010006294.1_pt1 | contig 14206 bp, 22 predicted proteins | sample 5561851 | NCBI WGS metagenome assembly JAABUX01 (sample SAMN10711883, study PRJNA513361) | rock metagenome | isolation source: Antarctica rocks | place: Antarctica: Victoria Land, Richard Nunatak red sandstone | collected 2016-01-03 | reverse complement strand
CAGCACCTTGCGCAGGCGGAAGAGCCGCCGCAGCAGGCCGTTGGGCAGCCCGGGGCCGCGCCGGCGCAGCCAGGAGAGCGCTGCCGCACACACAGCGCGCGGCCGTCTGATGGTGCCTCGGCGGCAAACAAAGGGGAGAGGGTGCATGCGCTCGTTGCAAGCACTGTCTTGCAGAACCAACGGGCTCCCAACACGGCCAGGAGCCGCGGCGCCAGCTGGGCGCGTGAGCGCGCCTGTGGGGGCCTCGGCGCCGTGCAGCTTTGCAACAGGCGGGCTGATGTAGAAGGCCCCCCAGCGCTCGGCCACCGCCGACGCCCGGGCCGTGTTGTGCACACCGCCTGCAGCATGGCCGATACTGTTACCAAGGTATGTGTGCTTGCGGTTGGTACTTTACAGCTTGGCTCTCTGCACAGCCGCACACCATTGGGCTCCGCTGATGCTACAAAGCTTCGCAGGCCAGCTGCGGGCGGCAGGTGCGTCGGTGCACGGCGGAGGCGCGCTATCAGGCCCCAGCTCATCCCATGTTTCCAGCGGCGATCGAATGCAGCAGAGGGAGTGCTCGCTCTCGAGAGGAAGAAAGGGAATACGAAAAGCACCTCTCGTCAAGAAGGCAAACAAGAGATCAGCGAACTTCATACTTCTTTTGCACTGGTTCTCAGAGCTGTGGGACGCACACCTGCCGTGTAGAAAAGCTGTGGGACGCACACTTGCCGTGTAGGACTGCCAGCAGAGTGCAACACCACACCCACAACAGCCTGCTGCTTTGGCGTTGAGGATGCCTGGAGTAGCCTTTGATGGCTCTGTCTGGGTCACCGGCGGTCAGACCGTCGGCCTGGGTACGTGTGCAAGCTCCTGTTGTGCGCATGCCTTGGCACGCTGCGCGCTCAACCTGACACTGACTCACCTCCCAACGCCCGCACAGTCTTTGGCTCCGTCCTGTTCACGTGCGCAGGCGCGGTCGCTATGCTCAACGCAAGCAAGGCGCGCGGCCATGCTAGCTGCCTGACAATGTCACCGGAGGCCTGGCTCCCCTCTTGTTGTTGCCTGCCGTCACAGATGGCTTGTTGTCTGTTTTGCTCTGCTCTAAACTTACCACGTTGATAAGTGTACCGGCCTGACTGGCGGCGCGCTTCCGGCAGCGGCTGGAGGAGCGGCAGCTGAGCGAGCAATTCACGCGGCCGCAGCCGCGCAGCCGGCCAGTGCAGCGCGTAGCATTTGAGCGGGACGCCGAGCCAGGGGCGGCGCGGCGGCCGGCGCCAGCACCGCAGCCGCTGGAGCCCCTGGAGCGCGCCGAGGTGGAGCAGAGCAGCAGCAACGGCGCCAGCCGGTGAAGCCGCGCGCCTGCGCGAGAGCCGCAGACGTTGCGCTCACACGTGGCGAGCTGTGTGCCCCTCCTGCGGTGGGCGAGCCGCGCTGGCAGGGCGAGTACCGGCTGCAGATGTTGAGCAGCTGTCCAGACGCAGCGTGGCGCGGGTTGTACACGAGGGAACTGGGAGTCTGCTTTGCTCTGGAGCGGAGCTAGAGGCCTCGTCTGTGAGCCCAGCGACCGTGCCATTGACATCATTCCAGCGCTTGTCTGCGTCATGTGGCGCCACTCGGACACAGACAATTTTGGTGGCGCATACAGTTGTGGGGCGTGTCTGGTAAGGAAGCGGCCTGCTGCAGCGAGTGCTCGCTGGACACGTCACTGGCTGCTTGTTTAAAGTTCTTTCAGAAGCGCGTGTGCATGGAAGCAGCTGCTTCTGCATGCGCTGCAAACGACAGTAAAGTACAGTCACAAGGGCGACATGTGCAGCTTCATGGCAGGTCCCTTCAACTCGCACACCCGGCACCGCATGCATCGCATCAGTGTCCGCAGCGCGCGACGGCGCGCCGCGCGCGGCCGGCGCGTCACTCGCGGTTGTTGGGGTAGCGGAACACGCCGCCGGTCGCGCGCAGCAGCGCGTCCAGCGTCTGCCCGCCGCGCCGCGTGCCAGGTGAGCCGCTGAGCAGGTTTAGGATGAGGTAGGGTTAGGGCACAAAGTGCGTTGGTACAGGGTGCAGCTCTGGCGTCCGGAGGGTGCTCGGCGGCGAGGCAGACAAAGGACTTGATGCGCCCGGCGGCGCACTTGGCGCCCTCCCGCGACAGGGCCTCCCAAGGCGCCCACGTTGCCGCGGCCGCCGCGGCCTCCTTGCTCGCGCGCCGGCGGTGTGACAGGCTCGCCGACGGCTCGCACGCCATGCGCAAGGCCCAGGGACGGGCGCGGGGGGCGCGCCTGCAGGGCGCCGAGGTCCTCCTCGCGCAGCCCGCGCTTGGCCTGCTCCGGCTGCGCCGGCAGGCGCCCAAACCAGGAGCGGAAGCGCGGCTGCGGCAGCGCGCGCGCGCCCGCCTCCTCCGCCGGCAGCGACCGCATCGCGTACGCGAACTCGAACGCGTCCCTGCGGCGGCGCGGGGGTGGGGCCCGGGTGAGTGCGCACCGCGCGCGAGCGCTCGGCCTGCTGCTGCGCGCGGGCCTCGGGTCAGGCCCCTGCGTCAAGGCATGCTGGTGACCACGCCCACCACCCGGGCGCCATCGCGCGCATGCCTGAACACCAGGCTGGTTCCGTTGGCGGCACTGCCCAGGGAGCCTGCGGCGGCTCTGGCGGACCGATAAGCCCACCCCTCCAGGTGCTGTGAGCGTACCACCCCGCGATGTTCTGCGCGGCCAAGTGCATGCCAGGTGGACTGCTAGGTCTCTGCGCACTGTGTGAACCGCAAAATCAAATAGAAGAGGGCTTGCCGGTCCGTAAGCCCATGCAGGCAGGGCTGGGGGAGCCCGGCCATGGCCCAGGCAGGGCGTCAGCAGACCTGAAGTCCTGCGGCGTGCTGGCAATGGGGCTGGCAAAGTGGCCGGAGACGATGCGCTCGAACGGGAAGCGCGACGTGATCTTGTCCACCCACGCGCGCGAGGGCCCCGGGATCTGCGCCGCGATCGGGACGGGCCCTGGGACGCCGCCCCCGGCGCGGCACCAGACGCCGCAACTCTACGTACGGCAGCGTGCTCCAGCAGCACGGATGTGCAGGCACCACGCCGTGGCATCCCAGGGCGGCAGAGCCGCTGTCGGTGCGCCTGAGCTCGCAGGCAGCCCGGCGCGGGGGCCCGCGCGCCTTGTTGAAGACCAGCGCCTGCAGCACCGGGCTCACCTGGCACGCGCGCACAGCCCCCGTCATCGCAAACACAGGTCACAAGCACAGAGCGTGAATACAGACACAGCGTGGTGAGCGATGCTGGCACGCAGGCGGCCGCGCGCGCGCACGGCCTGCAACACATAGCGAGGCAGTCGCCGCGCCGCCGCCTCCCGCTACTGCGCCGGCTCAGCTGACACCGCCGGAGGCCCTGCACCGCGGCGGCCATGCGCCCGGCGCGCGGCGCGGCGGCCGCCGGCGGGCTGCCAGGCGCGCGGGGCGCGGGCGCCTGAGCAGTAAATTAGGGTAGGGTTAGGTAGGGTAGCTTAAGGGTGTCCGCACCAGCAGGCGCTCGCTGACGGCGCGGAAATTCTCGGGCACGCGCAGCGTGTCCGGCGCAAAGTACAGCACGAGCAGCGCCATTCGCTTCCAGCCTGCGCGCGCGCCGGCGCAGCCCTGGGTGCATGCGGGCGCGCCGCGTGCGGGCGCGGCCACGCGCGCGGGGCAGCTGCTGCTCACGCAGCCGCCGCGCACGGGTCGCCTGCTCCCGCACTGGAGTGCTGCAAGGCGTGGGGCTCTTGAGGTGTGCAGACAACGCTCAAGGTTTGCATCATGACGGCATGCAAGCTGCGGGTGAGATGCGAGCTGACAGCGGCAGCCCGGAGCTGGGCAGGGGCCAGGGAGGCAGGAGCTTGGCGAACAAGCCGCGATAGCACGGGGCTGCGTCTGCACGGCGCGCGGGGCGCACCAATGGTCTGCTGCTCGTCCTCGGTGGCCGGGATGTTAGCTGGCTCCTTGCTGTACACCTGCGGGGACGGCATGTTTGGTGCAGCGGGGACGGCACGTTTGCTACAGCGCGGGGACGGCATGTTTGGTGCAGTGCTTCTGAGGCAGCTCCAGCGGGCAGGGCTGGGGATGGTGCGCTGGAGCAGGCGCGGTGTCAGTGAGGCACCCAAGTCACAGCTGCGCCCGCAGCCCCGACCCAACGCACTGAGCGATCTCGCCGCCCAGCGGGCAACACTTCCGTCACAACAAATGGAAATGTATGCGCCTGCAAGGATCTATGCCCACGGCAAGACGCGGCAGCTGGCACCATCCCTGACCCCGCAGCACGCGCACCAGCTTCACGAAAGCGTTGTCCTTCCCCGCGCGCAGCAGCTTTGCGCGGTTGACCACCTGCGTGGTTGCAGGGTATATGATTAGGTGAAAACTAGGGTCGACCGCCTGCATGACACACGGCCAGGCTGACGACGCCGGCACGCCGCCGGCTGCCAGCCCAGGCGCCGGCAGCGCGGACGGCGCGGCTGCCGAGATCGCGGCTTCGGCCGGCGCGCACCTCGGGCGGGGTCTCCGGGATGTACTGCACCGCATCCGTCACCATCAAGGTCCTGGTCGCCTTGTGGTAGAAGGCGCCCTGCGGGTCCCATTATGACCTAAGATCCGTCCGATGGAAACAATGTGTTGTCTGTCGCTCCACCCCTGCGGCACAGCACATGCACCACCATGACCGCCTTTCGACCCCGACATGCACAGCGTGCACGACCCTGTAGGACATGCTAACAAAGGAGAGTATTAAAAGACAGCATGTGCATGTGAACGAACATGCTGCCGGCACGCGCGCGCCGCGCCTCGGTGTAGGGCGCGATGCCGATGTACTCCGACAGGTTCTCGAACTGGATCTCGTCCGCCCACGGCACGCCCGTGCCGCCACCGTCGCTCATCGGCAGCACGCGCGCGTTGAAGATGCCCAGCAGCGGCAGCGGCAGGTCCAACGGGAAGGACCATTGCCTGGAGCGGACCGCGTCAGGCGGTGCACACGTGATGTTCTTCCAAAGTGGCATCAGAATGGGTATACTGAGCGACACCTAGGCATCACTCGGCACGTGTGGGTACAGCAAGAGCAGCAACAGCACCAGCGAGAGGCAGATGTCTGCACGGCAGCGCACAGATGCAGAGCATGAAAGAGTGGCACAGCACCTGGGCACCACCCAGACTTGCGCGGTGCCGTAGCGGCGCTGGAACGGCGGGACGAAGATCTTGTGCTCGTACGCGTGCGTGGTGAGCACAATGTGCTCCACCGGCATGCCCAGGTCCTCGAGCAGCTCGACGCACTCCCTGTCGCAGCCAGTGCTGTTCACTGGAGCTGCAGCGCAACCCACTCTCGTGGACATCTGCCCCGGCGGGCGTCCACGCACTGCTGTGCGGTGGTGCGACGCGGCAAGGTGCAAGCAGGGGGCGGAAATAAAACAGCGCGGGGCGCGCCTGGTCGGCGCGATCGGCGCATGCACCCACAGGCCGCCCGTGCGAAGCCTGACGACGGTCATGCGCACGGTGGTCGACACGTTGATGCCCGCCAGCGACTGCGGCGCCGAGCAAATCAGGGTTTGAGATGTTTGTTGCGCGGCGGGTACGGGCATGCTACATTGCCGCTCAGTGCGGGAGTGCATGTGGCGTGCGCAGCACTCAAAAGTTGTGTGGGGCCGGCGACAGACATCCATGCAGACGAAGAATGCGTATTTGCCTAATTCAAGCTAGGGGCAGCAAGAGCAGCGCTTGCTCTCTACCCAGCATACCAGCACATATGATCAGCCAGCCCCCACCAAAGGCGCCTGTGCGAAGCCGAGTGCTGAGGGCGGAACCTGCTCCTGCTCAAACGCCCAGATGACGCCCGGCACGACCTGCGCACGCAGGGCTGCATGGGTGCGCTTGTTGACGCACGCTTCGCTCAACTCCAGGCACTCTGCGCAGCTGGCGCAGGCAGCCAGGCCGGGCGAGCGGGCGGACCTCGTAGCGCACGGTCTGCCGAGCAAAGAGCGGCCCGAGAGGGAAGGGGAAACCTGCGGCGCGGCCGCCGCTGGTCAGCCTCACGGCGCTTGTGAGCGCCCTCTGCTGCTCGAGGGCTACAAAACATAGAAACTAACCGGTCACGTTGAGGTAGAAACGCCCGGCGCGCGTTCCCGGCCGCGTCGTGCCGCGCTTCACGCGCGTGTCCTCTATGGGCTCTCCAATCGCCGTGCGCACTGCCTCACCCACCTGCGTGGGGGACCTGCACTCCGCGCCCCCGGACGTGAGCAAGGGCATGGGGTCGCGCCTGCAACGCACTCTTGCTGGAGTTGGACGCTTGTTCGGGTCGGCGCACTTGTTGGCGTCGCATCTGCAGCGCTTGTAGGTCACGCGTGTCCGCCGCGGCTGTCGCGCCTTGAAGGCTGTGTGTGGGGTGTGGGGACGTGCAACATGTACATGCACATGCTCCGTAAGCATTGCGCTGCCTGCTATGACTTACATGTAACGTATGTGTGCACTGAAGCAATGTACTGGCGCATAATGTGTATACGATTGAGTAATGATGCTGCAGTCTCTGTATGTAACACGTCACGCCGCCACGTCCGTGACCTGAAAGCTCCCATGAGGCCCTGCAATACCATGATGAGGACCCGCTCACGCACACCCACTTGCGCACAGGTGGAAGGCGCGGACAGCAGGCACGAGCAACAGTGTGCATGGGGTTGCACCGCTGCGCGAGGGCGAGCGGGTCTTCTCCAGCCTCGCGCGCGCGCGCGATGATCTTGTCGTCGATGTCGGTGAAGTTGCGCACGTAGGTCACGCTGTAGCCCAGGTGGCGCAGCACGCGCACGAGCACGTCGAAGCAGCAGTAAACCCGCGCATGCCCTGTTGAAACGGGCCACTATTCACACCTTTACAAAGAAATACGTAACTGCTTGATAACGCTCTTGTCCATTGAGGGGCATGCCTCTGAGCTTCTGCATGCAAGGTGCGCACGAGCGTTGAACGGCAGGCTGGGGAGTGGTCAGGGAGCGGCCGGGCGTCAAGGGTGGACTCCTGGCTAACAAAGCAGTCATGCTCTTCTGGCAGGCGCGCCAAGTAAGTCGAAGGTGCTCCCGCAGGCCGAGCACCTATGTGACTGTAGTCGTACACGGTCACCCCGCAGCAGTAGAGGCTGACTCGGTCGCCCTGGTCCGGGCGTGGCGCAAAGGGCTGCTTCCGCCTCGCCATGGTGTTGAAGAGCACGAGCGGGTGTGCGGCCCCCGGCTCTGCCTGCACAGATCCAGCCCGCCACTTTACGGTGATCTGCAGATATGGAGCGCTATGAACAGGCTATGTTGTTGTGCAGTCGCCAACAACACTGCATGCACTCCGCCTGTGCGTTAGAGCCAGGTGTGCCAGTGCTGCACCTGGCAGTGCCACTGGCTTATGCAAGCTCTTGTACTGGCTTTCTTGCAACGTGTACAGAAAGAGGCTGGGTCGTACGCTCTCAGGTGCTGCCGTGGCGCCAACGGGCGCTTGCACCGCAGTGGCGCTGGCAGCAGCAGCGGCGGAGTGCAGGCGGCGCTCAGCGGCCTGCTGGCAGCCCTGCCTTGGTGGCAGCCGCGCTCGCTGGAAGCCCCACTGCCTCTGGAAGCGCCAGGGAGCGAGCGTGTTTGCAAGAGCGACCTTCTCGGAGCAGAGAAGAGCAACCAGAAGGGGGTCACGCACACATGGTCTGCACCTCCGGTACCAACTGTGAACAGCTTCACGCTCACACGGTATGCGACGGCAAAGAAGGGCGTGAGAGCGGCGGTGCGCCGCACCGTGTCGGCCCCATGCAACGCCTCTAGCAAGCCGCCGGTGGCAGAGCAGGAGTGCAGCCGTACTGAAGCCACGCGCATGTGCCAGCAAGAGTGGCGCAGCATTCGACCCATCAGCTGGCAATGCTGCATGCCAAAGGTCACAGCATCCCCTCGGCTGTCTTTTGGCTCACGCTAGCTTGCAAGGACGCGATGGCCTTGTCGCTGGCTCTGTTGACATCAGCATAACTCCGGCGCACGTGCGAGCGATGAGGGCTTTGGCCGAGCAAAGTGTGAAGCCGGGGTCGCGCACTCAGTTGCACCACAGGGAACTGTCTTACTTTAGGTGTGTGTACCTTGAGGTGTGTGTAGGCCCTGGCAACTTTGCCACCAGCTCTCATCAGCCGTCAATCTGAGAATGGTCGTGCGAGGTGAAGAGATGTAAGCTGTCAATTATTCACTTTCAACTCAACACAGCGCAGGATGGGTACCGAAGCAAGCGCAGAGGACGTTCAGGTTACATGCAAGTTCACCACGCGGCTCCCCGCCGAGTACAAGGTGCCAGCAACAGCTGTGGTGCGTTCCCAGGCAGTCCCGTGGCTTGCACAGCTGCTGGAGACCACGGAGGCTGCCTCCGCTCCACTGCATTTGCGTATTCCAGATGTGAACAAGGCGCGGACCATGCAGGCAGTACCGGCAAAGCTGACACGCTATGGCCTATCACAAGTAGTCAACCACCTCCTGGGCCTGGGTGCGGGCTTCAAGCGGCGCCCCAAGCGAAGTGTGTGACTGCCGGCTAGCGCACACTGAGCGCTCTGTCTCTGAACTCTGAGGGAGCCTGCAGGCACTATCCCGCTGCAACGACCTGTGTACGCTGCTCACTACTTGTGGCGCTCCTGCAGACCCGTCCCAGGCGTTTGACTTCCTGGTGAGCGGCGAGCTTGTACGCTTGTCGCTGGAGCAGCTGCTGCTCGCGCAGGGCGCGTCCGCGGTGCGCGTCTCAACGTGCGGGCAGTCAAGGCGCTCGCGGGGTATTTCACTCTTGCTGGGAGCCTGTCCAGGGCCTTTCGTGGCAAGCCAGTAGTCAGCCTGCTTGTGGTGTACACAGGCACCGAGCGTTCAGTCCTGCAGTCGCACACACTGTGGCAGGCAAGAGTTGGCTGCAAGCATGGAGAACGTGCTCACTGGTGTTCCAGCGACGGGCAGGAAGCTGTGTTGGAAGTGGAGTATTTCCTGGCGGTGGTGCCGCCGTCCGCGGAGCAGGCGCTCCCACACGACGACTGGTGCGACGGGCAGCAGTGCGCTGTGTGCCAACCACGGATGCATTTTACTGGGGCCACTAGCTTCCGATGTGTTGCGCAGGACACGCTCAGTGGTGTGTGAGCAAGGCACACAGGAGCCCTGTGGTGCTGGGATTATTACAATGAAGCTCCATGCAGTGCATGCAGGCCACAGCTGATTGTGGTGGAAACGGCAATGTGCACTGTAACACAGATGATGCGCATGCATAGCGAGTTCCGCGGGTGCATGTGGGTTACTCCAGCTTGTGAGCATTGCACTGCTCCAGCCACATCCAGCAGGCAACCAACCAGAACCACTGTGCATGCGCTGGCTGCAGCATGCAAACATGCGTTGACGGGCCAAATGCCCGCAGGGTGAGCGCCGTGGATGGCAGCCGTGTGGACGCGCTGGTGAGCGGCTCATACGATGGCATGCTGCGGGTCTGGACAGGCGAGGGCCCCCCGCCCGTACCGACTCGAGCAATACATGCGACCTGGCTGGCCGCTTTCAGCCTCCGTTGCTTTGCAGCTCTTCTAAGGCTTTAATCACACATTCGAGAGGACTACTCCCAAGGCTTAAACGACGCGCGTGACAGTGTCATGGTGGTCTGCTCGCCTGTGGCTGGCGCGTGTCTGGTGACTGTCTCGGAGACTATTGCAGGTATTTTTTGCAGGTACTTTCGAGAGCACGCAACTCCATTAATGGGTCTGGGAATGCTTCGGGCCATGAGCAGCTGCTTGCACACCGAAGACGCTGAGCGCGGCTGTGCTCGCCGGGCAGGCGCGGGCGCGTGCCTCAGCAGCGTGTGCGCGCACCGCGGGCCCATCCATGCGGTGGCCGCGCTGCCGCGCGCGCAGGGCGCCGCGCTGCTGTCCGCCGGCAAGGACGCGCTCCTGCGGCTAATCCGCGCGCCCGCGCTCGACGCCGCCGACGCGCCCGCCGGCGAGCACAACGGGGTGCGCGCTGCGGGCGCCAGAGTTCTTGTCACCCGGGCAATAAGTGCAGCCAAGCTCTTGTTGCTTACCAATGCGAGCAACCACCTTCTGGCACCCCTGCACTGTGGTTGTCGATAACACCCATGTGCAGGGCCATTGGTTGCTCTTGTGTTGCTTGTTGATGGTGCTGCTGGACATCTTGTTAGTCGCTGCTAGATATGCGCGTCACGCACTTGGCGCATCTCGCAGTAGTGAGAGCCGAGCCGAGTGAGACGCCCGCTGTGGACGCCTGCAGACCGCTGGGGCAGCCGGGGGCGCCAATGGGGTGCTGGCGCCGCTGGAGGTGGCGGCCGTGTGCCGGGGCCACACGGACGCGGTGGAGAGCCTGGCGGCCAGCCCGGCGGGCGACCTGTGCGCTAGCGGCAGCTGGGACGCTACCCTGCGCGTCTGGCGCACAGGTGGGGCGCTTGCCAGCAGAGATACTAGCCAAAGGGATGTAGCGGCTGTTAAGAAAATGTGGCGCTGGGCTGATTTGGCATTTGCACTTTCATGTGAGTGATCAGGATTCTACTGTGCCTAGCCGTTGTGGGTTGCAGAGTGCAGCAACACCGTTTGCGTTGATGAGCTGAGGGGTGCCCGTTGGATGTGTCGTGCAGGCGCGGCCGTGCTGGAGGCGAGCGAGGCTGCGGCGGGCGCGGCCGCCGAGCCGGCGCCCCTGTCGCGCAGCATGGCCGCGAAGAAGCGCAAGGCGGGCAGCGGCGGCGCCGCGGTGCCGGCCGCGCCGCTGGAGGAGGAGGCGCGCGCGACGCTGGCGGGGCACACGCAGTGCGTGGCCGCTGTCGCGTGGCCCATGCCCGGCACGCTCTTCAGCGGCAGCTGGGACCACTCGGTGCGCGCCTCGGGCTGGAGGCCTGGTCGCCCCGTGCGCTCCGCGCGCGGGCGCAGCATGAGCATGCGCGCTGAGGTGGTGGGTGTGTTCTCAGGCCCGCAAGGCCATGTTTGCGCGTCCTGCACTGAGACGTGTCACACATGGAGCTGGGACCAAGCTACAGCTGCCCAACTATGGAAGATGGATGAGTCCATTTGCCACGGCAAGTCTGTGATGCTATTTAAGCACCAGGGCCCCATACTTTGTAACGCTGAGTCAGGTGCGCCCTATGGGAGTATTGGACAGCGAAACGAAGAGCGGTGAATGTAGCAGTATGGAGTAACATGCATGCTTGGCAGCCGCTGCTGACTACACTAGCCAGCCCGTAGAGAGCTGGCACGCCGCGGCATGTACGTGCTCTCACCTAGCTGCCACCGCGCCCGCCCAGGTGCGCCGCTGGGATGTGGAGAGCGGCGCGGCGACGGACACGCTGAACGCGAGCAAGGCGGTGTACTGCGTGGCGGCGCCGCCGCGCGACGCCGGCGGCGCCGGCCTGGTCGCGTTTGGCGGCGCGGAGCGCGTGCTGCACCTGTGGGACCCGCGCACGGCGCCGGGCGAGGCCCTGGTGCGCGGGCCTGGAGCTGTCGGGCACCTGTGAGGGAGTGATCGCTAGCGCTGCACGCATGGTGGCGCCAGCGCAACTGCTTTGGGCCTGTGGACCGCGTGCCGCGCCTGGCCTATGTGCACATGACCCGTATATTGCCCCGTATCACATGGCCCCATATTCCACCTAGGCCCCAGGCCAGGTGTGCACTCGAGCACACGCTGCGCGAAGGCTGTTGCTGGGGCGGACGTTGTCCAGCGCCCCACAGGAAGCTCATGGGACTCCGCCTGCATTGCAAGCCCCAGGGAAGCCCCAAGGATAGGCCGGCAAGGCGGTGGTGCGCTCTGCACACTCGCCCAGGTTGCATGAGCCTGCTGTCCTTGCATGCCGGGTCAGCTGGATATTTACTACGACAGAGGCGACGGGCGCGCAGGCCAAGCGCGCGTTCACATCGCACACCGACTGGATTACCGCGGCGGCGTGGCACCCGGCCTCGCCGCACCACCTGGCCACCGCGTCGTTCGACCGCACAGTCAAGCTGTGGGACCTGCGCGCGCTCATGCCGCTGCACACGCTCGCCGCGCACACCGACAAGGCGCTCGCCGTGTCCTGGGCCGGGCCGGCGCGCCTGGCCAGCGGCGGCGCCGACGGCGCGCTGCGAATGTTTGCCGTGTCGCTGTCAGGGCCGTGAGGCTCTGGCCCGCATGCATGCCGGACTGCAGGTTGCGCCGTGCGACGCGCGCGCGCGGGCCGCTGCACACTTGGGCCGGGACAAATGAAAGCACTTGCTGAGCAGGGCTGGGCTTGCTCGCTTGACCAGCGGCGGCGTCGACTGCGAAGTGCGCATGCTCGCCATGGCGCTGTGACGCTGTCAGCAGCGCCAGGATGATCTCAAGCTCAAGCAAGCTCAGCCTTGAGTAAGACCAACTCGGTCCCAACCCTAGGCAGCAATCAAAGCATCTGCACGAAGGTCACTGCATGTGAGGTAGGGACACCCCAAGCAAAACTAAAGGCGTCGCTGCTAAGCACACCTTTCAGCGACGGGTGTTTGCTATGCAGCAGGCAATACGCAGCACAGCAAATCGTGATGCGTATATGAGCGTCAAGATGTCTAGTCATGTCAGAGACGCTGAGCATGCATGGAGTGCATAATGCGCGGCACTGGGATTCCGCCGCTGCAAAGTAGCGGCGGCATGTGAAGCCAATGACCCGGGCCCTACCCTGATGACTACTGCTTCCCTCAGTGCACCTGCCTGCTGCCTTGAGTGCTTCCGCTGCGATCAAACTCACGCCAGCGCTAGGACCCTTTGCTTGCGTGCCTTCACTTTATTCAAGCAAGGTGTATTCACGCAGCGCCTGAAGTTTGCACGGAGCGCAACCCTGTGCGGCAGGTGTGCTGCGTGGCGTGCCTGTGGCAACATCAGTGTTGTCTGATATTAAATCAAAGCCAGGACTGCGAGACAAGTGTAGCGGGTTGATTTCAAACACACGCGCGTGAGTCCGTTCAACCGAGGTCTGTCTATAGCGGCTCCCGCCGCATGCACCTGGTGCACTAGGGCTGGCGGTGATGGGCGGAAGTAGACCTTGAAGTTTGGAAGTCGCTGCCGGCAACCCCTTTCCAACTCACCTTCAACTGACTTTACAAGGTGTCCTCTTTGTGTGAACGCTTGCGGTTAACGCAGGCAACCATCTGCGGCGGGGAGGAGGCGCGTACCTGGGTCGCCCGAGTTTGCCGCTCTTGGCTGATCCAGCAGGATGAGGCCCAGACGCTGTCTGGTGAGCTCCCGCAGACACTGCCTTGCGCTCTGCTGCTTGGCATCCCGGCGTGTGTGCACCGCCCGTGCCGGCCCTGACTCCCCGCGCTTGCAGGGCCCCGCGGGGGCGCTGCTGGCGCTCCTGCTGGTGTCGGCGGCCGCGCTGGCCACGCCCGCGCCCACAGACGCCAAGGCGGCGGCGGCAGACCCGGGCGCGCAGCCCGGCGCGACGACTGCCAAGGCGGTCCCGGGCGCCGTCAACACCAAGGCGGCCCCGGGCGCAAAGGCAGGGGATGCCAAGGCGGCCGCGACCGAGGCGAAGACCGGCGCCGCGCTGGACCGCGCGGTGGAGGCGAATGTGGAGGCGCAGGACTACCAGGAGGAGACGGTGCCCGTCAAGGCGCAGGCGCGCGCTCCCCACCGGAGGAGAGCGCTCCCCGGCAGAGGAGAGCGCTCCCCAGAGGAGAGCGCTCCCCGGAGGAGAGCGCCCCCGGGAGGACATCGCTCCATAGGAGTAGTCCACCGGAGAGCGCTCCCCGAGGAGAGCGCTCCCCGGCAGGCTCTGCACCAGAGCGAGAGGGAGTGCTGGGGTGCTCTCCACTGCTGTCTGTGACGGAAGAGGCGCTCGTTGTGGCCGAAGCAGTGGGCGGCTGGCGCTGCTCCTGCTGGGCCCGTGGTCTACTGGATGCAGGCTCTACTGGGTGCAGGCTCTGCGGGCGCCTCGCGCTGAAGCACTTGCGCGAGGCCAGCGTCGCTTCAGAGGCGTGCATGGGCTGGCGTGCAGGTGGTGCAGGGCGAGCCGGCCGCGCTGCTGGCCAGCGGCACGGGCGACATCTCTACCACGGGTGCGTATCCCAACCTGCGGCATCTCCCCTGTTGCTGCCCTGGGCGCGCTCTGAGCCCTCCGCGTCGCCCGCCATCTCGTCGCCAGCAAGGGAGCAGCCCGAACCATGTGATGCAGCTTCTGCTGCTGCCTGAGTCCGCCGCTGCGCCCGCACGCTGTGGACCGGGCTAAGGCGGGCGTCATGGGGAGCTGCTTTGGGAACGCACACAG
>JAABUX010006293.1_pt1 | contig 14209 bp, 3 predicted proteins | sample 5561851 | NCBI WGS metagenome assembly JAABUX01 (sample SAMN10711883, study PRJNA513361) | rock metagenome | isolation source: Antarctica rocks | place: Antarctica: Victoria Land, Richard Nunatak red sandstone | collected 2016-01-03 | reverse complement strand
ACAGGCTGTAATTGATGGAGGTGGTGCAATGACTGGGTTTTAGAGTAGAATAATTGGAGAAATGTATATAAATTTTGGTGGGGTTCTCCGCAAGGCTGAAATATCGGAGACTTTTGTCACCCGCGAGGCAGGGTGGCAGGGACTTCTCGTCCAGCCCTACAGGGCTCACAGCCCAAAGTTTTTGTTTTCTTACTCCGGCGCTCTAGGATGTAATTTCTGAGTCCGTACAATTCACCAGCAGGGTCAACTACGATAGAAGTTTTGCGACGAAAATCAGTCATTGTGATACGCACAAAAACCTTCTACGTGAGTGTACTTTCTCAAAGTCTATGGTTATGTGGATTAGGTAGGTATAGACGACCAAGCCAACGATGCGCCCAGACAGCCCAGGTCAACAGCTTCCATGACCCAGCCCCAGTCCCAGCCCCAGTACATGGTGCCAAGACACTATATCGATGATCCAGCCCCAAACAGCTTCAGACCCAGCCCCTGTCTGGGTCGCGAGGAAGATCAGCACACTCCTATTTTCTCTCGCCATATTGACTTTCTTGACGATGCATTAGCCGACGGCGTAAGTCTCAAGCTGCGTGGGATGACCCAGCTGGGCAAGGCATCTGGCATAGCGGCAGATAGCAAGCCGGTCATAGATAGACACAAATAACCTTACCAATGGAAATCTCCACAAGCGAGGCAACAATAGCCTGGTCTCGAGCTGTATTAACCCCCCTCCTTCCTCCATAAAATCTTCCTTCTACAACACCATCGACCAAGCTGTTAAGAATGTCAGCTATTCCGTCAGAGAAAACTTTTGCTGATAGTGTGCTCTCCTATGAGCGACCTGTGAGAGCAGAGCATAAAACAAACTTTCCATTCGTGTTCGAAGGCCAGCGTATTGATGACTATGAGGCGAAACATCTTGTTCTGTCGATTGTCCTGCCAGTATCTTGGGATGAGAGCCGGTCCATGGAATGCTTGTCCTATGTTATGGTAAGCCGCAACCCTTCGCTTGCGTGCAGAGCTCACATTACAATAGTCCGTGATGCTCTACTCCATTGCCGTGTACGACGAGAACCTAGCCATCGATAACGAAGAGGAGAGCGATACAGGCGCAGGCATTAGTGAGGGCTGCTTATCGGTGCTTGTCGCTGAGGCCAACCAAGCTACTCTGAGCCCGCAACATTACACTGTGATTCATGAGTTCTTTGGTGATCTTATTGGAAACATGAGCCGCCTACGTCGGGCAACAGGAGATAGGCTGGATTATATCACAGAAGAAGATTTGGAGCAACTCTGCAAGCACCTTTATGAGTTGACGGAGGAGGATATGACCTTCTTGCTAGATTGGACTCGGGCCCACTGTGCGCCGAAGTTGAAGTGGGAGCAATGTGCACCGTTTCGCGACTCTGATGAAGGTTTGCTAGCCCTTGAACGTTTTCAGTCCGGCTAGAAAGTAACAGGATCAAGGTAAACTCCCCACCGCAACGGTCCTGTGATGTATACGTCTCATCTTCGTCCATTTATGCCTCCAGGTCGTTGATGACACTCGGTGCTAACGCAGTATGGAGGAACATTTGGCGTTTCTCCTAGAACAAATTAGGGAGGAAAAGTGGAAAAGCATTAGGCCCTTATAGATTGATCAAGATCTTATAGGTGCCACCATCTGAAGCTCCTCCATTCCAACCTCAACAAGCGCACCGAGGTTGCACAAGCCCATGGCAGTAAGCCACGCATCTACCTTCGAGCAATCCCATTCAACGTTACTGTCACAAAGGTTATGTTTCCGCATGACTTCGTTGAGTCTCTTCTCTACATCGGATGCTGTTCGTGGCACGAGAGGTCTTTCCCCAGTCTTGCGTACGAGAAATCTGCTGCATCCCAGGTGATCCACGTGTCTGCACGCAAAGTAAACTATGACAGCAGTCTCTTGATTGGACCACTCTGACTTGTCCCTGCTGACTGTACCACTACCTCGATGATGTTGAGTTTGGGAGCTTAGTGACGTCAAAAGATGAACGAGAATGAAAGAGCAGAGTGTCCAAGGTTCAGTGTTTTTCAATGATAAGATGAATTTGATGGAGATGACTATTTTATACCTATATCTTGATCCCTCACCAAATTGTTCGGCCACGCGTCGCAACGATGAGTTGCGCATCAAAGCTATTTGCCTGATTTCTGCGGGGTCGAGCGAAAAATATCCCTGGCCGAAGTACTGAATGGCACCTGTTGATCTGATACAGTATGATCGACGTTGATTGTGGTGGCCCCGGGAACCTTGACTAGCAGCTGAGTGACCAATCTGCCGACCGCTTGAATCCAAGGTTACAGCTCCTCGACATATTTATATAGGTTATCGAGCGTCCTACTTCTGTGTCAGTACTAACCTCCAGGTTGGCTAGGCTTCGAAAGACCTTGTCTTTTCCTTTAGCCTATAGGGAAGCTGTCAGTGTGGAGGACCGGATGCGCTAGACTATTAACACTTACTCGCGCTCCAACGATTGGATCGATGGTCTCGTTCAGGCGACACAGCTCTTTCCATCAGCTCTGGGCTGCTCCAATGCGTCGCCAGCGACAACAGGTCGATCTTCGAATCCGGCATAGAGAGGAGTTGACAATATCTAAGTTTGATCCCCATTGGCATTTACACCGTCGTTCGCACTAGTCTGTGCACCGTATTCCTGTGGATACCACTCTCTGGATACGTCCACGCCATCGTTCGCACTAGCCTCGTGGCCGAGATCCTGCGTAAGCCACTTTTCGAGCCCTTCAAAGTCGCGACTGGTATCCACGAGATCATCGAACTCCCAGCCATTGTCCTTGTTGGCATTTGGGTAGAATCTCCGCTCAGTCTTGCCTAGATAGGCTTAGCGTGGCTTGGTAAGCCAGCCCCTGAGCACCATGTATGTAGCCACGGTAGCTCCATAAGAAAATCAACAACTGTTCCAACCTCCATGAACCTACGTTTAGGTCCCCATATTCCAAAGAGAATTGAATAGACTCCTGATGGGATCTTGAAAACATCTACTCGAAGCCTTGAAACTCCCAGCTTAATGCGAATGTATCCCGCACGCCGGCAAGCATCGAAAGTGAGACAGGCTTGAAGCCCGGCGGTACCTGATGGGACAAACTCTTCCATCTTCCGGTCATGTTGTTCTATTCATCGTGTCCCTGCTGTAGCTTGAGCGTAGGTTGACAGTATGTGAGTGGCATCCGTTGATTACGTTTCATTCTCGCCTGAGAGCTTCATGCAAACATTTGATCGAGTGATTCCTGGGTACTTGAATGGTCCTCCTCGCACCTCAACTATTTCCGAGTAAAGATTCGCAATATCAAAAGGCTGCAAGGCGTGTGAGTGGACTTTGCCTGTGTGTTGTAGAGGAGGTTGAGGACGTGGAGGTTGGCGAGCAGATATGAGTCCCTCCTCTTCCGCTTAATATCCATGAGAACTGTAAGATGAACGTCAAACCCCATACACGTTACCGTCGGATTGGAGGGAAGGAATACTCTACTTAGGGGGCTTGGATAGGACTCAGGAACGGGTGCGGTATTCTGGGGACGTGAGACCATTCGAGTCACCAAACGTAACTTGGGAACCTTGGAGCTTCGGCTCGAGTGCCCACAATTAGGCTACCATTAGTACTCCTAGCTAGGTTCGTACGCCGTGGGGGTCGGTCTGTGAATCAATCACGTGCGGAGTTGCTTGACCAAAGCTGGGCTAAGGGTGGTGTGCCATTTCAAGTCTGGCCAACTCTCACGTAGCATGCACGGCGGGAATTAAAGCTTTACTAGCTTCTCCATTTCCGCAAAGGATGCCTACATCCCATCCTAAGGATGAGCCACTGTGATAATTTCTTTTAGCATCTCCCTTGAATCTACATCCCAGGGGTGCAATGGCATATAATAACAAAGAGAATTGCATTGTTTGTATACATCGCAACGTCAGCGAATGTACGTTGGTAAAGACAGGAGTAGGAATCCAAAGGAAAGTTCGCATGGATTGACGATAATTTGACGCTCTTGAGAATATATCCATATGCGGAGGTGAAATTGTCTGCCGAAATTGATGGCAGACGAGGCTGAGTCTTTGCAAATTCGGTAGACATGGGCAACTTGTGCCCGCCCAAGCGCTGGCCCAGAACGTGTGAATGTGACTAAACCTCGTTGAGTTGAAGATCGTTGACCACCACCACCTCTTTACTAGTATTTGTGTTGCCTCCTCTGCATCTTGAGTTCCCTTCGCTTGTAGTTCTCGCTTTTAGTGTCTCATCAAGAATGTGAAGAAACTATGTAAACTTTTCGACGTCTGCTGTTCATGTGAGTAAAACGACTTGGAATGATTTGTGTAAGGGGCGTTCTGTCGCTTTTCGGTGCGTCTTGCCGCTCTGCGCTCTCAATCAAACGTACGCCGTAGTTCAATACCCGCGATATCTCCGTATCCGCATGTACTGCCGTAGAGACAAGGTAAGAGATAACTCGGATCCCCATAAATCGAGAAGGGTTTAAAGACTGGCAGCTTTTGACGATGCTCTATTGTGGAGTTTTATCTTCCGGCACAGACATTACTAGGGTATATTCGTATTGCCAACGCCGTGCTCCTACCTCTCACCTCCACCCAGCGTATTAAACAAAGATCACGTTGCGTTAGAATAATCAACTGATCCAGTCGTGGAAAATCGGGGCGAGGCTAATGACAAGTAGAGGTACAAGTATGGAGACGAAACATACCGAAGGTGTGGAAGCACATACTAGAAGGCGCCTACAAGGATGATAAACTTCTCCCATGTGAGGATGATGGCATATGGAGGGAGGTGGAAAGAGACTGTGTAATATGCATACATAACGTGAGGAGTCATGGGACGCCGCTTGATACTACTCGTAAGCGATATCTCCGATAGTCTACAAGCAATATTCAAGCACTCTCCTATTACACCCGAAAGAAGTAGTATCTTCTGCGTCCTGCGTGCGACTATAAATCCGGTCAAGCTGTCGTGGATCCGATAACTGGAACATCTGCAGCAGTTGACGTAGCGCAGCCCTTCCCGACAACATATAGTGATCTAGCTCAGAAGGAGCAGCCCTTCGTTTGGCAATAAGATCCTTCGCAGCAAAATCCTTTAGATAGACCGGTAATCACAAGCAGATCTAAGCCTAGTTGTTTAGGCCCCTTTTTGTTGGGCCCGATTTCTCCTCCAACTACCCTTGTTAGATGGCCATTGTATTTGAATTTTCCCATACATCATTGTTGTTTTCCGAGTCCTGCACGTCGTATGATCGTTATAAAGTAGGGTTCCACTTCCGCATTCGTTTACCCTTAGGTGGTCGCTGACTTGTAATGACCATAGTCCATCTAGCATGTCTTATGGACCTCTTGTGAAAGCGAAAGGATGTCTGCCGCCATCACTGCCGCGATATGTTGGTACGAGGAAATCTCTATCGATCTGGAGTTCGTGGTGGTTCGAGGTATTCGGAGGCTCATTCGGGTAGCCAATCGTGAGATCCAACGGTAGCCTCGATGTTCGGTACCTGTAGTGATGCTGTCTCCCTTCGCGGCTATGGCAATGGTTAGCAGAGGCGCGGTTAATCTCCAAAGCTTGTTCTAGTCCGTTAGCTTTTTAGACGAATGGCCACCACTGACCCTCTAGGCTTAATCCCGCTCTTGCTTGTAGACTGGTTGCGTAGCTTTCCCTCTTGCGCATTATCAGACTTTTCCCGCCCCCTGACCCTTGGTGACTTAGACCGAGTGGTCGACTTATCGCATTTCCTCTTTAACAATCCCAATGACGAAAGCTGCAAAATATAAGAGAGGATGATGGAGCGGTAGGTATAAGTAGGTGACGTGATGTGAAAATATTGACGCGGGTGAAGGTCCTGGATTTTACATCATGAGCTCTGTGAATTGAAGGTTAGAAGGAGGTAGATAGGATGTTATTACAGTTATTAGCAGTTCTGAATATTGGGGAGACGTTGAGTACATACCGCTGGAGTATATACTGGCGAGCCAGCGCCTTAATGGATATGCTATTAGGACATCATCTGACGGGTGAGGACACTGCGTATCTCTGGCACTAATGAGCATCCATTGACATTGGCAAGTAGGTTTCCTCAAAAGTAGCCAATAGCTGTTAACGGAAGCATGGAAGGGTATTTCAGTGAGGGTCAGGTCCTCCAGTGAACCCGACGTTGACGTCTATATTAACGAGGAGATATAAAGTATTAATCTCACTACTAATAAGTTAATATACTAGGCGGGGAAGCTATTAATAGTTAAGATTCCTAATTAATAGTTACTTTAATTATATTTTATAAGGAGTCTTATTAGGATTATATTATCTTCATAATCTTTTTTAAGTATTAAGTAGTATCCTTTCAAGTTACCTCTTTTTAGTTTTCAAGGTATAAGAAGTATATAGCTTGTAACTCCTTCTCCTCTACTAGTATACTTTATAAAGCTTATATCCTCCCCCGTTTTAACTTTAATCTCTATTAGATATAAGCGTTATTAACTTATATTATTAACTAGATATCTTATAATATCTAGCTACTAGACTAATTACAAGGAATCGCTAAAAACGCTAAGACACTAATTCTTAGCAATTCGATTCTAAAAGTTAGAATCGAAATCTAACTCTATTACTATATATAGTATACTAATATACTAAGTATAGTAACACGCTAAAAGGCTAGGCGAGTTAATACTACAAGTTGGAATCGAATCCCGACTCGACGATTAGTCTAATAGTTATCCTTATCTTTATTAATATAAATAAAGGCTTTTAAGAGGTTAGGCCCTAAGTATATAAGGCCTTTATATACCTTTAAGAGGGATAGTACTTTCTTTTATAAGGCTAAAGAAACTTATTATATAAAATCCTACTTTTAATACCATTTATAAAGATATTATATCTAGTTTATAAAGATTTACTTATATATTAATATATAATAATAAGACCTAATTATATTTGGAAATTAATATTATATAAGATTAATAAAGCTATATAAGAGGTAATATTTTTAAAGGTATTATATAATTATTCAATCTAAAATAGTTTACCTCTATTATTTAATTCTTATTTAGGTAAGGTTAAGGATTATAAAGGTATTTATTATATTTATTATATTTATACTTAAAGGTGAAGTCTTTATTAGACCCGTTTAAATAATATTAAACTCCTCTTATATATTTTTAAAGACTATTATTTAATTTATATATAAGAGAGAGATTAGGTAATATTATAAATTAGGTGTAATTATTATATTATTAAAATTAGGTAAGTTAATCCTTATTTTTATCTTATAATAGAGAAATTTTTATAATAAGTCTCTTATTTATAAGGTCTCAAACTTATTTCTTATTATTATATATATATATTTTATTAAGGGCCTTTATTCATTAATTTAATATTAATAAGTAATAATAGGGCCTTTAATATATTTATTAAAATTAATTACTTTTAATTCACCTTATAGAATAATATTATATATTAACTTGGAAGAGATATTTTAAAAGAAGGTTTAATAAGTATAATCTTATTTTAATTTTAATTTCTTTTATGATCCTTGCTTATAACTCTTAACATTAGTAAGAGGTATTTGTAAAGTTAAGAGTACTTTATTATAAAATAATAAATTTTATAAGAAAATCTTATTATAAAGTATAATGTATTGATAAGTATTAATAATAATAATTCAATTAAATTTTAAATACTTTTAAATACCGTTATACCTACTTATTATAATAATAATTATAATTTTAAGTTAAACTTCTTGGAATTACTTATATTACTACTTCTACTCCTCTTTAAGTACGCGTAATAGAATAATAAGGTTATAAGGAAATAGATTATTATTATTATTAATTTAATAGATATTATATACCTTTCTTTAATCTTTTTATAATGAATATATAACCCTTATAATAATTCAAGGAATTAGTTTAAGTATTTATTAAATTCTTGAATTATAAGTTAATTATTATAAATATAAAGGATAAGGAATTTATACTTGTAATAAGGATTTCCCTTGTTAAAAGCATTTATATAATGTTAAGTTTTTAAATAATTTCAATTATATATGATAATATAATAGTATTTATAATATATTTAAGATGTAAGGTACCTACTCCTCCCTTCTTAATAAGATAATAAGAATAAAGGTCTCTAATTATCCCTTATCCCTTATTATCTTATATTATCTTATAATATATTCCTTTTCATTTATCTTTAACTTAAATTAACATCTTGATAAAGTATAGAGTATACTTAAGTAGAGATAGTATAAATCTATCAACTATTATTATCCTCCCTTTAAGAGAGAGGTAAAACCTAATATAATAATAATTTAAGTACTTAACTTTTTAGAAAAGAAAATTCTTAAGATTATTAAATCATTTATTAATATAAGTATTTATTAAGATACTTAACTATTTATAAGAATTTATTAATAATAATATCAATTAATCCTTACTTTAATAATCTATTTATATATTATTAGAGCCTTTATAAGTATATTAAATAAATGATAATTATTACATTATTAATAAATATTATTATAGATAAGTAAAATCCTCCTTATATAATATTAATAAATACCTTAATCTTAACTTCTTAATAAAGTAAGTAGATTTAATAGGTAAACTCTTAAGGTAAATTAAGTTTATCTAATATAACTTAAAGAAATTGATTAATTAATTTATATTATATACCTTCTCTTAATCTAAGAAAAGAAAAAAGAATTCTTTAAATTTCTCAATTTTTTTTAATATACTTATATTTAATAAGGTATTAAATAGTTTTAATATTATTATTAATTAATCTCCTTAAAAGAAAAGAAAATTATTAGGGGTTACTAAAAGTTTTTATTAATATATATATTAATATATCTATAAATAGCTTATAATTTATATTTATATTTGAGAATACTTGATAATAATTAATAGTAACTAATATTTATTTATTCCTCTTTCTCTTTATATAAACGGATTGAGATATTATATATTCATTTTTTCAATATTACTCCCTCTTTTTATATTATATTATAAAAAGCTGTTTTTCTTGTAAAGATCAAGATTTATTTACTCTTTATATAATACGTTATTATTATTTTATAAAACTTATTTAAAATACTATCTTTATTAAGAGCTATTCTTAATATTATTTAATAAATAATAGCCTTTACTTTATAATATTTAATTAGCGTTTTTATTATAATAACTACATATAAGAATATTGATTCTATTATAGAAATAAGGATCTTATTATAAGTTTATTCTTATAAAGATTTAATATTATAAAGCTTTTAATAATATTATCTTATAACCCTTAATCTATTATTAAAGACTTTATATATATCTCCTCATTTATTTATAAGAGCCTTAATAAAATTATAATTCAACTTCTTAACTTAATTAATAAATTATTTTATTAACTTTTTATTTAATATAAGATATAAAATTATAAAATTATAAATATATATTCAATCAAAGATATTTATAAAATATTTCTCTTATATTTTAATTACTATTATTTAAGCTTTTAATTTAAGATTTTTATTAAGGTTCTTTAAGTTCTTCCTCTTCTTTTAGTATTATAAGTAGTATTATAAAAGATCTAATTTAAGCTTATTATTAAATTAATAATCTCACTTAATAAGCTCTTTATAAATCTTATAACTAGTACCTTATACAAATATTACTTAATTATTAGGTTTTCTCCTAGGAGTTCTCTTGATACTTATTAATAAGCCGCCCTTACTTTACTCCTCTTTAATAGAGTTAATTTTAATCTATAATAATTAAAGCTATATATTATAAACTATACTTTAGTTAATTATAATTATAATAGCCTTATAATCTACTAAAAGCCCTATTAGAGTAATCCCTATGAAAATATATAATAGAATATTTAATTAAGTTTCTAAGTATAAATACGTAAGAATTAAATATAATTATTAAGATATATTAATTAAGTATCTTAATATCTTAATAAGAACTTATAATTTAATACTCCTATTTATATCTAATATAAGATAAATATAGAATGAAAATCTAATATTAGGTAATATATATAAATATATTAAAAGTCTAAGATAATTATATTAAGTTAAAATATTAAAAAATTACTAAGTCCTTCAGAAATATATACCTTAATTAAAATACTTAATCAAGAAACTTTACTTTATAATAGAATTTAATTTTTTTTAAAATAAAAAAAATTGAACTTAAATTATATAAGCTAATTATATAAATAAAATATAATTAGGTATATTATAAAGATATAATTATATAAGTTTTTAACTTATAATAGTTAATAAGGTATAATAATTAAATAAGTTATTATAAGATATAAATTATATTATCTTTATATTATTACTATTAATATAAGATTATACTTTAAGGGTATATATCTTAAGACCTATTAATTATTTAAAACATCCTTAGATATTTAAATATTAGAATTATACTCTTATAATTTTATAATACCTCTTTTAATTTAACGCTTTTATAAGAGGTAATAAATTTATTTTTATATAAAGGTTTTATAAAGCTGTTAGTTAATTATTAATTTATAAGAATATATTAAAAATTAAAAATTCTGATAATAATCTATTCTCTTATTTAATAATATTAAAGCTTAATATATTTAAAGTAAGTCCCTAATTATTATTTTATTTAATAAATATCTTAGGAGAATTACTTATATAAAATTAGTTTAGGAGGTTCTTAAGCTAAATAGCTTCCTTAAATACTTATATATATTTAATATACCTAGCCTTATATAAGTAGAGAACTATTATAACTTATTATTTGAAAAATTAATTAAGAGTTATATTATCAATATTAAACATATTATTCAAGGTAAAATTTTAAGTCTTATAATTACCTACTTATTCAAAGTTTATATACTTAATCAGGTCTTAAAGAGAGCCTTAAAATGTAAGTCAAAGTTTATTATAATATATAAATGTTAAATTAATAATATCTATTCAAGTTAATAATATAATAGCTAATAATTAAGATACTATGAATAATAATAAGGTATATTTCAAATAAAATATATATAAGAGAAGTCTTAAATCCTTAAGATATTTACCTTAAGTATTTAAGGAGGCTAGGACTTATAACTTTAAAGAGATATTAACTAGGTTCCTATTATTTATATAATAGCTTACTAGCTAACAAGAATAGGCTACCTAAAATAATATTAACTTACTAAGCTTTAATTAAAGTAATTAACACTCCTTTAAGAGGTAGTTTTACCACTAAAATTAATAAAGATACTAAAAATAAAATAGAAGGAGAAGTTACTAACTAAAGAGCTATACAAATACTATTAATTAGACGCGTTAACTAAAATAATTTCAATAGCAAGGGCTTATTAAGCTACCTAAGAAGTAAAATATTATAAGGAAAGGAGATAATAAGTAGGAGTTTTAGTTATAAAAGGTTTCTCTTATACCCCGCTATAATAAGTTATAGTAGCTCTACTACCTTTCCTACTATAAGAGACTACCTTTATCAGTATGAATAATACTAGAATAGGCGTATAAATAAATAACTAATTAAGAATTGACCTTAAATAACTATTTTATATTATCTTAAATATATATAAGTAAATTCTTATAATATTAATTATTCCTTTTAAATAATATTATATTAAAGTTATAAATATAAGTATTAATTAAATTATTAAATTGTTAAATTATCTTATACTTTATAAAGGTATATCTCAAGTTAAGCTTATTAAGTACTTAAGTACTTAAGATTAAATAATAACTCTTACTTTTCAAATAATATATAGGCTTTAATAAGGTTTTAAGTTAATATATAACTTTGAAACTTACATACTTATATTTAAAATAACTTTTATATTATAAAATTGAATTATTCTTAATATATTAAATTTCCTTAATATTTTTAAGAGGTAAATTAATTTATATTTCTATAATATAAATATTATATTATAAGTCTTTACTTAATTCTAATAAATTTAATAAGCCTTTTCTTATTAATAATAATTCCCTTTAGTAAGCTTATTATAATTTATAAGGTAAATATCATTAATAAAACCTTTTATTTATATAAGGAGTTTGATTTTTATATATATATAATTACTAGGCTCTCCCTTATATTTTTCTAAGTTCCTTAGAGATTAGTTTTAATATATATACTACTTAAGAGTTTAATATATTATACCTTATATTAAGTTATATTATATAATTTTCTATCTTTTATATTCTTAGCTACTAATACAAAGTTAATAATAGTAAGTCTTATAATTCTAATCTTTCTATCTTACTTAAGGAAAATGCTTAAAGTTATTATAATATCCTTTAAGGTAATATAAAAGAATTCCTTAAAATAATATATTATAATTAAGTCTTAGATATTCATATTATATATTTAAGATTCCTTATAAATATTAAAAGAGAAAGTTAATACTTAAAGGAAGAGGATAAATTAGATACTTTAACAACTTATATTAAATAACTTTAAGATATCTAGGCTATTAAAGTCTTAATAATGATTATAAGTACTATTATATTAAGTATATTATATATTTATATATATATCCTTTGGTTTATAAAGATATAACTTTATAAAGTAATATTTAAAAGGGAGTATTTATATTAATTTTATAAAGTTAATATTAATTTATTATATCTATTAGTTACTTTATTATTTAAACGTCGTATGTTACTTATTATATAAAATAATTCGAAACTCTTAAATTATAAATTCTATTCTTAAGAGTTAAAAGCCTATTTACTATCTTTTAATAATAAATATAAAGCTTAATTTCTCCTTATAAAATACAAATTAAACTTGAAAATATTATAAAGTATAAATATTATAATAGTAGCTTAAACTTATAAGGAAAATTATCAAATAAATCTAATTAAAGTTATATAATAGATAAGATAATAAAAGGTATTTAAAAGATTATATTTTTAAGCTTAAAGGTATAGACATTAATGATAATAAATAATCATAATTTAAAGATATTAAATTAAAGTAGAATACTAATAATATTAAGAATAATATTATATGAAAAGACGTTAAACTTAACTTAATTATATTAATTATAATAGTTTATAAGTTTAAAATATATTTATTAATATAATATTAATTAAAAAAGAATTAATTTTATAATTACCTTTGAAGTAGAGTAAGAGATTTAATTAATAAAGTAATATCCTTTATTATTATAAAGGGATAAGTAAATCTTTAAGATAATTAATATTAAATAATAATACTTTTAAACTTTAAATATAATTGGAATTTAAATTTAATAAAGTTGATAACTTAATAGGATATAATACCTTATAATATTACCTTATTAAGAGTATAAATATTTAATAGAAGTAGTATATATATATATAAAGGCTATTAGTTATTACTATAATTAAAAGATAGCTAAAATTATAACAAGGAATCTATTACTTTTTTTTAGAATAAATTAGAAAAGTCCTAATATTATAAAAATTCATACATTTTGATAAATTTAAAGGTAGAATATTAATACTTTAAAATTAATCTCAATATAATATAAGTTAATAAGCCTTAATTATCTACTTAAAATATTAAGAAATAGTTAAATATATTTATTTTTATTTATATTAATATGATATTAAATAAAATAAAATCATTAATATATTAGTAATCTACGAAGGCTATATATTATAATAGTTTATATATTATATACTTAGATCTAGTAAGCTTATATACCTACCTAGGAGTATAATATAATACTATATTTTATATAACGCTATTGAATATATATTTAGTAACTTTTAGTTTTTTAATAATATCTATATAAGATATCCTACTATATAGGATTAATAATAGGATTTAATAGGAATATAATATAAGGCTAATCTAGAGTAATATCTTACACGTATATAATTTATATAAATTAAATATATTTCAAATCTATATTATACTAGTATAAATAATATAGTCTATATAGTCCTATATTTATTTCTATTACTATTTATTATTTGGGTAGAAAAGGCTACTTTATAAAGATTTAGTATATTTATATTTTCTATATAGGTTCCTAGATTACTAATATAATAATTTTAAGATTATTAAAGAGCTTTAAAGCTTTGTTAATATCTTCCTTAATAATAAAGTAAATATATTATTTATATCTAAAAAGGATAATTAATCTTCTAGAAAATAAAAAGTTATTTTATAAGCCTCTTTATAATTTAT
>JAABUX010006290.1_pt1 | contig 14213 bp, 10 predicted proteins | sample 5561851 | NCBI WGS metagenome assembly JAABUX01 (sample SAMN10711883, study PRJNA513361) | rock metagenome | isolation source: Antarctica rocks | place: Antarctica: Victoria Land, Richard Nunatak red sandstone | collected 2016-01-03 | reverse complement strand
CCAGCCCCTTGGCCCGCGCGGTGCGGATATAGTTCTGGCGCAGCACCTCCAGCATGAAGCTGCGCACCGACCGCGCGAAGAACCCGGCCAGACCCGCCGCGTAGACCGTGATCGGCAACACGCCCTCTTTGATGCCCAGCCAGCCGTCGTCGCCCCATTGCCCTGCCGGCAGCCAGCCCAACTGGATCGAGAAGATGTCCACCAGGATCGGCGCCAGCGCCAGCGCCGGAACCGCGTACAGGGCCAGCATCACGGCCATGTTGACGTGGTCGGAAAAGAGGCGATTCTGGCGCACGGCCGCGAGGACGCCCAGCGGCGCGCCCACCACCAATGCAACCAGAAGCGCCAGACCGCCCAGAGTCAGCGAGACGGGCAGGCCGTTCGCCAGCAGGTCCGCCACCCTGGTCCCCGGCTCGGAGAGCGACAGGCCCAGGTCGCCGTGCAGCAGACCGCCGAGATAGGTCAGGTAGCGGCGCCAGAGCGGCAGGTCCAGGCCATACTGGTGGTCGAGTTGCCTGATCGTGGTGGCGCTCGCGTGCAGGGCCAGATTGGCGCGAATGGGATCGCCCGGCGCGGCGGCGACCAGCAGGAACGTCACCGTGCAGACGGCCAGCAGGATAGCGATCATGCCGGCCAGGCGTTTGACCACAAAGACGAGCAGCCGCACGACGTTACTTCGCTCCGTTTCCTCCAGGGTTCCCTCAAGCAGCGTCACCATCGGACGCGCGGGCAGCTTGCTCGCTTGGGTCCACCATTGAAGGGGATATCACGACTGGGAGCGCGGACAGCCTGCCCGCCTGGGTCCGCTGCCACGCCGTTTGCGCGACCGGAAAGGCCAGACGCCAACCCGAAGCGGGCAAGCTGCCCGCGCTCCCCGTTACCCCCACGGCGATGGCCTGCCGCTGGATGCGCTCGTACAGGCTCGTGCGCGCGGGGCCGTTGGGCGTCACGTCCGCCTGGGCCAGCAGCGTCTGCACGATGGGGTTGGTATAGCCGCCGATGTTGTACGTCGAGGCGCTGCCCAGCAGGTTGTCGGCGAAGTCTTGCGGGTCGGCGTAGTCGTAGACCCAGTTGTCAAGGATGAACGGCGTGCTATTCTCGGTGATCAAGGTCAGCCAGTTGTTCTTGGGCGTGGCGGTGATGTTGAGGTTGATGCCGGCCACCGCCCACTCGTTCTGCAGCGCGCTCAAGAGGTTGGCGGTATCCTGCGCGCCGGCGGGGTAGACGGCCGTCAGGTTGCCGTCGTGCGGGATATGGCCGCCGAAGTCCTTTGTGGCCAGGGCCAGCTCGGATTTGGCTTTGGCCAGGTCGAACGGGGTCAGGCCGCACAGGCTGGCGTCGCAGCCGGTGATGCCCTGCGGGATCAGTCCGCAGAGCGGCGTCGCCGTGCCGTGCAGGATCTTCTGGGTGAGGGTCTGCCGGTCGATCGCGTACAGCAGGGCGCGGCGGAAATGCAAGTCGTTGAAGGGCGAGCAGCCCAGCGGCTTGCACGCGCTGTCCTTGCCCAGGTTGGGCGCCAGGTAGTAGGTGGACAGCGCCGGGGCGGAGTGAAGATCGGGGCTGGCGCGCACCGCCGCCAGATTGGCGCTGGGAACCGTCACGAGGGGGATCTGGCCGCTCTGGTACTCGCGGTAGGCCGCTTCGTCGGTCGAGATGAAGGGGATGTCGACCTCGGTGAGACGCATGCGGCCGGCCTCGTACCAATGCGGGTTGGGCGCCAGATACATCTCCTGCCGGTAGCGCCAGGGCTTACTGAACATGAACGGCCCCGTCCCGATGTTGCGCGCCTGCGCGGCGGGTCCTACCAGGTCGGCGTTGGGAGCCAGGCCCGGCTTGACCACGAAGCTGGTGGGGTAGGTCAGCGTCTGCAGGAAGTAGCTGATGGGTTTGTCCAGGGTAATACGCACGGTGCGCGCGTCCGGCGCGGCAACGCCGGCCAGGCTCCTGGCCTTGCCGTTGTTCCAGTCCGCCGCGCCCTTGATGTGCCCCAGGTAGAGCAGCGCGTTGGGCGAGTTGGCGGCCTTGGAGAGGCTGCGCGTGATGCTGGCCACCACGTCCTGAGCGGTCAGTGGCGTGCCGTCGGAGTAGGCGGCGTGGGGCCGCAGCGTGAAGGTATAGGTCAGGTAGTCCGCGGACACGGCCGGCATGGACTGGGCAAGGTCGGGCACGACGTTGTTGCGGTCGTCGAGCCGGACCAGACCGCTGTAGACGAACTCGATGGCATAGATCGAATAGCTATCCGTGGCCTGGGCGGGATCGAGTGACTTCACCCACAGGTCGCTCACGTCGAGGGGATCGACCAGGACATTGGCGGCGGCGGCCGGTCGGACGGGCTGGCGGGCCTGCGCCGGACCCGCGTTAGTCGCAAACAGGGCCACGGCGGCGGCAAGCGCGGCGAGCGGTGCGCGGCGAAGCGGGGCAAAGCGTCTCATGCGGCGTCTCCTCATATCTGATTGGCAACACATCAAGCCCGCGACAAGTCACGGCCACACTATAACTAATGGCGTTGCCGCCCGTCAACCGGCTAGCAACAACCCAGCCTGCGACTGACGTCGCATGGCAAACACGGCGACTGACGTCGCTTTCCCATGGTGCTATTGCCGGTCGACTATCGCCATGACAGGGGTAGACATCCGTGTATGAGGTGACACGTCAGTGTCCGTCGTTTGCCATGCGATTTCAATCGCAGGCGCGGCGGGCAGTCGTCGCGGGCCGATTCCGCCTCACCACGAACTGCTTTTCACGTTGCGCTGATACGACGGGCCAGGACGCCGAGTAGTGGCACAATGTTCTTCTTGCGCGAGAGGATGCCGGGCAACTCGACGGTGTTGCCGTCGACGAGGGCGGTGTCGAACGTCGCGGCGACATCCTGTGCGTGGCCCTCGATCAGGATGGTGGTGCGCCGCCGCATGATGTCGACGATGCCGAAGAGCACGCTGGTGTAGTCGCGCGCCCGCAAGTTAGCCATCGCGGCCAGCAACTCGTCGCGCCGCGCCAGTACCGCGGCGCTGTTAGTCGTCTCAATCATGCCGATACCGAACAGGCCGTTCTCGGAACTGAAGTCCTTGAGGTCGGCGCTCAGCAACTGCTCGGCGGTGCGGTCCGAGATGTCCGAGGCCAACTCCAGGATTTCCCCGCCGTAGGCGTCGATGTCGACGCGCGCGGCCTCCGCCAGCATTCCGGCCACGCGGCGGTCGTCCGGCGTGGTGGTGGGGCCACGGAAGAGCAGCGTATCGGCCAGGATGCCGCCGAGCAAGGCGCCGGCGATGGGCGGCGGGACGGCGACGCCGGCCTCGTGGAAGAGCTTGGCCACGATAGTGCTGGTCGATCCGACCGGCTCCAGGCGCATAAAAGGCGGCGTGCTGGTCTGGAAGTCGGCCACGCGGTGGTGATCAACCACCCCGAGCACCTCGGCCTCCTCGATGCCGTCGACGGCCTGGCCGCGCTCGTTGTGGTCCACCAACATCAGCTGGCGATGCGCCGGCTTCAGCAGGTCGGTGCGGCGCACGATCCCCGCGACCCGGCCGCCCTTTTCAATCACCACCACGCTGCGGCCGGCCACGCTGCCACGCAAGAAGTCGCGCGCCACGTCAACCGGGTCGTCGGGGTAGCAGGTCGGGACGTCGCCGTGCATCACGTTGTGCACGGGCGTGCTCAGGTGGATCAGGCGCACCGTGGTGTAGGTGTGGTGGGGCACGGCGATTAGCGTGATGTCGCGGGCGCGGGCCAACTCGACCACCTCGTCGGCAACGGGAATGTCACCGGTCACCACCAGGGCGCCGACGCCGAGACGGATGGCGGCAAGCTGGGCGTCGGTGCGGTCACCGATCACTAGCAAGATGCCGGGCTCGATGCGACGCAGCATCGAGTCAACCTCCATCGCTCCGACCATCACGCGATTGACCAACTCGCGCCTGCGCGCCGTGACCAGCGCGCGCCCGCCCAGCGTGCGCAGCACATTGTCCAGGTGCAGCGACACACGGTCGAGCTCATTGAGGTCGAGGCCTTCGATGAAAGAGCGCGCGAAATCCTCCACGCTGGTCACGCCGCACAGACACCCCTCGTCGTCGACGACGGGCACGGACCCCATGCCGTGCTGCTGCAAGATCTGCCCCACCTCATACAGCGAAGTGTCTCGATGCACCGTGATGGGGGGGGCAGTCATGATGTCGCGGACCCGCGGCCGCACGTCGGTCACCAGCAACGGCACGGGCAGTTGGAAACGGTCCAGGATATAGGCCGTCTCGCGGCGCAGCGGCCCCTGCCGCGTCGCGACCGCATCGGGATGCCCCTGCACCTGCAGCAGAGCGGCGTAGCCGACCGCCGAGCAGATGGCGTCGGTGTCGGGGTTCTTGTGCCCCATGACGTAGATAGCGGCGGCCACTCCGATGTCCTCAAATCTTCTTGATCGTGTTATCCGGCCGTCCGTGCGTTATGACGCGCGACGCGCGACAGCCAGACCTGGTAGGTTAGCGTCTGCCAGCATTGTACCGGACGCCACCGCTGCCAGCACGACTGGGACAGGCTGCGTCCATATAGCAAGGCGGATTGTCCTTGACTTTCATGGCGCGTGGCGGAAGTGGCGACGCCGCTGGCCGCGCCGACGCCAGCCGCCGGGCGGGTAGCCATCCGGACGCTGCCAGACGTCGCGACGATGGCCTGCGCGGTCCATCAGGGCGATTACGTCGGCATCGCCCACGCGTACGCCGCCCTCTACGCGTGGCTCGACGCCAACGGATACCGGCGCACCGGCCCGGAGAGGCAACTGCACGTGCGGTATGAGGACGGCGGCGATCCGGCGACGTTCGTGACCGAGGTGCAATTTCCAGTCAGCCGCACAGCGGGCGGTTATCCCAGTGGGGGGATCAACGCCCCCATCACGGTCGCCGCTCCGCCGAGCCTGGATTATTGCGTGGGCGGAAACCGTCCGGCCTGGGAGCGGCGGCTTCCAGTTGGCCCGTCGTTTGCCGGCTGGAACCCGGCGCTCCCAGGAGCTTAGGAGTTGGGCCAAAGTAACCTGAACGTTTTGCCCCTCGGTCCAGGTGTGGATGGGAGTCCCCGTGTCCCAGTTGTTTTGGCCCGCGCCCTTAGTACGACAACGTTAGGACCAAGCCTGCGACTGAAGTCGCATGGCAAACAACGGACACTGAAGTGTCTCTACACGCGCCGCCCCGACGACTTTAGTCGTCGTCTTTTGCCATGCGACTTCAGTCGCAGGCCCATGTCACGTTGTAGTATTAGTCGAGCGGACAATGGCGCATACATAGATGAGAGGAGGCCAGGGATGGCAGAATTAAAGGGAACTATCGCGCTGGTGACGGGCGCGAGCCGGGGCGTCGGGCGCGGCGTGGCGCTCGGCCTGGGCGAGGCGGGCGCGACCGTCTATCTCACTGGGCGCACGGTTGAGGAGGGCCAGGCCACCGTCGCTTTGTCGGGGACCGTGCGCCAAACGGCCACGGAGGTCGACTGGCTCGGCGGCCGCGGCATCGCCGTGCGCTGCGACCACCGCGACGATGGCCAGGTCGCGGCCCTCATCGAGCGCATCCGGGACGAGCAAGGCCGTCTCGACGTGCTTGTCAACAACGTATGGGGCGGCTACGAGCACTTCTACGACGGCACGGAGTTCTGGACGGAGACCGGCTTCTGGACCATTCCGTTGGCGCGGTGGGATGCCATGTTCACAGCGGGGGTACGGGCGCACTACGTTGCCAGCGCCCTCGCCGCCCCGCTGATGATTGAGCGGGGGCGCGGCCTGATCGTCAACATCTCCGCCTTCGCCGGGCAGAAGGTGGACGCCGGCGTGGGCTACGCCGTCGCGAAAGCGGCCGACGACCGTATGGCGGCGTGCATGGCGCACGAACTGCGCCCGCACAACGTGGCCGCCGTCGCGCTCTATCCCGGCCTCGTGCGCACCGAGGGGGTCCTGAAGGCGGGCGAGTACTTCGACCTGTCCAACTCCGAGTCACCCCAGTTCATTGGCCGCGCGGTCGCGGCGCTGGCCGCGGACCCCGAGGTGATGCGCCGGTCGGGGCAGGTCCTGATCGCGGCGGAACTGGCCGAGGAGTACGGCTTCGTCGACATCGACGGCAAGCGGCCGAGGTCCATCCGCGAGGGTGAACAACTGTCCTCCTGACTGAGGATAAGCTCAATGCGTCAACCGCGGGCATGTCAGGGAAGACGGGCACTCGCCGGTGAGAGAGCCAGGTCAAGGTTGCCGGCCGCGCAATTCGTCCAGGCGACGGCGTAATTCCGCCAACTCCGCGTCCTTGCGCGCTAACGCCGCCGTTACCTCCGTGTCTTTGCGCGCTAACGCCGCCTGGAGCTCACCCTCACGCAGCATCCGTTGCCCGTCGCTTCTGTAGACGGTGGCCCATACATCCTCCAGGCCGATCGCTACGTCGATCTGCTCGCTAGACCAGCGCCCATCCGCGCCTCGTTCCCAGGGGCGGTACACCCCACTGTCTAGCCGCCAGCCACGTCCGTTCCCTGCCGCGAGGGCGCCGGTTGGGTCGAGCGCAAGGTACTCGCGCACCCCGGCGCGCGCGTAGCTATAGCCCTTGCCCCGGTCCATATCGAGTTCGGCGGCAACCGTGGCGTCGCTGAGCACCTCGATGATCAGCACCGGCGGACCATCGACCCCGACATCCATCGCGTCGCAGTCATTGTCGACAGGATGGCGATAGATGAACACGTCGGGGCGGATCTTGTAGGCGGAGCCGTCAGGGCGACGGCAGCCCGTCAGCAGGAGCTGCCAGACAGCCTCCCAGGGAGCGGGCTGGCCCGGACTCATCCCGACGCACGCGGCCTCATTGATGCCCCGGATCACATTAAAGACCGTCGTCTGGTGCAGGAACGTACCCGACACGCTCTCTTCGGTGTCATCGGGTGGCCACACATCCTCGCGATGCGCCTCTTGCGGGTAGGTATAGGTTTTTCCGTCCATCGTCACGCCTCACAATACTACCATGCGCCACTGCCGCTGAGGATCTGGCGCAATGTATCGAAAAGTTTCCGCGAGGCTGATTACAGGTGTTCCCCACGCATAGAGTCGAGTTGACGCCGTAGTGCGGCCAGTTCCGCGTCCTTGCGCGCCAGTTCGGCCACCTGCTCCGCGTCCTTGCGCTTCTCTTGCTCAGCGCGGTGCGCCAATTCAGCCGCCTGCTCCGCGTCCTTGCGCGCCAGTTCGGCCGCCTGCTCCGCGTCCTTGCGCGCCAGTTCGGCCGCCTGCTCCGCGTCCTTGCGCTTCTCTTGCTCAGCGCGGCGCGCCAACTCCGCGTCCTTGCCTGCCAACGCCGCGTCCTTGCGCGCCAACTCCGCGTGGATCTCGCCCTCGCGCGGCATCCGACGCCCGTCGCTTCTGTAGACGGTGGCCCACACACCCTGCAGGCCGATCGCCACGTCGATCTGCTCGCTATACCAGCGCCCGTCCGCCCGCCGCTCCCAGGGGCGATACACCCCGCCCTCCAGCCGCCAACCGCGCCCATCGCCCCCCGTGAACGCCCCGCTCGTGTCGAGCGCCAGGTACTCGCGCACCCCGGCCCGCGCATAGCTATAGCCCTTGCCCCGCTCCAGGTTGAGGTCCACCGCCTGCGTGGCGTCGCTGAGCACTTCGACGATCAGCGCGGGCGGGCCGTCGACGCTGATCTTGAATGACGCTTCATCCTGGCCTATAGGCCGAAGATAGACGAACACGTCGGGATAGGTCTTGATGAACGTGTCGTCGGGCCGCTGGCAGCCCAGCAGCAACAGTTGTGGGACTGCCTCCCAGGGCACGGGCTGCCCCGCCGGGGCCAACAGACGCGCCGACTCGTTGATGCCCCAGCGCAGGTTGATGATTGTCGTCTGGTGCAGGTTGGTCCCCAACACGCTCTCCTCGGTGTCGTCGGGCGGCCACACCTCCGTAGAAGGGGCCGCGTGCGCATAGGTCCGTGTCTCGCTGGCCATCGTCGTGCCTCCTGCCACTACTATACTGCACGCGGCCCGCCTCCCTCGCGACGTTGGCGTGCGATCACATCGCGGATGTCACAGCCGTGTAGGATGCTCGACGTCATTGTGAGCCCAACACGGTCCCAGGGTCAACGATGTCGATGCGAGCCCAACGCGGCCCAGAGGTAGCCTGGCGGGCGGGCGCGCGGGCGGGCGACGGCCGCGTGATGCTGCCGGTACCAGCGCACCCAGGCGGGCAGGGGGAAGGGGCGGCCGCGCACGGCCAGCCATTGCAGCTGCAACTGGTCCCAGGACGAGACGCGGTCGGGTCGGGGATGGGCGCCCAGCAACCGGCGCTCCAGACGATGATAGGCCGTCAGGGTGGCGGCGGGCACGGTCGGGACGGTCGGCGTGATGGCGCTATAGGGGGTCAGGTCGGGCGTCGTCTGGTTGAAGAGCGCGTCCATCGGCGTGGCGACGGCGTCGAACTCGGTCAGCGGCGGCAGGCCCAGGATGCGCTCGATGGTGCGCAACATGCCGGTCTGGTCGTAGCGCGCCGTCACTGCTCCCTCCTTGACCCACGGACTGATGACGACGCCGAGGCTGCGGTGCTCGTCGATGTGGTCGATCCCGCTTTGCGGGTCGTCCTCGGTCAGGAAGACCGCCGTGCTGCCCCAGTAGGAGGAGTGCGACAGCGCGTCCAGGATTTGCCCCGTGGCCAGATCGTTATTTGCCACCTCCTGCTGCGGCGTGCCCGGACCAAGCGTGTGGTCCGTCGGCAGATAGATCACCTCCAGTGCGGGGAAGGTGTTGTTGGCCACGTCTTTGTTGAAGTCGTTGACCCAATAGGCCGCGCGCGTGGTGTCGGGCGTGTTGAGGTCGAAGCCGAAGCCCGGAAAACCATGCGCGATGTGGGCGTCGAGCGCGGGAGTGACGGCCTGCCGGAACTCCAGCGCCGGGCTTGGTCCGGGGCCGCTTGGAACCTGACTCTGGCGGTAGAACTCGCCGTAGTCCTTGAAGCTGATAGCGTGGGCCAGGGCGTCGTCGAGCAGGTAGTTCGCCGGCGCCCACAGGGTGTCGTCGACCTTGCCATCCTCGGAGTCCTGGTTGGGGGCGCCGTCGGCCCCGTAGGCCTGCTGCGTGACGCGCTCCACCCAGTCGTTGGGGACCGAGCCCATCACCACCTGATGGCCCGTGTCGCTGACCTCTTCGTTATCATAATACGCCTGCAGCAGGCCGAAGCGCTCGGCCAGGGCGTGCGTGTTGGGCGTGATCTGCCGGCCGTAGAGCAGCCCGGCGGGAGAGCCGCCGGGCTCGTCTCCGAACTCCTCGTCGTAGGTCTTGTTCTCGCGGATGATGTACACGACGTGCGTGATGGCGCTGGGGATAGCGGGCGCGATCGCCGGCTGCCCGCTCCAGGCGTTGTCAGCCGACACCTGAGCCGAGTAGGCGTCGAGTCGCGCCCGCGTGGCGGGCAGCGGGATACTCTCGACGACCCCGCTGACGCCCAGGCCGCTGGGGCCGGTGACGGTGGGCGGCGGCGCGTTTTGCACCGGCACGCCGGGAACCGGCGGATCGCCCTGCGCGGCGTAGATGCCCTTGCCCGCTGTCACGTAGAGCAGGCGTTTGTCCGCGTCGATGGCCACCGCCGTCGGATACTCCGCCGTGGGGATACGGCCGAGCAAACGCAGCGACGCCGGGCGCTCCGCCGCGCGGCCCACCGGCAGGCGTTGCACCACGGCCACGGCGTTGTCCGACGAGAGCGCCACGTAGACCGTCCCGCCGTCGCGCGTCACCGCCAGCGCGCTCGGCCCCGCGCCGATGCCGCGCGGACCGCTCAGGGACAGGCGGGCGTCGACGCGCCAGGATGAGGTCTGGATGTCGACGAGTTCGTCGTCGAGGCTATCGACCACCAGCAGGTGCGAACCGTCGCCGGTAAAGGCCAGCGCCGCCGGCTGGCGGCCCGCGGCCACGAGCGCGATGGGCGCCAACGTGGCGGCGTCGAGGATGCTAACGGCGCCGTCGTCGCGGTTGGCCACGGCCACGACCGCGCGGCGGCCGCGCGGCAGGACGCCGTCGGCGAGGGCGTCCGGGTGGGCTCCGACAGTGGCGGTGACGACCGTTCCGGCGCTCGTATCGACCCGCGCCAATGTATTCCCCTTGCCGAAGGGCCGGCCTGGGTCGAACGGCTCGGCCGCGTAGAGGTAGCGCCCATTGGCCCCCACGGCCACGGCGCCGACGTAGAGGTTGCCGACGGTATACGTCGCCATCTGCGCCGGCGTGGCGTTGGCGCTGAAGGCGCGGATGGTTCCGGTGGTCCCGCCGCCGCTATAGACCGTCCGGCCATCGGGCGAGAGCGCCAGGCGCCCGGATTGCGCGGCGGGATTATTGCCCGTCCCGGACGAACTCGTCGGCGTCACGAACGTGGCGGCCATGGTCGCGGTGTCGAAGGCGTCCAGGTAGTTGACGGTCTCGCCGGCGTCGGCCACCAGGAGGGTCCCGCCCGGCGTCAGCGCCGCGGCGGCCGGGAAGTCGCCGGCGGAGACCATCGTGCCGGCTGGCGTGAGCGTGCGCATTCCCGGCGTTGGGATCACTCCCGGCGCCATACGCGCCACGCCACTATCCAACGCCAGGACCAGGGCGAGAGCGATCCCGCCGAGGCGGGGAATCCACCGTACACGGAACGGACGATCGCCGCGCATCGACCTATCGGTAGCGGCGTTTTCTCTGCATAGAAACCTGCGGCGCATCTTGGTGTCTCCTCAGTGGTGAGAACATCACCTATCACCTATCACCCTGTCGTCCGTGATAGGTTAAGGGGTTGTTAAGGATGCCCCGCGGGGTGGAGGGGTATCGACGCCGGCCGCGTATCCGCCAACACATGGCCAAGCGTCGCCAGGAAGTCACGCAGCGTGGAGAGCGACAGCTCGCCCATGGTGGCCACGCGGAACATCTCTGTAGCCAGACCGCCCTGGCCGGCGTAGATAACGTAGCCCTGCTCCTTGAGCCGGTCGTGCAGCGCGTCGTACGACAGACCATACGGCAGGCGGATGGCCGTCAGCGCGTTGGAGCGCGGCGCGTCCGCCGGCAGATATTGCTCCAATCCGAGGGCGGCAATCCCCTCGCGCACCAGGGCCGCGCGGGCGGCGTAGTCGGCGATGCGCGCGGGCACGCCGCCGCGCTCCGCCAACTCGTCCAGCGCCGCGTCAAGGGCGTAGCAGACCTGCACCGCCGGCGTGAACGGCGTATCGCCGCGCTCCTCGGCCGCCAGGTAGGTCCCCAGGTGCAGGTACAGGCTGCGCGGCGGTACCGCGGCCACGCGCTCACGCGCGGCAGGCGAGAGATAGACGAACGAGAGGCCAGGCAGGCCATGGAACCCCTTGTTGGCCGAGCCGAGCACAAGGTCGGCCCCCACTGCCTGGACATCGAGCGGATCACCGCCCATGGAGCTGATGGCGTCCAGGATAAACGGGACGCCGGCCCTCCGCGCCGCCGCGCCGATCTCCGCCACGGGGTTCAACAAGCCCGTCGTCGTCTCGTGATGCACCGCGGCCACGGCGTCGATGTCGTCGCGCAAGGCGAGCAGCCGTTCAAGCTCCTCGATCCGCGGTGGCGCGGTCCATGCCGCGCTGACCTCGGCGACCGCGATGCCGTGGGCGCGGGCAATTGCAACCAGGCGAGCGCCGTACACGCCGTTGTTGACCACGGCAAGGGCGCGGCCTGGACGAATGGCGCTGATCACGGCCATCTCCATCGCCGCCGTTCCCGAGCCCGTCACCAGGACCACGCCATACGTGGAGGGCAGGTCTAGCGTGAGCCGCAGCTTGCGCTGCAGGCCGAGCAGCAGAGCAGAGAACTCATCCTCACGATGGCATAGATCGCCGCGCAGCATGGCCTGTTGGACGCGCGGCGAGGTGCAAGCAGGTCCCGGATTGAGCAGGACCCACCCGTCGTGACCGGGAGCGAATGGCATGATGATCTCCTGACGTGAGTGGCTAGTGGTTAGTGGCTAGTGGTTAGTGGTTAGTGGTTAGTGACGAGTGAGATGTAGGGGCGTATTGCATACGCCCGAGCGACGAGTGGGGAACGTCATGGCAACGGGCTGTTGGTGACGCTCACGGGATGAGGGTCTCGATCGAGTGGCGCGCGTAGCCGGGCCCGGTCGTCATCCCTTTGCCGCCGACGCCGGTGACGATGTGGATGGCGTCGTCGATGGTCTCGGTGTAGATCTCGCGCTCTGGATGTACGAGGTAGTAGCCGTTCCAGAGGCGCTCGATGTCCCAGGACGGCAGGTCGAGCATGCGGCGGCCGTACGCGAGGATGGCGCTCGTGATGGGCGGATTTGTCGACTCTTCTAACAGGCCGGCGTCCTCCAGGCTGGCGTACTGGTGTGAGTCGCCAATCACAACCGCGCCGTCGTGCGCCTGCTTGAATAAGAGGTGGATGCCATGGGCGCGCAGCCGCTCGTCGATCGGTTCGTCGAGCAGCGCGCGATAGGACGGGCAGGACGCGAAGGCGGGGTAGCGCCGGATCGACAGGCCGGAGAGGATAGCGTGGGGCAAGGTCCCGAGCGGCTGCGTCGTCGTTTGCATCATCTGCAGCTTGCAGAGGCGCAGCCCGCTGTCCTCCAACAGGCCGGGGAAAAGCGTCCTGCAATCCGCGCCGCCGCAGACGATGACGCGGTCGGCGGCCGTCGTCGTGCCACGATTGTCCGTGACCATACATCCCTGTCCTGACCTCTTGACGCTGAGCGCCGTGGTATGGGGCACATACTCCACCAGACCCTGCCGCGCCAGGTGCGGGATGACCTGCCGCAGCATGCGTCGTGGCTCCAGGGTGAGATCATCCGGGAACAGTAGGGCGCCGCGGCAGTACGTGTCACGGACAAAGGGGTAGCGATGGCAGGCATCCTCCCCGTCCAGGTATACAGCGGCACTCTCCGCGGCACTCTCCGCTGAGCCGGCCGTCCTGGTCGCGTTGGCGTCGGCCTGCGCGAACTCCCGCAGCACACGGCGCTCGAGCTCAGTCGAGGCGAGATACAGGCTTCCCGTGACCCACACCGAGATATCGCACTCCTCCTGTAGAGAGCGGTAAATCTCCGCGCTGGCGCGAGCATACGCCGCCCACGGACTGTCCGCGGCGACGATGGACCGTGCAATCATACCGAAATTGCGCGTGGAGGCGTCGTTCGGATATTCGTTGCGCTCGATCAGCACGGTCTTGCATCCCTTGCGCGCGGCGAAAAGGGCATGGAACGTGCCCAGCACACCGGCGCCGATCACGGCTACGTCGGCACGACGCGTCACCATTTACACCTCCATCTACCCGATTTGCCCACCGCCTACCCGATCCACCCGCCATCGCCATGTCCCTGGGCATATGCGATACGCCCCTACACATCATTCGTCGAACAGCGCCGGTAGGTCCGCCACGCTGGAGAGCAGGCGCGTGTGGCGATGGCGTCCCAGCGTGGCGGCGGTGTGAGCGCCGCTCAGGACGCCGATGACCTCGCCGCAGCCAGCGTTGGAGCCCTCCTCCAGGTCGGCCGGAGAGTCGCCGACCTTGACGACGCGGCGCACGTCGTGCACGTCGAGGCGCTCCATGGCGCGATAGATCATGTAGGGAGCGGGCCGGCCACGCGCGACATCGCTGGAGTAGACCGCGAGGTCGATCAGGCGGCCCGGCCAGTCCAGGCGCCGCATGATCAGCCCACCGATCTCGGCGTCGAAGCCCGTGTCGGTGGCGACCCGGATGCCGCGCGCGCGCAAGAAGGCGAACGTTTCCTCCGCGCCGGGCAGGGGCGCCAGGTGGCGATCGTACGCCGCGCGCATCAGGCCTACAAAAGTGGCAAGCGCGGCGGCTGCCAGGGGTCGGGCGCGTTCCGCGTCACCCGGATAGCGCCGCGCGGCCAGCATGTCGAACACCTCGCGCTTGTTCATGCCCATCAGACTATTGAGCTCGTCGCGCGTTCCGGGCAGGTCGTGGGCGCGCGCCGCTTCCACCAGGCAGGCCAGCACCGTGTCGCCGCCGTCGTCGATGGTTGTCCCAGCAAGATCAAACACGACCAACTCGATCGGCCCCATCGCTTGCACTCTCCCTCCCATCACGAGTTGTCTATACAACTACTTCAAGCTAGCACAGGATGGCCGTCGGGACAAGGGCACCTGCCTCAATCCGGGTGCGCCTCAAAAAAGTGGACTGCGGCCGGAACGGGCCTGCGACGGCGGTCGCATGGCAGCGGACGACGACTGCGGTCGGGTGTGGTCCGCCGTCACCTCGCTTTTGGC
>JAABUX010006286.1_pt1 | contig 14221 bp, 16 predicted proteins | sample 5561851 | NCBI WGS metagenome assembly JAABUX01 (sample SAMN10711883, study PRJNA513361) | rock metagenome | isolation source: Antarctica rocks | place: Antarctica: Victoria Land, Richard Nunatak red sandstone | collected 2016-01-03 | reverse complement strand
CGCGACCCAGTTCTGCCACTGAGCCGGTCGTGCCGGAGCCGCGTGTGAGCACGCGGCGTTCTCGCGCAGCGAGGACGGACTTGAGGCAGCCCCGAGACCGCGGACACTGTCGCTGCTGCCGCCGTTTGTCGATCCACAGCAGGTTGTCGGACCCGCCCTAGAGCCGAGCAGGACCGCTGGAGCAGTCCCGCCTGGAGGTTTTATGATCTTACGGGCCAAGGACTTCAGCGCAGTAGCGGTCTAGCTCGGTGTGTGCAGTGATTTCGTCTTCGTATGGGCCGATACGGTCTGCCCATGTTTCGATCCAAAACCACCACCCGCCATTTTCACAATGAACCGGATCGGTCTTAACTAACATCGGCCACTCTCCTAGCGAGTTATTAGGGTAGCAAGCGGGACCGCTGGAGCGATCCCGCCTGGTGTGGCTATCAGAAGCCGAGGGCTGCGGCCTGTGCGCCTGCTGCGTTGCGGCTGACCGCGGCTCCGCCATCGGTGGGGCTGGTGTAGGGCTTCCACTCGCTGCCGATGATGTGGGCGTATGCGGAGATTGCGCCTTCTGCGGCGGCAAGGGTAGCGTAGGCTTTCAGGCTGAGGCTTGCGGCAAACTCGCGGGCACGCTGGGCACGATTGGCGAGGCCATCGACGCCCATGCGATCCTCTTCGCGCTCTTCGTTGAACTTGCTGTTCAATTCGCGGGCCTGCTGGCGCTTGGTCTCGTAGAAGGTGGCGGACCCGAAGGCGGACCCGACGAAGGCGCCGGCGACGCGTTGCAGGTGCATCTCCAGGGCCTTGTTGTTCGGCTGTCCATCGAAGCCTTCGGATACGAGTGCGGGTTCAAGGGTCTTTGCCATTGCGGCGAAGGAAGCCTCTACGCTATCGCGGATCTCGGCATAGTCCACGTCGTCCAGTCCGAACCCGGTGGTGATCATGGCGACCTGTTCGGCGGTGGGGCAGAGTGCGCGGGCGGTCTCGAAGGTGATGACGGGGCGGGCATCGGCGGCGCGCTGGAACCGCTGCGCACGGGCGGGATTGACGGCGGGCTTGCTGTTCTTGGCGGGACCAGCGGCCTTGCGGGCTTGTGCTTTGGTGATGGCGGCGGCAACGTTGGTGACAGCGTCGGACATGAGATAGTTCCTCTGTTCTGCGTCAGCCCCGTTTCGGTGTATCAGCACCGGGCGGGGCGTCTCGCGGTCGTCATTGACCGCAACTAGATATTAGCAAAATCAGCGCGATACACAAGCAAAGAACGCAAGATAATCGAGAAATACCGGGAATAATACTTATCGTCCACTAAGAATATTGCTTGATCCCCTATCGAATACACAACAGTTTTTCTTGTTCGTCCTGCCTGGGGCCTGCGGGGGCGGCGAGCGCCCCGCGTTGCCTGTGAAGAGTGCAAGGGGATGGCGTTTTTCTTGTCCCGTCCTGCGTATGCCCGGACGTGGGGGAGTGGGCTGGGTCACATGCATCGTAGCAGAACCGGGTTGCGGCGAGTGCGGGCCGTTTGGGGCCTGCAATCGACGCGACCCGGTTGTGCTTGGCGATGCGTTTGATGCGGCCCGCTCTCCCGCGTCATGCTGGTCGCATGACGGCGAGGCCATTCCCTGGAACGTGCCCTCCCCCATGATCTCACGCTCTTGCGTGAGGGCATGGGGGAGGGTCGAGCAGGCAACAACCGGACTTACCACCCCGAACCGGCTGCTTGGTTGACGGAACGCGGGTGAGCCTAAGCCGGCAACGGGCGAGACCGCTCTTGCGGGCCCGACTGAGCTTGAGGCGTCTGCGCCTCTAGCTCAGCTGAGCGAACGAACCCCGAAGGGGCCGCCCTGCGACTGTCCTGGTGGCAGCGGTGGACGAGGGGCATGTCATGGGAGTGAATGCGTAGAAAGAGGCGTGAACCTTTCCATCCATTCAGCATATCAAAATCCGGTAGTAGCGTAATCAGTCTAGGTCTTTCGTATAATGAAGCCCTGGACATTTAGACAGAGACGCTCCATTTTTGCGGTATGAAAATCTGCATGCCCTTGTTGCTCAGCCGCCGGGTCGTGCTGGCGTGTATTCTCTTCGGAATCCTGTGTGCGACGACTTTGCAGACACTCTGCCCGATCAACCCTAAGATCGATCATCTATTCCCCTTGTGGGCAAACATGGTATCGATCACGAGCTTCTTTTCGCTCAACGCGATATTGGGGGCGCTAATATTCCGGCGGGGGCATGGTAAAGAAGCGAGAGCCCTGAGTTCTCTTACGGTTACGTCACTACTCCTTGTGGCCACAGTCGTTTGTGATTGCGGTATTTCCACTGCCGGTTTCGGCGACAATCCCTACATGACCGCGGCACAGATAAACGTGTTCACATAATAGAGTGCCCAGGGACTGGGACGGAGCAATCGGACCCAGTTCAAACGCATACCCGTGCTACGCGGCTACAGCCAGTTTGCTCGTTCCACTTATCGTAATGTTTTCGGCGTTCAATATAATGCGTTCATTCCGAATCTGTCCTGTCTCGCCATCGTATAAGGATTTTGGGCTTTCCCTTATGGGTTCTGTCATTAGGATTGGTTTGGCGGAGTCAAGACGCTGAAGATGGCACAGAAGCGAGGGGGCATGCCTGGAGTTGAAGTCGGCCTTGAGGCCATACCGCAGCCGGGTCCCGAGGCTGCAACAGTTGAAGCCGAGGGCTTCACGGCACCGGTCGCGGCACAGCCCGACGAAGCTGTCCATCAAGATCCCGGGGGCACGATCCTCACCTACCTGTCCAAGCCTCGCTACGCCGTCGATGTGGCGCAGCATCTAAGCCGGCGGACATCGGCGGTGATGGTGGAGCTGGCACAGCTGGTCGAGACAGGCGCTGTGGTCCACCTGAGCTGGGTCCGCTACCTGCGGTCGGACCGGACGGAGGCGCTCGATGAGCAGGCGCAGCCAATGCAGCCTGCCTATCCCCTGGACGAGGCGATCCTGGCCCTGCTCAAGGAGCCGCGGTCAGTGGGTGAGCTGAGCTACTGGGCAGAGCGCCCGCAGAAGGAGGTTCGTCAGTTCCTGCTTGGGATGAAGCGCGGTAGGGCGATCGTATTCACCGGCCCGGACCGGATCGAGCGTTCGGACGTATCCGAGGTGCGCAACCGCGCCGTGGCGAAGCTGGCCGGTCCGGAGATCGCTCCCAATCTGATGGAGCAGGTGAGGGTGTTCCTCGAGACCCCGCGCCGGATGGACGAGCTGGCGGTGTTTGTCTCTGCCGGCCGCAAGAAAGCCCATCGCCTTCTGGAGGAGCTGAACGAGGCCGGCCTGCTGTCGAGCCCGGAGTTCGGCATGTTCCGCGTGCGCACGCGGGCGGCCCGCAGTGCGGTGATGGTGGCCGTCTTCTCGCAGGAGAGCTACCTGGCCTGGTTGGCGACGCCGCGGACCCTGAGGGACATGCGGCGGGTGTTCGGTTTCTCGCACATCGAGGCCTATAATCACCTGAGGCGGGACCAGCGGCGCAGGATCATCACACGAGCCGGTCCCGGCCTGTTTCATCATGTAGAGACACCGGACGCACCCCCGATCAAGGCCAGGTTTGTCAGGGTAGCAGTCGAATTCGACTGAGGCTCTGGATCCGGCGAGCAACGGTCGCCGGGTCCAGCTCGATCCCCCTTATTCCATTTGCAGCCGAGGTGCCGCTGCCCATATTCTGGACCATGTTCTGCGTTGATGAGCCGACTGCCGAAGCGATCCGTCGAGCCTACGCCGAGGATGGCGAGTTGCTGGCGATGGTTGAGTTGCGCCGCCATTTTCCACTGATCCGCCACGACGCGAACGGGCTCAGGTGTCTACGCATCATCGCCGGGTGGCCAGCGCCGGCCGCCCCGGCAGAAGCGACGGGACAGGTCATCCAATTTCCAAGCAGGCGTCGCATGCGGTAGCTATTTTCCAGCTGCCTGAAAGCGACGCTGGATAAGCCCGACGGATTGGGTGCTTGCCGTCAGCTGAGTTTCGAGGAGATCGAGACGTATCTCGACAATTGCGGCGTCACGTTTGATGTCACCGAGATTGCGTTCGACCAGAAGAAACGCATCGGCGAAGCTGTCAGCTGTAGCGGGTCGGGATGTCAAATTTCTGGTGGCTCCAGATATGGCTGCAGCGTGCGCCTTTGCTCAAGTCCTACGTAGTGCGGGAGCGGTGGTCTTGCATAGGTGTGATAAGGACCTTTTCGCCTTCGGCTCGGTGTTCACGACAAAACCATTGTTGGCCCGTGCGTGTGGTAAAACCGAATGGAGCCCCTCGCCCGCATGTCGTGCAGTCATGCGCCGCCTTCGGCTTTGTATCCGATAGCATGGTGGTTAATAATTGATCATTCGGCATCATCGGGCTCCCCTCGAATTAGGCTGGAAACACGTATGTGTGCAGCTTTTGTAATCGCATTCATCAACTCTGTTGCGAACGCCAGCTTGTTACGCGGAGTGCCATCCATCAAAACGACTGCAGCGACTTCAATCGCCAGAGCAGTTTCTATTATCACACAGGTTGAACTCCAGGTCAGCTCCGCTGCGGCCACTGCCTTGATCATGGACGTGGCAGAAGCAGTGGCTATCTCATTGCTTTGTTGTGCCCTCTCGCTCTCACTCAATCTTTCTGCGCTCCCTGTGCTGCCTTCCTTCTTGTTCTCGATGAACGCCGGTCGCGAGTAGGACCCCTTCCGGCCTTCACCCCAATGTGGAGATCCCGGTCTCGTTCTGGCTCATGCTGCTTGTTTCCCATTCTGCTGCGCCTGCTCCAGTAGACCGAGCAGAGCGCGCATCTCACCAGACACGCGAGCCTCGCCGTTGGCCATGCGACTGAGCGTGCGCAGGATCGTATTCATCTGCCTGTCGTCGCCAGACGCGAGCATCAACCGCGCGAGTGCCGACTGGCCCAAACCCAATATGCGTAGCTTCTCACGGAACCATGCCGCACTCTCTGGCGAGCCCCGACCTGGTGTACTGGTTTCCTGTTCCATCGTCTCCCTTCCCTCCGTGTCCTCAAGCCCCAGTGCCTGCGAACGGGCATCTATACGACAAAACGTCTTAACCGGACAAGAAAAACAAGACTTTTCGTCGTATTCTACCGGTGGCGCTCTGGACACTCGGTTGCGTCATCTCAGCGGAAAGCCGCCTGTCAGCGCAGCCATCTCGCGGGCTGCCTGAGGAAAGCTCCTGCGGTTGGACGCGCGGGCGTCCGCGTAGCGCAACCAACCCTCGACACGATGCTCTGGCGGGATGTGGTCGATGAACAACGAGGGCGCGGTCGGGCGTCCCTGCCGGAACATGCACCAGGTGATCGAGACCCGCTGCATTCCGCGTGTCAGCGCGACGTAGGCCAGCCGCCTTTCCTCGTCCAGATCGCCGCCACCCGGAAACAGGCCAGTCTCCCAGGCGGGCAGGAAGACGTGCGGGAACTCGAGCCCCTTGGCGCGATGCAAGGTCATCAGCTGAACGCGTCCGCTGGTCTGCTCTCCAGGCGCCGCACTGGCGAGAGCGGCGTGCTCGAGCAACCCCGTCACAGTCCCGAAGCCGTTGGCGAGGTTAATCAGCTCGGCGACATTCTCCAGCTGGGTTTCGGCGTCGTCATCCCGCCCCTCCCGAAGCATCGCCAGATATCCGGTGCGGTCGAGCAGCGTGCGCAGGCGGTCGGACAGCGTGAGGTCCTCAGTCTGGCCGACCTGACGCACGACGGCGGCGAAGGCCATCAGCTTGACCGAAACCGCCTTCGGCAGTGTTGTTGTCTCGATCGCGGCGAACAGGGAAATATCCCGCCAGCCCGCCTCGACTTCGATCGACCCCAGAGCTTTGGCGCCGAGACCGCGAGGCGGCTTGTTGGCGACCCGACGGAAGGCCTCATCGGACTGGCGGCTGTCCGGGAAGGCGGAAAGACGCAGCAGAGCGAGCGCATCTTTTACCCCAGCTCTCTGATAGAAGCCTGCGTCGCCGACGATGGCGTATGGGATATGCGCAGAAAGCAAACTCTCCTCCAGCGCCCTCGATAAGTAGTTCGCCCGATAGAGGATTGAAATCTGCTCGTAGGGCGTGCCCTCGGCCGCCCGCCTGCCGATCTCGGCGGCGATGCCGGTTGCCTCGTCCTTGCCATATCCGTAGCCGATGAGCTCGATCGGCAGGCCGTCACCGCGTCGCGTGAACAGGGTCTTCTTGATCCGGTTCTCGTCATGGGAGATGATGGCATTCGCGGCTGACAGGATATGACCGGTCGAGCGGAAGTTCTGCTCCAGCTTGACGATCTGCGCGCCCGGGAACTCAACCTGGAAGCGACGGATGAATGAGATTTCCGCGCCTCGCCACGAATTTATGTGGAATGCATTTTCAAGCCTGTGTGGCCTCAAATCTTGACCAGAGAGTTCGCGATAGAGTCAGAAATCCTGTAGGCTGATCTATGGTAGATCATGGTGGCGAACGGACCTTTGATCGCAAGGAGGAGCGGCGACGGCATACGACATGAGGGTGCATATGGGCATCGCCATGTCCTTGCACCCGGAAGTTGTTCGCGACTAAACCGAGCTAACCCATCGAAAGTCGAAATTTCTAGCTTATTGAGCAAGTTGGCATCCAGCGATATCTTTTGCCGGTCACGACCAATTGTCCCTGGGGGTGTTTCTGACGCATTGGTATCATGGTTTTGAGGCCTAATGGTTGAGTTTGCATGAGCTTTGGCTTTGACGTCTTGCTGCTACTTGGCATTGGCGGCCTTTGGCTCGCCAGTCGAAGGACGCGACGGTCGCAAGCTCCAAGTCGATCCGCGCCGCCTGCCTACAAGGGGAGCCGGACGCAGCCGTCAGCGCCAAGGCCAGCCCGCCGCCCGTATGCTGCTTCCTCTCGCGCCGAGCCCGAATGGGTAAGCGAACGCCGAAAACGGGCGGAAGTCGCCGGACAACGCGGCGAGAAGCTCGTTCGCGAGAAGCTGCATGAACTGCAGCTGACGGCCTTGCACGACATCATATTGGCCGACGACGTCGGGCTGACACAGGTCGACCATGTGGTGAAGACCCCATGGGGCATCGCGGTCATCGAGACGAAGTATTATGCTGGCTTTATCTACGGGAGTCGTGTTCGAGACCACTGGACACAGCGATTATACCGCGGCGGTGAGTTCTTCGAATATGATTTTCAGAACCCGACCAAGCAGAACTACCGGCACTTGATGGCGATTAGGCATGTTATTGGTGCCTCCGCTGCCGCCATCCCAGTAAAGGGCTTTGTAATGTTCGTTGGCAAGGCGAAAATTGGCGATTCGATCAAGGACGAGGTGCTACCGATTGAACAGCTTGGTCAAACATTGTGGCGGCCGAGTAGTCCCCGCGCTGACGGTTCAATACTTGAGGTTGCATGGGATCGGCTCCAACAGGCAGCACGTAGGACAGAGGGTCGGCGGGAGGAACATCGGCAGATGCTGAGAAAGCCGCGCGGTCACGCAGGTGAAAGTGTCGGCTTCTAAAACACTAGGGACAGAGCCGACCGTCGAGAACGGTCAGCTTTTCGAAACATGCGGGGCTGTCGCCGGTTGGACATGTTGTCGCGCGATGGATAGACAGAAAGGTTGGGTTCCGAGCCGAAAGCTTCTCTCAAAGGGTGATCATGGCGGCTGACGGAGGCAGGGCTGGCCTGGTCGGGGTCGACTACGGCTCGTCGCGGCGGGGTCCTACTGCGTACAGACTGGAAACCTGGATGATCGGCTGATATTCCACCGGGAAATTGACCGACCGCGCGATAAAGCACATCGCGTGCGCCGTCGTGTGTAGGGCTTCAGCCCTTGCCTTGTCGGCCCCGGCCGCGAGGGTCACGTGTGGGTGGAGCACGACGGACGTGAACTGGCCGGCGCCGTTTCGCTCCTCGAGCATCGAGCCTTCCGCATCATCCTCGTAGGAGACGACGGTGATACCTGCCTCGGCGCACAGGCCGAGATACCAGAGCTTGTGGCAAGCCGAGAGCGACGCTAGGAGAAGCTCCTCAGGATTCCAGCGGGTCGGATCGCCTTGAAAGCTCGAATCGGACGACCCCTCGATGCTGACTTTACCTGCGCCGTCGATCCGGTGCGCCCGGCTGTAGCTGCGGTATGAGGAAGTCCCGCTTCCTTTGTTTCCCGTCCAGGTCACTCGGACTTCGTAGTGGTGCTGCTTTGCTGCCATCCCCTTACTCCTGCTGCCGGTCAAGTGTGCCGCATTCGGGAAAAATCCTCGTAAAGTCGGAAGGGCGATAGACGTCTTCTCTGAGAAGGCCGTACATCGCTGTATCCCAGCGATCTACCCCTACCTTCACCGCTTGTCGTCGGACACCCTCTTTAACGAAGCCTAGTTTGCGATACACGCTGATCGCGGCAGAGTTGAAGGTGTAGACGTTTAGCTCAACCCTTTCGAACTCGGCACGAGCCAGAATTCGGTCGAGCACCATACAGAGGAAAGGTTCGGCAAGACCGCGGCCTCGGAAGCCTGGAGCAAGCGCCACCCGACTCAGCCGAGCTAAGCCGTGTCGCCAATCTAAAGCGACCTGCGCATGTCCCATGAGTTCCGCATCCAGGAAGCCTGAGAAAAGCCATCGTCGCGGGGGTGTTCCCTCTCCCTCGCTTAGCATGTCCGAAAGCTGAACATGGTCGACAGGAAAGCGGAGGTCCGGGCCGCCCCAGAGCTATGCCTGATTTTAGGTGACGCGGTGATCAGGCGGCGTTCTGTGCTGGCGTGTTGGTGACCTCGACGCCGTTGGTGAAGGTGATGCCCTCGATGACTTTGGGCAACTGGTTTTCGCCCTTCAGCCGGCGCCATGTTTTTGCAGCCGCTGTGACGAGCTTGAACACCATCAGCCTGGCCGTGTCTTGTGACAGCGCGCCCTTGGTGCGGACGGTGCGGTGCCTGACGGTGGCAAACACGCTCTCGATCGGGCTCGATGTGCGCAGATGGTCCCAGTGCTCGGCCGGGAAGTCGTAGAAGGTCAGCAGCCGATCGCGATCCTTGATCAGGCAGGTCACCGCCTTTTCGTATTTGGCACCATACTTGTCGGCAAATGTTGCGACTGCCGTCTCGGCTGTTGCACGGTCCGGCGCTTTCCAGATCTCGCGCAGATCGGCTTTGGCTGCTGGCTGCACGGACTTGGGCATCTTGTTCAGCACGTTTGCGGTCTTGTGCACTGTGCAGCGTTGATGCCGCGTCGCCGGGCAGACCTCCTCGAGCGCCTTCCAGAAGCCCAGCGCGCCGTCGCCGGTGGCAAGTTCGGGCGCGATCGTCAGGCCACGCGCCTTGAGATCGACCAGCAGCTCACGCCAGCTCTGGGTGCTCTCCCGCATGCCCACCTGGAAGCCAACCAGTTCCTTCCTACCCTCCGGCGTGGCGCCGATCAGCACCAGCATGCACTCGGCCTGCGGCTCCATCCGCGCCTGCAGGTAGACGCCGTCTGCCCAGATATAGACGTAGCGCCGCGCTGACAGGTCGCGTCGCTGCCAACGTGCATAGTCCGCCTGCCATTCGTCGCGCAGCCGGGCGATCACCGACGGCGACAGGTTCGGCGCGTCACGACCCAGCAGCGCACCGAGCGTCTCCTGGAAGTCGCCCATTGAGAGGCCACGCAGATAGAGGATCGGCAGCAGCGCATCCAGGCTAGGTGTGCGCCGAGCCCAGCGCGGCAGAATCGACGAGGTAAAGCGGATCCGATCCCCGGCGTCGACCTCTGCGCGGTCGCGCAGCTTCACCCGCCGCACCGCGACCGGCCCGATCCCGGTCTGGACCAGGCGTTCAGGCCCATGGCCATGCCGGACCATCCGCTCTCGCCCATCCGGCAAGGGCGCGCCTTTCATCCAGGCCAGAAACGCGTCCGCTTCCGCCTCAATCGCCTGGGCCAGAAGCCGGCGCGCCCCACTTCTCAGGACCGCCGTCAACGGATCGTCGATCGTCTCGGGCTGACGGAAGGGGGTAACAATGCTATCGCTCATCTCGGCGTATCGCTCCTTCGGGAGGTTCAGGCAGGCTTCCACCCACCTCGATACGCCGCCTCTCTCAATCCGCCATCACCCAGTTTCGGTCATAGCTCGCCGCCCCATTGGACGAGCGCTTGCTCGTCTGGAAACCAAGCGGACAACGTCTCGAAATCAGCGGCTCGAGACGGCTGGAGAGTAAGGGCCGATCTGTTCATTGCCAGAACTTTGCTTGAGTTGCGTCGCCCTGTCACTCTGGCCCGATTCGGGTCGACGCTGTGTCGATAGGCGGGCTGGATACGATTTCCTCCGGGCTTCGTCCATCGAGTGTCGGCACGTTCCGTAATTTTGTCAGCATTCCCTTGAGCTATGAGCGAAACTGGGTGACGACGGAGTGAGAGAGGCGGCGTATCGAGGTGGGTGGAAGCCTGCCTGAACCTCCCGAAGGAGCGATACGCCACGATGAGCGATAGCATTGTTGTTTCCCTCCGTCAGCCCGATATGGCCGACGACCCGCTGACAGCCGTTCTGCGCAATGGCGCCCGCCGTTTACTTGCCCAGGCCATCGAAGCAGAAGCCGAGGCGTTCCTCGCCACGATGAAGGGCACCCAATTGCCGGACGGGCGGGATCGCCTGGTTCGCCACGGCCACGGGCCGGAGCGCCAGGTGCAGACTGGCATCGGCCCGGTTGCGGTGCAGCGGGTCAGGCTGCGTGACCGGGGGGCTGGCGAGACAGGCGAGCGGATCCGGTTCAGCTCGGCCATTCTGCCGCGCTGGGCTCGGCGCACACCCAGCCTGGATGCGCTGCTGCCGATCCTCTACCTGCGCGGCGTCTCGATGGGCGACTTCCAGGAGGCGCTTGGCGCACTGCTGGGCAAGGATGCCCCGAACCTGTCGCCGTCGGTGATCGCCCGGCTGCTATGCCCACTGGCAGCGGCGCGACCTCTCGGCCCGGCGCTACGTCTACATCTGGGCGGATGGCGTCTACCTGCAGGCGCGCATGGAGCCGCAGGCGGAATGCATGCTGGTGCTGATCGGCGCCACGCCGGAAGGCAAGAAGGAGCTGCTCGGCTTCCAGGTGGGCGTGCGGGAAAGTGCCCAGAGCTGGCGCGAGCTGCTGGTCGACCTGAAGGCGCGCGGCCTGGCCATCGCGTCGGAGCTGGCAACCGGAGACGGAGCACTCGGCTTCTGGAAGGCGCTCGACGAGGTGTCGCCGACCACGCGGCATCAGCGCTGCACGGTGCACAAGACCGCCAACGTGCTGAACAAGCTGCCCAAGTCCGTGCAGCCCGCAGCCAAGTCCGATCTGCGCGAGATCTGGAAGGCGCCGGACCGTGCAACGGCCGAGGCGGCGATCGCGACGTTTGCCGACAAGTATGGCGCCAAATACGACAAAGCAGTGATCTGCCTGGTCAAGGACCGCGACGTGCTGCTGACCTTCTACGACTTCCCCGCCGAGCATTGGGACCATCTGCGGACGTCGAACCCGATCGAGAGCGTGTTCGCCACCATCAGGCACCGCACTGTGCGCACCAAGGGCGCGCTATCACAGGACACCGCCAGGCTGATGGTGTTCAAGCTCGTCACAGCCGCTGCAAAGACCTGGCGTCGGCTGAAGGGCGAAAATCAGTTGCCCAAAGTCATCCAGGGCGTCAAATTCACCAACGGCGTCGAAGTCACCAACACGCCAACACAGAACGCCGCCTGATCACCCCATCACCCAAATTCAGGCATAGCTCGCATCCCTTCCAGCGCTCCCAGATCACCTTGCACGGCAGCCCGCTCATCCGGACTCAACCAGACTTCCTCGAGCAAACGGGTGGCCGATTGCTGTGCGGCCAACACCAGGCCCTTGGCTGATTGCTTGGGGACGTTGAAGAAGCATCCGGCGCAGGCCATGCGGTGTGGGCACGTGCTCCAGAATGCGTTGCTGCAATAAGAGTCACCAAGATCGTAGTGCTTCCACGGCGCCCCATCCCGCACAGCGCCGCTGGTGATAGCCTCCTGATCTATCACGACAGCGATCATGTGAGCGACCTCATCAGCCTTAGCAAAAGCGCTGGCAAGCTGGGTCGGCTTGGACCGTACATAGCTCATAACAGATTGAGGGCTGCGGTGCCCGCACCATTTAGCGAGCTCGAAGACCGTCATACCTTGCGGCACGTTGGCCAGCATTGTAACTGCCGATGCACGACCACGATGGCTGGTGATACGTCCTCTGCTGTCGTCCAACCGCACGCCGGCCTTCGCACACAAGGTCGGAATCAAAGTGTCATTCACTACTTCGCGGTTCACGGTACGACCACGAAGCTGGAACAAGTAGTCGACCTGCTCGCCCGTTCGCCGATCCGGCATGGATCGTTGTGCCGGGCGCACTTTCAACCAAGCGTTGATCGACGTGAGCACTACGGCGTTGACCGGTTTAGTGTAGGCCATAGACGTTTTACCCGCTGGAACGTCAAGCCAACACAGCTTGCCGGCGGAAACAGTAGTGCCGGACTGGTTGATGATGTCGTCGCCCTGTGGCCGAGCGCAGCCAAGGCGCAACCGGATGATCTCGTTGCTGCGCAACCCTGCATGGGTCCAGACTACGGCGATCGCCTTGACCAGCTCCAACGGATATTGCCCGCCTGAACTCAGGTCTGACATCTGTAAGTTGAGGCTCGCCCACGTCAGCTTGAGCCAGACGGCGTCATCAATGTTACGAGGGTTTACTTCAAGGAGGTTCAGGACCGTGCGCGGGGTAGCCAAGTGATACCGCGGGTTACAGCGCAGGGTCGTCCACTCCCAGCTCTGTACATCGGCCAGGAAGCGGCGCATAGCTTGATACACCGCTACCTTGGACTGCGCCGTTAGCGGTTTGCCCCTGGTCGGGAGCAGTCGATAATCGAATGTGGAACCTGCCCAGTCGCCGATATTAAGCTTGTTAACTGCCGCAAGGTAGGCCGCGCAGACATCCACAGTCCAATGCCCCGGACCCGTGACCTCTGGATGTGTTCGGCGGAGCCATATACCTACCCGCATGAGAGTGTTGTAGACGCCGCGACGAGACCCCTCACGTAGAGTGGATGTCTCAAGCCAACGCCGACACCACTCCATCCACTCCGGGTGTACCTCGTCGGCCTCGATCCCCCGACGGGACTGATACAGGCGAAATCGGATGGATTCCTTGGCAATTCCAAGGGCTGCCAGACCGTTTCCCACCATGATGACCCGACTACCGATCCGGCCGCCGTAAACCTTGTGGGTATGCTCCAGCCGCATCTTACTGAAGCTCTCCAGCTTTGGGTCGCCACCCTCGAGTGCGACAGCCGCGACAACGGAAGGTAAGAACGATCGCATCGTCACGCATTTGAATCCAACCCGATCGAGCGCCGCCATTAGGCGATCAGCCTCGGGATCGAAGATCTTGGCGCCGAACACCAACCGGGTTGTTACTGCCAGGCTGACATTTCGCTTGAGGTCGTAGAACCGCGTTACCCCACACAGGAGGTAGGCGATTGCGCTCAGTTGGGGCGTCATCGTTGGGCCCGGCCAACTGGGCCCGCACTCAATTATATCGATCCAACGCTGCTCGCTCCATCCCCAGTATGCCTGTCCCAATCGCCCGACCTCGGAAAGAACGAACTTGACGGAGCGGAGCCGATTATTTCGATCGAGGCCATCATGGAGCAGCACATCGGCAAGCGGGGCATAAAGACGAGGAAGTTGCCTCTTGGTGATGACGACGGTCCCAGGTCCAGCCCACCGCTTTGTAATTATGCGCTCGGCGGCGGTCACTGTGGGTGATCGGTCGTAGCACGAGAGGTTGATCCGCGACACATACGGTGCTCGAGCAGCTGTCAGCATGTGCATCTCACGCGGTCCCGAGGAAGGACGCGCTGAGCTTGGCATCGAGATGATCGACGGACTGGGCCATTTTGGCCAGCAAGTCATCGCCTGAAAGATGGACGTACATCGCCGACGTCTGGACGTTGCGGTGACCCGCATAGGTCGCAATGTCGTGCAGGCGCCAGCCGGACCGGGCCAGGTGCGTGAGCCGGAGATGGCGAAGGGTATGGGTGCTGAAACCTTCAACCCCGGCCTGCCGAGCCAAGCGCTCAACCACCTTGCTCCAACTCCATTTCGTCAGGGGCTGCCGGGGGTTGCGATCCGACTCAGACAGGAAGATCGGGCCAGGATGGATGTTCAAGGCTCTGCGACGGCTGAGGTAGACAGCCAACGCTGGATTGAGCGCTGCGGCATAACAGATCACCCGTGATCGGCTACCCTTGCTGGTTTCGGCACGGATCGTTACG
>JAABUX010006285.1_pt1 | contig 14221 bp, 15 predicted proteins | sample 5561851 | NCBI WGS metagenome assembly JAABUX01 (sample SAMN10711883, study PRJNA513361) | rock metagenome | isolation source: Antarctica rocks | place: Antarctica: Victoria Land, Richard Nunatak red sandstone | collected 2016-01-03 | reverse complement strand
GATCCGGTTCACACCGACATCCGCCATGCCGTCCGCGCGATGTGTGCCGACTTCCCCGACGAGTACTGGATGGAGCACGACGAGTCCAAGGAGTTCCCATGGGACTTCTACGACGCCGTCGCGAAGGGCGGCTGGCTCGGCCTTACGGTGCCGGAGGAGTACGGCGGCGGCGGCCTGGGCGTCAGCGAGGCCGCCATCGTCGAGCAGGAGATCTCCGCCAGCGGTGCGGGCATGGGCGGCTGCAGCGCCGTACACATCGGCATCTTCGGCTTCGAGCCGATCATCAAGCACGGCTCCAATCAGCTCAAGGAGCGCTTCCTCCCGCGGCTGGTCGCCGGTGACCTCCACGCGTCCTTCGCTGTCACCGAGCCCAACGCGGGCACCGACACCGCGAACCTGTCCACCCTCGCGACCAAGGTGGATGGCGGCTACCTGGTGTCCGGTCAAAAGGTCTGGATCACCAAGGCGCAGGAGGCGGAGCGCATGCTGCTGCTCTGCCGCACCAGCCCACGCGAGGGGAAGAAGACGGCGGGCTTGACGCTGCTGTTCGCGCCCATCGACCGCGACCGGGTCCACATCCGGCCGATTCCCAAGATGGGACGGAACGCTGTCGACACGAACGAGCTGTTCATCGACGAGCTCTTCGTTCCCGACGAGGATCTCGTGGGGGAGGAGGGTAACGGCTTTCGCGCCATCCTCGGGGGTCTCAACGCCGAGCGGATCATCAGCGCGAACGCCGCGCTCGGCCTCGGCAAGGCTGCCCTGCGCCGCGGCACGGCATACGCGAAACAGCGCGAGGTCTTCGGTCGCCCCATCGGCCAGAACCAGGGAATCTCCTTCCAGCTGGCCGATGCCCACATCCGTCTGAGCGCCGCAGAGGCAGTGGCTCACAAGGCCGCCTGGTTGATCGATCAGAGGCTCCCTTGCGGGCCGGAAGCCAACGCTGCGAAGTTCCTGTGCGCGGAAGCAGGATTCCTGGCCGCTGATGTCGCCCTGTCCGTGCACGGGGGTTTCGGCTATGGCAAGGAGTTCCACGTCGAGCGGTACTTCCGCGAGGCACGACTCATGCGTATCGCTCCCATCAGCCAGGAGATGGTTCTCAACTACACCGCCGAGCACGTCCTCGGTCTGCCGAGGAGCTACTAATGGTCCCCTACCGCTCCATCCTGTTCGTCCCCGGGCACAAGCCGGCGTGGATCGACAAAGCACTCGCCGCGGGAGCCGACGCCATCGTGCTCGACCTCGAGGACTCCGTTCCGGAGGAGCTCAAGGAGCAAGCGCGAGCGACGGTTCGCGACTCGGTCACCCGGCTCCGTAAGGTCGGCTGCCGGGCCGGCGTCCTGGTGCGGTGCAACCCACTGGCGACCAGGCAGACCGGCGCTGACCTCGAGGCTGTTGTCGTTCCCGGACTGACGGGGATCTTCGCTCCCAAGATCGAGCAGGCGACCGACCTGCTGCGCTACGACGCGCTCGTCGAGCACTTCGAAACACGCAACGACGTCACGGGGCTGGAATACATCATCCCGGTGGAGACCGTGGGAGCCATCCAGAACGCTCGGGAGATCGCCCAGGTCTCGGACCGCGTCGGGGCGATGGTCGGCCCCACCGCGGAGCACGCCGATATCGCCCGGGCGGTCGGCTACGAGTGGACACCCGAGGGGCTGGAGACGCTCTACCTGCGTAGCAGGATCCTGCTGGCCTGCCGTGAGGCCGGCATCCACCCCATCACCGCGCTGTGGGAGCGGCTGGAGGACCTCGACGGCCTCGCCCGGTTCGCCCGTCGGGGCCGCCAGCTGGGTTTCCGGGGGATGATCGCCATTCACCCCTCGCACCTCGACGTCATCAACGCGGCTTTCTCGGCTTCGGCGGAGGAGGTCGAATTCCACGAAGGGCTCGTCGCTGCCTACCGCGAGGCGGCGGCCCGGGGTGAGGGTGCGGTTCGCTACCGGGGGCTGCACATCGACAAGGCGCATGCCGATACGGCGCAGGAGTGGTTGGCCCACGCGGCGACGACCCCCGGCGACGGGCAGGGCCAACAGTTCGCGCTCGGGATCGACGCCCCCGAAGGGGGCCGCTAGCCGTGCGAGGTCTCTACTTCGAGGAGTTCCAGGTCGGGCGCGTCTACCGCCACTCGTTCACCCGCACGGTCACCGAGACCGACAACGTGCTGTTCACGTCGCTGACGATGAACACGCAGCCGCTGCACCTCGACCACGAGTTCGCAAAACGCACCGTGCACGGCCGTCCACTGGTCAACAGCCTGTTCACGCTGGCACTCGTCGGCGGCTTCCACGTCCTCGAGCTGACGTTCGGAACCACCCTCGGCAACCTCGGCTACGACTCGGTCGCCTTTCCCAAACCCGTCTTCTACGGCGACACGTTGCGGGGGGAGACGACGATTCTGGACAAGCGAGAGAGCACGTCCCGCTCTGACAGCGGGATCGTGTGGTTCGAGCATCGCGGGTACAACCAGGACGACGAGTTGGTCATGAAGTGTGTCCGCGTCGGCCTCATGTCCCGCGCACCGGACGCGGGTGGCTCCAATCCCGAGATCGGTACAAGCAACTCCAGCCTGTCCACGAGCGGGGCCGCCGTGAGCGGTGGCCCGGCGTCAAGTGAGGAGCAACACCCATGACCACCATCGAGACCGACCTGAGGGAGTGGGTCCCGGCTGTCCGTGACCTGACCATCGACGGCCGACTGGTCGCCGGCGAAGGCCCGCAGATCGAGGCCATCAACCCCGCTACCGAAAAGGTCACGGCGACGGTCCGAACGGCCACCCTTGGGCAGATCGACCAGGCCGTCGAGGCGGCCAGGCGTGCCTTCCCGCAGTGGGCGGCGACTAGCCCGAGCGAGCGCAGCGCAGCGATTCACCGGCTGGCCGACACAATGGAGAAGCATTCCGAGCGATTGGCTGCCGCCATCGTGAATGAGGTCGGCACACCCATCGCCTTCGCCGAGATCATGCAGGTCAAGCTGGGCATCTCACACCTGCGCTGGCAGGCGGAGGCCGCGCTAGTGGACCGGACTGAGCATCTAGGGCCTTGGCATGACCCCGTGCTGACTCTCTCGGACGTCGCCTACCGGCCGGTCGGCGTCGTCGCCTGCATCACGGGCTACAACTACCCGCTGAACCTGGCGATCTTCAAGTTCGGGGCTGCGTTGGCCGCCGGATGCACCATTGTGCTGCTCCCGTCACCCCGCACTCCGCTCACCACCCTGTGGCTCGGTGAGCTGTTCCAGGAGGCCGAGATCCCCGCGGGGGTCGCGAACGTTGTGATGGGCGCCGCCGACGTCGGCCAGCACCTGTCGAGCCACCCGCTGGTGGACCGCGTCTCGTTCACCGGGTCCGACATGGTGGGCGCCAAGATCATGGAGCAGGCAGCTCGCGGCCTGAAGGGCGTGACGCTCGAGCTGGGAGGCAAGTCACCGAACATCCTGCTGCCCGGCGTTGATGCCGCCGGCCTGGCCAAGGACATCCACCTTCGGTGGGCCCGCAACGGCGGCCAGGGGTGTGCAGCGCTCGCTCGGCTGCTGGTACACGACAGCCTGCTCGACGAGTTCCTCGAGGCCAGCAACGAGGCCTTCACCGCCCTGAAGGTGGGTGATCCTTGGGACCGCGGCGTCAACATCGGCCCCATGATCCGGCCCGACCACCGGGAGCGGGTGCAGTCCTACATCGACGGGGCCCTCGACGACGGTGGGGAGATCCTGCTGTCGCTGGAGACGCCCGTCCCCACCCAGGGCTACTTCGTCAACCCGGTCGTGATCGGCGGCCTGCCGCACTCGGCAAGGGCGGTTCAGGAGGAGATCTTCGGCCCGGTCGCCGTCCTCGTACCATTCTCGAGCGAGCAAGAAGCCATCGACCTCGCCAACGACACCGCCTACGGGTTGGCCGCCAATATCTACACGCCCGACGTCGAGCGCGGCCGTGCCCTGGCAGCGCAGCTGCGGTCCGGCACCGTCTGGGTGAACGGCGGCGGCAACATGCGTCCCGACGCACCCTTCGGTGGCTTCGGCAAGTCCGGGGTGGGCCGGGAGATCGGCGAGTGGGGCGTACGCGAGTACCTGGAAGTGCAGCACGTGCAATGGCGTCCATGAGCGACGAGCCGGCAGCACCACCGCTGGCGGGGATCACCGTCCTCGAGCTGGGCACTATGTACGCCGCTCCGACCGGCGGCCGGATGTTGCGTGATTTCGGCGCTCGGGTCGTCAAGGTCGAGGACCCCGGGGCGGGCGACTTCGCCCGGCAGTGGACCCCGCAACACAACGGGCTCTCGCTTGGCTTCGCGCGGCTCAACTCCGGCAAAGAGTCCGTCGGTATTGATGTCCGAACCACCGCCGGGCGTGACCTGGTCCGGCGATTGGCAGCCCGCGTTGATGTCGTAATCGAGTCTTTCCGGCCGGGCCGGCTGGAGGCTTGGGGACTCGGCTACGAGGTGCTCTGCGCCGAAAACCCCGGTCTGGTCCTGACCAGGGTGTCGGGGTTCGGGCAGACGGGGCCCTATCGGGAGCGCCCCGGCTTCGGCACGATCGCTGAGACGGTCAGCGGCTACGCCTTCGTCAACGGCTGGCCGGACACTCCTCCGACCTCGCCGCCCTTCGGCTTCGCGGACTCCATCGCCGGGCTCGCCGCTGCTTTCGGGACCACGACTGCTCTGTTCAACCGAACGCGCACAGGCCGGGGTGAGGTCGTCGACGTCGCCCTGTACGAGCCGCTGATGTTCATTCTCGGTGACATCATCCTCGGCTACACCACATCCGGGCACATCCAGCAGCGGGTAGGCAACGGGTCGGGGTCTGCCTCGCCGCGGGGGATCTACCAGGCAGTTGACGACAAGTGGCTCTCAATCGCGGCGTCGAACCAGACGATCGCCATGCGGCTATTCGACGCGATGGGCCGACCCGAATTCAAGGCCGACCCACGATTCGCCACGAATATCGCGCGTATGGAGCACAACGACGAGTTGCAGGCCAACGTACGGGAGTGGGTGGCACAGCGGCCGCGAGAAGACATCCTCGCCGACCTCGAACGGCACGACGTGGTGGCCGCAGCGGTCAACGACGCACGGGACATCGTGGAGGATCCGCACTTCAAGGAGCGGACACTGGTCGGCCTTGCGGGCACGGTGCTCGGTGCTGCCTTGCTGCCCGGTCCGGTGCTGCACTTCGCCCGGTACGCCGGGCCGGTCTACGACGGCGTACCGGCGGTTGGCGAGCACACACAATCGACCCTGACCGAGTTCGGGATCTCGGCCGCCGAGCTGTCCGAGTTGGGCGCGGCCGGTGTCGTCGGCCCGGTTCCCATCGGGGTGGCATGAGTGGGCGCGGTGCCACCGCAGTTCGACCTGGCCGGTCGCGTCGCACTCGTCACCGGAGGTAGCCGCGGCCTCGGTCGCGAAATGGTCCTCGGCCTGGCAGCTGCCGGAGCGGACGTCGTCATCGCCAGCCGAGACGCAGAAAGCTGCGAGCGGGCCGCTGAGCAGGTGCGTGAGCAGACCGGTCGGCGCGCGCTGCCCGTCGCCGCTCATGTGGGGCAATGGGATGCGCTTGAGCAACTGGTCACGACGGCTTACGACGAATTTGGCCGAGTCGACGTCCTCGTCAACAACGCCGGGATGTCGCCGCGCTACGACACGGTGGCCGACGTCAGCGAAACCCTGTTTGACAAGGTCCTGAACGTCAACCTCAAAGGGCCCTTCCGGCTGTCCGCTCTCGTCGGCCCCCGCATGGCCGCGGGCGACGGCGGCTCCATCATCAACATCACGAGCACCGGCGCCGTCCGCCCGCGCGCTGACATCGTCCCTTACGCCGCCGCCAAGGCCGGCCTCAACGCAGTCACGGCCGGCTTGGCGCATGCCTTTGGGCCAACTGTCCGCGTCAACGCCATCATGTGCGGAACGTTCCTCACCGACGTGAGCGCGGCCTGGGACATGAAGACCTTCGCGCGGCGAGCGGCCACCTTCGCTCTGGGTCGCGGGGGTCAGCCTAGCGAGATCGTCGGCACCGCGCTCTACCTCGCGTGTGGTATGTCCTCGTTCACCACCGGATCGGTCATCACGGTCGACGGCGGCCAGCCCTAGGAGGCACACAAGTGATCATTGATGTCCACTGCCATGCGTGGCCGGATGCGATTGCCGAGAGGGCCCTCGGACCGAGGGTCCCGCAGTTGCCGCGTCACGGCGACGGCAAGATCTCGACCCTGCACGGTGTCCTCGAGCGCAGCGGGGTCGACCGGGGGATTTTGCTCGGGATAGCCGACACCGCCAAGTACGTCGACGGCGTCAACCGCTTCGTCGCACGCAGCCGGGGTGACGATTTGATCGGTTTCGGCACCATCCATCCTGACCTGCCGGTCGAGGAAAATCTGGCGAGCCTGCGACGCAACCAGATCCCCGGCGTCAAGTTGCACTCGCTGTTCCAGGGTTTTGCCTACGACGACAGGCGGGTCTGGGACATCCTCGAGGGCTTCGGGGCCGACATCGCCGTCATCGCGCATGTGGGCGCTGGGGGTGACCAGGCGAGCAACGAGCGGGCCACTCCAGGCATGATTCGCGACATCGTGCGCCAGTTCCCGGACCTGAAGATGGTCGCCTGCCACTTCGGCGGCTACCACCGGCTGGACGAAGCCGAGGCCAACCTGCTGGGCGAGAACGTATATCTGGAGACCTCCTGGCCGCCCACCATGGCGTCGGTGGCGCCGGGAAAGGTCCGCGAGATCATCGGCAAGCACGGTGCCGAACGGATTGTCTTCGGCTCCGACTGGCCCATGGCGGACCCGGCCGCGGAGATCGCGGCCATCTGGGCGCTCGGTTACTCCGATGAGATCACCGAGGGCATCCTCGGCGGCAACATCGCCCGGCTGCTCGGCGTGACGTCCGCTCCAACCGGTCTCGCGCAGCCACCACCGACCCCAACGGAGCCTACTGAGAAGCCTAGCCGTGGCTGACGACTCCACCAGCGTGCTCGTCGAGCAGCGGGTCGACGCCACATGGATCACCCTGAACAGGCCGCAGCGGCGCAACGCGTACGACCCGGAGATGGCCGAGGCGATCACCCTGGGGATAGAGCGAGCGACCCGGTCCCGTGCTGTGGTCATCACGGGGATCAGCGGCAGCTTCTGCGCCGGGGGAGCGCTGGCCGGCCTCAGTACGCCCGACATCACAGCTATGCGCGGTCTGTACCGCAGCTCGCTACGCCTGTTCGACGCCATCCGCAACTGCCCCCGGCCGGTCATAGCCGCTGTCAACGGGCCCGCGGCGGGGGGGGGCAACGAGCTCGTCGTGGCATGTGACCTGGCGGTGGCGGCCGAGTCGGCGACCTTCGGCCAGACCGGGCCGCGCGTCGGCAGCGCCCCCGTCACGGGCGCGACCAACGTGATGGGGGTCCAGATCGGCGAGAAGCGGGCCAAGGAAATGTCCTTGCTCTGCCGCCGATACACAGCACGGCAGGCCCTCGAGATGGGCCTCGTCAACGAGGTGGTGCCCGACGAACAGTTGGTCGCCTCGGTCGATGCGCTCGTCGCCGAGCTGGCGCTGCTGAGCCCGCGCTACCTGGAGATCGCCAAGACCAGTTCGAACATCTGGTGGAACGCAGCACGCGACTCGTTCACCACAGGTCTGGGGATGCTGATCCAGTCGATCGGCAGCCCCGACATGGCCGAGGGGGCCCAGGCGTTCCTCGACAAGCGCACACCACAGTTCCCACCGCCCGACGCCTGAGCGGCCGGCTAGTTCCCGGCAAGCCCGCCGGGTCACAGTCGGGCGGGCACGTCAAACCCGGTTCAGTTGCGGTAGGTATTCCAGGTCCTGGCCGTCTCGGGGTAGTCGCCGGCTTCCGCCTCGGTCCCCGGCCAACGGATCCGCTTATTGGTGCCGAAGCTGGTCGCGAGTTGGTCAACTGGTACCGCGTACATGAAGGTGAGGGATCGCTTGGCGAACAGCCAGCGGTCAGCGACCCGGCGGTAGAAGTCCTCGTATCGGTACGAGGCCAGGATGAGCGTGCGCCTGGTCGCGAGCTCGGCGTGGCCGTGGGACCAACCGGATGCACTGGCGTCGTCGTGCAGCTGCACGACAGGCGGGTGCGTGGTGTGCAACATGGTCCGGTACGTGTCGAAGCTCGCAGCGTACGCCGCGCGGATGGCGTCATAGCCGATGGCGGCGTCACCCCGACGCTCGAAGACGCCACCCTCGGTGAACATCTCTACCAGGGCCTGCACGTCGTGGTCGTCGACGGCACGCCCGTACAGCATGGTGAGATCGAGGATGGCCTGCCGGTGCTGCAGGGCGCGGACGGCCGAGGTCAGCGTCGTCGCATCGCCGTCGGTCGCCAGCGTTACCGCCGTCAACTGGGCGGTTACCGATGCGATGTCGAGCGTCACGCGACGGGCGCCGGCGTAGGCAGAGTCTGCAGAACAGCAAGCAGGCCCTCCGGGATGGTCGCCTTGCCGCCTTCGGGTGTGCGGCACACGAACGTCATGGAGCCGTGGGTGACGACCTCGCCGTCGCGCTTGAAGTCGTATCCGAGGGTGTAGGAGGTGGTGCCGGCTCGGTCAAGAACCAGGTGGACCGTCAACAGATCAAACACCCGCACCATCCGCCGGTACGTGCACTCGGAGTGCACTCCGACCGTCAGGATGCCGAACTGCTCCTGCAGCTCCCCGCTGCGGATTCCGTGCGAGAACAGCCACGTGCTGTACGCGCGCTCCATCCAGGGGTAGTAGATGGCGAAGTACGCAATACCGACGACGTCGCAGTCACCGTAGGAGAGCTGGAAGCTCACGTGGTCGCCGTCGGCTGTCATACACCAGCTCCACCGTCGTTGAGCAGCATTGTCGCGGTGCCGCTGAGCACGGGAGCACCACCGACGACGCTGAGCAGGACAGCGCAGTCAGCCACTTGGCAGCCCTCCTCGTGCCGGACGGCGGTAACGACACCGCTCACGCGCAGGTGCTGGTCGGCCAGCACGTTGCCAAGGAACCGCACGCGCAATGAGCGGATTCGGTCTGTCCCACCTGCCCAGGCGGCGAGCATGTTCATCACGTACGCCATGTTGCTTGGGCCCTGGTTAACTGGTACGTTGCCCATCCCCAAGGCCTGCACCGAGGGGATGTCGAAGTGAATGGGGTTGCTGTCGTGCAGCAGTGCCGCCATCGTCTTCATCTTCTCGGCGCTAACCGCGGGCACGTCCCAGGGCGGTAGCTCGGCGCCGACCTCTGGCAGGCTGCTCATGCGGGCCTGCGGGGGAAGACGATGGAGTTCCAGCAGGTGGCGACGTGCGCCTCGTCCCGCTCGTCGTGCAGCTCCATCGCATAGCCAATGACGTCAAACGTCCCGGTGCGACGCCCAACCTTGCGGTCCGCGGACACGATGCCGCCGTCGACTCGGTAGGTGGCGCCCACGAGTAGCGGCCGGTGAATCGTCGTCTCGTGCTCGCCGAACATGGGACCGTCGGCGGCCGTTGCTCCAAACCAGGTGAACAGCTCGTCCCAGGTGATGCCCATGGCGCCGGTCGCAGCCAGCCAGGCGAACAGCGGGTGAGCTACCTGCTCCTGCTCGGGTGGCGCAGTCAGGGACGGCGGATCGGCGAGCACAATGTCGGCGATCAGCCACGCGCGCCAGGCGTCGACCGTGTAGCACCCGCCGGGGAACTGGCGGCCGATTCGTGCTTCGAGCTCGTGCTCCTGGAAAACCACCCGACGCTCAGACTTGGCGGTCCGCGTCGGCCCAGTAGGGCGTTCGCAAGTCGCGCTTAAGGATCTTTCCGGTTGGCGCCTTCGGCAACTGGGCGACGAAGTCAACCGAGCGCGGCTTCTGGTAGCTGGCCAGGTGGGTGCGTGCGACGTCGATGATCTCCGCTTCCGTGGCCTCCTGGCCGGGCTTGAGAACAACGACGGCCTTGACCGCCTCGCCCCACTCCGGGTCCGGGATGCCGATGACGGCGCACTCGAGGACTGCAGGATGCTGGTTGATGGCCTCTTCGACCTGAACGCTGTAGATGTTCTCCCCGCCAGAGATGATCATGTCCTTGGCGCGGTCGACGATGAAGACGTACCGGTCGGCATCCCAGGTCGCGACGTCGCCCGTCCACATCCAGCCGTCGCGCAGGGTCTCGGCTGTCAGATCGGGTCGGTTGAGGTACCCGACCATGTTGGCTTCGGACCTGACGATAATCTGCCCGGGCGTCTTGTTGTCGCGGGGGACCTCCTTGCCCTGTTCGTCGACGACCCGCACCGAGGTGATGAAGCCTTCCCGCCCGCACGAGCGAAGCCGCTGCTCGTCAACCCCGCGCACAGCTTTCGCATGGTCCTCCTGTGACAGGAAGGTCATAGTCGTCCCCTCCGTCTGCCCGTAACCCTGGATTAGGGTGCAGGGAAAGGAGGACAGGGCTGCTCGGACGACGGATGAGGGCATGGGCCCGCCCCCGTACTGGATATTGCGAAGGCTGGACAGGTCGTAGGACGCGAAGTCGGGTACGGCCATCATCCAGTTGAGCATCGTCGTGATTCCCAGGAAGGCCGACACCTTCTCTGCCTGGATGATCTCCAGTGCCTGCTTGGCTTCGAAGTTCACCAGCACCAGAGGGCAACCGTGCTTCATGTAGTTCATGGCCAGCACGATGGGGATGTGGTACATCTGCCCGGTCAGCATGTAGACGTCCGAGGGCACGATCCGCTCTGCAACCGTCTGGTTCAGCATGCCGGCAGCGGCGCTCCGGTGCGTGTGCATCGCGCCCTTGCTCTGCCCCGTCGTCCCCCCGGTGTAGAGGATGAAGAAGGGCTCGTCCTCGCGAATGTGGCCGCTCCAGACCGGTTCCTCTGCAGATGAGGAATCGAGCAGCTGTTCGAAGCTGCCGTCACCCTTTGGGCCGAACTGCAGCCAATGCGGTACGTCGACCTCGTGTTGCAACTGGTTGATCTCCTCCGACCACTCGTCCGCGCTGATGACGGCCTTCGGAGCGGCATCCCGAACAATGGCAGCGAGCTCGGGGCCGGCGAGGCGCCAGTTCAGCGGCTGCAGCACCACCCCGGCTCGGCCGGCAGCGAAGTAGAGCGCCTGGTACTCGGCGCAGTTGCGCGACAGTACCGCAAAGCGGTCGCCTTCAAGCAGTCCCAGCGAACGCAGACCGTTCGCGGCACGCCGCACCATCTCATCGAAGTCTGCCCAGCTGACCCGGCGGTCGTTCGGAACGTCATAGACCGCTTGAGCCGAGGGAGTGAGTGCGGCCCACTTTGCAGGGATAAGGCCCTGGTTCACGACAATCTCTCTTCTGGCTCTGCCATCGGTGAGTTTGGGTCAGTCAGTCCGTCAGTGGGTCGGCACGAACGGTAGGTCAGTACGGCAGGTCAAGCGCGATGTGCCGCTTGGTGAACCGCCAACTCCCGCCCTCGTTGCGCAGCTCGTCGTCGTAGCGCGCAGTGGACAGCAGAGTGGCCTTCCCGTGCTCGATCGAGATCAGCGTGAGGTAGGACGTAACCTTCGCGGTCGCGTCGTTCTCGTCCTTGATCACCACGTTGCTGACCACGTGCCGGCGCTGGTCGGTCTGGCTGGCCAGCGAGTCGACCATCAGTTTGACGACTGCTTCCTTGCCCTCGAAGGGTCCGATGAGGTCGCCGCCCGCGATCCGCATGGTCAGGACGGCGTCGTCAGCGAAGGTGTCGGCCATGTCGACCATGTCGTTCTCGTCGTAGGCGAGCGAATATCGGGTGAGGACATTCTCGAGGGCGCCCCGAGCGGACATCGGCTTCTCCTTTTGAGGAACTGGACTGTGAGCGGTCCGGTCAGGCCGCTTGTGGGCGGCCGGGCTGCAGTGCCTGGTCTACTCGGCTACTGCCGAGCGCGCGTCAGGACGTGGGCTTGAAGCGGAGCCGCAAAGAGGTAGGGGCCCGGGTGAAGATGCCGTCAGCCTTGGCCGGCTCCGCCAGCTCGATGTCGCGCATGGCATCGAGCAGCTGGTTGGCCGCCGTATCGACCTCCCACTTGGCCAGCATCGCGCCAACGCAAAAATGACGACCGAAGGCGAAGCCGGTGTGGTTCGCGGCCGCTGCGAAGGCCTTGCCGAAGTGCAGGTCGTCTCGGGTGATGTCGAAGCTGTCAGGATGGTCGTACCTGTCCGGGTCACGGTTGGCCGCCGCGATCAGGCAGACGACAGTGGAGCCAGCGGGGATCGTCCCGCCCGACATCTGCACATCGAGAGCCGGCTGCCGCATGATCATCTGTACTGGCGGGGAATGCCGCAGCGTCTCGGCGAAGGCGTTAGGCACCAGGCTGCGGTCCTCGCGGACCATCGCCAACTGCTCTGGGTTGCTGATGAGGTTCCAGAACATGTTAGCGAGCGCCTTGTCGGTCGTCTCGCCCCCGGCAACGAGCAGCAGGCTGACGAAGGCCTTGATCTCGAGGTCGGTCATCTGCTCGCCATCGATTTCTGCTGTGCAGAGCGTCGAGAGGAGGTCGTCCTGCGGCTCCGCTCGGCGTGCCGCGATCTTGGGCAGCATGTACGCCTGAAGCTCTTCCTTCGTCTGCAGGCCGCGCTCGATCACCCCCGGGTCCTGAGTGAGGTTGCCGAGGAACGCCATGATCGCTGTGTACCAGCGGTGGAACAGCGAGTGGTCGGTCTTCGGGAGGCCCAGCATGTCGACGATGACATTAATGGGGTACTGCGTCGTGAACTGCCGTACCAGGTCGACCTCGCCGTTGTATCGGAAACCGTCGATCAGCTCGGCAGCATCCTTCTGCATGACCGGCACGAACTTCTCGGTGAGTTCGGACCCGCGGAAGGCCGGCGTGACGAGTCCACGGTGCACCGAGTGCTCGCGACCGTCCATTTGCAAGATTGTGCGGCCGTGCACGGGCTCCAACTGCCAGCTGTAGTTGTCGCTGGTGAATGCCGGGTCCTTGAAGGCCTTTTCGACGTCGGCGTACCGGCTGATTACATAGGACTTCATGCCCTCGTGGTAGTAGAGCGGGTGATCGTCCCGCAGGGTCTGCCACGTGCCCGTGGGGTCAGCGGCGCACTCGGCCGACAGGATGTCAGGGTTGCTCATGATGTCCTTCCGAGTAACCGGACCGTAACTAGGTTCACCATTAACCTGTTAGGGTCCGGTGTCAACGCCTCCGCTGAACGAGGTGACCGGCCTGCGTTACGTCGATCCGCTTGCACCCTCTGCCGAAGGGGTGCAACCGGCGACAGGTGCCGCGGGGACTCACTTGACGTAGGCGCCGGCGTCAACGGGGAGCGTGGCGCCCGTGATGTAGCGGGCGTCCTCGCTCGCCAGAAACAGCACAGCGTTGCTGATGTCCACCGGGTCCACCCACGGCACCGGGAGCGTGTTCAGCGACATGAAGCCCGGCATGGCCTTCTCCTTGGTCGGCTCCGGGTCCCCAGGAGCGAACATTCCGTAGGTGCCCGGGTTCTGGATCATGATGGTGTCGACGTTCGTCGGATGGATGGTGTTGACGCGGATGCTGTGGGGCCCCAACTCGTTTGCAAGCGTCCGCATCAGGCCGACCATGCCGTGCTTGGCCGCGACGTAGTGCGCGACCTGTTGAATCCCCTTGAGGCCGCCGATCGAGCTGGTGAAGATTATCGAGCCGCCGTTCCCGGCATTGATCATCGTCGGTATGGCGACCTTGGCGGTGTGGAAGACGCCCGTCAGGTTGACGTCGATCATGTCCTTCCACATCTCGCTGGTCAGTTCCCACGCAGTCCCGTAGGTCGCGATGCCTGCATTCGCGATCACGATGTCGACGCGGCCGAGCTCGGAGACGCCGGCATCCAGGGCTGCCTGGAGGCCGGCGAGGTCCCGCACGTCGGCCTTGCGGGCGACGATCCGCCGGTCGAGCGCCTCGACCTGGCGCACTGTCTCCGCCAACTCCTCCTCCGTCGCCAGCGGGTAGTACGGCGTGACTGTCTTGATGTCCTCACAGATGTCGATGGCGATGATGTCAGCGCCCTCTTGTGCAAGGCGCACCGCATGACTGCGACCTTGACCACGAGCTGCACCGGTGATGAATGCAACCTTGCCTTCCAAACGGCCTGCCATGGTTTCTCCTCTGGTCGGTCACGGACGGGTTCCGCCCGGGTTCGCGAGTCATGCCTGCGGATACCCACAGGATGTTGTGTTCGGTGACGGTGAGGGTTGCGATCAGTGGCGGCTGGCTGCCGACACGCCAGCCGGTACGGCCCCGGACGGCAGGCGCCGAGGACCGGGGGTGAAGGTAGC
>JAABUX010006284.1_pt1 | contig 14222 bp, 16 predicted proteins | sample 5561851 | NCBI WGS metagenome assembly JAABUX01 (sample SAMN10711883, study PRJNA513361) | rock metagenome | isolation source: Antarctica rocks | place: Antarctica: Victoria Land, Richard Nunatak red sandstone | collected 2016-01-03 | reverse complement strand
CATCTTCCCCGACCGGACCTCCCTCATCCGTCTCGTCGGGGCGGTCCTGGCCGAGCAGCACGACGAGTGGACCGAGGGCCGCCGCTACCTCGGCCTCGACGTCCTCACCCGCTCCCGCAGCACCCCCACCGACCAGGAGGTGACCGCCCTCGCGCTCAGCGCCTGAACGAACACAGGATCACGCGGCAACCCGCCGAACACCACGCCCAAGGACTTGACCAAGCGGGTCTCCGTCGGCAGAAGGCGAAGCGCTGACCAACACGTCTGGTCGATGTCGGCGAGCTGGCAGAGCCGGCCGGCTCCGTTGATCCACACCTGCACATTGAGATGGTCGCGGTCGTGCACATCGCGCCGGCAGTCCGAGTTGGGACTCACGCCGGACGCCGGCGACGGAGTCCCGGGGTCACCCCGTCTGCCGCGGTCGCCGCCGAGACAGGAACCGCCACGGTGAGCTGGGGGAGGGCCTGCTCGGCGCGGTCGAGGACGGTGAGGTCGGCGGTGAGGTGGAGTTCGGCGGCGGCGCGGACGAGGGCGCTGACCCCGTCGAGGTCGGCGGGGTCGGCGTGCAGGTCACGCAGGTCCTGCAGGAGGTGGCGGCGCTGTCGGGCGATGACGGCGGCCGCGGTGCCGGGGGCCTGGCCGGTGGTGGTGGCGGCGAGGAGTTTGAGGAAGAAGTCGTCGCGGTACCCGCGGGTCCGGGTCGCGGGCTCGTCCAGCCACCGGTGGAGTTCGGCGGTCCCGGCGGGGGTGAGGCGGTGCACCGTCCGGTCAGGTCGGCTGTCCTGGGGGTGGACCTCGGCGGTGACGAGACCGTCGCGGGTGAGCCGGTCCAGCAGTTGGTAGACGTGCCCGATGTTCAACGGTCCCCACTGCGGGCCGACGGCGGTGTCGAACGCGGACCGGAGTTCGTAGCCGTGGCTGGGGCCGCGGGCGAGCAGGGCGAGCACGGCGTGGTGCAGCGCCACCTTGTCCTCCTCCCGGGTGCAGGGTTCATGATGACCCGTACCTAGCGTCTAGGCAGACCGGGGGAGGTGCCGTGGGTCAGCGTCCGGACCACGCACGGACCGCTCCAGCCGGGGCCGACCCGGTCCCGTTCCGGCGTCCGGTGGCCTGCCGGTGCTGACGGTCCTGCTCGGGCATCTGCGCCGCACGGTGGGTCGGGCGGTGGCGCTGGTGGTCGCGGTCGGGGTCGCGGCGACCGGGTTCACGGTGCTCACCGCGACCGCCAGGACGTCGCAGCTGCAGGTCGTAGGAACCGTCCACGCGAACTCCCGTTCGGCCTACGACATCCTGCTGCGCCCGCGGGGGACCCGGTCGGCGGTGGAGCAGTCCGCGGGCCTCGTGCGGGGTGACTACCTGTCGGGGATCTACGGGGGCATCACCCAGGCCCAGTACGCGAGGGTCGCCCACACCCGCGGGGTCAGCGTCGCGGCGCCGGTGGCGATCCTCGGGTACCTGATGCCGGAGATCGACACCACCGTGGACGTGACGTCGCTGCTGGGGTCGACGGGGCGCTCGGCGGTGGCGGGGCGGGCGGCGGTGAAGGTCAGCCCGGTGTGGGGGAGTGACCGGGGCCTGACCTCAATCCCGGGCAGCCCCGCCTACGTGTACTTGACCCAGGGGAGGCTCAGCCCGCCGCAGACGATCGGTGACACCACCGACACCGAGGTCGCCGCCGCGGGCGGCGTCGGGCGGGCGGTGTGCCCGCAGTCGGCGTCGGGCGGGCGGTGTGCCCGCAGTCGGCGGTGGCGTCGGCGGTGGTCCCGCAGTTCCGGATGTTCTGCTGGTCGGCGCAGTCGGCGTGGATGGACGGGGCCGCCCTCAACGGGGTCACCGCGCCCATGCAGCGGACCGCGGAGATCGGGTGGCGGCTGCCGATCCTGGTCGCAGCGATTGACCCCGACGCCGAGGCGAAACTCGCCGGGCTCAACCGGGCGGTCACCTCCGGTCGGTACTTGAAGGAGTCCGACGCCCCCGACAAGGACCTCAACGTGCCCGTCCTGGTCGCGGGGACGTCCCCGGTGGACCTGACCCTCACCGTGCACGCCACGCCGCTGACCGCGGCGGCGGCGGCGTCAGTCGGTGCGGGAGCGTCCCCGGAGCAGCTGGACCGGGCCACCGCCGTGAAGGCCCTGGGACCGGTGGTGGCCCGGGTGTCCTACCCGCAGGTGTACGCCCGGTTCCTGCAGCAGCTGACCCACCCGAAGACCTCGACGCTGTTCTCGACGTGGGTGGTGAAGTACTGGTCGGGGTCCTCGGTCTCCTACACCGACCACACCGGGGTCCTCGCCCCGAGAGCCGTGACCAACCCGGACGCGGTGTGGAACACCCCCAACTACATCGGGTGGGCGCCCCGGGCGGCGCTGCCGACCGCGGAGACCAACTACCGCACCCTCACCGGCCACGCCAGTAAGGACCCGTCGGTCACCATCGGCTTCCGCAGCGTCGGCACCTTCGACGCCGCCCGCCTGCGCGGGGTGAACCCCCTCACCGCCGTCCCCTACGGCACCTACCAGTCCCCGGTGGTCACCGCCGGCAACGCCGCCGCCGCGGCGGCGCTGCACGGGCAGTCCCTCGGCCCCGACAGCAGCCTCACCGGCTACCTCCAGACCCCGCCCACGATGTTCACCACCATGGCCGGGGCCAAGAAGTTCTTCGGCCCCGGGTGGGCCCACAACACCGGCGCCGCCCCGATCTCCGCCATCCGGGTCCGGGTCGCCGACGTCACCGGCGGCGCCGACCCGGTGTCCCGGGCCCGGGTCCAGCAGGTGGCCGCCGCCCTGGAAGCCGAGACCGGGCTGCAGGTCGACGTCCTCATCGGCTCCAGTCCCGCCCCGCAGACCATCACCCTGCCCGCCGGCCGGTACGGGCGCCCCGCCCTGTCCGTCGAGGAGAACTGGGTCCAGAAGGGCGTTGCCACCGCGATCGTGACCGCGGTCAACCGCAAGTCCGCGCTGCTGTTCGCACTCGTGCTGCTCGTGTGCGCGCTGGTCGTCGCGAACGCGGCGTTCGCGTCGGTCCGGACCCGCATCACCGAGCTCGGAGTCCTCTCGTGCCTCGGCTGGCGACCCCGGCGGCTGTTCGCCCTCGTCACCAGCGAGCTGCTGGTGCTCGGTGTCGCGGCGGGGTGGTGTCCGCGGCGCTCGCCGTCCCTCTCGGCCACCTCGCCGGCGTGCACGTCACCTGGGCCCGGGCCCTAATCGCCCTTCCCGTCGCCACTCTCCTGGCGGTGCTCGCCGGGCTCGGGCCGGCGGTGTCCGCGGCCCGGGCCGCGCCGATGGAGGCCGTCCGCGCGACCGCCCGCCCGCCGCGGCGGGCCGCGCGGGTCCGGTCCGTGGCGGGGCTCGCGGTCACCGCGATGGCGCGGCGGCCCGGGCGCAACGCCCTCGCCGCCGCCGGGCTGACCGTCGCCGTGGCGGCGTTCACCCTGTTGCTCGCGGTGACCTTGGCGTTCCAGGGGTCGGTGGTCGGGTCGCTGCTCGGTAACGCCGTCACCGTCCAGGTCCGCGGTGTGGACTACGCCGCGGCCGCCGCGATCCTGTTCCTGTCCGGGATCGGGGTCACCGATGTCCTGTTCGTGTCCCTCACCGAACGGGCCGCGGAGTTTGCGACCCTCCGCGCGGTCGGCTGGCGGGAGACCCGCCTCCGCGAGCTGGTCGTTGTCGAGGGCACCGTCCTCGGCGTCGTCGGCTGCGCCGCCGGCGCCCTCATCGGGCTGGCCGCAGCGGCGGCGTTCCTCACCTTCACCCCCCGCCTGCTCCTCGGGGCGCTGGTCGCCTTCGCGACGGGGCTGGTCATCGCGGTGGCCGCGTCCCTGCTCACCCTCACCGGGCTCCGGAGTCAGCGGACCGTCGAGGCTCTGGCTGGCGCCGAGTGAACCCCGCCAACCCGTTGATCGAGGTTCGCGGCGTGTCGAAGCGGTACCGGACCGTGGACGCCACCATCACCGCCGCCGACGACCTCACCCTCACCATCACCGGGGGCACGACCACCGCGCTCACCGGTCCGAGCGGGTCCGGGAAGTCCACCCTGCTGCACCTCATCGGCGGCCTGGACCGCCCCGACACCGGCACCATCACCGTCGCCGGCGTCGACGTGACCGCCCTCACCCGCGGCCGCGCCGCGGACTACCGCGCCACGGTCGGGTTCGTGTTCCAACGGTTCAACCTGCTGCCCGCGCTCACCGTCGCCGACAACGTCATCGCCCCCACCCTCGGCCAGCACCGACCCCGCGGGACCGGGGACCGCCACACCCGGGCGCGGGAACTGCTCGCCGCGGTCGGGCTCACCGGCCGGGAGAACACCCTCGCCACCCGACTTTCCGGCGGGCAGCAGCAGCGGGTCGCGATCGCCCGCGCCCTGATCAACGACCCCGCCCTGGTCCTCGCCGACGAACCCACCGGGAACCTCGACACCGCGACCGGCGCCGACATCATCGAGCTGCTGTTCGGCCTGCCCGCGACCCGGGGGACCACCGTCATCATCGCCACCCACGACCCCGCCATCGCCGCCCGCGCCGACCGGATCCTCCGCCTCCGCGACGGCACCCTCATCGACGACCTCACCCTCGACCCCGTCCCCGTCCCCACCACCGCGCGCCGGCTCACCGGCTACGCATGACTCCCGCCACCGCGCACGCGGACCCGCGGAACCCGCGGCCGGCCGGAGAGCTCGCAGCAGGGTGAGGTCAGCTGGTGCACGCACCGCGCCCGCCGTGCCGTGGCGGTCGTGGGGTGGGGGTGCGCGTTGACCGCGGCGCGCCCGGCGTCGACGGGTGGCCCGTGGCACCAGCTCCGTCCCGCCCGGGGTCAGCGGGGCCGGGTCGAGGTGCCCTGGTCGGGGCCGGCGCGATCGTCGTCCTGCCGCCGGCATCGGCTGCCGTTGACCGGTGGTGGCGGATGGTTGAGGTGAGTCCGGTCCGTGCGCTGTCCCTACGGCCTTGTGGTATGTCAGGGGCCGCCGGCGAGTTTGTAGGCGCCCCCGACGATGAACACCACGCCCAGGCCAACCACCAGGCCCTGCACGGTGCGCAGGGACTTCGTGCGTCCCCAGAGTGGGGGTGTGCGCTGGCTGGCGACGTGGATGGCTCGGGCGTAGGGGCGGTGCCCGATGAGTATGGCCGCCCCGGCCGCCATCAGCAGCACGTAGACCAGGTGCGGTCTCACCGGTCCGCCGGTCGTCTCGGTGCGTCGGTCCGGTAGGGGCTGCCGGGTGGGCCGTCGTTGAGCATCCGCCGGCCGTTGGCGGCGAACGGGACGTCGTGGCGGGTGCACTGGGCGGCCAGGACGGTGCGGGCGTGGGATTGCCCGGCCCGGCCGAACACCGCGAGGGTCGCGACCTGGGTGGGGTTGTTCGGGCCCGGGGTGTTCCACGGGCCCCCGGCCACGGGCCGCAGGAGCAGACCGGCGCCGGTGTAGGGGAACCCCTGCCCGGCCCAGCCGACCTCGAGGAGCCCGGACCACGGATGAACGGTCCGCTGCCCCCGGACGGTGACGACCAGCCCGGGGTCCTCGCAGGTGACCCCGTCGCGGCGGCGGGTGATCAGGGTGTGGACGGTCACCACGGCCGCTGCGGCGGCGGTCCCGATCCCGTACAGCTGACCGACCCCGCCGAACCAGACCAGACCGCCGGCGGCGATCAGGAGGACGACCGCCGACGCGATCCCCACCCACATCCCTGACGCACCGATCCGCACCGGCACGCTCCCGGGATCGTCGGACACGACACCAGGGTGCGCCCTCGACGAACCGGCAGACCAGAACGCGGAGCCACAACCGCACTACGGCAGCCGCCAGGGGACCGGCCCGCCTACTGGTAACGGCGTGTGTTCTGGTGCTGTGAGTTCGTCCACTGTTCGGCCCGGCTGGACGTGCGTTCGGTCAACGTCAGCGCCCTCGAGCGGGTTGCTCTGGGTCGTCCTGACCAGGGTCTGCCGATGTGGCCCCGGTCAGCTGTGTGCCCGACGGTCGGAGCGCCGCTGCGCGCCCACCCTCTGGATCACTGCAGTGCCGGGCGGTGGTCGACGGCGACCACCTCTTTACCCGGTCCCTCCACGAGCGGCCGGCTCGCGGTGGGGTCTCGGGCAGCACCGCACTCACCGACGACGACCTCGACGGCGTCGACGGGTCCGGACCCGACGCTCGAGTCGTGCATCAGATGAACGACCCATCCTGAGGCTGCAGGTCAGGCGCCCTGCGGGCGCTGCTGTGGAGCGCCACGCCCCAGCTGCCGTCGGTGGGGGAGTCCCGCAGCTGACCAGCCCACACAACGTTCGAGCGCTCAGCAACGAGTGCTGCCACCCGATGCAACCCACAGGGGTTGGCGGTGGATAACGACAGTTATGCAGCACAGAAGACCAAGCACCGGATCTCCGGGTCTGCACCCGCGGAGCGAGCTGATTTCAGGGATGCGACTGTCGACAGCGGGACCGCTGTTGGCAAGACAAAACCCCGGCGACATACCCTTGCGGGCATAGGTCGATCCGGGGTCTTCGAAGCCCACTGTACAAGATGGTCGCCGTGACGGCGAGCAGCTCTCCTCCACCCAACCCGGCGGCCGCCGCCGCAGTGCTGCGCGCCGCCATCGGCGCCGAACGGCTCAGCGGCTACGAGCGGGCCGCCAGCGGCGACCCGGCGCGGGCCCTGGACCTCTACACCTGGAACGCCGCCGTGAGCGCCGCGGCCTTCGAAGACCTCGGTGTCCTCGAGGTGGTCCTGCGCAACGCCTGCCACACCCAGCTGCAACGGTGGAACGCCGCCCAGGGGAACCCGCACCCCTGGTACCACCACCCCGTCCTCAGCCCCCGCCACATGCAGGACGTCGGCGCCGCCCGCTCGCGGGTCGCGCAGGGCAAGAAGACCGAAACCGAGGGCCGGGTCGTCGCCGACCTCATGCTCGGCTTCTGGCGTCTGCTGCACAGCAAAAGCTACGAGGTCACGCTGTGGCGGCCCTGTCTGCGGCTGGCCTACCCCGGGATCGCGAAACTGGACCGGGAGGACGTCTACGACCGCCTCGACCACCTGAACACCCTCCGCAACCGCGTCGCCCACCACGAACCGGTGCACGGATCGACGATCGGCCACGTCAACGCCGACCTCGGTGCCCTCCACGCCGAGCTCCTCGAACTCCTCGGCTGGCTCAACCCATCCGTCCGCGGCTGGGTCCAGACCCACAGCCGGGTCCCCGCGCTCCTCCGTCGCAAGCCCTGACGGCTTACGCGCGCGCCGGCCGCTCCGGTTAGAGCGGGCACCTAAGAGTCCATGGTGGTCCTTCCCCGCAGACGAAGGACCGGGCGCCGACTGGTTCCCCGGCGCTGACGGCGCATCGTGAACACTTCCAGCCATGTTGGACAGGGGGTCAAGCTGGTTCGACACCACCTGTGTCCACCGTGACCAGTCCGCCGCGGCCCCGCGCCGCCGCCGACCTTTCCTGGCTGCGGGCCGGCCGCGACCGCTGATCAGCCACTCGACCGCGCGAAGGTCGGGGTGTCCGGGTTGTCAGGGGCGGGTCACCACGGGACCGGGCCGTCGATGTTGGCGAACGTGCCGGTGGGGCCGTCGGCACCGATGAGGGCCATCGCGACGATGATCTCGGCGCCCTCTGCCACGGTGTGCACGCCGGGTTGTGCCGCCGCGGCCGTCATGCCGGGGATGAACTCGGTCGCGGTGAGCCCGGGGGTGACGGCGTTGACCCGCCACCGCGGGAACGCCTTGGCATACTGCACGGTCAGCATGTTCAGTGCGGCCTTCGACATCGGGTAGGCGAGCATCGACCAGCCGGCGCCGGGCTCGGAGTTGATGGCGAGGGAGCCGACGGCGCTGCTGACGTTGACCACGACCGGGGCGCCGCTGGCTTGCAGGAGCGGGGTCACCGCGTCGAGGACCGCACTCGCGCCGAAGACGTTCGTCTCGAACACCCGGCGCAGGTCGGCGATCGTCGCCTCACCGGGCGGCCGCTGCTCGCCGGCGATGCCGGCGTTGTTGACGAGCACGTCGAGCCCGCCCTCCCCGTGCAGGAGGTCCACGGCGGCCTGGATGGACGTCGCGTCGGTCGCGTCGAGGGCCACCGCGCGGGCGCCGACGGCGGCGGCGGCCCGCTGCCCGGCCTCGATGTCCCGTGCCCCGAGCCAGACGGTGTGGCCGGCCTGGACGAGTCGTCGGGCGGTCTCATGGCCGAGACCGCGGGTGGCGCCGGTGACCAGGCTGATCGTCATGGGTCAGTCCTACCCCGTTCGCGGGTGGGACCGACCCCAGGTGTGTGCCCCGCTGCGGCGACGACTGAGTTCCAGGTGACTGTCGAGCCTCGCCCGAGACCCGGTGCACTGACGGGTTGAGCGCAAGTTTCATTATCGGACGTCAGGACCGCCGCCGTGGCGGGCTTCGGGGAGCTGCTGTCGGAGTCCTCGGCCGGTGAGCGCGGGGGCTGGGTCCGTGCGGTCGGGTAGGTCCGCTGGACCTCCTGGAACGGCAGCTCACATCCCGACGGGCAGTCGAAGCCGGTGACGTCCTCCCGTCCCGGGTAGTCCGCGCCGTACGCGAAAGTCTGGTTCCAGGTGATCGCCGCCGGGGCCCTGCAGCGGGGGCACGGCCGGGTCACTGTCTTGTCGGGCATCAGCGGCTCCAGAACCGCTGATGCCACCGCGGCCGAGACGGGATGGCGACGTCGTCGGTGAAGGGGACGCGGTTGAGGTCGGTGAGGACCAGCAGCCGCACCGGGTCGGGCATCAGGTAGTTGCGGCCGCCGCCGAGGAGCACCTCGAGCCGGTGGATCCTGTCGTTGTCCGCGGCGGATGACTCGGGTCCCACGATCCACCACCCCGCTGGCGGGAGCCCGGCCGCGGCGAGGTCGTGGGCGTGGGCGGGTTGGAGGGTTGTCTTCCCGCGGTCGACGAGGCGCCGGTAGTGGGTGCGGTCCTTCGGGGACAGCCCGGTCCACCACGACAGCGCCACCGCGTCGGGGTCGTCCATCAGCCGACAGTAGGGGCGGCCCCCGGGGACTCGGGCCGCCATCCGGGGGTGTCGGCGGGGTCTGGCAGCGTGCTCCGCCGGGCCGCGGCCCGTAGGTAAGGGGCCGCCGGCGGGTGCTGGTGGGGATCGGGGTGGGCGGTGTCGGTGACGGTCGGGATGCGGCGGACGGTGGAACCGGAGGTCGCCCGGGAGGTCGCTGCCGGGGTGCGCCGGCAGCGGCGGTCAGAGCTGGCGGTGTTGCACCGGGCCCTGTTCAGTACGGCCGCGGAGTACCGCCACGGGCAGCGCCCGTCCTATCCGGGGGTGATCGGGAAGGCGGTCACCGACCGCCACGCCCGGGTGAGTGTGGTCGTGTCGACCGCGGACCTCGACGAGGCCGCCGCCGCGGCTGGTGAGCCGGCGCCGGCTGAGCGGGGGCTGTGGGAGATCCACGTGTCGGTGGCCGGGCACCACCGGGTGCTGGCCGACCGCCGGGTGGCCCTGTCAGCTGGGGAGGAGGAAGGCTGGGCGCGGGCGGTGTTCAGCCCACCGTGGGAGGACCACGGCTACTACGTCGGGCACAGCGCGCTCCTCGACACCGAGCCGGTCGCGCACTATGTGCTGTTCCTCGGCCCCGACCGCCGCCCCGCGCCCGTCCCGTCGGACTGGTCCCGGCCCGCCCGGCCGATCACCGACCCCGGCCCCGCACCGGGCCCGGGTGGAGCGGCGCCCGGTGACCTCGACGGCCCGGGGCGGCGGCTAGCTGGGTCGGCCTGACCCTGTCGACGCCCTCTGGACTGTCCACCGTGCGGCGGGGCGGACCGCTACCGCCGGGGACGTCGATCATGGCTGGCATGGGACGGCGGGCAGCGGACAGCGCTGAGGTCGAGGTTGCCGCGCACAACGTCGTTCGGGGCATCAGCCGTCCGTTCTGCTCGTGTGGGTGGCGGGCTGACGTGGGAGTCGACCCGGACGTCGCCGCCGACGCGCATCTCGCCGACGCCCCGCCAGCTCCCTCACCGGGAGGTGCTCTTCCCAGTTCCGGCGACCGCAACGTCGGCTGAGTGAAGCCGAGAAGTAGGCGGGTCGGTCCGGGTGGGTAACCGCGGGGCATCCCGGTAGGCCGGGACGGTCAACCTGTCACGGGCCCGCGACGGGCAGCGGTGGGAACAACCCGGGCCGCGACCCGGTGGGCGGGGTCAGGTGGGGGTCGTGGCGCAGCCGCAGCGGCCGGCTGGGGCGCACCCGGCGGGGTCGCCGGGGCGGGTTGTGGGTCGGCCGCGGAGGTGGGGACCGTCGGGGTCGGGGGCGCAGCAGGCGAGCAGCGCCTCGCGCAGCCGGTCCCGGCCGCGTTGCACTCGGGACTTCATCCCGGACACGGTGACCTGCTCGATTGCCGCGGCCTGGACTTGGGTGAGCCCGTCGATCCCGGTGAGCTGGAGGGCCTGCCGGTGGGGCTCGCCCAGGCTGGTGATGAGTGGTTGCAGGCAGCTGGTCAGTTCCAGCAGGTCGGCGTCCAGGACGGGCTGGGCGGTGAGGTCGGCCGGTTCGCCGGGATCTTCGTGGGCGACGCGGGCGAGGGCGGCGTGCTGCCGCCCCCGCCGGCGGTGTTCGTCGGTGACCGCGTTGCGGGCGACCCGGTAGGCCCAGGCGTCGAGGCGGTCTCCGTCGCGCAGGGTGGTGATGTCGCGGGCCAGCCGCGCGAGCACCTCCTGCACGACGTCTTCGGCGTCTTCGCGGGAGGCGACGCGGGGGATGACGAACCCCAGCAGACGCCGCCGGGTCTCGGCCCACCTGTCGGGGTCCACCGCAGTGCCTCTTCCCGGGTGTCGGTCGTTGAGTGGGGTCAGCTGCAGCCGCAGGACGACGGGGCCTGGGTCAGCTCGTCGGCGGGCGCACCGCAGCAGGCGCTCTTCGCGCTGGGCTCGCAGCAGCTGCTCAGCATTTCCGGGTCGCAACAGCCGGACGCGACCGGCGCGGTGCTGATGGCGCCGGTCGTGGTGTCGGTCGTGGTGTCGGTGATGGTGTCGGTGGTGGTGGTCATGGGTCCTCCGTCGGTTGTGAGTGGTGCCTTCTAGACGCTCGGCGCGCCGGAAGGACGCAGATGCCCGGCACCGGGTCCTCGACCCCGGCGGCACCGGGGTCGGGCAGGGGCGCCGGCAGTCCGGTCAGCCCGGGGTGGTGGTCAGTTCGGCGATCAGGGCGCGGGCCCGGACCTCGACGTCGTCGACGATGCGCCGCATCGCCGCGAGGTCCTGCCTGGTGCTCAGGCCCGCCCGGTCAGGACAGCTGCGGCGGTGGGGTCGACCGCGGTCCCCGGCTCGCTGCCGGCGCTGCGCGCCTGCACCCGGCCGCGGGCTGGACGCCGCCCTGGACAGCACGGATGGGACGGTGCCGACTACGCGCGTCATCACCTTTCCGGCCGGCTCAGGTTGGGCTGGCGCCGAGCACGGCGCGCAGGGCGTCCAGCGCCGCGGGGATGACGGCGTACCAGATGTTGATCCCGCGCCGCTCGCTGGTGACCAGCCCGGCCTCGCGAAGCACCTTGAGGTGGTGGCTCACGGTGGGCTGGCTCTTCCCTACCGGGACCACGAGGTCGCAGGCGCACACCGCGCCGGCGGGGTCACTGGCCAGCAGGCTGAGCAGGCGCAGCCGGACCGGGTCGGCGAGGGCGGCGCTGCACGGCCGCGTCGGTGAGTTCCAACACCGCGGTACGCAGCGGCGGACAGCACACCGCCTCCTCCGGCAGCGCCAGCACCGGCAGCGGCGGGATCTGCTGGTGCCGTGCGGGCTGGGTGGTCGTCGCCATCACGGTCCTCCTGGGCATCCACCAATGCATCGACGGACATCGATGTACGGTGGTATTGGTATCCATCGATATTAGTCGGGTTGCAGCCCCCCGCGGAGGACCGTCATGACCACCACCATCACCACCCCGACCTTGACCAGGATCTTGACCGGCACGGCGAGTCCCGGCTTGGGGTCTGCTCCGGGCTCCGCCGCGCTGCCGGTGGTCGTGATCGGCGCCGGCCCGGTCGGGTTGGCGGCCGCGGCGAACTTGGTCGGGTACGGGCTGCCAGTGGTCGTGTTGGAGGCCGGGGAACAGGTCGGGCACGCGGTCCGCCAGTGGGGTCATGTGCGCACGTTCACCCCGTGGCGGTACATCGTCGATGAGCGCGCCGAGGCGCTGCTGAGCGCTCACGGCTGGGCCCGACCGGACACCCCGGTCCCCCCGACCGGCGCTGAGCTCGCCGAGTCGTACCTGCAGCCGCTCGCGGCCGCGCTCGGTGACCGGGTGCGGGTGAACACCCGAGTGGTCGCGGTCAGCCGGGAGGGGATGGACAAGACCCGCACCGTCGGGCGGGCGCAGCGTCCGCTGCTGGTCCGGGTGCGGACCGCCGACGGCGCGCTCAGCGACGTGGCGGCGCGGGCGGTGATCGACGCCTCCGGTACCTGGTCGGGGCCCAACCCCCTCGGCAGCTCCGGGTTGGCGCTGCCCGGGGAGGCCGAGGCCACCGAGCGGGGCCTGCTGGTCGGGGGCCTGCCCGACGTGCTTGGCGCGGACGTGGCCCGCTACGCCGGCCGTCGGACCCTGGTCGTCGGCTCCGGGCATTCCGCGGCGAACACCCTGCTGGCCCTCGGCCGGGTCGCGGCGGCCGCCCCCGGCACGCAGCTGTGGTGGGCAGTCCGCGGCGGCGCGGCGGAGAAGGTGTACGGCGGCGGACCGGGCGACGAACTCCCCGAACGCGGCCGGCTCGGCACCGACCTGCGGGCGCTCGTGGCCTCCGGCGCGGTGCGGCTGCTCACCGGTTTCACCGCCACCGCGGTGCGCATCGACCCCGACGGTCGCACGGTGACGGTCGTCGGAACCGGCCCCGGCGGACCGCGGCAGCTGACCGGGCTGCACACCGTGGTCGCCGCGACCGGATTCCGCCCGGACGTAGGGATGCTCGCGGAGCTGCAGCTGGACCTCGACCCCGCCCTGGAAGCGCCGCGGGTGCTCGCCCCGCTGGTCGACCCGCAGTTCCACTCCTGCGGCACCGTCCCACCCCACGGGCACCGCGAGCTCACCCACCCCGAGCCCGGCTCTTACACCGTCGGGATGAAGTCCTACGGCCGCGCCCCCACCTTTCTGATCACCACCGGCAACGAGCAGGTCCGCAGCATCGCCGCCGCGTTGGCCGGGGACACCGCCGCCGCCGCCGACCGAGTCCAACTCGTCCTCCCCGACAGCGGGGTGTGCTCGGTCGGCCCGGCCGGGCAGGACACCACCGCCCCGACCGGGCAGCACCCCGCCGCCGCGAGTACGCAGGACACCGCCGCCGCGGGCGGCTGCTGCGGGACCCCGCCGGCCGCGCACCGCGACCGTCCGGCCGGGGTCCCGGCGCAGGGTTTGCGTACCGGCCGGGGCCGGCGGCCGCGTTCCCCGCCGGTCCGAGCGGCCGGCATCGGCGGCGGGACTTCCCGGGCTGGCGGATGGTCTGGGCCCTGGCCGGCACCGAGATCGTCGGCTACGGCGTCCTCTACTACGCGTTCGCGGTGTACCTGGCTCCGATGCGCGCCGCGCTGCACGCCAGCACCGGCCAGGTCGCCCTCGCCCTGTCAGTCAGCCTCGCGGTCGCCGGCGCCGCCGCCCCAGCCGTGGGCCGCTGGCTCGACGCCCACGGTGCCCGGGCCCTGATGAGCGCGGGCAGCCTGCTCGGCGCCACCTCCGTGGCCGGCTGGTCCCAGGCCCGCAGCCTGCCGCAGCTGTACCTCGCGTTCGCCGGTATCGGCCTCGCCGGGGCGGCCGTGCTCTACGAACCGGCGTTCGCTGTCATCAACACCTGGTTCGACCGGGACCGCACCCCGGCCCTGCTCAGCCTCACCGTCATCGCCGGGTTCTCCAGCACCCTTACCCTTCCCCTCGCGCAGGCACTGCTCCAAACCCTCGGCTGGCGCCACGCCCTGCTCGTCCTCGCCGGGCTGCTCGCGCTGTGCGCGGTCCCGCACGCGGTGCTGCTGCGCCGCCGACCAGCCGACCTCGGGCTCCAGCCCGACGGCGCCCCGACCACCACCCGACCCGACCACCCCACCGCCCCGACCGCCACTACCGCCCGGGCAGCGGGCCGCCGGCCGCCGGGCAGTTCCGGCGAGACCCGACCCGGGTGGAGTCCGGCGGCGGTGCGGTGGCTGGCCGTGGCGAACACCGCCCAGACCGTCGCTGCCACCGTCGTGTCGACCTACCTGGTCAGCTACCTCACCAGCACCGGCCGCAGCGGAACGGCGGCCGCCGCC
>JAABUX010006283.1_pt1 | contig 14223 bp, 17 predicted proteins | sample 5561851 | NCBI WGS metagenome assembly JAABUX01 (sample SAMN10711883, study PRJNA513361) | rock metagenome | isolation source: Antarctica rocks | place: Antarctica: Victoria Land, Richard Nunatak red sandstone | collected 2016-01-03 | reverse complement strand
CTTACGCGCGCCCTCCATCCCTCTCTCGCCCGTGTCGCCGTATGGACCAGGATGAGCTGTCGGGGCAATCGAGGGACGCACGAGGATCTGACCTTTGGAAGCGCTCTCAGTCCGGACCGTCGAAGCGCCCTCTCTGTCAACGTCCGGTGAGACGCTCACCATCGAGGAACCAATGAACCTTGAGGGCGAGAACGGAGCACGCTGGAATGTCGGAGACAACGAGTACGAACGGAGCTGGGGGTGGCAGGCCGACGTGCACTGGCGGGCGGTCGGCGGGGAGATGGCCTACGCCACCGTCGTGCTGGATCGGGTTCCGCAGGCGTTTGGGGTCTTTGCGCATCCCGAGGTCGCCGCCGGGCAGCCGATGCAGGTCACGGCGCTGAGCATCGATGAGCGCCAGCGCCGCGTGCGTCTGGATCTGATCGATCATCGCCAACCGCCTTCGGGCTGAAATTTCTTTAGGGGGGTTCGGGGAGTCAGCATCCCCAGAGCCATGGGTGGTCCAGGCGGGGCGAGATTGGGAAGGCCGTCGGGGGTCTTGAGCAGCGCCGTGAAACGGCGTGGGGGCAAGGGGTGGGTTGAGCGGCGCGTCGACGAGCACAGGGGCGGTTCGGCGTCCGCTCGCCGCGCGGGGCGGTGCACCGGGCCGCGTCGCGTCAGCGCGTCGGCCGCGAGCGGGACACTCCGGCGTCGCGCCAGGCGAGGCTTGTCCCGGAGCGGATGAACCGCACGTCGGCGATTGGCGACGCGGCGCCCACGGCGCTCCGGTCCACGACTTGGGTGTTGGACCCGTCGGCCAGCGTGAGCTTCTCCTGGGTACAGCTCGTGGCGGCCGTCCAGCACGGGGCTCCATCGACCCGGGTGGAGGAGTAGGGCCCGGAGAATGGGGTGGCCGAGGCGTGCACGTCGCCGCCGCTCGCGAGCGCGCAGAACGCGGTGGAGACGCATGAGGGGCTGCCGCCGACGGTCTGCGTCAGTGCGGTCCACGCGGTTTCGGAGAAGGGGTCGGGATTTGCGGCGCTCGCGAGCCCGCCGAGGCTCTACAGCCAGACCTACCACACGCGCTGGCGATACAACCGATGGACCACGAATAAGTACAGCGATGATGCGTCAAACTACATCGCATGTCGCTGGCTCGCCTCAGTTGAAGATGCTTGTTTGCAGGGCTTTTGGCGTGTTTAGCGGACAACCGATGGACTTCATCAAAGTCCATCGGTTGTCCGCAGCGTTTCAGCCCCGATCCCCTGTCCCCACAAGGCCTCTAGCCGATTTCGACCAGGCAACTAGATAGCAGCATCCCCTGGTGGTTCTTCCATGAGGAACCTGGTCGTCCATCGGCAAAGGGTCGGATCTGACCGGTCCGCCTGTAGGAGCGCTCAGTGGATGTCCGGCGGATAGCGCCGATCATCGTGGAGGGTCAGGCCCGTGAGGTGGGCATGTGGGCGAGCAGCGGGAGGGCCTGGCTGAGGGGAGAGGCCGGGAGGCTGTAGGCCCCGTGGGCATTGAGGATCGTCGGGCCGGATGCGGGGTCAGGGGCGCAGGGCGCACGACGGGCACGGGGCAATGAGCTGGCTGGGGGGGCGGATGCTGGTGGCGCGCCCGGCTGGCGGGGGTTGCGCGGGCTGGCGGAGGGTGCTATACATCGCGTTCTTCCTATTTGAGCTTTCGCTCATCCCCCATTTCGGGGTCTCGAAGTTCCACCGCAGTGTCCATAGGCCGCAATCAGGCCGCCCGAGGTACCTTCTTCAAGCCCTCCTTGTGCTACTCGCACGGCCGGGCTTTCGTACTTCTCGGGGCTCTGCGTCCACCGTCTTTGCGAGAGCCTGCAGTCGTCTTGCCGGCTCTCTTTCACCCCTCACGACTCGTCGGCTCCGCGCTCTCTCCAACTCTCTCTCGCCCTACGTCGTTCGCACTGGACTGGGATCTCAGCATTGGCAATCGGGAGGCGCACGGCGACTTGAGGATGGACGCGATGGAAGGCCGCTCCGAGGCCACCCCCAGTGTTTGAGCCGGATGGTCCGCTGGCGCGGAGAACACGTGCCGTGGGCTGCTGGTAATCGACGCGCGCGAGCTGCTGACCTCGACAGCGCGTGTCGTGGGAGCCCAGCTCGGGGAGCTTCACCTCAAGGCCTGGATGGCGCTCGTGACCCTGCACGGGGTGCTGGTAAGAATCGTGTCACCAGCCGCCATTTGGCCTGGAGCGCCGCAGTTTGCTGGCCGGCGCTTCAGATCGGCGTCGGGCTGCCACGCGAGCGGGGACCACCGCCCGTCGGGGCGCTCGGAGGCCGCAGTTTCCGGACTGGCTGGTTGCGGCGGCTGGCGTTCGCGGTCAATGATGAGCCGTGGCTGCGCCGGCGTCCCTGGATCTGGATGAGCTCGTCGATCACTGGACGGTGCTCGAGGACGAGCGCGTGCTGGTGGATGCCAAGCACGGCGCCACGAGGCTGGCCTTTGCGCTTCTGCTGAAGTTCTATACGCGCAACGGTCGGTTCCCGGCGGGGGCTTCGGACCTCCCTGGCGGCGTTGTCGAGTTCGTCGCTCGGCAGCTCCGGGTCGCGCCGGCGGACCTTGGGTCCTATGAGTGGGCGGGGCGCTCGGTCGAGCGGCATCGCGCGCAGATCCGCGAGCGCCTGGGCTTTCGGGAGTGCACGGGGGCCGACGCGGACCAGCTCGCCGCGTGGCTGGCTGAGAACGTCGCCGAGCGAGAGCGGCGGCCGGAGAGGGTGCGCGGCGAGCTGTTGGCGCGATGTCGCGGCGAGCGAATCGAGCCGCCGTCGGAGGGGCGCATCGACCGGGTCGTTCGGTCGGCTCTGCGGGTCGGCGAGGAAGCGGTCTCGTCGCGGGCCGCGGGCCGGCTCAGAGAGGGGTCGAAGCTCAGGATCACGGCGCTCCTCGCCGTCGACGACGAGTCGCCTGCGGAACGCCGGCAGTGGGTCGCGTTGGCCACGCTCAAGGAGGCAGCGGGCAGCGTGAGCTTGGAGACGATGCTGAGCGAGATCGCCAAGCTGCTGGCCGTTCGGGCGGTCGATGTCGGCCCGCGCGTGTTCGAGGACATCGCGCCAAACGTTGTCGCGGGCTGGCGGGCGCGGGCGGCTATGGAGTCGCCGTCGCACCTGCGGACCCACCCGGAGGAGCTGCGGCTGGCGCTCCTGGCCGCGCTGCTGCGCGAGCGCGAGCGCGAGATCACCGACACGCTCGTCGAGCTGTTGATCTCGACCGTGCACCGCGTCGCCGCGCGCGCTGAGAAGAAGGTCACCAAGGAACTCGTCGCCGAGTTCAAGCGCGTCCACGGCAAGGAGAACATCCTCTTCCGGGTCGCCGAGGCGTCGCTGGCTGCCCCCGAGGGAACCGTCCGTGGCGTCGTGTTTCCCGCGGTCACGGGCGGTGAGCAGACGCTGCGCGACGTGGTGCAAGAGTTCAAGACGAGGGGCCCGGCCTACCGGCGCACGGTGCAGACAACGCTCAAGGCGTCCTACACCAACCACTACCGCCGCGGGCTGATCCGGCTGCTCGACGTCTTGGACTTCCGCAGCAATTCGGCCTACCAGCCCGTGATCGACGCGCTCGGCCAGATCCGTCGCTTCGCGGACGCGGGCAACATCACCTATTACCCGCTCGGCGAGGTCGTCCCGCTTCACCGCGGCGTGCGCGGCGACTGGGAGGACGTTCTTTACCGCGAGGACACCCATGGTCGGCGGCGGGTGATGCGGATGGTCTATGAGGTCGCGACGTTTCAGGCGCTGCGCGACGCGCTGCGCTGCAAGGAGATCTGGGTCCTCGGCGCCGACCGCTGGCGCGATCCCGACGAGGACCTGCCAGTCGACTATGCCGAGCATCGCGTCGAGCATTACCGAACGCTCCGCAAGCCCTTGGATTCGGCCGAATTCATCGGGGAGCTGCGCGGGGAGATGCGCCGCGAGCTGGCGGCGCTCAACGATGCGCTGCCCCTGCTCGACTGGCTGTCGATCGCCGAGCGGCGCTCAGGCGCGATCAAGCTCACCCCGCTCGAGGCGCAGCGCGAGCCGCGCAACCTGCGCCGCGTGAAGGGCGAGGTTCTGCGGCGCTGGGGCACGGTGCCGCTGATCGACATGCTCAAGGAAACGGTCCTGCGAACGCTCTGCCTGGACGCGGTGACCTCGGTCGCCGGTGGCGGCAGCATCGCGCTGATGTCCTCGCCGAGCGGCTGCTGCTGGCGATCTACGCGTACGGCACGAACACGGGGATCCGCGCGGTCTCCTCCGGCGGCCACGGCCACAGCGAGGACGAGATCCGCTACGTCCGCCGCCGTTACCTGACGGTCGAGGCGGCCCGCTCGATCGCGGTGCAGATCGCCGACGCGACGTTCGCCGCCCGCCACCAGGGACTGTGGGGTGCCGGGTCGACCGCGGTGGCCTCGGACTCCACCCACATCCGGGCGCTGGATCAGAACATCCTCACCGAGTGGCACTCGCGCTACCACGGCCGCGGCGTGCTCATCTATTGGCATGTCGAGAAGAAGTCGATGGCCGTGCATTCTCAGCTGATCTCGTGCAGCGCCTCCGAGGTGGCCGCGATGGTCGAGGGCGCGATGCGCCACGACACTACGATGAACCTGCAGGCCAACTACACCGACTCCCACGGCCAGTCGGAGATCGGGTTCGCGATCACCCGGCTGCTTGGGTTCGATCTGCTGCCGCGGATCAAGCAGATCAACAAGGCCCGCCTCTACCGGGCGCATAGCGGCGAACCGGACGCTTACCCGCGATTGACGCCTGCGCTCACCCGGCCGATCCGCTGGGACATCGTCGGGCAGCAGTACGACCAGATGATCAAGTACGCGACGGCGATCCGGACGGGAACGGGGCGTCAACGGAGGCGATCCTGCGGCGCTTCACCCGCAACGCGTCGCACCCGACGTACGCGGCGATGCTCGAGGTCGGCCGGGCGCAGAAGACGATCTTCATCGCCCGCTACCTGCGCCTGCGCGATCTCCAGCGCGAGATCGATGAGGGCCTGAACGTCGTCGAGTCTTGGAACGGCGCGAACGGCATTCTCGCCTACGGCAAGCGCGGCGACCTCCAGAGCAACCGCCGCGACGAGCAGGAACTGTTCGTGCTCTGCCTGCGAATCCTCCAAGCCGCCCTGGTGTACGTCAACACGCTGATGCTCCAGGACGTCCTGGCCGAGCCCGCGTGGGCGGAGCTCCTGACCCCGGCGGACCGCCGCGGCCTGACGCCGCTGTTCTGGATGCACGTCCTACCCTACGGCGAGGTGAACCTCGACATGAGCGCCCGCCTGAACATCGGCCAGTCAGCGGTCGACCTGTGAACTGAGGCATCGCGGGGAAGCTCCCGCGGCGTTAGGGGGGTGCAGCCGCAGCTCGCCGGCGGACCGGCCGCCAACTCAGTTCCGCAGCAGGCTTCTTTGGTGTCGGGCTCGCAGCATGCGGCGAGCGCGCCGGGGTCGCAGCACGCGGACGCGGCGGGCTTGCGGGCGCGGATGATCGCGGCGGCGGCGCGCTCGTGCACGCGGTGCGTTTCGCGGATCTCGATGTCGGTGAACCCAGCGGCCTCGAGCGCGGTGCGGAACTCGGCGTCGGTGAGCGCGCCGGCGACGCAGCCGGTCCAGGCGGCCATGTCGGCGCGGGTCTGCTCGTCCATGTCGGGTCCGGCGATCACGTCCGAGACGGCGAGACGGCCGCCGGGCCGCAGTACGCGGGCGGCCTCGCGGAGCACCTGGGGTTTGTCGCCGGAGAGGTTGATCACGCAGTTCGAGATGACGACATCGACGCTCGCGCCCGCGAGCGGCATCTGCTCGAGGTAGCCCTTGATGAACTCGACGTTCTCGACACCAGCCTCCGCGGCGTTGGCGCGGGCGAGCGCGAGCATCTCGTCGGTCATGTCGAGGCCGATCGCTCGCCCGGTCGGCGCCACCCGGCGCGCTGAGATCAGGACGTCGGCGCCTGCCCCGGACCCGAGGTCGAGCACGATCTCGCCCTCGTGCAGGTCGGCGACCGCGGTCGGAACGCCGCAGCCGAGCGAGGCCTCCACGGCGGCCGCAGGCGCCCCGGTTGCGTCGTCGTCGCGGTAGAGCACCGCGCCGAACGCGACGCCGTCGGCTGTGGGCGTGCCGCAGCCACTACCGGGGCCGCAGCAGCCCGCCTCGGCCTCGAGTGCTCGAGCCTCGCCGTAGGCGCCGCGCGCGGCCTCGGTCGCCGCGCGCGCATAGCGGGCGCGGACGGTTTCGCGGATGTCGGTCAGCTCAGCCATGCGGACAGCTCCTCCAGGGCTTCGGGGATGACGTAGTAGTAGGCCCAGAGGCCTTGGCGTTCGGAGCCGACGATCCCGGCTTGGCGGAGCACCTTGAGGTGGTGGGAGACGGTCGGCTGGGCGAGGTCGAACAGCGGGACGAGCTCGCAGACGCAGACCTTGCCGGCGTGCTTGCGCAGGACGTCAACGAGCTGCAGCCGCACCGGGTGGCCGAGGGCCTTGGCGACGCGCGCCATCTGCTCGGCCTGTTGGCGCTCGACCTCTGGGTACACGACGGGCTCGCAGCAGCGCTCGCCGGCGGCGCGCTTTTGCTTGGGGGAGAGTTCCATATCGACGGCCATCAATACACGTATATCGCTTGAACTGACGCTTGTCAATGGATAGAGTTTGGTTTTCTGGTGTTCGGGAGGCCTGTCATGAGCCGCATCGAGGTGACCGTGATGATCCTGGCGCACCGGCAGACCCGTGATTGCCTGCGCGCCGAGCACTGCTACGAGCTCGACCCCGCCAGCCCGAACTGACCGCCGCCCGAAAGAGGAGCGCAATCCGTTGCACGTTCTGTTCGTCTGCCTGCATAACGCCGGGCGATCCCAAATGAGCCAGGCCTTGTTCGAGCAAGCCGCCGGCGAGGGTCACCACGCGCGATCGGCCGGCACGACACCCGGCGACCGCGTCCACCCCGTCGTGCTCGAGGTCATGGCCGAAGACGGCCTCGATCTGTCCGGTCGAACGCCGCAGAAGCTGACCCAGGAGCTCGCCGAGTGGGCGGACGTCGTCGTCACGATGGGTTGCGGCGATGCCTGCCCCTACATCCCGGGGAAGCGCTACATCGACTGGGAGCTCGCCGACCCCAAGGGACGACCCGTCAGCGAGGTTCGCGCCACCTGCGACGAGATCAAGCGTCGCGTCACCGAGCTCGTCGGCGAGCTCGACCAAGCCGTCACGATCAAGGAGCCCGCATGAATACCACCGCCCAGACCGCCGCCGCGCCGCAGGCCCGTCGAATCGAGCTGTACGAGACGGCGATGTGCTGCCAGACCGGCGTGTGCGGCCCCAGCGTCGACGAGCAGCTCCTCACCGTCCGCGAGGACCTCCGCTGGGCCGAGCGGCAGGGCGCCAACGTCACGCGTCACAACCTGACCTCAGACCCCGACGCGTTCGTCGCGAACCCGAAGATCACCGGCCTGATGCAGGCCCTCGGCGACCAGGCGCTGCCCGTGCTCGTGATCGACGGCGAGATCCGCATCCACGGCCGCTACCCCACCCGCGAGGACCTGGACGCCGCTCTGCGCTCGAGTGACCCGGCGCCGCCGCCAAGCTCCGCGAGCTGCGGCTGCTCGCCAGGGTCCGGCTGCTGAATGGGGCTTCCCGCCGTCAGGGACCTCCCGCCGCTTGACTGGGGCGACTGGCCGACCCGGCACGTCTTCTTCACCGGCAAGGGCGGCGTGGGCAAGACGACTACGGCCAGCGCCGTCGCGGTCGCTCTCGCCAGTCAGGGACTCCGCACGCTGCTGATCAGCACCGACCCCGCGTCAAACCTCGACGATGTGTTCGCCCTGCACGCCGGCAGCGACCCCGTGCACGTCGACAAGCTGCCCGGGCTGTGGGTCGCGAACATCGACCCCGAGCAGGCCGCGGCCGACTACCGCGAGCAGGCGCTCGCGCCCTACCGTGGCGTGCTCCCCGACAGCGCCCTCGTGAGCATGGAAGAGCAGCTCTCCGGCGCTTGCACCGTCGAGATCGCCGCCTTCAACGAGTTCACCACCATCCTCACCGACGACGCCGCCGCGGGCTACCAGCGAGTGCTGTTCGACACCGCGCCGACCGGCCACACCCTGCGGCTCCTTACCCTGGCCGGCGCATGGAGCGGCTACGCCAAGGAGAACCCCGCCGGCGCGAGCTGCCTCGGCCCGCTCGCCGGACTCGAGCGGCAACGCCGGCAATACCAGGCAGCCGTCACCACCCTCTCAGACCCCACGCTCACGCGACTGGTGCTCGTCGCCCGTCCCGACCAGGGCGCGCTTCGCGAAGCCGCCCGTGCGAGCCGGGAGCTCCGCGAGCTGGGTATCGCCAACCAGCAACTCGTGATTAGCGGCGTCCTGCGCCACCCGGGCGACGATGAGACCGCGCAGGCGTACGCCACCCGGCAAGACGCCGCGCTCGCCGCCGCCCCTGCCGCGCTCGAGTTGCTCCCGGTCGCGGCAGTCGACCTCATTGCCGGCGAACTGACCGGAATCCAAGCGCTTCGGCAGCTCGTCGCCGGAGCCACGACCGGTACCCCGAGCCACGCGAGCGCCGCCGATGTGCCCAGGTTCCTTGAGGTCGAGTCGCTGATCGACAATCTCTACCACGCTGGCCACGGCGTGGGATGACGATGGGCAAGGGCGGCGTCGGGAAAACGACGCTCGCCGCGGCGCTCGCCGTCGCGCTCGCCGACCGCGGCCATCAGGTAACGCTGTCGACGACCGACCCGGCTGCGCACCTCACCGACGCGCTCGCCGACGAACCGCCGGCTGGCCTGCGCGTCGAGCGGATCGACCCGCACACCGAAACCGACCGCTACGGCGCCCAGGCCCTCGCCGCCGCCAGGGGTCTCGACGCGGAGGGCCTCGCGCTGCTCGCCGAGGACCTGCGCTCCCCATGCACTGAGGAGATCGCCGTCTTCCACGCGTTCGCGCGGACCGTCGCCGACGCCCAGGACCGGATCGTCGTGCTCGACACCGCCCCCACCGGCCACACCCTGCTCCTGCTCGACGCCGCCGAGAGCTACCAGCGCGAAGTCAAGCGCACCAACGCGACCGTGCCGCCCGCCGTCCGAGACCTCGCCGCACGCCTACGCGACCCCGAGTTCGCGAGGGTGATCATCGTCACCCTCCCCGAGTCCACGCCCGTCCACGAAGCCGAGCGACTCCAAGCCGACCTGCGGCGTGCCGACATCGAACCCTACGGCTGGCTCGTCAACGCCTCCATGCGCCAGACCCGCACCGCGAACCCAACGCTCGCGGCCCGCGCCGCCGGCGAGACACCACACCTCGCCCGCATCGCCGAGCTCTCCAGCGCGAGAACATGGTCCGTCGACTGGCAACCAGAGCCCCCGATCGGCCCAGCCGCGCTGCGAACCCTCGCCGGGCGCGCACGCGCAACCCGATGACCCGGGACCCCGCAGTCGCGAGGGAGAGCCCGGCTCCTCTGTGGCGCCCGCTGTTTGCCGAGTGGCTGGGCAGCGCGTTTCTGGCTGCGCTCGTCGTCGGCTCTGGAATCGCCGCGCAGCAACTCTCACCCGGGGACGTCGGCCTTGAGCTGCTCGAGAACGCCGCGGCCACTGCCGCGGGGCTCTACGCGATCATCCTCATGTTCGGCCCCGTCTCCGGCGCCCACTTCAACCCCGTCGTCTCATTCGTCGACGCCGCCTTCGGAGGCCTCACCTGGCACCGCGCAGCGGCTTACCTCCCCGCCCAGGTCGCCGGCTGCGTCACCGGTGCGATCGCTGCCAACGTCATGTACGGCCGGGCCGCCGTGAGCATCTCCACGCACCACCGCGTCACCGGCGGGCACCTCCTCGGCGAGGTCATCGCCACGCTCGGCCTGCTGCTCCTGATTTTCGCGCTCACCCGGACCGACCGCGGCGCCTCCGCGGCCGCCGCGGTCGGCGCCTACATCGGCGCCGCGTACTTCTTCACAAGCTCCGCGAGCTTCGCCAACCCCGCGATCACGGTCGGCCGGATGTTCTCCAACACGTTCGCCGGCATCGCGCCAGCCTCCGCCCCCGCCTACATCGCCGCGCAGATCGCCGGCGGGATCCTCGCGATCGCCGCGATCAGGGCTCTGTACCCGAACCTCTCGCCGGCCGACGCGTCCGAGATCGTCGTACCCCACCCATCCTGAGTCACCCGAACTGCACAGACCGGATTGAGCGCCGTCGCAGCGCGCCGGGACTGGACGTCGAGAAACGGTCATTTGCCGACAGTTACCCGAACATCCACGTTTCGGCGTGCCTGAGCGTCGAGAGCTCGCGTCGAAAAACTACGACGGATAACCGGACCGTCAGGTAGTTTCCGACACGTGCTGATCGGATACGCCCGCGTATCGACCGTCGACCAGAACCCCGACCACCAGGTCGACGCCCTCCGCCGCGCCGGCGTGGCCGCCAAGGACATCTACGTCGACCACGCCAGCGGCGCGAAGGCCAGCCGCCCGCAGCTCGACATTGCGCTGCGCATACTGCGCGATGGCGACACGCTGAAGATCACCCGCCTGGACCGACTCGGCCGGTCGGTTCTCCACCTCGTGACCCTCGGTGCCGAGCTACGCGACCGCGGCGTCGGGCTTCACGTCATCGAGCAAGGCATCGACACCACGACCGCCGAAGGCCGCGCGATGTTCGGGATGCTCCCCGTCCTGGCCGAGCTCCAGCGCGAGCTCATCGTCGCCAACACACGCGACGGGCTGGCCGCCGCTCGCGCCTGCGGCCGCACCGGTGGCCGCCGACCGCGTCTCAACGCGCAGCAGATCGCGCTCGCCCAACAGCTCTACGACGCCGGCGAGCGCACCGTCCAGCAGATCGCCGACCTCTTCAGCGTCCCGCGCACCACCGTCTACGGCCACCTCGACCCTGCCACCAGGGGCAAGCGGCCCACCGCACCGCCCGCCTCAGACTGACCTCGCAGGCGCCTCAACCGCCTGAGCAAGCGGCCAGCCCACGTCCGGCCGCGCAAATGGCGGCTGGTGACATCATTCTTACCAGCACCCCGCATCGCTCCCCGAGGCAGGCGTGCACTGACCGTAGATGAACGTCCAGGAAGGAATCGTCCCGTAGGCGCTCGGGGCCTTGTAGATGACTGGAGCGTCGGCAACCGACTGCTGGGAGCACACCACGGCCGCCAAACGAAGGTGACGGCCGAGCGTGCGACCGGCCCAGAACAACGGGAAGCGATGAAACCGCCGCGCCTCGGCCAGCGACTGATTGCCCTCCCGACCAGCCGCCGGGCAGGAGCGCTCATGCGAGACGCGATCCACCGAGCCGCCCGCGGAAGAGCAAAGCCCAATCACCGTCCCCACGACGAGCATCGGCATCAATCGCTTCATCGATCGAATCTTCCTCCTGGGAGACCTCCAGCGCAACCAAGTCTGGCCGAAATCGGTGGCTGTAGATCCGAGTCGATCACCACAATCCGCGCAACCTCCCAGCAATGGCTCAGACGGATCGACCGCGGCTGCGCCCCGTCCGACGAAAGCGCGGTCGTCGTCTGACGAGCCTGGCAAGCAGTCCGAGCGCAGCGCCAATGGAGAGGACGATCATTTCTCCGCCGATCCCGGCAAGAAGGAGACGGATGAACAGCAGCCTTGAATGTCTTTCGCCGGATCCGCCTTGGATCACTAAGGGAGTGAAGCCGACGAGTAGGAGAACCGCTCCGATCGAGAATGGCAACACGAGGCTCGCGATACGGCCCGTGCGATACCCGAGAAACGTCCCGGCGGCCACGGCAGCGACTAGCAGTGCAATTGCAACCATACGAGGCCGCTAGTCCACATACGCCCGGTCGGTGTTGCACGGTCAAGGCCACGTAACACGCCTGGCAGCGCCCGATGACCAGCTACGAGCTTCACCGCCGCCACCCCGCCACCGCGATCAGCACCCCGACGTGATCGCCTGCCTGATCCCCCGTTGCTGCCCTTGGCTGGGCCGTCCGCTGCGCCAAATCGCGAAAGCATCCCATCAAACCATCTACGTAGCCGAGGCCTTTGACAGGTCGCTCCATGTCAGCGGACGCGATGCTGACAGCCTGGGCCCGGCCGATGCGCGATCAGTAGCCCGCAGTTACTCCGGCCCGCCAGGTGCCGGTGATCTTGGCGAACGTGGTCGGTGCGGCGGTCCTTCTGAAGAACACCTCAGCCGTGGTTCCGTGCACGGCGATGCTTTGGACCTTGCCGAACGAGCCGGCTGGAGCTCCACGTTTCGCGCTCGCGCTAAAGATCTCGATGCATGCGGCTTCCCACTGCTGCAGCCCTTGAGGCTTCAACAGGACGTGGGGTGGGCCTGGTGGATTGCTCACCGGAACGAGCAGGCCGCAGGCCCGCTTGAAGTCCCGTTGAGTAAATGCGCGCTGTAGGCGTGCGAGCGACACCCGGATCTGGTGCTGCGCGGTTCCCCTCGTGGCGGTGGGCCGAGCGGGCTGTCCTGCGGCCGCGCTGCCGCAGGATGCGAGCATAAGCGCCGCGGACACAGCTACCAACGCTCGCGCGCTAGCGCCGCTTGGGCACTGTCTGTAAAGAGATCTCATAACCATCTCCGTGCACGTACAACCGGTGTTTGTTGGGGGCGCCGCACGACTGGCGCACGTAGGCGGTGTTCTCCAAGTAGTGGTAACCGGTGTGGAAGCCTTGCAGCTTCCAGGCCGGGAGGATCTTCTTGTCGCGCGTGTAGTTGTCGCTTGGCAGCGCATAGTGGCAGCTGACACAGTCTCCGAAGTGCGATGTGCCACCGCACTCGTCGGTATGTGCGTCGCCGACCACGAAGGCTCCTCCCCGGTCGATCGAAAACGCGTAGAAGAGGCGGACGTGGTGGCGGGGCGCGGCGATCGGATTGCCGTCGGCGGCGGTCCTCGCCTGCGGTTTGCAGTGGCCGGCGCTGCCGATGTACTCTAGGTCATCCGCGAGCGACTTTGGCACCGTTATCGGAATGGGATCCACGGGGCTGAAATTGGCGTCATCCTCGCTCATATGGGCGAACTCCGCTAGCCGGTCCCAGACGTCATTGGCGTCCACGTTGCTTTCGCTCCCTTGCCTGGGCCCACGCGAATACCAAAGCACGTTGATCGGATCGAGCAGCTGCGAATGATCACGGCTCGCGCATTGGTCGTAGTGGCCGTAGGTGTACTGCGAGTAGTCTGGACACCGGCGACCGCGGCAGACGTAACGCTTGGGCTTGGCCGCCGCAGTCGCGCTGAAGACGCTGGCCTCGCTCGCCGTCGTCGGGGCAAAGCCGAAGGCCGCGTTGAAGGCGCTGGCCGTCCTCGCCGTCGTTGGGGCGGTGCCGAGACCCGCGCTGAAGTCGCTGGCTGTGCTCGCCGTTGCGGCGGTGCTGGACGGTGGGGCGCCGCCGTTGCACAGCAGCTGGGCCTGTAGGGAGGAGAGGTCCGGGAGCGCAATGCGCGGCAATGCCTGTAGCGCGTCTCGCGCAAGCCTGGTGTTCTGGGCAAAGACGACGAGCGTGGTCAGCGGCAAGTACATCTCGTACTCGTATCCGCCGTCGAACGACGCCACACGGAATCCTTCGACGCGCAGCGTGCGGTCGGGTGTGGCGTCAAGTGGAGTTTTCGGCACTCCCTCGAAGGAAGCGCTGTTGCGGTCGCACGCCGGCCAGCTCTGCACCTGAAGCGGCGGATGGCACCCGTATTCTTGAAATCGCACCGCCGGCCTGCAAGTGCCGTAGATAGCCGTGAAGAAAGGCGACGACCTCCCGCCGGAGCCTGCGGGAGCCCGATTACACGACACCTGCGCGTCCTTGCGCGCCAGGCCGTCGAAGGACTGGCCGAGGCTGTAGCCCAAATACAGCCCGTGCTGCGGCGGGCACGACGTGTTCGAGATGCAGTGCGCGCCAGCCAGGTTCCCCACCCCCGTAGGACAAGAGGACGGCGGTGGCGGCGGTGGCGGTGGAGGTGGCGGCGGAGGTGGCGGTGGTGGAGGCGGTGGTGGTGGTGGAGGCGGTGGTGGTGGAGGCGGCGGTGGGCTTGCGGTCGGGACGTTGATCGTGTCGCCGATCAGGGTGACGGCGCCGTTGCGCGCCAGCGCTCGCCCGTTCAGCGTGACGCCGGAGTCGATCGAGATCGACGTCAAGGCGAGGATGCTGCCGGCAAACGTAGAGGACGTCCCGAGTGTCGCGGAGCTGCCGATCTGCCAGAACACGTTCGCCGCGTTGGCCCCGTTGATGAGGTTCACGTGGCTGTTGACCGCGGTGGTCAGCGCCGAGCCGACC
>JAABUX010006282.1_pt1 | contig 14227 bp, 18 predicted proteins | sample 5561851 | NCBI WGS metagenome assembly JAABUX01 (sample SAMN10711883, study PRJNA513361) | rock metagenome | isolation source: Antarctica rocks | place: Antarctica: Victoria Land, Richard Nunatak red sandstone | collected 2016-01-03 | reverse complement strand
ACAACGCGTCGAACAGGTGATCCGGCAGGCTGCGCGGCAGCCGGGCCGGCGTCTTCTGGCGCAGCGGCGCGCGGCGGTGTCGCTCCGGCGGCGTCATCGGGCTGGCGTGCGCGCCCGGCCGCTGCCCACCGCGGCCGACCGCCTCCGGCACCGGATTGACCACCGGGCCGTCCCCGACCGCCATGCGGTCGGCGTAGAAGCCGCGCAGCACCGCCAGGTTGTGGTTGATCGTCGCCGCCGCGTACCCGCTGCGCTCGACCGCGCTCCCCACGGTCGGCCGGGCGGTGAACCGCATCCACAGCACGAAGTCGCGGGCCTCGACCCGACTCGCCTGCTGCCAGGCCACGTCGACCGCGGCCAGAAACCGCCACCAGCGCAGCAGCGCCAACGCATACGACCGCACACTGCCGGCGGCAGCACCGCTGGCCAGCAGCGAACACAAGAACTCGGCGACCGCCGGCACCGGCAAGCCGGCAGCGTCGATCACCGCCACCCCAGGCAACCCGTCGACTACCCGGATCCCGCCGAGCGCGGCAACCCTCAACCCCGTCACGTCCCGCGACGGGTCGCTCTCTCCTGCCTTCGTCACAGCGACGCCCCTCCATGTTGATGAGGAGCCCAGCCCAGCAGTCAGCGACCCCGCCGAAGCGCAAGGGAACACGGCCCGGCGAGTCCGCTGCGCACAAGCCGGACGGCCACGCTCACCAACCCGACTTGGTGCGGTCAATAGGTCGTGGATCAGCGTCTTAACCGCCTGGGCGTCATCCACGGCGCCACTGACCCGGACCGTGCGGCTGGCAGGGTCAGTCCAGCCGTTGGCCCGGCCAGTGTCACCGCGGTGCACCGTGTAGCCGTGTCCAAGCACCTGACCTTCCAGAGCGTCCCACAGCCCGGCCGGGGCCTGACCTACCAGCAGGCTCGGGGCGACCTCGGGCAACGGCGCCCCCTCGGTCTGGTGTAGCGCGAACACATGCACCACCCGGAAGCCCCGGACCTGCCGGCCGCCGCCGGCGTCGGGCGCCGCTCCCCCGCTGCAGCTGGCAGCCGGCTCCGGCCCGGCCGGTGTGGCCCGGTCGGCCACCTTGGGGCGGTAGGTGCACGGCGCCAGGATCGCGATGCCCCGCTCCCCCTTGCGTACCTGCCGACCCAGGCTCTGCCAGCTGCGGAACCCGGCGACCCGGGTGGCCTGGGGGGCCTGCGCGCCGATCAGCAGCAGGTTGCCCAGGCTGTAGCTGTGGAACTTCGCGGCGGTGTCCAACATCGCCCGCCACCCCTGGGACTCCACCAGCGCCGCGACGCCGTCGCTGATCTGCTCGTGCAACGCCGCCAGCTTGTCCTGCCCGCCGGTCGTCTGGCTGGTGGTGCTGCTGGTGTTTGTGCTGGTGCTCATCTGAGCCTCCCTGTCCCGTCCCGACTAGCGGGTGCGGGTGGGCCGGTGTCCCCCGGCCTGAGGGCGGTGGGTTCACCCCTCCGCCGCAAAGCCGCCCGCAGGGGTCGCAGCGGCTCGCCGGGCAAGGGAAGGAGCCCAAGAAGCTTCCCGCGCAGCGCCCGAGGAAGGATCTTGGGCGCCCTTGCCCGGGGAGGAGCGACCCCGCACAATCCGGGGGGCAACCTTGGACAGTTGAGCCGGCCGCAGGCCGTCCACGCCCGGCCCGCAGGGGGCGCCCTGTGCGGGTTGTCGTGCTGGTCTGGTGGCTCGGCTGGCCTCCCAGCCCCGTCCCTGCACAGGGTGTGCTGCGGCTGTCCACACCCGCCCTTGGCCTGCTGGCATACGCACCCGAGGAGTTCAGTGCCTCCTGTCCCGGCTCTGCTCGGCCATCCATCACTGGTGGGTCAGGACCTGAGCCGACGCGGTCGGTCCGCAGCACATCCGCCGTCAAACGATCAGGATGTCGAGCTGCCCGCCCATGGTCGCCCCGGCTCTGGCTGCGAAGCCCAAGCTGCCAAGGCAAAAGCGCAGGAGGTCCTACTGAAACGCTGGTAGCGACGCCCGGCGTCCTCCAACACCGCCATCTCAGCGCTTCCCGACTGGCCTGTGCGGTAGGCAAAGCCCAATGGCTGCTGCGACCGCGCCGACCGGCAGGAAGGCATACCCGGTTGGGGTGGCCTCGAGCACGATGTCACCACCCGAGCTCGGGATGCCCAGCCGCAGTACCAGGCCCAGCCACAGCAGGGCCGGCACCGCCCCACCCCAATGGCTGCGCGCCACCCGCCGGCCGGCGGAGACCAACGGGGCATTCGCCAGCGCGAACAGCACACTGACCGGCGAGCTCACCCCGAACAGCCGCACCGGCACCAGGAACGCACCCCACAGCGCGCACTGCACCGTCAGCACCAGCACCAGCACGTACGACAGGACCGCCTCAGCCCGGCTCAGGGCGAGCCTGCCCGCCCAGCCGGCCGTGGCTGGGCCAGCCGTCGGCGGCGACCGTTGCGCAACGCCACCAGCCCAGCGACGAGCTCCGGTTCGGCCTCGGCGACCTCCACCCGGTCCAGCAGGCGCAGCAGCAGCTGGTAGTACCGGGTCTGGGTCATCCCCAGCTGCGCCTGGACTCGGGCACCGACCCGGCCCTGCAGATGATGGTCTCGGGCGAAGGTCAATACCGCCCGGTCCTGAGCATCTAGACAGCCCGGCAACAACGACAGCTGCCCCTGCACCGTCCGCCGCTGGCCGCTCACCACCGCACCGACCCCGAACCCGGGCCTTGCGTCGCTCACACCGCCAGCTCGGCCGGTAGTTCCAGCGGGTCGGGCAGCACACCACGCCGGGACACCTCCACCACATCGCCCACCAGGTCCCGCAACCGCACCGTGTCCACCGACACCGACACGACCTGCCACGGCATCCGCCGCCCAGGACGGACCACTGTCGCTCCCGGGGTCGGCAGATGCCCCTCCACCCCCACGGCGTGCCGGACCTGCAACGCGGTGCCTTCCGCAGCGTCGGCGACCAACCCGGCCGCGTCCTCCGGGTCCGCCATCTCCGGCACCGCCAACGTCAGCAACACCGTCACCAACCGCTCCCCCATCACCGCTCCCCCTTCGCTCACGACACACCCACCACAACCCCCCCGGAAACAACCGCGGCTAGGTCTCAAGGTGGGCAACTAGGACTGTCGCCACCATCGCACTCCGGTTTGGTGCTTGATGTTCGGCGACAAGGCGATCGACCACTTCAAGGTCTACGCGGGCTAACCGAAGGCTCACTTGCACGTGTGGCTCGGCATTTCGGGGCCGAACGCGACCACTACCTACGCCGCTGAATAGGCTGCCTGGTCGAGGCCCGGTGCGTTGCGTTGCCAGCAGTGAATCGAGTCGATCGTGTGTGGCGTCGATTGCCTCTAACACGGTGGTCGTGTACGTCGTTTCGCGTTCGGCGGCCCGTTGACGTAGGCGGTCTCGGAGTGACACAGGCAAGTACACAATGACGACCAACGGTTTGGTGACGTCGCCGGGCGCGATTTCGGCTACCTCATGACTGCGCAGGTCTTCATCGAATTCTGCAACTTGTGTTGGTGACGGCCCGACTGCTTCGACCCGAGGCACCTCGACCAGACGAGCTACTGGTCGCGGTTCTAGTACTCCGGCAAGGCTGGCAGCCCGGTCGGGCGGTCCAAAGGCGCTAGCCAGGTTCGCCTGAGGGATTCGGCTCGGCTCGCGGCCTAGGGCTGGGGTCTTCACGCGGACACCTCAGCCGTCTGCTCCAGCTCCTGCATGCGGGCGAGTACTTGCTCAGCGAGGCGCTGATAGTCCTCAGCAAGAGCTCCGGCGCTGCCAGCTAGTGCCTCCACAGGCCCGGTGCCTGGGCTTCGCAGCCGCTCGTACCATTTCGGCGCAGCGTGAACGTCCCGCTCTAGTTCGTGTACGAGCTGGCCGCGCCCACGTGCATCAACAGCCGCCGCTTCAACATGGCGAATCGTGGCATCTAGTACAGGCGCAGCCCCGCCCAGGTCACCTGCCAGAGACGTGCGGGCCGAGCTGACAACGCGACGTGCGCTGCTGTTAACGCCAAAGAGCACAACGCCCAGCAGCGTCAGCTCTGGGTTCGTCTCTCGTGCCTTCGCGAACCGCCGAGCCACTTCTCGCAGGCCGGCGCGGCTGGCGTCGTCAGTCTTGGTAGGGATCAGAACGTACCGGGCCGCTTCCAGGGCGCCGGCCTGCAGCACGTCGCTGCCTGGCGGGCAGTCGATTAACACCAAGTCGTATTGCCCGGCTACCGCTGAGACCGCAGCAGCTAGGGAGTCAACTCCCCCGCGGCCAGTAAGCCGGCGCGACTGCAAGATCGCAGCTAGATCGTGCAGCTGCTCACCGCCGGGAACTACGTCCAAGCTCGGGCGCACCGCTGAGACAGCTGTCAGTGGCTTTCCCGCAGCACCCGCCTGCTGCAGCCCTAAGCCATCGTCGCTCAGACCCGCCCCCAGGTACCCCAAGTCGTTACCGAGGTTGCCCTGCGGGTCTAGGTCGATCGCTAAGACACGATACCCGGCGGCCGCGTAGAGACCTGCAAGGTTCGCTGTCACGCTCGTCTTGCCCACGCCGCCTTTGCCGTTGATCACCGCAATCGTACGACGTAGCGCGTCGCGGTCTATTGAGTAGCTCATCCGGATCTCCCGAGTAGCAGCGAAGCCAGGGAGGCTCCTGCTATCTAACTGCTATCAGGGGAACTGCCACAGTTGGTGCAGCCACGCCGGACGAGGGGCCATCCGATTGCTACCGCCCCGCAAGGCGACCTGCAGGGCGCCTGCGGTCAACATGAGGGTTAACTGCAATCCGCTGAGCAGGGCGCCACCGGGGCAGGCTGCAGGTTCCCTGCGGGCTTCGTGCTGGGGGTCCATTGCCCGCACCGCAGGACACCTGCCACTGCTCGGCTGCCGGTCTGCTGCTTATCTGCTATCCACGTGCTAGCATGGCTACCTGACGAGCGCGCCTCTACAGCCGCTGTCATGCATCTTGGCAAGACGCAGGCTCGGGTAAACAACGACAACCTTCGGTGGAGGTTCTCGCCGGAACGGATCGTCGCCCGCAAGCACGCCATGCCGCGTCTGCCAGCAACTGCTGAGTTGAGCGAAGCCAGAAGAGCTCGGTCCACTCCAGCGCGCCACGCGGCAGGCCGAGCCGACCCGTTCAGTTGGCGCGACAGTTGGGCGAGGGCAGGCCGATAGTCTGCGCGGGTGGGCGGGCTGTTGCCGGGTTTGTGCAGGTGAGCGGCTTGTTGCCACCGGATCGACCGGAGTCGGCAGGGGAGCGGGATTCAGGGGCCGCCGGGGAGTTGCGGGGGTCGGTGCGCGCCCGCCGGGAGCAGCTGGGCTGGTCTCAGTCCCGGTTGGCCCGGGCCAGTGGGGTGTCCCGCACGGTGGTGAACGAGGTGGAGAACGGACGGCGCAGCCCATCGCTGCCCACCTAGACAAGCTCCGGCGGGCGCTGGGCCTGGACCTGGCGAGCTCGCTCGCGCTGCTCCCTACCGCTACCCCGGCTTCGCTGTCGGAACGGTTCTTGACCACGGTGGCAGGGCTGCTGATCACTGCCGGCCGGCTTGAGCTCGCTGACGCCGCCGCCGCGCTGCAGGCCGACGCCACCGCCGTGCGCACCGCGGTAGCCCAGCTGGCCGACCGGCTGGCAGCGGTCGGGGTCGCCGCGGTTGATGACGGCGTCACCATCGAGCTGACGGTGCTCGGACACGCCGCCCAGGCCGTCGAACGCATCCGGCCGCTGGAAGCCGTCCCGACCCTGAGCGCCGAGGCGGTGATGACCTTGGTCATCGTCGGGCACTTGGGGGAGGCGACCCGCCGCGACGTCGACGAGCGACGCGGCGCCGACAGCGCCAGCGTGCTGGACCGGCTCGCCGCCCGCGGCCTACTGACCCAACGCACCGACCAGGGCGCCACCGGACGACCCAACACCTACCGACTCACCACCCGCGCGCTGACTTTGGTCGGCCACAGCACCCCGGAGTCCTTCCAAGCCTGGTGCCGCCAACAGATCACCCCCACCAAGCAGCCAGCCCACGTGCCCAAACCCGCGCCCATCGATTCCGGTCCGGACGACGAACTGGGCTCATAGCGACCCGGTACGTCAGGTTCATTCTCCCCAAGCAGCTGCGCGGCTTGCGCCGCCGCGACTCAAGCAGCTCCGGTGTCCTTGCCAACGTGCTGGGCCGCCATGACCTGGCGTCGGAGCGCGCGCTCAGTCAGCCGGTCCAGCTGAGGCTGTCAAGCTGCGGCGGTGCTGGCGCAGGTCAACCTCAGCGCCAGCGCTGTGCTGCGCCAGGCCCTCAACTGCTGTGTGGAGCGTGACGGCTATGACGGTGTCGTGGCCTGGTTCACCGGGCACGGGCGTTGGGCCTAGCGCTCCTCCCGGCGGTACAGTGTTGATCATGAGTGCGGTGGACGGTTGGGACCTGACGGTCCCGGAGGGCGCGGCTGATCTGGCCGAGGAGTTCCGTCGGCACGGTGTGCGCCCTGGTCAGCGACTCCACATCGACTCGACGCTGGACGCCCCGTCGCCGGATCGCGCAGTACCGGCTGCCAAGCCCGACCGGTTCGCCTTCATCGGCTCGGTCCAGGGTGGTCCGGCGAATGTGTCCAGCCGCGTCGGTGAGTACCTGCAGCGAGGCTTCGGCCGAGGGTGATCCTGGTCGACACCAACGTCCTGGTCGCGGCCGCCCGCACCGCCGACACCCACCACGTCGCCGCCACCCGCCTGCTGCGCGAGACCGACGACCGGTTCCTGGTCGCGCCGACGGTGCTGGCCGAGACCTGCTATCTGCTGCATGAGTTCGGTGGCCCCGCACCTGAGGTGGCGTTCCTGGGCAGCATCGCCGCCGGCGAGCTGGAGCTGGCTGTGTTGACCGTCGCTGACGTGGTGCGGATGGCTGAGCTGGCCGAGCGCTACGCCGACCTAGGCCTGGGCGGCACCGATGCCTCGCTGGTGGCCTTGGCCGAACGCCTGGGCCTGACCACCCTGGCGACCTTCGACCGCCGGCACTTCACCGTCGTGCGTCCCGCACATACCCCGAGCTTCACCCTCCTGCCCGCCTGATCCCGCGCCGGCGTCCACTGGAATCAGAAGTCGCCTTGGGGCAAACTGGCTCGCTCGAGTCAGCCGCATATCAGCATCGGACGGCCGCCAGCGGCGCTGGGATCTCGAGCAACCGCCCAACAGCGTGTGTGTAGCCACCATCTGGTACACCCCTAGCCCTTCTGCCGCGGCACCTGGACGTGCCCGTTCCGGATGCGGCTCAAGGCCCGATCGCGAACGAACTACGCGAGCGGGCGAACGTTGACTCGCTCATGCAACTCACCACTCCACGGCGACTCCCGCGCACCTTCGGTGCTTGTGCTGCCGCGGCCCCAATACCGGGGGCCTTGCCATCGAGTACCGGAGCCAACCTTCGCCGAGACCGCCGGGACCGCAGCACCACCCGAGGCCTGCTGCCTCCCTGCCCTGGTCAGCGCAACTCACCCTGGCCAGGGCAGGGAGGACCAAGCCGGACACTAGGAGTCTTGAACCCGGCGTGAGGTTAGTGACCAGTCTGGTCTGACAGGCCACCGTCAAACAAGCTTGCGCCTCCCGATCAGCCATCTGACCGTGCTCGGCCCCGTCCCGGCGGCGGTCAACAGCCCCCTCCTAGGACGTCACGACACGTTCGGGACTGACTCACGCCGTGCCGACGGGCGCGGGCGGGGAGCCAGGACTGTTCTGACGCCCCAGGAGGCCCTGTGCAGGGCGTGGAGCCCGACAGCGAGGCAGGGGAGTGGGGGAGGGGCCGTGGGGGGGAGGTTGGCGGCCGGGTCAGGCGGCCTGGGGGAGGGGGAGCTGGGGTTGATCGGGGCGGTACAGCCCGCGTTGCACCGCCCAGCCGCGGCGGGCCGAGAAGTCCGTCCAGTACGTGGTGAACGCTGCCCGCTGGGCCAGGTGGCGTTGGCGGCGGCGTTCGGTGACCCCGGTGCACTCCAGCAACACCGCGGCCTCGTTCAGCGCGCCACCGAGCTGCTCCGGGTCGCCGGCGGCCAGGCTGCGCGCCCAGGTCCGGCCGCCGCCGCCAGCAGCAATCAGCCCGGCGGCCTGCAACCCGATCAGGTGCCGGCGCACCGTCCGCGGGTGCAGGCCGGTCAGGGCGGTCAGCTGCGGCACGCTCAACCCGCCGTAGGCGCCGTCGTCCAGCACGTCGAACAGGCGGGCGGCGACCCGGCCCAGCCCGCCGTGCACCGTGTGGGTGAACGCATCGTGGGCGCGGGCGCTACCACCGGCTGGCAGCAACGGCCGGGGCGGCAACGCCTCCAACACCTGCTCCACCGCCGCCGGCGGGTGCTGGAGGTGGTCCGGGCGGACCAGCCGCCAGGTGGCGGCCTGGGTGCCGGCGGCCGGGTGCTCCAGACGCAGCCAACCGTGGGTGCGCAACCGGCCGAGCGCGACCGCGGCGGTCGCCGGGCTGATGTTGGCCAGCTCCGACAGCTGCCGGGTCGACGCTGACGGCGTCACCGTGCACGCCGCCAACCCGATCTGCACTAACACCGCCAGCACCGCCCGGTCACTGACCCCCGCGGCCCCCCGCCACACCCCCGGGTTGCGGTCGGCGGCGGCCAGCACCGTCGCCAGCTCCCCGCGTACCGAGGCGGCGTCAGCGACCGGCGGCCGCTCGGCGGCCCGGCGGGCCGCCTTCGCCCACGTCGTGGCCAGCCGATGCTCCACATCCGGCAGGTTGCGGTGCCGGCGAGTACCGGTCCGGCGGCGCTGCACCTGCGCCCACTCACCCAACGCACTACCAGCCAGCACCTCCCGCCACCCGGCCTCAGTCCAGCCGGCGCCCGCCGCCGCCAACGCCGTCGCCAGCACCGCCTCCGACCGGCTCGCGTACCGCCCGTCAGCATCCCCATCCCGCAACAACGCCGTGATCGGCGCCGACAACGGCCTGGTCAGACCCGCAGCGGGGGAGTGGCGGTCCACAGCGACCGCCGGTGGCCTCACCGCCGCAAGCGGCGCCGGCCACGCGCGAACATCAGCAGCAGGTCACCAAGAGACGCCGAACTCGCGGCGTGTCCCAGGTGACTGCCCGAGACGGGCGGGGTAATGTCTCCTCCAGAGCGATAGAAGTCCTGCACCCAGCCAGGCGGCCAAACTTGACTTTGGGTGTGGGGCTTCGTCGTTTCCAAGACCATCTGGTGACGGCCTCGGTCTTGATCAGGCGGTGAGCTTCATCTGGCTCTGGGCCGACGAGGCTGCGACCGGTGGGAAGCCGTGTTCCCTCGCCAGGATGTTGGCGATGTAGTCGCTGTAGGACAGATCTAGTCTTTCTGCTTCGGCCCGCACTGCGTCAGCCAGCTTCGCGGGCGGCCGGGTCATGAGCTGACCGCGATCACCCTTGCTGGGCCTGCCGCCTGTTGCTGGTCGTCTTGGCATTTGCACAGCCTGCCGCGTTCGGTTACAGAAACCGAGCACCTCAGCCCTCCGGCGTGTCGCAGGGGCCTGACCAGAGCACAGGTCGGCATGTCACGGTTGCCATCCGAACACCGCCCCGCGACGATCGGCAGGAGGGAGGAGCGGTCGTGCATCTGATGCAATACGCACTGCTTTACCTGACATAAGTAGAATTATCGGCGGCTTGTTTTTAGGCTGGGGGAGGGGCTTGCAGCGGCGCCGTCCTGGGGCCGGCGCGGCCGCATGTCACCTGCCGGGGAGTAGCCGCCAGCCCAGCCAGCGGCGTTCGAGCTCGGCGAGTTCGCTGCGGCTGGCACCGAGCAGCAGACCGCTGGGCACCAGCGCAGCAGTGAGCAGCAGGGCCAGCACCGGGCTGGGACTGCCGACGTACAGGGCGCCCAGCGCTGCCGCCGTTGATGCCAGCCACCAACCATACCGGCGCGCTTGCGCACCGGTACAGCCCAGCGCGAGCACCTGCGCGTTCGCCAACGCCCGGGCCAGGCGTGGTGACTCCCGCACCAGCTGCACGGCGAGCGCGTTCAACACCGCCTGCTGCCGGTCCGAGCCCCACGGACCCGGGGTTGTCGCCGCTGGCACCGGTTGAGTGTGCACCTCGTGCGTCGCGCTGTCAGGCTCGTCGGTTAGTCCTCTCAAGCAACACTGGACCGGTCACCAACCAACCCCGGACCGACGTAGCGATTCTCTTGCCTTGGCTGCCGCGCGACGGGCGGTCAGCGCCGCGGCGCGACCATCAGGTCCCCCAGCACGGCGTTGGGCGCGGGCGCCCACGAGTGCAGGGTGCCGTAAGCCGCCCCGCTGTCCTGACCGACAGGGCCTCCGCGCGCTGTGCACCACCTCAGGAGCGGGCTGGTGCGGCTGCCAGGCAGCTCGAGCACTCCACGACCGGGTCTCCGATCAGCTCACGGACGTCGTGTGGCCTGTTCACCGCCGAGGCTCCGCACACGGCGTTGCGGGCCTCGGGCAACCCGAACAGGTGCACCCGGCCATCAGCACCACGTCGGGGAACGGGAGCTGTCGGCGTCGGTGGGTCCGACGTTGCCAACGGGGGGCGTTCACTGTCGACCGGCCGGAGCCGGTGGGGGGTCAGCCAGTCGTCGGCACCGTGGCTCACCTACCTGCACCTCCTCCCGTCCTGATCACGCCCGGCCTCCTCCTCGTCGTCGACGGGGATGGGGCCGCCCGTTGCTTCTCGCACTCCGTGCGTTGACTCGCCACCGCTCACCCTGGCCACCCACAGCGGTGCGGGGACTCTGCCACGGGCACCGGTCCACCCGCAGGCGGCAGACCATCCGCCACCCCTGAGCAGTCGAGCGCTCCGTGCACGCTCGTTGCCGGCCGCCAGGCCCTCGCCGGTCGCGACACCTGCGTTCAGCACGTGGTTGGTCGGCAGAGCCGTCATCGTGGTCTCCGGGCGTGTGCTGCCCACTTGCTGTGCGCCCGTGTACGCGGCCGCACCGGTCGGCGGGCTTGCCGCACGGTCAGGGTCAGGCAGGTCGAGGCCAGCACCAGAACGCTCAGGTGTGCCGCTCCAGACGCGGGGGGGACCAGCAACAACGCGACGGCCAGGGCGCACGTCAGGGCACTAGCGATAGCCAGAGTCGGGCTGGCGCGCCGACGCCGGGGCACAGCGGCCAGGGCTGGGTCTGCCGGGTGCCGCGTCTCGGGCTCAGCGGTCAAGGGCCTGGCGGTAACCGGCGTGCCCTGCCGCTCCGCTACGTAGCGCGAACCTGATCCATTCCCAAGGTGGACAACTCGGCCGTTTGCAAACATCGGTTGGCTTAGCCAGTCGCGAAATCCAGACAGCCTGTGCGGGGCGTGTCACAGTGTGCTCGTTGTCCACCGTGTTCACAGTCCTGCTGGAGGGTTGCATGGCATCAAGAGCACTGCTTTCGCGTTCTACCCGGACCACGGCGTGGGTCGTTCTGCCGACAGTGAGCTCGGTGGTGCTGGCTGGGCTGCTGGCCACCGGTCCTGCCAACGCCGATGTCACCTCGGTGGGTGGCGGGGCTTCCGGGGAGAGCGTGGCGGTGAAGCTGCTGGCCGGGAACGTGCCGGTTAACTCCGGGCCGATGCCCCAGGTGACCCTTCCGGCCGGTGGCGGCGGACCTTTCACGAACAGGTTGGAGTCGGCGACGGTGCCGATGCTGTTATCCGCCGGGGTGCTGACGGTGTCGACCTCAAGCAGCCGGCTGGGCTCCCACACCAGTACCGCGAAGAGCTCGGCCGAGACCGCCAACGTCAAGCTCGGCAGCGGCCAGTTGACCGCGACGGTGGTCAAGAGCAGCTGCACCGCCTCCGGACTGGGTTCGACCGGCAGCACCACCATCCTGGGCACGAACCTGCCTGGGCTGTCGGCGAACCCGGCCCCGAACACCACCATCGCCGTACCGGGGCTCGGATCGGTGACCTTCAACGAGCAGATCCGGTCGAACTCCCCCGGCCGCAGCACCTCGATCACGGTCAACGCCATCCACGTGCGCCTCGCGAACATGCTCGCCGCCGGCGACATCATCATCTCGCACTCGCGCTGTGTGGCCACCGGCCCGGACGTGCTCCTGAGCGCAACCCCAGCCCCCACGCCGACGACCACCCCGACGACCACGCCGACCGCGCCGCCGAGTCAGCCGGGTAGCGGCCCTAGTGCGACCGGCACGCCACCGGCGGCCGGACCGGCGACGGCACAGCCAGGGACGGCCCGCTTCACCGGATGAGTTCTCCCCCGACCCCCGACCAACCGGGTGGCCGGACCACGACCGCAGGGGCCAGCTCACGTATCAGCTGGCCCCTGCGGCTGGGCATCGTCGTCGTTGGCGGCCTGCTAGCCACCGCCGGTTCGGTCCTGGTCCTGACCTCCGCACCCGCTGACCGCAACCATGTCCTCAGCAGCCCGCCCGAGCAGGCGTCGCCGACCGGTACGACGGCACCCGCCGTTGCGCCTGGGTTCTCGACGTACGCAGCCGCCGCGCGCTCGAGTTCGTTGAGCATCGCCGACGGCCCGGACGGCCGGCCCACCACACGTCTAAGCAACCCCTTGCCGTCCGGCGCGCCCCTGACACTGCTGGTACAGAGCCGCCGTCCAGGCTGGGTACAGGTTCTGCTACCCACCCGCCCGAACGGCAGCACCGGCTGGGTCCGGGACAGCGACGTGGCCATAAGCGGCCTGCACTACGCCGTGGACATCGACCAACAGCGCCACCAACTCACCCTGCTACGCGACGGTCAAAGCGTGCGAGTCTTCCCCGCCGCCACCGGCACCGGCCAAACCCCAACCCCAGACGGGCTGTTCTTTCTCAAAGAACTGCTCCAGCCCACCAACAGCGGCTACGGCCCCTACGCCTACGGGCTGTCCGGGCACTCCACAGTGCTCACCAGCTTCGCTGGCGGCGACGGTGAGATAGGGCTGCACGGCACCAGCGACAGCAACAGCATCGGACGCAGCATCAGCCACGGCTGCATCCGTCTCCGCAACCCCGACATCAGCTACCTCGCACAACTCCTCCCCCTCGGCACCCCCGTCAGCATCCACAACTGAGCTGAGTTTCCCCCTGAGACGTGGAGGCTTCTTCATAGCGGACGTCATACCTGGCAGGGCGTATGTAAGAGGCCTCGACGAGCAGCTGGCGGACCGGTTCGAGGGCTACCGCGCGCACCTCGAGGGCCAGCCGCTCGCGCCGCCGACCCGGCGCACCTACGCCGGCCGGGTCGGCGGCTACCTCGCCTGGCTCGCCGAGCTCGACCCGTCCTGCGCCCCCAGCAAGGCGACCCGTTCATTCACGGCCACGCCCGCGACTACACCATCCGGGGACTACCGCACCCACCTGATCAGCGAACGCAAGGCCAAGCCCGCGTCGGTCAATCTCACCCTCGCCGCGCTCGACCACTTCTACCGCTGGATCGGGCTCGGGCCGGCCCGGGTCCGCCGCGAGGACCTGCCACAAGCCGCCCCCCGGGCACTGACGGTGGACCAGACCCGCCGGCTGCTGCGGGCCGCCGAACGCGGCGCCCTGCCCGGCACCGCCGCCGGCGTACGGGGCCGGGCAATCCTCACCGTGCTGCTATTCACCGCCCTGCGCATCGCCGAACTCGCCGCCCTGAACACCAGCGACGTCGCCATCAGCGCCCGCAAAGGCCTGGTCACCGTGCGCCGCGGCAAGGGCGACCGCTACCGGCAAGTCCCGCTCAACGCCGAGGCCGGCGACACCCTTGACGCGTGGCTCGACAAGCGCAACGCCCTGCCCGGCAGCGACCGGGAGCCACTGTTCCTCTCCTTGAAGGGACAGCGACTGTCCGCCCGGGCGATCGACCTCACGGTCCGCCACCTCGGCCAAGAAGCCGACGTCGAGACCTCCGCGCACACCCTGCGCCACACCTGCCTGACCCGGCTCGTGAGAGCGGGTAACGACATCGTCCTGGTCGCCGAGCTCGCCGGCCACTCCCGGCTCGAGACCACCCGCCGCTACAGCCTCCCCAGCGACGCCGACCCACAGGCAGCCATGGACGCGCTCACCGCCGACTACTAACTGGACGCCAGACAGCCGCCCTTAGGCCGGACTTCCGAAGATCACGAGCACACGCGGGCTTGATCGGTAGCATCGTCGCAGGTCAGGGGCCCGAAAGGGGGCCTGCAACGTGATTTGGTGTAGGCACACGAGTTTGGGCGTGTCGCTCGACAGGGCAGCGTTGATCCGGTTGAGTTGTGAGCATGTACTTGCGGGAGACTCGTCGGACGAACCGTGATGGGTCGGTGGTGGCCTACCTGCAGCTGGCGCACAACGAGCGACACCCGCAG
>JAABUX010006280.1_pt1 | contig 14229 bp, 17 predicted proteins | sample 5561851 | NCBI WGS metagenome assembly JAABUX01 (sample SAMN10711883, study PRJNA513361) | rock metagenome | isolation source: Antarctica rocks | place: Antarctica: Victoria Land, Richard Nunatak red sandstone | collected 2016-01-03 | reverse complement strand
GGAGCAGGAGTGCGGCCGTCTCGGCGTCGAAGGCCGCCCAGTCCGGAGGCTGCTTCCGCAGCGGCGCAATCGCGATCTGTGCGGGTAGCAGACTCTGTCAGAGAACAATCTATGCACGTTGACAAGACGACGGGCTATCAGCTGCGCTGCCAACATGCGCCCACTGCTGATCAAAACACTAATCTGAGCGTGACAGAGAGAAGATAGGTGGTTGGGTCCAATCACAGTTGCGGACGTGACAACATGTGCAAAGGATGTACCTCTGTGCGGATCACGACCACTGCGGCGAGGTAAGCGGCGGCATCCTCGGGGCTCGCGTCATTCAGGGACTGGCCAGCCAGGGACTCCACCACCGCCAATGTCTCGTCCGCGACCCGTCCTTCCTGCGTAACAGATTCATCGGTGAAGTCAACAGCGGGCAATCATCGGCGGTAGGAGCGGGCGCGCCAGCTCGCTCACAGCCATCGTGAGGCGCTTTTGTGTGTGAGGGTCAGGGGGTTGGGGGAGGGGGGGAGCGGCTCGATTCTAAGGCACAGACCTCAATGTGACGCCGGAGGATGAAGAGCTGCATGACTTGCTCCTCCCATCCGCTGAGCGGAGTCGCGCTGGATCGAAGCCTGGCATGCACAGATCCTGCGAACAAGCAACACGATGAAGGGCCACGGATCAGTGGCCGGGCCGGGCCAGGTTTGGGGTCGAGCATGCATGTCTATGGCCGGAGTCAGCTGGCACCTGATGCCTCCTGCGTGCTTCCGAGACTGAGCAGTTTCAGTGTCAGCATGTTGGGCCCGCTTGTCGGTTCTGGTATCTCCGATTTCGGCATGCTGCACCACACGCCAGCGCTGAGCGATCACATGCTCCGCTGCCGGTGGATCGGCAATGATGGCTAGCATCCTCGCGATCGGGCCGGCAGCACGCACAGCACGGCGAGCCAGCAGCTCTCTGTGCACAACAGGGGCATCTTCCGAGTGAGCTCTCCGCTACCGCGACGACCTACTAGGTTACCTGTGTTGCTGGAGCTGCATGACTACTGGTGTATACCGTGCCGTCTTGCATGTGCATGATGCGGCTCAAGTCCTGAGCTGCCAGGCAGCACTTTCCAGGACAGCATCGCCGGTGAGGCAGACAGCGTGACGGGTGCGCTTGAATCGCCATCCGGCAGTCAGCAGCTGGCGGCCAGCAGCTGGCTGTTATGCAAACGACAAAGTAGCGCGCACATCCGATATGGCGCGTGGCACACCAGCCCACACAAAAAGATGAGCGCCCGGACTGCGGCCACATGCAGGCACCCACGGTGCAAGATTGTGCTCGTGATCCGGGCAGACGGTCACAGGATGCTCTGTCAGCTGCTCGCCTGTCCTGATTGGTGCAGATGCAGTGTTCGGTAAGTGAATTCGAACATGCACCTACATGCGAAGGGCCAGCGGCCGCGGTGATGCAAGCACGGGAAGCCTTGAAGATCCAGATCTAGACAGGGAAATGACACGGTCTTGCCGACATAAGCACAATATCCGAAGGGTTGGTGCTGCCAGGACAAAGGTGATCCGCATATCACATCTAAGTGCCTCAGTCAACAAACAGCGAACCCGAGCATCGCGTCCTAGCCTCATGACCTGACGATTGTGTCCTCGCGGGTAACCAAAGCATCGACTATGTGACCGGCATTCACCACCTGCCGTCACCCTGTCAAATATCGTTGCTCTGCTGGCGCGGCTTGTGCATATGCTGCGACGGGCTGGTATGCTGGGCTGGACGGATGAAGCACCGCGGCAGGGCTGTGCCAGTGTGTTGCAGGCTGGGGAGCCGTCAGTACAGCCGATGGCGGGCTGAGTACAGGGCCCGGGTACACCCTCGTTGTTGCTGAGGCCACCCCCTGAAGCTGGCCACTGACAGCCGACCAGAATGGCGGCGCTGCAGCCTGCGGTGTCATGTACTGCGGCTGCTGCTGCTGCTGCTGTTGCTGTTGCCACCACCAGGGCTGAGGCGCGAAGCCTCCCACGTTGAAGCCAAAGCTGCCGGGGAGGGGGGGTCCAGCACGCTGCTGATAACCCGGTGCGGCATTTTGCTGCAGCATGAAATGCTGTGCTGGCGCAGCACCCAAGCTCAGGCTGTACGGTGGGCCAAACCCTTGCTGACCGCCTTGCTGTGCATATGGAAACGCCGGTACTGGCCTCCCTCTCTGCTCGTACGGGTCCGCAGCTGACCAAGGCATCGCGTGAAGCTGCGAAGGCTGGGCCAGCGCGCACGCTTGTCCAGGCTGCAGACCATGATCGACATGATGCGGCAATGCCGAGGGCAGGCCGGGCCAAATGCCGTGTCCTGCTGCCGCTGCTGGTCCCGCTGCTGAACCAAACCCTTGTGGAGGTGCCTGTACGATGATTCAGACGCATGTGACCATCGCTCGCCAGCACATCAGGCCGTGCAGCTATATTTTGCACGATGTCTCTTACTTTGCGAAAGTTGCGATGCTGTTGCCGTCATCTTCTGCTTCGCAATGCAAATTACTGCAGCTACAGATGACAGCTTGCGCCATAAGCAAACAGACGCTTCTGTCAAACCTGCTCGGTGAGTGGGCAAGGCAGGGCTGCAATGCTGTGCTGGGTCAGCAATGCGCGCCTGAGGGTAGTGCACTGGCATGCCCAGAACGCAGTCACCGGTTGCCACAGAGGGAAAATGATGCTGCTCAGTCGGTTGCCCTGTCTGCTGCTCCAGCGGCTGGTCGCCACAGGGTACTCTGTCAGCGGCACAGGGATGCCCGCCCAACGCTGCGCCGTCGCAGCGTCCCTCAGCACCGGCAGCAGCGCCCACTGCTGCTTGTCCGCCACCGGCCGTCGCAGCAGCAACCGTAATGCAGTCGTCAACTTCCGCTGGCATCCGCTCCTGCGTGCACAGGGATTCCTGAGGATGAATGTCATTTTCCCTCGAACTCAATTTGCAACTCAGACCTATAAAAGTGGTGAAGGCTGTGTTCAGGTCAATAACGTGTGCGCGCCTGTGTGTAGTGCTGCTGCTGCTGTTGGAATTGCGGTCTTTTCGCGATGCTGCTGATCTGCCCATCCCATGTGATGCCATGAAGACCACCGCCGCCGTCATAATCTGACTCATCTCGACGCCGCTTTGCTGTCGGAGCGTTAGGGTGGCCCGAAGCCGCCTCCCCGCTGTAGCTTTCCGTGCGCTGCAGCATCGCTCTGTCTGGAGCTGTGCCCGCAGCGTCTGTTGGGCCGGCGGGTGGGTCGAGGGTCATGTCGACCTGCACAGCATCATACGCCGTGAGGAGAGCACACCACAGCACCTGCTCGAAAAGCACGGCAGCGCATCACTCAGCTACTAAAGACCTCTAGCACAGTAACCGCTGATTTTGGTCCTGTTATGATATAGAGCAAATACAGTAGACTCAAGACAAGAATGTTTGCAGGTGGCTGAGAGGTAGCATGGTCAAACATATAAATCTCCGATGGTGCGCACCTCAGAGCCAGCCATTTAATACCGGAATGGAGCTTCATGCTGGCCGCTTGCTACCTGGCCGCCAATGCCGCATCTTGCTGCGCCAGCAAGCGCATCTGCAGCGCTTATTGGCTGTCCATGCTCTACAACGTTGCAAGCAGCATCGCCGCTGGTTTGGCGGCAATGGTCCGCCGGAGCTGCTGCGGCCGCCAACGATTCGCTCACTGGCGAAGGCCGTGCACCAGTGCCGCCCGCAGATGGCACAGACGGCCCTGGCTGTGAAGGCGCAGGCGCATCTATTGGTTCCGCCGGGCTCTCGGCCTCGCAGCTGCCGCGTGTGTTTTGCAACTTCCTGCAGCACACAACAGCCGCCTCAGCACTAGTCCCATAGGTGCTGCTCGACACCCTGGTGAGAACTGAAGCCAAGTTGTCTGTGGGCGAATAGGTACGTGTGCAGAGCACTCTGGATCATCTGTATAGAATGGCAGCATAACTCTCCATTCGACGAGCTCAGCTCGAGCCCTGTTCATGCATTCAAGCACGCACCTGAGTTGCTCCAGAGCCTGCCTTTGGGCCGCTTTGACGTGAGGCGGCACGAGACGCCTGATGTTCACGGCTCCGCTGGCAGCCTGGAAGGTCCGCACACACTGCTGTATGCTGGCTGAACAAGGAGAAAGCCCAATGCGGGCTGCAAATTCAGGGACTTGTCATGTGCCGACTGTTACAGGACAGTTTCTATCCAAGGAGAATTAGGACTCAATAAGGCGTTCCCTGACCGACTTCGTGTGGGCGTCAGGATGAGAGCGCTTGCAAGGCGACAGCGCACCGCAAGCACGATGTTCCGCAAGGTGTGATGCCCCTGAGGGGCTGTCGCCTGGGACTGCGGGACGGCGGGCGATGACAGCGCTGACGGCTGCACAGGCGAAGTGTCTTCCGCTGTCCAGCTCACTGGCGGCTCCTGAGCAGCTGCCATGGGTGTTGCTGGCGTACAGGATACCGGCAGACGCCCACCATCGGAAGGCTGGCCAGCTGGCAAAAGCCCGACAACTGCCGGTTTGCTGTCCAGGCCTGCGGCAGCTGGCGCCGAGCAACTGCCGACACCCGCCTTTTCCACCGCCGCAGGCGGGTCGCAGGCTGCCACCTGTGGCATTGCAGCGCTGACGGAGCCGCCAGCCAGACGTGGATCGCGCGAGGGGCGGGCCTCTGCCCCCGGCTGCCAGCTGCCGTCATAAGTTGCCGCCATGCCGCCGGCAGGTGCATGCTGCGGCTGCAATGTCTCGCCAGTACTACCGTCCCGGGCTGCTGCCTGACGGCTGAGCATCCCGGACACAGGCGCCACAGAGGGGCTGCACAGCCCATCAGTAAGCTCTGGTCCTCCCTCTCCCACAGGACATGGGTCCTCTGCGCTGTGCGCAGCATCAGAGGCAGCGTCAGCGAGGCTGTGCTCACCGACAGGCGTCACGGCGGCCGCTGCCGGAGATCGTGTTTGAGCACTTGATGTCCGACGAGGGCAGTTCTCCTCAGGGCCGGCGTGCTCGCGCTGAAGGTCCCCACTGACCTGACGCACATCACGGGAGCACGGTATGCCATCACACGGGCGGACGGGAGAAGACTGCTGCGGGCCGTGGCTTCCAGGCTCTGCGTGGGTCCCTGCTGCTGTCGCTGCTGTCGCCGCTTGCGCTGTCCATCCTGCCTGATATGGTCCGGCTGTTCTCTCCATAGCTGCGATTTTGCCTGCACATGTAAGGACATAATATAAAGGGCGCCCTTAAATCGTGGACACCAACAGAATATCACGGATCCTTCACAACGACCTCGTGTCATGCATGTACCACAAGGACCCACATTATCTTGTGGCGGCAGCATGAGTGGGGGCTCGGCTACCTGCCAAACTGCCTTTGAGACTGGCGTCTCGGAGCTGAGCTGCGGCTTCATTGCGTCCACGAGTCTCCAACAGGAAGGCCGCCAGCTCGATCGACACGAGCACAAGATTGTAGGCGCTCCTGTGGACGGCGCCACTGTCCTTCAGCTGGCGCAGCAGCCTCCGGCCAAGGTCAGTACCACCAACCAGTGCTTCTGCGTCACCTGCGTTGTCCGAATCATAGCCATGCTCAGGACCCAAACAGCAGACCAGCGGTGCGAGAACGACATAATACACTGGAAGGCTTGATTCTGGACGTCTGCTGTTGATCATAAGAGGCACTATCGGCTACTACTCAAGCCTGTGAGCATGCAGTAGCCAGTGAAGTGACGCTCGACTTGCAGCATTATGACCTCAGGTTAATTGCACATGAACCTCACCTGGGCCAGCGTGGCGGGCAATCGCATGGCCACACTCTTTGGCCCAGTTCCGCAGGAGTTTCCGGTCCCACAGCTGCTTGGCGACCAGCCGCACCGGCTGCCACGGGCGGCAGATGAGCACCACATGGTGCTGCGCATAGCACACAGGTGTAAAGTCAGCGTCAGGTCGTATCACTGATTGGTCGACTGTGTCATCAACAGTTCATGCTGCTCCGTGGGCAATGCATTACCCAGTGGGTAAAGGATATCTGCACCGCAGTAGATGCAATGAAGACCTTGTTGTCACGCAGGCAATAACACTGCAATGGGGTGACACGACGGGGCTTGGACACAGTGATTGCAGATGAAACAGCAACAATACGTACAAGTGCACCAAACTTTGCAGGCCTACCTAGGTGGTTCCCAGTCTCAAAGCACACAACTGCCGTATAGAGGTATACTGCCTGAGTCTGCTGGCTGCATGTTGCTCTTCAGGTGGGACCGGACCATGCATGCGATCGGCTCACCTCTCGCCCACGGTGCATGAGTGCCAATGGCAGCAGCTCCGCCGGACCGTTGCTGGGGTTCGGCACCTCACGCAGCACTGGCGCGTGTGCACCTGCACAGCAGGAGGAATTGGACACCCTTGCCTGCCACGGAGAACACGAAAAGCAAACCCCAAAGTCATACGAGCCGGTGAAGCTTCCCAAGCAGCGGCGGCAGCAATGTCACAATGACGACTAGATAAAGTGCAGTCAGTTTTGACGCACAAGATATGCCCGTCCGCCCTGTGTAGGCCTCTGGAGCAAGAACCACAGGGTCGCCACCAGCGCAGACAAACGCGCCTGCAAGGGGCAGAGCAGGCGACGCAGCGCCGGCGTCTGCACTGGCTGCCACACTGTTGGTGTTTTGCTGTGAGGTCGCTGCAGGCCCTAGCGGCACTGACGGTGCAGCATCCTGCCTGACAGCTGGTGCTGGCGCCCGATCAGGATCAGCCAGGGAACCACGACGTCCAGTCGGCTGGGTGCCGGCTGCCGCCTGTGGTGCCGGCTTCCGTATCCTGGGGCTGGCATCGTCCGCGAACAGCTCTGCTGGCATGTGCTCGCTGTCCTGACCCGCCGCCGGGTCCAGCCCAGACACAGCTTCGTCCTCTTGTGCACCTGCCAGGCATCAGCGCTGAGTTATCAGCAAGAGATGTGCATCATGTCCAAGCACAACATGTGACATCCATGGAATAGACTAGGGTGTAGTGCTCAGGGTATCAGCGCAAACCTGACCCCCTTTGCATGCATAGAGGCGCTGTGTGCCCTGCCAGACCCGCACGTGTAATGTGCCAGCTCATGCTCAGAGTACGTTTTGCAGGTGCGCTGACGAAGTTTGAGGCATTGTACTCAGGATAGGCAAAGCGCACCTGCCAGAGCAAGCCCCGCAGCCTTCAGCCGGGAAGTGCTGCGACTGCTGGCAACGTCACAGCTCCCTGTCTGCTGCTCGCCATGATGACGGGACCATTCTGCAGATGCTCCCTGCTGCAAAGGCGCTGACGGCGCCTGCAGCGTGCTCCCATTCAGGTCAGCAGCGCAACAGCATGCATGTCAATTGTCGGCTCTGCACAGATAGAACCTCACTTTGCACTGCACGCTGATGCCTAGTGACAGCGTAAACAGACGTGGCGTTTTTGCAGATAATGGCAAGCACACGAAAGGCAGACGGGGTCAGGCGCATCGGAATACAGCATTGGCTGAGACATGGGGCGCACGAGGGTCGCAGAGTTGGCCTGTCATGAGCCGTACGTACCTTCCGCTTACGGGCTGAACCAGCAGCCCGGGTTGTCACTGTAACGTCGCTGGCCAGCGGGCTGACACCGGCGAGAATCGCCAGCGGTACAAAGTCCGAGGCTCCCGCATCGCAGCTGACTGGAGCGCTGGCGTCGTCCGACTCTGCATGGTCTTGCTGGCCGTTCGCTGCCTGCAGTGGAGCACAAGCAGTGGGTCCGGGCTGCAGAGCTTCTTGTAAGCGTGCGAAGCCTCCTCCTTTGTTACTGGCTGAGCAGCAAAGCATGTCTCATTGCAAGCAGACACAGCGGACCGACGCACGTGGACCATCGATGATAAGCCAGTGACAATGAGCCATGAAGGGCGGACACAGGGCGTTCGCATGGGTTGCGACATTATTGCAGTGGAGTGCTGCTCGGCGCAGCAGAGGCTTTAAAGCAGCTCATGCAGTGCCGAGCTTGGACGGGCATCAGCTGAGCAAAAGCGCGCACCATTGCTGGAGAGGTTCCGCTGTGGATCTGTGCGGCCGCCTGTCCGGCCAGCTCGTCAGACGGATGCATGTCAGAGCATGATGGCCCGGATTGATCCCCTGAATCAGCTGCGCTTGCTGACTGCTCCGTGTCCGCCGTTTGACCATCCGGCGCCGACAAGTCCCTTGCCGCGCTGCAATGTGCTGCAGCCAGCTGCCGGTCCTGGTCCGCGAGCTGCGCGGCGGCTGCCTGCTGACCCGAGCGCAGCAACCACTGACATCTGCGTCCACGCGGATGAGCGCAGTGTCAATCACATCTTCGTAGACGCTTAAGAACGTCTCCAGAACCCGTCTCTCTGCGACAGAGCAGATCCGGCCGCCAAGCTGCTTGAGATCCTGCACGGCCACATACCAGGGCTGGCGCCGCTCCATCTCCAAGCCCTTGTACAAGGCCTTCGCCCACACCAAGCCGGCTCTGGACCCAGCCGGCCGCAGGATCGGCACTCTGCAGACTGCGCCTCCGACTGCTGTGAGTGCTGCGGTATCTAGGTGCAGCCCTGCTGGGACTGCCGCTCTGGCCCGGGTCCTCCTCGAGACCTGCCATGGGTTGCTGTCCGCGGGCAACAGATCATGCAGGTCCACGCCAGCTACGCAGGCAGCTCGCTGATCTGCTGCCGCCACACCAGTCCGCCCTTGCTGTGCCGCTTTGTTACGTGCTGCGGCCGGCACTGGCGCCAACACCGGCCGCTGGTGCTGAGAGAGCTGGTCGGCCGCTTGACGCTCACCGTGAGCACGAAGCCACCGGAATGCTGCGCTGATGCTGACAACCAGGGTGGTCGGCTTTACGGCGGCGGGTGGCAAGTCGGGGAGCGTGAGCAGCAGCTGTCTCTCCTCAGCTGTGCAATGGCGGGCACCATGCCGCTTGAGCTGCTGACGTGCGCATTCATAGCTCGGGCACTGAATGGCCAGCCTCATATACATTGCCCTGAACCACACGACTCCAGTGCCTGCTCTGAGCTTCCAGATGATGGGCAGGGTGCAGGCGGCCCCGGAGGCAGCCGTCAGTGGAACGCTGTCCAACTGATACCCCTCGGCTGGCCTGCGGGGCAAACGAGGGGGTTCACGCGGTGCGTCGGCAGATGCTCATATTAGTCCGCAGTGGAGCACAATACAGAGGCCCACGTGATGCTGAGCTTAGCAGAGATCCTACATTTAGCCGCTTTTATGCTCTCGAAGCCGCAAGACCTGCATCAACTCTTGATGCTGCAAAACATCGATTGGCCAGTGTCACACAGGATGGCTGGGCTTCTGCGGCTCGCACGGACCTCCGTCGAGATGGAGCGAGCGCAGGGTTGCCGTTGCCGCTGCGGGTGATTATGCCGCCCTGCACGCGGCCCGGCGCCGCGTCAGCTTCGGACCCTCCGGCTGAGTCCACGACGTCCCAGTCCTCATGGTCATCCTCCTCTTCTTCTTCTTGTTCTTCCTGCTCCTCCCCATCCTCGTCCTGATCCTCGTCCTCAGATGCCCCGCTCTCGCCGCACCATGCGCTGACAGCTTGGTCCGCCAGCTCTGCTGACCCGGTGGCCCTGTGCGCAATCCTGTAATGTTAGTCACAGCAGGGCCAGCTTGTCGTCGGGCCTTCCAGAAGCATCTGGAACGGGTTCAGCCTCAGCATTGAGCACACGGCACTTGGCAACAAGGGTGCACCCTTACGGCAGGCAGTGGCTACAATGCTGTTTGGCACTACACCGATTTTGGATGCTCACTAGGAATGCCACAAGGTATATCGCTCAAATGAGCAGATCGTGAGGCCAATTGTCATGATGCCACGGAAAACCTGTCGGGCGGAGCCGGGGTTGCTGCAGGGCCGCCATCATCGCTGATCGGCCGTGGGCCACTGCGCAGGGCTGGCCCATGCGGTGATGTTGCCGGCCCTGTAGGATGAAGGTCGACCTGCAGCAACACAGGAGGCTGCAGTCGTGCCCACGGCCAACATCAGGCTGCAAACAATAGGCTAGATGCATGATGAAGTGACAGCATAAGGCAGCATGAGAGCAATGGTGTGCCGGGTTTATTTATGTTGCAAGCTGACGCTGGAGCAGGGGCAGCGGGAAGCCACCTGTGCCCGAGGGCGGCTGGACCGCTGCATTGTCCTGATCTGATCTGCCTCCGGATCCGGATCCGGCGTGACATGCTCTGACGGCAGCGTGTGCGCGGCATCCACATGTGCACCTCGCTCTGCAGCTGGCGTCAGGCCGTCCAGACCTTGCTGACCATCGTCGCTGTTTGTAGCCGTCTCCACCGGCTGCCGATGCTGAGACAGCTTCTCTGCGGCCTGGAGCTGACCAACGTGGCGCAACCACTCACACGCTGCATCTATGCTGGCCACAATGGTTGTAGGCGTTTTCCAGATGTAGGTTTTGAGACCTGGCAGCGTGAGCAGCAGTCGTCTCTCCGCAGCTGTGCAGCGGCGGGCACCGCACTGTCGAACCTGCTCGCGTGCCCAGCCGTAGCTCGGGTGTTTGATGCCAAGTGCCAGGTACATGGCCTGGAACCACACGACCCCGGACCCTGAGCCAAGCTCCCAGACGACGGGCACTGCGCAGGCGGCGCCAGAGGCCGCTGTCACCATGACACTGTCTAGCTGGTAACCCTCAGCCAGCCTGCGATACACACAATAGCTGTTTCACGCAATATGTCGGCATATGTTGACATGGCCCCTTTCAGACCACGGTGGCTTCAACGCGCTGTTGAGCCTTAACTGAGACTCGATATGCAAAGCGTGCTGAGCAGGCAACCGCTCACAAAATGTCGGCAGCTCAGAGACAGGTTTCGATGTGCAGCTGTGAATGAGCACGTGCACAGCAACACACGCGAGTCTACAACGCTTTGCATGCTCGGGATATGGGGTGGCACGTGACATGCTTTGTCAACGACAAGTTGGTCGCCTTCAATTTGGGTCCAGAGGGGCTCGACGCGCTCGGCAACAATCATGTAACTGCAACAGCAGCAGCAGCAGCAGCAGCATTAGCAAGGACACGCCTGCATGTATTTGCAAGTCGGCGTGTGCCATCCATGAGTTCGCTCGCATCTGGCGCTGCTCCGAGTGGCCCTGCTGCTCGAACAGCGTGCTCTGGCATGTCGTCCGGTGGTTCGGCATCTGAGCTTCTAGCCCATTTTCGCAGCGCAAGCACGAAAGACTCCCAAGCCAGGTGCTTGTGTGCCTGCGCGCACCTCATCATTTATGTAACACAGTGAAAAGCAATAATATTGGCACAACTCATAGCAGCAGTGCAGCCCACCCTTAGCATGGGCAAAATAGTTGGGGACATACCGTACAACATTCCACACCTGCATGAAGCGCTGCAGAACGTAGGTTTCCTTGGGGAAGTTTGTCATCGCTTCTTCCATGCCGTGCATCATGATTGCTGCCATGTCGTATGCCCTGCACACAAAAGTAGCAAGACTCAACACCTGCAAGGATTTGCTGCTAAGTAGCGACCGGCTGTAAGTGCAGACATCAGTGCATCCTACAAAGGAAGCAGCAAGTGCTTGCATATCAAAATGCACAGCTTTCCAAGCTATGCACTCTGAACATGGGACACAGAGAGAATGTATGTCGGTGGCAACAGAAACGTACTGGGCTGCGCGAGTGGCGTCGCCACACAATGCCAAGTGGACCATACGCCGGCGGCCGGTACTTGAGCTTCCAGGATCGCCTTGAGGTCGACGATGTATCTGGGCCCTGAACCTCCCATCGTTCCGCTGCACAAGCAGTCATGGCGCGTGGATTGAGCACACAAGAAGGACAGCATGAGAGGCCGACTGAGCATTTGTGTCAGTAACGACGGATGAGACGTCAGCGACACCGTGCTACCGCACCTTTGTCACGCCCATATAAGAAGAGCGTCGTAGCCATGGCCGGCCGCTGCTGCCGATGTGATTGCCAGACTGCACGTGATCCACCTCCTCGGCAGCATCAGAGCCTTCAGCGTTCATCGCATCTGAAGTCGCTCCATCGGCACCAGAGCCCCCCGTCTCCTCGTCTGATGCCCCCCGCCTGCGCAGCCGTGCAAACAATTCTGCTTTGCCAGCGGTCTCACCTGGTTTTGTGCAGTTGCAGCAGCTCGTGAATGTCCCGACTGCTACACTTGGCACATGCTCTTGGCAGGAAACTGTGGTCCTATTGCGCAGCTGCTACTATCGCTTCTCGTGCAGCAATACCTGCATTAATTGCTGCTGCTGCAGCAAATGAATGTGCGAGCGTGTCACAGGATGGCTGGGGCTGCTGCAGCTCGCACAGACCTCCGTCGAGATGGAGCAATCGCAGGGTTGCCGGTGTCGCCGAGGGTGGCGATGCTGGCCTGCACGCGGCACGGGAGCGCGTCAACTTCGGACCCTCCGTCAGAGTCCACGACGTCCCAGTTCTCATCATCATCGTCCTCCTCCGCTTCTTGCTCCTGCCATTCCTCATCCTCCTCATCGTCTGCGTCCTCATCCTCGGATATCCCGATCCAGGCGCCGGGGTCTCCCTCCGCCAGCCCTGCTGACCCGCTGGCCCTGGGGCACAATCTCATAACGTTATGAAAAGCTCAAAGACTTGCGCGGGTTTCCTGATCGAGCTCGCATGCGTGCCTCAGAGCCTACATATCCCACACGCAGTGCAAAGCAGCACACCCCCCTCGTATGGTGATATCAACAGTTTCACTTACTAGCAGTTTCCTAGGCAAGGATGACATCAGAGGGAGGAGTAGAGTCTGCAGGAACCTTTGTCGTAAAGACGGGGCCGATGCAGGGCTGCGCCCACTGCTGATTCTGTGCCTGGCTGAGCGGCAGGGTGTTCCTGTTGGCCCCGCAGCATCGACCTGCAAGCAAGAACAGTGCATGCTTGTGCAACCCAAGCGAGATCACTGCTTGCAACCAGCAGGCCACTGTCTCAATGGGCAATGCTCTTGGTCAAAAGACAGTCGGCCGTAGCACTTACGGCATATTGCTAGGATAGGAGGCTTCCCTTTCATGCAAACCTATGTCTTAAGGGCCAGCTGACACAACACCACCAGCAGCAGCAGCAGCTACGCACCGTCTGATGACAGCGGCCGAGCCGCTCCCGTGCAGTCTTCTGTCCCGCCTTCCGGTTGGCCACAGGACTCCTCTGCGCTCTGCGCGCTCTGCGCTCTGACGGCAGCGCACGCAGGTCTGCAGCAGCCGCACGGACACCCCGCGTGGCAATTAGCGCCGCGGTACGCAGTGTCTGCTGGTTGCTGGGGCTGCTCGCTGCTGCCCGCACTGGCTGCGGATGCTGACAAAGCTGGTCCGCAGCTTCCTCCTGGTCGACGTCGCGCAACCACTCACATGCTGCATCTATGCTGACGACAGTGGTGTTTCGAATGCTCCTGGCATTGGCTGATGTGTTGGGTCCTGGGACGGTATGCAGCAGCTGTCTCTCTGCAGCAGTACTGAGGCGGCCACCACGCTGCCGAATCTGGCTGCGTGCTGTCACGAAGCTTGGGCTTCTGATTCCTAGGCCCATGAACATGGCCTTGAACCAGACCACCCCGTGGCCTGATCCGAGCTCCCAGACGACAGGCACTGCGCACGTGGCGCCGGAGGCTGCGGTTACTGAAACACTGTCCAGCTGGTAGGCCCCAGCCAGCCTGCGCGACGTAAATTGCTGGTTGCATAATTGCGCATCACATGGTGACACAAATATCGAGCCTGCTGTTGGATGCGGTCTTGCAAGTCTGATTTAAACATTGTGAAAAATCTGCGGCAGCCGTGCCATTCGCTTCATGACACATCAAATGTCAACGATCCTGTGGCATGAGCAGGCAAATGTCATATCGGGTACCAGACACACGGAGTTAGAGCTCTGAGTGGAATGCCGAACGGGGTGTGGCCATCATCCTGCATGCTAAGCTGACTTACACACCATGCACCGTGGATGTACCTGCAGGCTTAGTGTTGTGGCTTTTGCAGCAACATTTGCGAGAAGAAACACACCTGCACATAGTTGCAGGTCCGCAATTGCCAGCTGCATCCGCACCAGCATCCGATGCTATCACGCCTGGCCCAGCAGCCCATCTGCGAAGCTCGAGCACGAAGGCCTTCCAATCCAGGTGCCTGTTTGCCTGCGCACCGACACAGGATGCACTGCACAATGAAGGCGGGGTATGCAGCAACGAGTGTGGCATAAACATGCAATTTAGCAGCGGCAATGACAGTGTGGCACCTGCATGAAGGGCTCGTCTTTGTACCGGTCCTTGC